>Ga0207705_10004343_pt1 | contig 10725 bp, 8 predicted proteins | sample KBSC13metaG_FD_184314 | JGI IMG/M metagenome (GOLD analysis project Ga0207705, IMG submission 184314) | Corn rhizosphere microbial communities from Kellogg Biological Station, Michigan, USA - KBS C1-3 metaG (SPAdes) (version 2) | ecosystem: Host-associated > Plants > Roots > Rhizosphere > Soil ...
TGGACGTACATGGCGGCCTTCCCTTTGCCGGAGCAATGCGACGCCCGACTTGAACCAGCCTGCGTGACGCCCGAATTGTGCGCCCGATACAAAACGTGCGATTTGGTGACGGCCTGTAACAGCGCGAGGAGCGATGCGACGGATTATCGGAGCATCAATCGGCCAACATCATCGTCACGCCATCATCGCCAGCAATGGCGTCACCGGCGATATATCGATGCCATTTGTCCGCCTGCAGAGACCGAAATCGGACGGCCGGGCAAGCCGATTGTCTTGCGACCCGATCGAGGAACGCCAGCATGGCGCGCGCAACGCGCCTTGAATCCGCGGCGCTGAGGGGCGCAAACAGCGGCACGTCCAGCCATTTGTCCCCGCCGATATCCTGCCGGAGCGCGAACACGGCGGCCGCCCGAACATATCCCGAAGGGTCCTCTACAATTGCGACACGGCTGTCGTGCATGGACGACAGCGATGCCAGGCAGAATTTCCGCCATGCTGCCGGCGCAATGGTTGGTGCAAACGCCGAGACGAGTACGTAGGCGCGCTCGATCTGCTCCTTGGTGAGGTAGCCTGTCCGGTAAATGTCACGCATGCTGGGTCCAACCGGTTCTGATGCAGCAGATAATGCAACTGTGTCAGAGACCACCGCTGGATTGTTGACCTGGATCAACGCTCGGGCTCGGCCACATCACGGATGCGATACAAATAGTCGAGCGAAGATGAGGGACTGACCCTGCTGCGCTGACCGATCAGGTCCCGTTATCGGGGGCAGGGGCCGGCTCGGCGAGCAGCGTGGCGATGTTGGCGCCGAGGCGCAGATCCTCGAGGTGGCCGAAATGCTGCATCCGCAGCTCGCCCGCGCGATCGAACAGCAGTTCGGTCGGCGTCCCGCGCATCTGGTAGTACTCCATGGTGCGCGGCAGGCCGGAACGCGGTCCGTGGCTGTCGATTCCCACCGGAAAGCCGATGCGATACTCGTGCAGGAACGCCTCGAGTGCCGCTGCCGAGCCTTGGGCCTCGTGGTGCTCGAACACGGTGTGGAGCCCGATCACCGCGACGTCGTGCTCGGCAAAGCTTTGCCGGACCCGCGAGGCCTGCGGTAGCGCCTCGGTAGCACAGCCGGGGCAAAGCATCTGGAAGGCGAGCACGTAGACGACGCGTCCTCGCAGGGCGGTGAGCGTTACCGGTTCGGCGCTGTTGAGCCACTGCTCGACCTGCCAATGCGAGTCATCTTCCATTTCGCCGCTATCCCCCGCCATATGACGCTCCAACTGGCACCCGTGTCGGTTCAGCCAAGCTTTGAGACCCGGGGCGCGCCGCCCCTAGCCAGATCCGCCTCCGGCTCGCCGTGTGGGCAATTCCTTGCCTGGCAGCGTTAGCCGATTTGGCTCTCGCAGGCGTGAAAAAAAGGGCCCGCGATCGCTCGCGGGCCCTGTCTGGTCTGGCTGTGGCCGGCGCTACTCTGCCGCTTGCCGCGACACCACTGTCACTCCGTCTCGCTCGGTCTCGACGAGGTTGGTGCCATCCGCCGACATATAGCGCTTGGCGCTGTCGACATTCGGCATCTCGACCGGCATGTTGCCTGGCCCAGCCGCTGCGACAGCGGTCGCCGGCTTGCGGCGGCCGATGCCCAATACCCCGACTGCCGACCGCCCGAGCCAGGCGAAGAACCCGCCGACCGTCCGCAACTGGTGCCAGATCACGGTCGGCGCGGTGATCATCACCGGCACCATGATCAGTGTCAGCGCTGTCGACACGAAGAGGCCCGAAACCAGGGCGGCGCTCAAATGGACGAACCACGACCCGGCGAGCCCGCCCACCGTCACGTCGCGACGGATGAAGTCGAATTCGACGTTGAGCGCCATCGGGATCACCCCGAGCGCCGTCACCGTTGCGGTGAGCAGCACCGGACGCACACGCTGGGCGGCCGTGATCAGCATCGCCTTCACCGGCTCGACATGATCGTCCCGTCGGTAGTGGTTGTAGGTGTCGATCAACACGATGCCGTTCTTGACCACGATGCCGGCGAGCGCCACCACCCCGAGGCCCGTCATGATGGCCGAGAACGTCATCCCGGTGATCTCGAGCCCGAGGAACACCCCGGCCAGCGACATGATCACCGTCGAGAGCGTCACCAGCACCTGGTAGAAGCTGTTGTACTCGAGCAGCAGCACCAGGAAGATGATGAACATTGCGGCGCCGAACGCCTTGACGATGAAGGCGTTGGTGTCCCCGATCTGTTCGGCGGCCCCGGCGTAGACGATCTTCACGTCGGATGGCCAGGTCTGCGTCGCCTGCCACGCCTGCAGCTTCTTGATCTTCTCGTCGGCCTTGGCGCCGTTGGCCAGGTTTGCCCCGACGTTCATCACGTACACCTGATTGCGGCGGGTGATGCTCGCCACTTTCGGCACCGCGGTGCGCTTGATGAAGTTCGACACCGGCACCAAGCCTTGCGCCGTGGCGATCCGCAGCCCGTCGAGCGAAGAAAAGCTGCGCTCGCTGGCGGGCAGGCGAGCCCGGATGTCGAGTTCGTCGGTGGCGTTGTCCGGCCGGTAGGTGCCGAGCTTCACACCATCGGTGACGAGCTGCACATAGGGGCTGAGCTCGCGCACGCCGATGCCATACTTGGCCGCTTCCGCGCGGTCGATGGTGACCTGCCAGTCGATGCCGGGCGAAGGCCGCCCGTCCTCGACATCGATGGCGTCGCCCATCTGGTTGTCGATGTAGTTGCGCAGCTTGGCGACGGCCGGGGCCAGATCGTCGTAATTGGTCGATTCGACGCGCAAATTGATCGCCTTGCCGGCCGGAGGACCGTTCTCCTGGGCGGCAATCTGCACGTCCATGCCCGGGATATCCTTCACCCGGTCGCGGATGTCCTGAAAGATCTTGGCGGCCGGCACACGGTCGCTCCACGGCATGAGCTGCAGCTGGAACTGGCCGATCGTATTCGGCGGCGTAGCGGCGCCGAACGTGTCACCATTGCCCCCGGCAAACGTCATGATCTCGTCCTGGATGCCATGCACCTGCAGGATCTGGTCTTCGACCTTTACCAGCAGGTCGCGCACCTGAACCGGCGAATAGTTGCCGATGGCGATGACGTTGACCGTGCCGAATTCCGGCTCTGAAGCGGGGAAGGCCTCCGAACCGGTGGGATGGGTGATGTAGAAGGCAAAGATCGCGATGACGATGCCGAACCCTACCGCCAGCGTCGGCACGGGCCAATGCAGCAGATGGGCGAGGAATCGTACGTAGTGCCCGGAGAAGCCGCGGACCTTCTGCAGGTCGAACTTGTCCGGATACATCACGACGTCGGCGGCTTCCTTCTCCTTCTCGTCGACGTGGGCCCGCGCGATGATGCCGCCGATGACCGGCATGAAGATCAGCGCCGAGAGCAGGGAGGCGCACATCACCACGATGACGATGATCGGCAGGTAGCTCATGAACTTGCCGATGATGCCCGGCCAGAACAGCAGCGGCACAAAGGCACCGAGCGTGGTGAAGGTCGCCGACACCACCGGCACGAACATCTTCTTGGCCGCCATGATGAAGGCTTCCCGCTTGGGGACGCCTTCGGCGAGCTTTCGTTCGGCGTATTCGACCACCACAATGGGATCGTCGACGAGCACCCCCACGGCCAGCACCAGGCCGAACATGATCATCATGTTGACCGTCATGCCGAGCATCTGCACGACGAGGAAGGCGATCATGAAGGAAATGGGGATCGACGTGCCGATCATCAGGGCAGGGCGGATGCCGAGGGTCGCGACGCAGGTGATGAGCACCAGCGCCACGGCGGTGAGCACCGCTGCCTCGAGAGACTGGTAGAGGCTCTTGGTGGAGTCCGCCTGGTCGGTCAGGAAGCTGTGGTCGATGCCCTGCGGCCATGCCTTGGTGAAATTGGTGGTCGCCTCGCGGACCTGGTCGGAAACCGTGATGACGTTGGTGCCGAGCTTCTTGATCACGCCGAGCGTGATCGCCGGCTGCCCGTTGACGTGGGCATAGCTGGTCGCATCGGAAAAGGTGCGCGTCACCGTACCGATGTCGCCAAAAGTCACCGTGGTGTTGCCGTCAGTCTTGATCGGCAGCGAATAGACGTCCGCCGGCTTGGTGATGACGCCCGGCACCTGCACGTTGAACGAGCCATGCCCGGTGTCGATGGTGCCGCCGGGGACGACGATGTTGTTCTTGGCGAGCGCGTCGAGCAACTGGCCGGCCGTCAGCCCGTAGGCATCGAGCTTGGCCGAGTCGATGGTCACCGCCATGATCTCGTCCCGGGTGCCCGAGATCGATACCGACTGCACGTTCGGCAGGGCTTCGAGTTCGGTCTGCAGGTCCTTGGCGTGCTGCACCAGGGTGCGCTCGGGCACGTCGCCATAGACCGCGACGTTGATCGAGGGGATGTTCGACAGCGAGATCGGCGTGATGGTCGTCGCCGTCGCATCGGCCGGCAGCACCGAGGCGATGCCGTCGAGCTTGGCGCGGATGTCGGATTCGGCCTTGTTCTTGTCGGCGGTGGCGGTGAACTCGACCATCACGGCCGAATAGCCCAGCGTCGAGGTCGAGCTGACATTGTCGAGATTATCGAGGTCCTTCAGGCGATCCTCGATCGGCTTGCTGATCAGCCGCTCGACGTCGCGCGGTGACACCCCCGTGTCGCTGGTGGCAACGTAGAAATACGGGATGTCGATCGCCGGAAAGCTTTCCTTCGGCAGCGTCGCATAGGCCGACACGCCCGCGATGAGCAGCAGGACCATGACGGTCAGCACCGCTCGGGGCATGCGCAGAATGCGTTCGATAAAGGCAATCATGATTGTGCCCCGTTATTGGCGGCCGCAGTCTTGGCGGCGCCGTCCCCCGTATCTTCGACGGCCTTTACCGTCTCGCCCGCCTTCACGAATTCCTGGCCCACGGTGATCACCGCGAGCTTGGCCGGCAGGCCGATGACATACATGCCTTCCCGGGCGTCCTTGATGATGGTGACCGGATAGAACACCACCTTGGAATCGACCACTGCCCGAATCCCCATCGTGCCGTTATCGTCGAGCGTCAGCGAGGATTGCGGCACCAGCAGCGCCGGCGCCGTGCCGACATTGACCGTTGCCGTGGCGCTCAGGCCGGATTGTACGGCATTGCCCGGATTCGGGAGCTCGATCTCGACCGGAAAGGTTCGCGTGGCGTTGTCGGCAACCGGCGAGATGAACGTCACCTTGCCCTTGAGGGTCTCACCGGTGACGGTCTTCACCGATGCCTCGAGGCCGAGTTTGGCGTAACCGATCTTGGCTTCCGGCACCGAGCCGGTGAAGATGATCGGGTCCATCTGCACAATCGTTGCGCAGGTGGCCCCACCTGGCAAGGCGGGGCTCAGGATGGTGCCCACATTGGCTATCGGATCATCCACGACACCCGCGGCCTTGGCGTAGATCTTGGTGCGGCCGAGCTCGGCATTGGCGTTGTCGAGACCAGCCTGGGCGGCCGACACGCCAGCCTTGGCAGCAACCAGCGCCACGCTCAGGGGGCGCTCGGAATTCGGCGTCGCCAGCCCCTTGCTGCGCAACTGGGCATTGGTGTCGTAGTCGGCCTGCGCCTGGGCAACGCCGGCCTCGGCTTGTGCCAAGGCAGCCTGCGCCTGGGCGACCGCTGCCTGCCGCGTTTCCGGCGACAGGGTGCACAGCAGGTCGCCCACCTTGACGCTCTGCCCCTTGGTCACGTCGACGCTGGCGACGGTGCCCGAGGTTTCGGCGGAGGCCGTAACCGTGGCCTTGGCCTTGGTCTGGCCGTGCACATCCACCTCGATCGGCATCGGCTGCGCAACGAACGTCTTGACCTGCACCGAACGGATCGGGGCGCTGGCGCCCTGGGTCTTGGCCTCGCGCTGTGCGATGGTCAGCGCCGGATCGACCGTGGTGCCGCTGGCGTGCCCATCGGCATCCTCATGTGCCTCGAGCCCGGACTTCTCCGCGGCCGCGGTCAGGGCGCCGCCCTTTGGCTCGATAAGTGAGATGATCGGCTTTTCGCCGAGGCCTGGACCCTGGCCACCCCGGATCAGGGTGCCGGTCCCCAGCCAGACTGCAACGATGATCACGATGATCAGCGCGGCGCCGTAGGAAAACAAAGCGCGCATTTTAGCCCCTTATTCTGCAGCATTCGCGGCGGCAGCATCAGGCCGCGCCAGCGCAACAAGCTCGCCCATGTGGGCCGCGATATAATCTCGTGCCGCACCGATACAAGTGCGGCCGAAGCTGATCACCCATGCATCTGCCGGGTGGGGATGCTCTTCGTAGAGCTGAGCCATCTCGGCCAGCTCTTCATCAAGTTTTGCCAATCTTTCCTTGAGCCGCGTCTCGACGAGCGAGGCGGGCAACTCCGGCGCAAAGCGGGCGAACAGCAGGAACTCACTGCGGTACTCGTCATCGCCAAGCGTTTCGAACAGCGATGCGATAAAGGCATGTCGGCCGGCCGGCGTGATCGCATAGATCTTCTTGGCGGGCTTGCCATCCTGCTGCTCCACATGGCTGGTGACGAGATTTTCCGCCTCAAGCTTGGCCAGCGCCGGATAGATCGAACCAAAGCTCGCGTCGACGAAGTAGGAATAGTCCCCCTCCACCGAGAGCTTTCGGATTTCATACCCGGTCGCCACATTCTCATAGAGAATGGCAAGGCAGATCGTTCTGACGTTCATGGAGTGCTATCCGTTCGGTATATGCCGAACCGGCATATGCCGGCCCTATATATGCCGATTACGAATATTGCAAGATGGTTGTCGCGGTATCATTGCCTAGCTTAATGCCAACTTATGGCAGCAGTCGCAATTTTCGCGCCACGGACCAACGGCCCCCGAACTCTAGGCTGCATGAGTATGCAGCAACCGGCGCATTTCGGCCGCAGCGGTTTGCGCGAGTTCGAGGCTGGCGGCCGCCGCGAATAGCGGGTTGAGGAATTGGCGATCGGCGTGGCCGTAGCGCATTGGCGTGCCATCGAGATTGAGCACGGCACCGCCGGCCGCTTCGAGCACCGCCTGGCCGGCCGCGGTGTCCCACTCGCAGGTTGGAGTGAAGCGTGGGTATAGCTGTGCATCGCCTTGCGCCAGGAGGCAGAATTTGAGGCTCGAGCCGACCGTGATGTCTTCCGCCACGTGAAGGGTTTGGCACAGCTCGGCGAGCGCCGCATGCCCGTGCGAGCGGCTGGCAACGATCCGCACCGGACTTGTCAGTGACACGTGGATCGACTGCACATCGCTGGCCGCGCCTTCGACCAGATGGCCGCAAAAGGCCCCCGCCGGGCCACCGTAATAGAGGGCGCCCGTGGCCGGGGCCAGCACCACGCCCATCACCGCCCGCCCGGCCTCGACCAGTGCAATGTTGACGGTGAATTCGCCGTTGCGCTTCAGGAATTCCTTGGTGCCGTCGAGCGGATCGACGACGAAGAAGCGGTTACCCAGCGCCGGGATGCGGCCCGCCGCAACGCTTTCCTCCGCCAGCACCGGAATGTCGGTTGTTCCCAGGCGCTGCAGGATTTCGACCTCGGCGCGCTGGTCGGCCTCGGTGACCGGCGACCCGTCCGCCTTGTGCGTCGCCATGATCGGGCGAGAATAGACATCCATGATGGGCTCGGCCGCCGCGATGGCGGCATCGAGCATGAGGTCTAGGAGAGGGTGCGGCAAGAGCAAGGTCCTGATTACGGCCGCCGGGGTTTACGCGGGCCGCCGCGCTTAGGCAACCATCTGGTGCTGCGAGCGATCGCCTGACCGTCACCCCCAGTAGGGCTCGCCGGCCCAGCGGTGCCCCTTGAGCCAGTCCTCGTCCAGTTCGACGCCCAATCCTGGCTTGGTGGAAACCTTCATTCGCCCATTGGCAATTTCGAGTGGGTTGGTGGCGGCCCATTGCAGGCTGGTGGCCCGCCGCGTGCACTCGATACGCGGGCAGTTGAAGATCGCGGCCCCCAATTGCTGGCTCGCCAGGTTGAGCAGCAGGCCGCTGACATTGTGGAGGGTGACCGGCACCCGATACAGCGCCGCGAGGTCGGCGAGCCGCTTGGTGCCGGTGATGCCGCCCGAATTGACGATATCGGGCTGCAGGCAGTCGACCGCCTGTGCCTGGAGGAAGGGCAGGGCCTGTTCCGCCAGCTCCAGGTTTTCCCCGGTCATGATCGGCAGGCGGGTGCTGCGGCGCAGCGCCATCCAGTTCTCGGCAAAGCCCGGCTGCAGCGGGTCTTCGTAATAGAGCGGCCGGATGGCCTCGACGGCTTCCGCCACGGCGATGGCACTCGGCACGTCGAGTTCGCAGTGGCAATGCACGATGATGTCGATGTCCTCGCCGAGATGCTCCCGTGCCAGCTCGTAGGACCGGCGGACCTTGCGGATATCGCCCGGGCTGAGGCTCGAAACGTATTCCTGCATGTTGAGGCCGAGCGCCGAATGGACATCCACCTTGAAGGCCGAAAACCCGTGTGGGTCCGCCTTGAGCTCGGCTGCACGCTCGCGCCAGGCGCCGGCGTCGGTGAAGTCGCCCTGCGGGCAGTGCGAATAGAGCAGCAGATCGTCGCGAAACGGGCCGCCGAGCAGCGTTGCCACCGATTTGCCGAGAAGTTTTCCGGCAAGGTCCCAGAGCGCCATGTCGATGCCGGACAGCACCTGCATGTGCGGCCGCCGCTGCGGGAAGGCATAGAACATGTTGTGGTGGTGGACGCCGATGGCAAGCGGGTCCTTGCCGACCAGTTTGAGGTGCGGCAGGCGGCCCCCGCCGGCCGCGTGGACGTCGATGATGGCCCGGACGAGATCGCCGTCATTGTCCCCGCACTCGCCATAGCCGGAAATGCCGGCATCGGTATCGACCCGGATCAGGCAGAAGCCGTCCTCGAGCCGCATCGCCTCGATGCCGGTGATCACCACCGCACCGCGGTCAGTAGCCGCCGTGGCCTCGAAATGCGACAGGCTGGTCATTGCGTGCTCCTCCTCAATTGCGGGGTCCGCGTCCGCGGCTTGCGCAAGGCATCACCGGCATCGGGCGCCACCCCGACGGTATCGATGACCGCCACGAGTGCAATGAGCCCGATGACGACAAAGGCGAGATGGAACTGCGTCAGCGACAGCGCGCCGGTCCCTGCCGGAAAGGCCAGCGCCGCTGCCCGCAAGGCCAATGCCGCGACCGCGATCCCGAGGGCCATACCGAGCGGCTGCGCGATGTTGGAGAGCGTGTTGGCGCCGTTCATCCGCTCCGGCGGCACCTCGGCGAAGGCAATCGTTGCGAGAGTGGTGAATTGCATCGAGCGCGTCAGGCCGGAAACGAACAGCAGCCCCACGATGACCGGTACCGGCGTTTCCGGCGTGATCAGCGCGCAGGCAAGGATAACGATACCGTTGAGCAACCCGTTGACCAACAGCACCCGGCGGAAGCCAAAGCGGTTCAGGGTGCCGGTGGTGAAGATTTTCATCACGATGTTGCCGGCAAACACCGACAGCACCAGCAGCCCCGAAACGAAAGCATCGAGTCCGAAGCCGATCTGGAACAGCAGCGGCAGCAGGAACGGCACGGCGCCGATCGAGGCGCGGAACAACGTGCCGCCCCAGATGGTCAGGGAGAAGCTCTTGAGGCGCAACGCCCACAGGTCGACCAGCGGGTGCGGCTCGCGCCGCGCCTGCCAGACCGCCAGTGCGCCGAATATCACTCCCCCGAGCAGCAGCCCGCCCGTCTCGAGCCATGGTGGATCGCTGCGGCTCAGGAACTCGATGCCGAGCATGAAGGAAAAGCAGGCAATGCCGGTTAACAGGAAACCGAGCCAGTCGAATGGCTTTTCGTCGCGCTCGCTCTGCGGCACCAGCCGCAGCGCAAACCACAGCGCCACGATGCCGAGCGGCACGTTGAGATAGAAGATCCAGTGCCACGAGAAGTAGGTGGTGATGAAGCCACCGAGGGGCGGTCCCAGCACCGGCGCGGCAAGCCCCGGCCAGACGATGATCGCGATAGCGCTGATCAGGTCTTCCTTGCGGGCCGAACGCAGCACGACGAGCCGCCCAACCGGCACCATCATCGCGCCACCGAGGCCTTGCAGCACTCGGGCGAAGGTGAAGAAGGCGAGGTTCTGGCTGAACCCGCACAGCACCGAGGAGACGGTGAACACCACGATGGCCGAGGCGAATATCGTCCGCGCGCCGAACCGGTCGGCAAGCCAGCCGCTCGCCGGAATGAGAACCGCCAGCGCGAGGATATAGGCGGAAACTCCGATGCTGAGATCGACCGGATGCACGCCGAACGACTTGGCCATCGCCGGAATGGCGGTGACGATCACCGTGCCGTCGAGGTTCTCCATGAAGAAGGCGCCCGCAACAAGCAGCGAGATCGCGGAGGCGCGCGGAAACGGCATGGCGCTCAAGGGGTTGGTCGGTCGAAATGTCGCAGGCCATTCTGCCACGATCGGCCCAGACTGCACAGGTTGAAAACGCCCGCTTCCGGTACCGGGGCCTGCGCCCTCGATGCCGCAATGCCTCGGAAAGGCTCAGCCATGCGTCTCCTCGTTGTTGTCCTCGCCCTGCTGCTGTCGACTTTCAGCGCGGCGGCGGCATTTCGCATCCCGGTGATTGTCTCGCCGGCGCTGCTCGCGCCAATCCGGATTTTCCCGGCCAAGGTCGTGGCCTCGGGCGGCCATGTCATCCTGTGGGTGGCAACCGCCCTGAACCCCGACTGCTCGAGCAACGGGCCGGTGACGTTCAAGGTCCTCAAGTCTCCGACC
>Ga0207705_10004344_pt1 | contig 10723 bp, 13 predicted proteins | sample KBSC13metaG_FD_184314 | JGI IMG/M metagenome (GOLD analysis project Ga0207705, IMG submission 184314) | Corn rhizosphere microbial communities from Kellogg Biological Station, Michigan, USA - KBS C1-3 metaG (SPAdes) (version 2) | ecosystem: Host-associated > Plants > Roots > Rhizosphere > Soil ...
GACGGATATCAGAAGGAAGCGGCGCGCGCCCTGACGGCCCGGGCCGCAACACTGATCGAGCCCGATGCGAAGCTTGCCAAGGACGCTCCAGAGCTGATCTCCGCGATGTTGGCGGCGGGCTACGATCAGGCCGTGGCGCGGTGGAGCAACGCCAGCGCCAAAATGGATGACGCCGATTCCGATCGGTGCTGGGCGATGATCGCCCTCGCCGCACCCGACGTAGCCAACGTCGGTGCCAGCAGGCTCAATGCCTTCATCCGCCGCGACACGAGTGAAGGAAAGCAGCGAAGCGCCTTGCTCGTCGCCGGTCTTGCGGGACTGGGACGGATCAACACCGATACCGCGAACTCCCTCAATCGCCGCTTCGGGCTCGGTCTCAGCAGGCAGTCCAGCTGGACCAGGATGATCGACGCGGCTGCGGGACGCGGGCAGGCCGGAACGGTGCTGGTCATGACCGGAACGGGCTTCCAGACGCCCCGCTTCGGCCAGCTGCCGGCTGTTCACATGTATCATGCGATCACCAGCCTGAAGCGCACCGGTCAGGATTTCACGGCGCGCATGATCGCCGCAGAGGCGCTTTCCCGCACGTGACCCCCGAGGACGCGGCGCTAGTCGACCGGTTCCTCGACATGTTGGCCGCCGAAGCCGGCGCTTCGGCCCACACGCTTGCAGCTTATCGGAACGATCTCGAGCGCGCGGCCGAGAATCTTGGCGGCGGGCTAGGCTCTGCGAGCGCGGACGAGCTCTCCGGCCTGGGGGCGCGCTGGGCCGAGCTTGCCCCGTCGACGGTCGCGCGTCGTTCGGCTGCACTGCGGCGGTTCTTCGGATTTCTTGTCGACGACGGACTTCGGCGCGACGATCCGTCCGAAGCCTTGCCTCGACCCCGGCTGGAGCGCCCCCTTCCGCGAATTCTCGACGAGGCCGAAGTCACGCGAATGTTCGAAGCTGCCGAAGACCGGGCGGCGAGCGGGGAGCCGGCGGCGGTTCGCAACCTGACGCTTCTCGAGCTTCTCTACGGATCGGGTCTTCGGGCCAGCGAGCTGGTGAGCTTGCCGCGCGGCGCAATTCGCCCGGGCAAGCCGTTCGTCATCCTCCGGGGCAAGGGCAGCAAGGAACGGCTCGTTCCGATCTCCACGCGGGCGGACGCTGCGGTACGACGATGGCTCGAAATCGCTCCGGGCGGCGTGCTCTGGCTCTTCCCAAGCGGGAAGACTCACATCAGCCGGGTTCGCCTGTTCCAGATCGTTCGGGCGATGGCGGCGGATGCAGGCATCGCTCCGGAGCGCGTCAGCCCGCATGTGCTCCGGCATGCCTTCGCGACGCATCTCCTCTCGGGCGGTGCGGACCTCCGTGTGCTGCAATCTTTGCTTGGCCATGCCGACATCGCCACGACGCAAATCTACACCCATGTCGACAGCGCGAGGCTCGTCGAGCTGGTCAATACGCGCCACCCGCTCGCTACGCGCGGTCGTTGACCTGTGCGGGGGCTTCAGCCTAGGCGCGCCTTCGAATGCTGACCTATCTCGATTTTGAAAAGCCGATCGCCGAGCTGGAAACCCGTGTCGCCGAGCTACGGGAGACGGCGAACAGCGGCTCGATCGATATCGATGCGGAGGTGGGTCGCCTTGAAGCCAAGTCTAACAAGCTGCTCCGCGACACCTATGCCAAGCTGACGCCTTGGCAAAAGGCGCAGGTGGCTCGCCACCCCGAGCGACCTCATTTCAAGGACTATGTGGCCGGTATCGCCGACGATTTTCTCCCTCTCGCAGGCGACCGCGCGTTCGCCGACGACCCCGCGATCATCGGCGGACTGGCGCGCATCGAAGGTCGTCGCGTGATGCTGCTAGGTCATGAAAAGGGGGACGACACGGCAAGCCGCCTCAAGCACAATTTCGGGATGGCCAAGCCTGAAGGCTATCGCAAGGCGATCCGGCTGATGCGCCTTGCCGACCAGTTCGGGATTCCCGTCGTGACTCTCGTCGACACCCCAGGCGCGTTTCCCGGCGTCGAAGCCGAAGAGCGTGGGCAGGCGGAAGCAATTGCCCGCTCGACCGAGGAGTGCCTTGCCCTCGGCGTGCCGATGATTGCCGTCGTGGTGGGCGAGGGAGGATCGGGCGGCGCGGTGGCGATTGCGACGGCCAACCGCGTGCTGATGTTCGAGCACGCCATATATTCCGTGATCTCCCCGGAAGGCTGCGCATCGATCCTGTGGCGCACGGCGGACAAGGCAGCGGAGGCTGCGGAAGCGATGAAGATCACTGCGCAGGACCAGCAATCGCTTGGCATCGTCGATCGTATCGTGTCCGAGCCGCTCGGCGGCGCACATCGCGATCCCGACGCCGCGATCGGTTCGCTCAAGGGTGCTATCGTCGAGGAGCTCGATGGTTGCTCGAAGCTCGGACCGAACGAACTTCGGGCGCAGCGACGTGCCAAGTTCCTGGCCATCGGCTAAGTCTTGCGGGAACAGCCTTAGTCATTTTCCGTTCAAAATCGCTGCGCTTCATTGCTAAGCGTAACGGAGAACGACGATGCGCAAGACCGTCCTTCTGCTTGTCACAACCGTCCTGGCGCTTGCGCCGGCGGCCGCGCAGCAGATTCGCTACCTCGATCCACGGGACGTTGCGGAAGCCCAGCGCGAACATGCCGACTTGGTGCAGGCTCTCGGCGGTGCGGAGACCGGCCCTCGGGCATCCTACGTGGAGAGCGTCGGTCGCAGGGTCGGCGCTTATTCCGGCTTGGCCAATCCTGCCCAGGCGCTACATTTCACCTTGCTCAATTCTGCCGTCGAGAACGCTTTTTCAGTTCCCGGCGGATATATTTATACAACGCGCCAGCTGATGACCCTCATGGACGACGAGTCGGAGCTGGCTTTCGCCCTAGGACACGAGATCGGCCACGTTGCCGCGAACCACGCCCACATTCGCGAGCAATATGCACAGCGCAACACCTACGGCGTGCTGGGGGCGATAGTCGGCGCGATCTTCGGCGGCGTCGGCGACATGATCCAGGCTAGGGCGAAGATGGACACGCTGAGCTTCTCTCGCGAGCAGGAGTATCAGGCGGATTCGCTAGGTCTCCGATACACGATCGCTGCCGGTTACGATCCCGTCGGGGGCCCCGAGATCCTCGCCGCGCTCAGCCGCCAGACAGCGCTGCAAGCCCGCGTGCAGGGGAGGAGCAACCGGCAGGCCCCGGAGTGGGCAAGCACGCACCCGTTGAGCGAGAACCGCATGCAGCGCGCGTTGATGGAAGCGCGATCAACGGGGCGTCTCGGACAGGGCCTTCGGAACCACGACGCGTTTCTGGCGCAGCTCGAGGGGGTGTATGTCGACGACGATCCCGCTCAGGGCGTGATCGACGGACCGACCTTCACCCATCCCGACCTGCGCATCCAGTTCACCGTCCCGCAGGGCTATTTGATGTCCAACGCCACGGACGCGGTGACCGTGTCGGGCAGCGCCGGCAAGGCGCAGTTCCGCGGCGGTCGGTTCACTGGGAACATCGACGACGCGGTGCTGATCGCGTTCCAACAATTGACTCGCGGCCAGATGAATTTCGCGGTGCCGCGGCCTCAGCACACCGTGATCAACGGAATGCAAGCAGCCGTGACGACAGCGCGCGTGAATACGACGTCCGGCGTGATGGACGTCGGCGTGGCAGCATACAGATGGGATGCCGACCGCATTTATTATTTCGTGGCAATCACTCCGGGAGGATATGGCCTCGGGCCCTTCGTCCCAATGATCCAATCATTGCGCCGAATCAGTCCTCAGGAAGCCGCCGCGATCCGTCCTCGGGTTATTCACGTGGCGACGGTCAGACCGGGAGACACCGTCCAGTCTTTTGCAAGTCAGATGGCCTATCGGGACTTCAAGCTGGATCGGTTTCTGTCGCTGAACGGCCTCACGCCGAACAGCAGATTGCTGCCCGGCCAGAAGGTCAAGCTCGTAGTGTACGGAGCGAGGCGACCCTGAGATCGCCCCGCTCCGAATTAGCCGCTGTGGGCGGCTACAGTACTGGCAAGATTCCCCCATTTGCCGCCGACGCCGCCTCCCAATGTCGAGAGGCCACCCATCATCGCTATGCAGATGAGTGCGCAAATGAGTCCGTATTCGATCGCCGTAGCCCCGCGCTCGTCAGCGCGAAGCTTACGCAAGATTGTTCGGATAGCGCTCACGCCACCCTCCTCTGGTCCACGTCCACACGGCAGGTTTACTCGCTCTTCGGTTAACAACTCTTCCGGTCTTACGGTTAACGGATCGTCATCGGTGTTTGCTATTCCCGAGCGGCCGGCGTCCAGCAGACAAAATGAAGGATTTCAAAGGTTTCAGTCGTGCGCTCGCCATCGCCTGCAGCGGAAAAATCTGCCGCCGCAGCCGAGTAGGCGCTCTTGAGAAGCGGTGAGCGCGGCCGCGCGGTGAGAATGTTCGTGGCAGCCATGCGCCGCAAATCGGTCACCAGCTGCTTGAGGGAGCGATAGGAAACCGCCACTCGATCGACGTCGACCACCGGGTTCACGAAACCTGCATTCGAAAGGAGCGGGGCTAGGGCAGAGGCTTCGATCCGGGGATGCGCATGCGGCGCGGCGACTCCCGCAGCAATATCGGCAGAGCGCATGGCAGCCCTGAGGCGCGGTATCGTGTCGCCGCCGGAGATCGCACCGAGAAGAAGAGAGTCCTGCTTGAGCGCGAACCGCAGGCCAACAAGCGCGCGCGGCAGATCGTTGACCGTGTCGAGGGTCCCGACCGCAACGATGAGGTCATACCGCTGGGGCGCCGGCTCCCACTCGTCTTCGACCAACTGCTCCCCGCCGGCATTGTTCGCGAACAGTTCCCCCGGATCCCGGACGTCCACCTTGTCGGCGAACTCCCGCAGATGTTCCGGCCAATCGGAATCTGGGCAGCCTAGCAGGAGCGCCTTTCTAAACCTGGACTGCATGATAGAGAGACGGTCGACGCAGTCGTCGAATGCTCGATCGAGCAGGAAGAGTTCCGGGCCTATCCGCGCTGCGCGATCACGGCGCAGCGCGCGTAACTCCATGTCGAACAAGTCGGGCACGAAGCGCTTGTGCGATGTCGCCGCCCACGCGACAAGCATCGCATGATCGCAAATGTGGTCCGAGCCTGCGCGCGTTCAGTTCTGGACTTTGCTCTTCCTCCGCGTTGCGCGGGCTGCGGAACGATCATCCAGGATGTCCACAGCTTCTGTTCGGACTGCTGGAAGAAGATAGAATTCCTTGGCGAAGGCGGCTGCCGCAGCTGCGGGCTGCCGCTCGAGGCAACCGAGGCCGAAATTTGTGCCGTCTGTCTTGCCCAGCCTCCCAGGATCGCTCGAACCAGGGCGGCGGTCGCTTATGGTGATCTCACTCGAAGCCTCGCGATTCGCCTCAAGTACGGTCGCAAGGTTGCGATCGCGCGAACGATGGCGCGCTATATGGCGCCGTTGATCCATGGGGACGACGATCCGATCCTGATACCTGTGCCCCTGCATCGTGCGCGCCTCTGGGCTCGGGGGTTCAATCAATCGGCGCTGGTGGCGCGGGAACTCGCACGCCGCTCGAAGTTGCCGACCGATCCGCTGCTGCTCCGGAGATCGAAACGGACGCCGGCGCTGAAGGGTATGAGTCCCCAGCGGCGCCGCAAAGCGGTCTCCGGCGCGTTCGAGGTCGCTGACAGGTCCGCAATTGCCGGACGTACGGTGATACTCGTCGACGATGTCCTGACGACCGGGAGCACCGCCGAGGCCTGCGCCAAAGCGGTGCAACGCGCCGGCGCCTCGCGTGTTGAATTGATCACTTGGGCGCGCGTCGTACGCCCAAGGCAGTTGATGAGTTGATCCTCTTGCCTAAGTATCCAGGCAAAGGAGCGCCTAGTGCCTGTCGTTGAGATCTACACCAAGACCTTCTGTCCCTATTGCTGGCGGGCAAAGCTGCTGCTGGAGTCCAAGGGTGTCGAGTATAAGGAGATCGCGGTCGACTTCGGCGGTGAGTCGAAGCAGCTGATGGTCGAGCGGGCGAGGGGGAAAACGACCGTTCCGCAGATCTTCATCGGTGATCATCATGTCGGCGGCTGCGACGACCTTGTGGCACTGGAGCGGGACGGGCAGCTCGACCGGTTGTTGAAGGCGGCATGACCAAGATCGCCCTGTTCCAGTCCACCACCGGCATTCATCCGGAGGCGAACGCTCGGGCGCTGGTGGCCGCGGTAGAGAAAGCAGCGTCCGGCGGGGCTGAGATGCTGTTCACGCCTGAAATGTCCGGACTTCTCGACCGGGACAGCTCGCGAGCGATGGCTAACTTGCGCCGCGAGGAGAACGACCCCGTCCTTGCCGCGGTTCGCGAAGCGGCAAAGCGGCACCACATCTGGCTCTCGATCGGATCGCTCGCGGTGCTTGCGGAAGACGGAAAGGTCGCAAACCGCAGCTACGTGATCGATCGGGAGGGGCAGGTCCGAGCGAGATACGACAAGATGCACCTGTTCGACGTCGATCTGCCAACGGGCGAAAGCTGGCGCGAGTCGAACGTTTATTCGGCCGGACAGGGGGTGGTCCTGGTCAACGGAACCCCCGTCGGGAAGCTCGGCCTCACCATTTGCTATGATCTGCGCTTCCCGATGCTGTTCGCGCGAATTGCGGAGGCCAGTGCCGATGTGATCGCCGTGCCCGCGGCCTTCACCGTCCCGACGGGTCTAGCGCACTGGCACGTTTTGTTGAGGGCTCGCGCGATCGAAGCGGGTCTCTACGTCGTCGCCGCGGCCCAGTTGGGTCACCACGAGGATGGCCGGAATACGTTCGGTCACTCTCTCGTCGTCGACCCGTGGGGCGAAGTGCTTCTCGACATGGGCGAGGAGACGGGGGTCGGGTTCGCGGACGTCGATCTCAAGCGGATCTCCGACGTTCGATCGCGCATACCTGCCCTTAATCACCGCCGGCCTATTCCGGATGCGGTGACGATATGATCGTTTTCGATCTCCAGTGCGACGAAGGCTGTACCACGTTCGAGGCCTGGTTCCGGTCCGGCGCCGATTTCGACGAGCAGCGGGCGGCTGGGCTGGTGATATGTCCGTTGTGCCAATCCGCCAAAGTCGCGAAAGCGCCGATGGCTCCGCGAGTGCCCAGAAAGGGTTCGGACAGTCCGTTGGCCAAGCTTGCCGCGATGCAGGCGGAGATGCTCAAGCATTCGAAGTGGGTCGGTGACGAATTCGCCGACAAGGCGCGCGCGATGCACGACGGCGAGATCGAGCACCAGCAAGTTCACGGCCGAGCGACGCTGGAGCAGGCAAAGTCGTTGGTCGACGACGGAGTCCCCGTCGCGCCGTTGCCGCTTCCGGTTACGCCGCCGAACCAGCTCAATTGATTGCGTAGGCGCGAACCCCTATTCCGGTGTCGCGCGACCCCGTAGCTCAGCAGGATAGAGCATCAGATTCCTAATCTGAGGGCCACAGGTTCGAATCCTGTCGGGGTCGCCAGAATTTTCGAGGAAGGGGCCATGGCGACCAACCATCACAGGAGCCCGGAGAGACAGGGAATGGTACAACGGCTATTCGTGGAGCACCCGCGCTCGCTCGGGATGACCTGGGGAGGCCACGGCGTCGGCGCAGTCAAGATTGGCGCCGAGCTGATCGGGGCAGGCTGCGCCGCGATGGTGCATGCGGCGGTACCGGGGTGGTTCACCGATACCGCGGGGAAGACGGTCGCGCGGATCTACGACCATATCCAAAGCCGCAAAGCCGGAGCGGCCGACCCCGACAGCTGGCCAGACTATGAAATCTGACCGGGTTCCGGTCGCAATCATCGGGGGCGGCTTTTCCGGAACGATCATCGCTGCGCAGCTTGCGCGCCGCGGCGTATCTTCGGTCCTGATCGACGGCAGCGGCCGCGTTGGAAAGGGCGTCGCCTATTCTACGACCGAACCTGTCCACCTGCTCAATGTCCGCGCCGACAAGATGAGCGCCTGGGTGGAAGAACCGCATGACTTTGCGAAGCGCTTCGCGAGCGAAGGCGGCGAGCCCGCGGGCTTCGCGGAGCGGCGCTCTTTCGCTTCCTATCTGGGAGACATTCTCGACGAAGCCGTTGGCAGCGGCCACGTTTGCACGATGGCCGCAACCGCGACCGCGGCTATTCGCGAGAGTGCGGGTTGGCGGGTCGAGCTCGACGACGGTGAATCCGTCGAGGCGCGAGGAGTCGTGCTCGCGATCGGCAACCAGGAGCCGGAGGGCCTCCAGGCGTTTTCCGAGGCGGGGCCTCGGTTCGTGAGGGATCCGTGGGGGAAGGAGGCTCAGGCTGCGGTTCTGGCCCTGGCGGACAGCAGCGAACCCGCTCTACTGGTCGGCACCGGCCTCACCATGGTGGATCTCGTTTTGTCGCTCAACGCGGCGGGTCATCGCGGGCAGATCCTCGCCGTGTCGAGGCGCGGTCTAGTGCCTCGAGGCCACGCCGCCTTCGAACCTGCGCCGATCCAGTGGGAGGACATCCCGACGGGCAGCGTGCACGAGCTCTGGCGATGGCTCAGGCGGCGAAGCGCAGAGGTTGGCTGGCGCGCGGCCGTGGACAGCCTTCGCCCGCACAGTCACAAGCTGTGGCAAGGGCTCGACGTGGAGCAGCAGCGCCGCTTCCTCAGGCATGCGCGGCCGTGGTGGGACGTCCATCGTCACCGGATCGCTCCGCAGGTCGCGGATACGATCATGTGGATGATCGCGGAGGGGCGGCTCGAAATCGCCGCGGGCAAGATCCTGTCCGCGCAGGATGCGGGCGATGCATTGAAGGTGGAGATCAGACGACGCGGAGCGAGAGCGTCGCAGGCGATGCGCTTCGCATATGCGTTCAACTGCACGGGCCCCCTCCACGCGATCGAGCGTACGCAGGACCCGTTGCTTCGCAGCCTGTTGGAGAGCGGCGCGGTCCGTCCGGACGAGCTCGGCATTGGACTGCAAGTCGACGAGCGCTCGCGGGCAGGAGCGGAGGAACCTCTGTGGGCGGTCGGACCTCTAACGAAAGGTCGTTATTGGGAGATCACTGCGGTGCCGGATATTCGCGAGCAGGCGGCAGCGGTCGCCGAGGACATTTCGAGGGAGCTCAAGGAATGAACCCCCCGTTCGAGCATGGCGAACCCGAGGATGGCGACTTGGTCGACGACGAGCAAACGTCGGAGGTCCCCCAGGAGGTGAAGGACGCGGTCAGGACGCTCATCCGCTGGGCGGGCGACGATCCGGACCGGGAAGGCTTGCTCGACACGCCGCGGCGGGTGGCCTGCGCATGGCGCGAATATGCCAGGGGCTATGCCGAGGATCCCGCGCAACATCTGAGCCGCACGTTCGAGGAGGTCGGCGGCTACGACGAGATCGTGCTGCTGAAGGACATTCCGTTCCAGTCGCATTGCGAGCACCACCTGGCGCCGATCATGGGTAAGGCCGCGATCGCCTATCTTCCGCGCGACAAGGTCGTCGGGATCAGCAAGCTCGCCCGCGTCCTTCATGGCTTCGCCCGGCGGCTCCAGGTTCAGGAGCGGCTGACGGCGCAGGTCGCCGATACGATCTGGGAGCATCTGCAGCCCAAGGCCGTGGCCGTCGTCATCGAAGCGACGCATGCCTGCATGACCGCGCGCGGGGTCAGCACTCCGGGCGTGATGATGACGACCAGCCGGATGATGGGCACGTTCCGCGAGGACGAGCGCAGTCGACGCGAGGTGCTCGCATTGATGGGTTATTGAGGCCCAGCGGGGCGGTTCCGCTGGCCGTGAGAACCGCCCCGCGCCCCACCCCGGACTCCGGGGTGTCGAACTGCGTCAGCTGTTCGCCTGGCCTTCGAAGGCGTGCTTGAACTGGCTGATCTGGTCGTGGCCTTGCTTCACTGACTGATAGCAGCGCTCCACGAGATCGTGAGTCTCGCCGTCCAGGTTCCCGCTTTGAAGCGCCGCCTGCCATTTCTCCTTGAGATAGTCCTCGCCACGTTCGACCTCGTTGATGATCGCCTTTTCGTCGCGGCCGGTGATTGCCGCCTTCAGATCCTCGAAACGCTGGTGCGCCTTGCCGAGGAACGATCCGCCGTCCTCGGGATCGCCGCCGAGGCGGCGGACTTCGCCGCGAAGCTCCTCCACCACCCGTTGCCGTTCGTCGGCGCGGTCGCGAAAGATTTCGCGGAGGCGGTCGTCGTGGATGTTCTTCGCTGAATCTTCGTAGCCCGTGACACTGTCGATCGTCGTGGCGATGAGGGTATTGAGCGTACTGATAGCTTCGCCGTGTTCGGCCATGCTGCATTCTCCCGGTCTCAAGGATTGGTTCACGGTGGACAACGCGCGACTTCTCAAGGCGATGCGAGGACCGCGCATATTTTTCGTGGGTTCGACCCCAATTGCTGTCACTCTACCGCGGCAAAACGGCAGCGGGGGCGAGTCCTATGGCACTGACAAGACGAAACTTGCTCGAACAGATCGGAGCGGTTGGAGGAGCAGGCGCAGCTTATCTCGCGATGGAGGCACTGGGCCTCACGGTTCCAACGCCGGCGGGCGCGGAGAATTTCGCGATGCCGTCCGCGGTCCGCGCGGGCCGCTCGGTGGTCATCCTCGGAGCCGGCATTGCAGGACTGGTCTCGGCCTACGAGCTGCAGCAGGCGGGCTACAAGGTCACCATCCTCGAGGCGCGGGACCGGATCGGAGGGCGCGCGTGGACCATCCGCGGCGGCGACCGGGTCGAACAGATCGGCCGACCTGACCAGGTCGCTGCGTTCG
>Ga0207705_10004352_pt1 | contig 10709 bp, 9 predicted proteins | sample KBSC13metaG_FD_184314 | JGI IMG/M metagenome (GOLD analysis project Ga0207705, IMG submission 184314) | Corn rhizosphere microbial communities from Kellogg Biological Station, Michigan, USA - KBS C1-3 metaG (SPAdes) (version 2) | ecosystem: Host-associated > Plants > Roots > Rhizosphere > Soil ...
GCAGCAGCAGCTGGGCCTGCTCGCGGGCGAGCTCTTCGTGCATGGCGGTGAGCACGGGGTCAGAGGCCGAGTCCTGCTGGGTAGCGGCGTGTGCGGCAAGGGGTCCCGAAACAAAAGCAAGGGCAACGGGTCCCGAAACAGAAGCAAGAACGAGGAGCTTGGCGAGAGAGGCGCGGACGCTGAGCACGGCTATTTCGCTCCTTTGCCGGAATCGGGCGGAGGCGGGGGAAGGATGGGCGGACGGGCGTTGCCCTGGCGCTGGCGCTGAGTTTCAATCTGGCTGACGAGCATGGCGGGTGCCACGGCGCTGACGGCGACCGATCCGGACTCCGCTCCGCATACGCCGTTGAAGATGTCCTGCTTGTCACCCGTGGCGAGAATGCTGTTCAAGGCCGCTTGCGGTGTGCCGACGATATTGACTCCGCGGACGAGCTCGTCCGGCCGGCCGTCGACATAGACGCGGTACACCACCAGCGGAATGACCTGGAAGGCCTGCGGCGAGTTGCGCGTGGTGAGCGCGAATCCGGAGGAGATGTCCTCAAAGTACAGGCCATAGGGCTTGTTCTGCCGCTTCGCTTCCGCTATGAGCATGGCGCGGAGCTCCGACTCCGGCACGGCTTTGGAGGAGGTGACAATGAGATTGCCCTGGCGACCTGTGGGCATGTGCCCTACTTCGGCGCGACCATGACCGTTGCTTTGCTGCACGCTGGCGACCGGCAGGCGCGACATGAGAAAGGTCTGGAGGACGCCGTTTTTGATGAGGTCCACGCGGCGGGCGGGCTCGCCTTCGTCGTCGAACTCAAAGTGGCCGCTAAGGGCGTGCCCATTGAGACTCGCGAGTGTCGGGTCATCGGCGACGCTCAGGAAGGTGGGCAGAATCTGTTTGCCGAGGAGCTTGGTAAAGGTCTGCCCTTCTTCATCGCCTCGCTGGCGCTGCCCCTCCAGGCGATGACCCAGAACCTCATGGAAGAACACCGCTGAGGCGCGGCCGCTCAGGATGGCGGGGCCATTGAAGGGCTGCGTTACTGGCGCCTCACGCAGCGCCTCAAGGCTTTTGCCCATGGCGTTGGTTTTCTCGGCCAGTACTTTCTGATCGGGGAGGTGAGCGGGTGAATCCGCTTCAAAGGTTTCGGCGCGAACCAGGTCCATGCCATCGGCTGCGCGGGAGTGGGCCATGATGACCAGTCGGGCGACATGTCCGGGTGTGGCAGTGCGGCTACCCTCGGAGGAAACGAAGTAGTCGGTTTCGTCGGTGACCTGGAACTGCACCATGTCGCCGAATACATCGGGATATTGGCTGAAGATGTGGGAGAGCTCCCGAACGCGCTGCTCCCATGGGGTGCGGTCGATGTTGAGCGACGGACCTGCGAGAAGCTTTGAGGTCTGCGGCTGTTCACTCGAAAAGTCGGCCGAGGTGTCTTCCTCTTTTGCGCGGACCTGCTGCTCAGTCTTTACCTTCAGGTATCCGTCGAGAGCGCGCGCATAGCCACGGTTGGTGGCGTACCAGAGCGATCGGCTGATTGCGGTGGAATCGTCAGTGAGCGGCAGCGGCATGCTGGTGAGCGCGCTGGTGCGATGGTCGCCGTGGGTATTGTCCTGTGCCGGACTGCCGAGGCGGACCTGGATATCGACGTTGCGAATATGAGACTGGACGGAGTTGACGACCGCGCCGTACTGCGCGGAGACCGTGGCAGCGATGGCATCCGAGACGGCATAGCTGAGAAAGTAGGGCTTCGGCTCCTTGTCGTCTCCCTTGCCAAGCGAGGACATTGCACGCTTGAGTTCGGTATCGAGCGCCCCTACGAGAGCCGCTGGAGCCGCCAAGGAGTGCGCGCCCGCGCTCGAGGCAGCCGGTTCGGCGGCGGCGATCACGGTATGAGGAGGCGCGCTGAGCAGCGCAAGCAGTGCGGCCGCAGATGCGGCGCCGGCAACACGGAGAGTTGTTGCGCAGTGAGTGCGTGGGATGCGGTGAGCCATCTTGGTGGGGTATCCCTGCGATGAAGTGCTCTTGAAGTGTACTGGAGGGTTGGACGTTTCGTGCCGCTGTTTTGCTGCAGGTAATAGGATGGGGCAAACGAATGAGGTATGGATGCGATTAGCCGGTGTGATCGTGGTGACCGCAGCGTTGGCCGCTGGAGTGCTTCTGACGCAGGCCAGAATATCGCGTCCGACGGCGGCGACGCGAAGCGCTGAGCAGGCGGCGTTACATGGTTCAGCCACCTATACGTTGCCGCCCGCGAAGCTGGAGCGCGCTATGTCGCTGGGCACTGCGCGACGAAATCTGGCGGTGGCCGGCGAGCTGATGTTTCCGGCGGAACTTCTTCTGGTGCTGGTAACGGGCTGGGCCGCCAGACTGCGAGATGTGGCTTGCCGGATCTCCCGGCACCGGTGGGTACAGGGTTTCGGCTTCTGGCTGCTGCTGCTGGCCGCGCTGGAACTACTGAGTCTGCCGCTGCAGATCTGGGGACATAGGGTCGCGCTGGCTTACGGGCTTTCGGTGCAAGGATGGGCAAGCTGGTTGGGCGACAAGGCAAAGTTGTTCGGGGTTATATGGGTGCTGGGTGGGCTACTGGTGATGCTGTTGTTCTGGGTGATACGGCGGTCACCGGAGCGCTGGTGGCTTTGGTTCTGGTTGGCGGCGGTGGGGGTGACGATTGCGGGGGTATTCGCCAGCCCTTACGTCTTCGATCCGCTGTTCAACAGGTTTGAGCCGCTCTCGAACTCCGAGCCTGCGCTGGTCGAGCGTCTGGAGCAGGTGGTATCGCGCGGCGGGTTGTCGATCCCGCCGGAGCGGATGTTCTTGATGAAGGCAAGTGAAAAGTCAACGGAACTGAACGCCTATGTGACGGGGTTCGGGGCGTCGAAGCGCGTGGTCGTGTGGGACACTACCGTCGCGAAGTCCAGTCCCGACGAGATCGCGTTCATCTTCGCGCACGAGATGGGGCACTATGCGCTTGGACACGTGTTGATTGGGACGGTGCTCCAGTGCCTGGCCCTGCTGCCACTGTTCCTGATCGGCTACTATGCGCTGCAGCGACTGATCGCGCGCTACGGTGACAGATGGCGGGTCCATTCGCAGGAAGACTGGGCTGCGCTGGTAGTGCTGATGCTGGTGATGGTGTCGGTCGCGACCCTGGGTGATCCGCTTTCGAACGGGTTCAGCCGAGCGGTGGAACATCAGGCGGATGTGTACGGGCAGGAGGCGGTCCATGGCATCGTAGCCGACCCGCAGGTGGTGGGGCGGCGTAGCTTCCAGGTGCTGGGAGAGCAGTCGTTGGCCGACCCGACGCGCCATCCTGCGTTCGAATGGTGGTTCGGGACGCATCCGCCGCTGTGGTTTCGCGCGGGCTTTGCAGCCGCATATGATCCATGGAGAGCCGGTGAGCGTCCGAAGTATTTCGTGAAGTGAAAACGCCGGCAGGGAGCGAAGCGCACATGGCCAGTGATTGTCTGTTCTGCAGGATTGCCGCAGGGGAGATTCCGGTAAAGCGAGTGTATGAAGACGACTTGTGCCTGTGCTTTCCGGATATCAATCCTCAGGCGCCGACGCACATGCTGATCATCCCGAAGAAGCACATCACCTCCCATGCGCATGCCCAGCAAGAGGACACGGCCATGATGGGCCACATCCTCGCGAAAGTGGGCGAGATTGCACGTGAACAGGACTTGCAACGCGGGTATCGACTGGTCATCAATACGGGGCCCGATGGCGGCCAAACGGTCGAGCATCTGCATGTGCATCTGTTGGGCGGGCGGCACATGACCTGGCCTCCGGGATAGAGCCATAGGCGATAATGAAGGCGAGCGCAGCACGTCTACACGGCGCGGAGGCAGACCCGGTGACACAGGAGACAGCGCAGCGCATTACGGCGGAGGTGGAGGCATCGGTACCGCCGGGCGTGCCTCTATGCGTTGACCTTGATGGGACGCTGGTGAAGTCCGACACGCTGCTGGATACGGTAGTGGTGCTGGCCCGGCAGAATCCGCGAGCACTGCTGTCCTTTCCAAAGTGGGTCGCCGAGGGCAAAGCGGCGTTCAAGCGCAGGGTGACTGAACTGGCAGAGATCGACGTTGTACATCTGCCATACAATCAGCCTCTCCTCGAATATCTGACCCAGCAGCACGGCGAAGGACGGGAGATCTATCTCGCCACGGGGGCCGATACGTTGCTGGCCGAGCGAGTGGCGGCGTACCTGGGAATCTTCCATGGCGTGCTTGCCTCGGACGGCAGCACGAACCTGACCGGGCGCAACAAGCTGGCGGCGTTTCAGCAGCGGTTTCCGGACGGTTTTTGTTACATCGGAAATGCTAAGCCGGATGTCCCGCTGCTGACCCACTGCGTGCATCCGATGGTGGCCAATCCGCACGCCAGGCTGCGAGCAGGCATGAGGTCGGCAGGTATTGTGCCGGTCCGTACCTTCCACGACGCCGCTGTGCCCTGGAAGGCGTGGCTGCGCGCGATTCGACTGCACCAGTGGGCGAAGAACGTATTGATTTTTCTTCCGGTGCTGCTGGCGCACGTGCGCGTGGCAGGGCCGATGGCTGCGGCGTTCATGGCGTTTTTGAGCTTCGGACTGGCGGCCTCTGCAACTTACATCGTGAACGATCTGCTGGACCTGGAGGCCGACCGGCACCATCCGCGAAAGCGCCGGCGACCGTTCGCGTCAGGAGATCTCTCGCCTATCGCCGGGATTGGAACGGCGCTCATGTTCGGCTGCGCATCGGTGGCGATCGCGCTGCTGATCCCCGTAGCGGTGGCCCGTATCTCGCCGCAGTTTGCGCTGGCAGAGCCCTACAGCTTCCTGGAGTGGCTGGTGCTGTACGCGATTGCGACGACCGCGTACTCGCTGCGGCTGAAACGGTCTGTGTTGGTGGACGTGATTACACTCTCTGGACTGTATACGGTGCGTATCCTCGCCGGTTCGGCTGCAACCGGAGTGCTGATTTCACCGTGGCTCGCGGCGTTCAGCATCTTCTTCTTCCTATCGCTCGCGTTTGTGAAGCGCTTTTCGGAGCTGGAAGGAATGCGGCAGCGGCTGGGCGATGCGGGAGCGGAGCAGATCAAGGGGCGCGGTTATCGCATCTCCGATCTGGAGCAGCTGCGTAGCTTTGGAACCTCGAGCGGTTATGCCTCGGTGGTGGTGTTCTCGCTGTATATCGGCAACGAAGTGGCGCATGGGCTCTACGCGCATTACATGCGGCTGTGGCTGCTGGTGCCGGTGCTGCTCCTGTGGCTCAGCCGGCTATGGCTCAAGGCCTCGCGCAACGAGCTGCATGAAGACCCGGTGATCTATGCGATCAGCGATCCCAAGAGCCTGCTGCTCGGGGTGGTGGTGGCTCTTATCGTGCTGTCTGCGCTTTAGGTCAGAAGTGGAGTGGCCAAGCGGGCACGATACACTGGAAGAACTCAGCTGAACCAACCATGAACGATTCCATTCCACCGCTTACAAGCTTTGATGACGGCTCGCTGGACGCCGCGTTTGCCACTGTGGCAGATGAGGTGCGGGCCGAGACCTCCGGCGGGGTTGACGTCGAGGCGTTTCGGCTGCGCTGGCTTGGACGTAAACAAGGACGCCTGAAGCTAATCAGCGAAGCTTGGCTGAAATCGGCTCCTCCTGAGGCCCGGAAGCCGCTGGGTATGCGGTTCAATGGACTGAAGCAGCAGATTGAGGAGGCTCTGGAAAGAGCCGTCGCGGCGCCGGTGCAGCGCACTGCTGAGGGGATCGATGTCACTCTGCCGGGTATCGCTCGTGCGCCAGGAGTCGAGCATCCGTTGATCAGGACCATGCATGAGATCGTGCAGGTCTTCCACCAGCTTGGGTATTCGACCGCGCTCGGTCCTGAGGTTGAAAGCGACTTTTATAACTTCGAGGCGCTCAACTTCCCTCCAAATCACCCTGCGCGCGACACCCAGGACACGCTGGTGGTCGCGAACCAGCACTCGAAGCCGTCGCGTGACCGTCTGCTGATGCGCACGCATACCTCGCCTGTGCAGATCCGCACGATGATTGAACAGGGCCCGCCGGTGCGAATTGTGGTGCCGGGAAAGGTGCATCGCAACGATGCTGCGGACGCGACGCACTCGCCGGTGTTCCACCAGGTTGAGGGACTCTGCGTCGATACCAACATCACCTTCTCGGACCTGAAGGGAACTCTCAGCCACGCGATGAAGGCGCTGTTCGGCGCGGACGTGAAGACGCGGTTTTTCCCCAGCTTCTTTCCGTTCACTGAACCCAGCGCCGATGTGCAAATCAGTTGTATCTTCTGCGGAGGTACGGGGTGCAGGAAGTGCAAGCATTCGGGTTGGATTGAGCTTTTGGGCTGCGGGATGGTTGATCCAGCAGTGTTTGCCAGCGTGGATGAGCAGCGGGTTGCCCTGGGCAGGGCTCCTGCCTACGACTTCGCCAAGGTGAGCGGATTTGCCTTCGGTATGGGCGTTGAGCGGATTGCGATGATTCTGCATGGCGTCAGCGACATCGGCCTGTTTTATTCGGGCGATATGCGTTTTCTGGAGCAGTTCGCTTAGATAGCGCTGTTCGTCTGGATCCCGATGTGGGCCGGAGCGATCTTCCGAGTACGGAGTGAATGTGGGGAAGCAGTTTTTATCGATTGAGCCGTACCACCGTGAGTTCATCCAGAGACAGCGGATCTTCTTCAATGCTTCAGCATGCGCAGAAGGCCACGTCAATCTTTCACCGCGCGACGTAGCTGCCCTTCGGGTTGTCGGCCCAAACAGTGTCTTCTATCTGGATCTGACGGGGAGCGGCAATGAAACTGCCGCTCACCTGCTGGCCGATGGCCGGCTGACGCTGATGTTCTGTGCCTTCGATGGACCGCCCCTGGTCCTGCGCCTGTTTGGGAAGGGTCGGGTGATTGCACGCCACTCCCCGGAATACGACGCGCTGCTTGGAGAGCACTTCGCTGGTGCAGAGGTGCCGGGATCGCGACAAATGATCTGGCTGGACATTGATCGGGTGCAGACCTCGTGCGGGATGAATGTTCCCCTGTTCGAGTTTGTGGCGCCGCGCGACCAGCTCATCCGCTGGGCAGGGAAGAAGGGCGAAGCCGGGCTGGAGGAGTACTGGCGCGAAAAGAACATGAAGAGCATCGATGGATTTCCGACACCCTTCGCTGAACAACTCACAGACTGACGGGCGGCAGCCAAACCGCAGGATTTAGACTGGTAGCTGCTCGTCATGAATATCCTCACATCTTGGCTGCGCCGCTACCTGCCCACTCTTTCCGTGACTGACCGCCAGTTGGCGGACGACCTGACGCTGCGTGGTATCGCCGTAGAAGGCGTGCACGAGCTCGGCGAGGACAAGGGTTCGCTGTTTGAGATGGACATCACGACTAACCGTGTGGACGCGATGAACCACTACGGTGTGGCGCGTGAGGCTGCGACCATCTATGACCTGCCGTTGCAGGAGCTCGATGCGAATCTGCCTGCTGCGCACCCAGGGAATTCTTTTCCCGTGCGTATCGAGGCTCCCGCGCTTTGCGGCCGCTTTACAGCCCGAGTGCTGCGCGGAGTGACGATTGCACCCTCGACCGGCCAGATCGCGGATTCATTTTCGCTGCTTGGGCTCAAGCTAATCTCGAATGCTGTTGACGCCTCAAACTTTGTCCTGCATGGAATGGGACATCCGACGCATGCGTTCGATCTGGACAAGATCGAGGGCGGGATCGTCGTTCGTCTGGCGCGGAAAGGGGAGCGGCTCAAGCTGCTCGACGGCACCGACCGGGTGTTGGAGGCCGACGATCTGGTGATTGCGGATGAGGTCAAGGCGCTGTCGCTCGCAGGCGTCATGGGCGGATGGGATTCTATGATCACTCCGCAGACGAAGAACATTCTTGTAGAGGCCGCATGGTTTGATCCTGCCACGATCCGCAGGAGCTCCCGGCGTCACCTCCTGCACACGGACGCCTCGCATCGGTTTGAGCGCGGCGCAGATATCGACGCATGCACGAGGGCGAACGCGCTGGTTTCGAGGCTGATTCTGCAGTCTGGTGGGACCGTCGAGGGTGAGCTTACCGATGTGCTGGTTTCGGAGGTCAAGGCAAAAACGTCTGATCGGCCGCCGATCTCACTTTCCATCGGGCAGGTACAGCGGCACCTTGGGCGCACCGTGGAGGATACTGCCGCCGGGTCGTCGCTCACAGCCGAGCGCGTACAGCGGTATCTCACGTCGCTCGGGTGTGTGCTTACGGCGGGACCGGAGAGCTTTTCGGTCAAGTTGCCAAGCTGGCGGCTGGATCTTGAGCGCGAGATTGATCTGATCGAGGAGATAGCACGCGTATACGGCTACAACCGGTTTGCCGATACACTGCCGACCGCTTTGCCGATCCACGCGCACCCCTTCGCAGCGAAGGAAGCGGCGGTACGGCAACGCCTGCTGGCCCTCGGTTACTCTGAGGCCATCTCCAGCAGCTTCGCTTCACACGCTGAGGGCGCGGAGTTCGCCGCAGAGCGCGGTTCGGTTCCCCTTGAGAATCCGCTGTCCGAAGAGGCTGGGATTTTGAGGCCCTCGCTGGTCCCAGGCATGCTGGGGATGCTGGCCTACAACCTCAACCGCGACGTGCGCGAGGTGCGACTGTTTGAGAAGGGAACGATCTTTACGGGCTCGACCGCTGAGGTAAAGGAGCGGCAGAGCCTCGCGGTAGGGCTGACGGGAGCTGCGCAGGCGAGCGGCCTGCACAACGCGAAGGATGCCGGCATCTTTGAGCTGAAAGGCGTGCTGGAGTCCGTGCTGGCTTTGTTTGCGGGTTCCACCGATGACCTGGCGTCCAGTGCCGGCGCGGCGGTCGAGTACTCCACCGAAACGCCGGGATGGATTGAGTCTGGGCGGGGTGTGATTGCGAGGCTGAACGGACGCGAGATTGCCCGGCTGGGCGAACTGGCCGCCTCGGAACGCGACGCCCGCAAGCTGCGCCAGCCGGTTTACATAGCAGAGATCGATGTCCAGGCGCTGTACGAGCTGCCCATGCGGCGTGCGACGGCGCGTGAGATCTCCCGGTACCAGGCCGTGGAGCGGGACTTCTCATTCACCTTCGCAGACGCGGTGCACTGGGACACGATCGCGAAGGCATTGCGAGCCCTCAAGATCCCAGAGCTTACCCGGCTCTCTCCGGTGGAGATCTTCCGGGATGCAAAAGCTGCGACCGTGCCTTCAGGCCATTACGCGCTGCTGCTGCGTTGCGTCTTCCAGTCGCCCGAAAGAACGCTTCGCGAGGACGAGCTGTCGCGGTGGTCCTCGCAGGTGATCGAGGCGTTGACCAACCTCGGCGGAGTGCTGCGAGCCTAGCAAGGCCGGGGCGTGACAATTCTGGTATGCGAGTTAGGTCCGCCTCCGGTATTCAGGCCGGAATGGGCACTATACTGCCTGTATGAGTTCCGGTATTAGCGTGGATGAATTTCAGGCGCTTGAGCAGAAAGTTCGCGCGCCGTAGAGATCGTAAAGCGTGAGCGTGAGGCAAGAGCAGCCGCGGAAGCTGAAGTTGCGAGCTTGCGGGAGAAGCTCCTGGAGCAGGCAGCGCAGGCGAAGAGCGAGCTTGAGGCGGTGGAGTCTCGCGTGGAGGCGGCCGAGCGAGACAGGCGCGCAGCGGAGACGCAGATTGCTGCGCTGAACCAGGATCGCGACACGGTTCGGCAACGGGTTGAAAAGATGCTGCAGCAAATGGACGAGCTGCTCTAGAGGGAGAAGGAGTGCGATGGCGGAGAAGGAGACGATGACCGTGGCTTCCAGTGCTCCGGATGGCTCTGTGAGCGTCGACATCTACGACCAGGTCTATACGCTGCGCGGAACCGACGCTGACCACATTCAGCAGCTGGCGTCGCTGGTGGATGAGAAGATGCGTGCTGTCGCAGCGCATGGCACCACCGTCGACTCGTTGCGTGTCGCGGTACTAGCTGCGCTGAACATCGCCGATGAACTGACGCGGCTGCGTTCGCGCTACGAGACGCTGGCCCGCAGCGTTGGGCAGACGGAGACGACGATGCGCTCCCGCGCGGGCACTCTGGCTGGCATGCTGGACGAGGTGCTGGAAGATCGCCGGGTAGGGTAGTTCCGCTTCCCTCAGCTCTCCTTACGGTAGAGCAAATCGCGAATCGCCTTTCTGCGTGCAGCGTTCGCCTCCGCGTCGCCCGCATCCAGATCGGAGCCCAGTGACTCCTCATCTTCATCAGGCACGCTGCACTTGGGGCAGCGGTTCGCAAAGCCCGGTTTGCCGGGTTTGAGCTCGAACTCTTCTTCACAGACGACGCAGGTTTTAATTGGAAACGGCATTTTTATGTTCGTGTCTTTGGATGTCTTAGACGTGGTTCGGACGCGCGATCTTTCTGGGATGCGGAAATGCCCACACCTGTTAGAGCGATGTGGGCATTCCTCTACTGTTCAGCAGTAGGACGATTCTGGTTTTAGAAGGAAAGCAAGCGGTCGAAAAACGATCGATAACGCCGCAACGCTTGTCGCAGATCTTCCGTGTTCACGTTGTCGCCTTTGGACCACTGTTCTTCAAGTTTGCCACGCTCGTTGGAGAACTGTTCCGCGATCCGCGTGACGACGTTGGCGACCAGACTGTCCGCTTGCTGGACGGCCTGCCGCGGTTCGTCGACGAACGAGGTCTGCACCTTGTCCCAACGAGCGCGCAGGTTGTGCAGCTCGTCATCGGGGAACAGAGGTCCGGCCTCGGTCTGGTTGGAGCTGGCG
>Ga0207705_10004354_pt1 | contig 10705 bp, 8 predicted proteins | sample KBSC13metaG_FD_184314 | JGI IMG/M metagenome (GOLD analysis project Ga0207705, IMG submission 184314) | Corn rhizosphere microbial communities from Kellogg Biological Station, Michigan, USA - KBS C1-3 metaG (SPAdes) (version 2) | ecosystem: Host-associated > Plants > Roots > Rhizosphere > Soil ...
TTCAAATTCAAACCCGCACTAGAATCATAAAGTTGCTAGTGGTCCTTTGATTCCGAAGTTCGTATCTGAGCGTGCCGCCAATGCTTACGAACTTCGGAATCGGACCACTAGCCCGACACCGGCGGTTCGGGCAAGCCATTGATAGCACACGAGGTCGTCGGCCGCCGCGCGACCGTCCGCCGCCAGGACGGCGGGGGATCGCCGCCCTTTTGGACAGATTTCCAAGGCCGCGACAACAGCAATGCAAGGGTGCCGCAAGGTCTTTCGGCCAGGTTGCGGGCACTCTCCACTCACACCGACGTCATCGACAGCGAATGGAGAGAAGATATGAAGATCGTCGTCATTGGAGGCACCGGCCTCATCGGAACGAAGCTTGTGACCAGGCTGCGTCAGAAGGGCCATGAGGTCGTGGCGGCGTCGCCCGCCTCGGGTGTCAACACCATCACCGGCGAGGGCCTGGCCGAAGCGCTGGCGGGAACGCAGATCGTCGTCGACCTGGCGAACTCGCCGTCGTTCGAGGACGATGCCGTGCTGAAGTTCTTCGAGACCTCGGGGCGCAACCTGCTCGCCGCCGAAGCCGCCGGCGGCGTAAAATATCACGTTGCGCTGTCGGTCGTCGGCAGCGACCGGCTTCCCGACAGCGGCTACCTGCGCGCCAAGATGGCGCAGGAGCGTCTGATCAAGGCATCCGGAATTCCGTACACGATCGTCCGCTCCACCCAGTTCTTCGAATTCATGAGCGGACTGGCTCAGGAAGCGACGATAGGGCAGACGGTTCACCTGTCCTCGATCCATATGCAGCCTATTGCCTCTGACGATGTGGCGGATCTGATGGCGGACGTCGCTCTGGGGCCACCTGCAAATGGCACGATCGAGATAGCCGGCCCGGAGCAGGTAGGCCTTGACGAAATCGTCGGGCGACTCCTGGACGCGACTCACGATTCGCGCAGAGTGGTGGCAGATAGTCAGACGCGCTACTACGGAGTGGAGGTGGATGGCCAACCGCTTGTCCCCGCCAACAATGCACGTCTTGGGGCAGTCCGCTTCGAGGAGTGGCTGAACCAATCCCTCCTCCACACGTAATACAGTCACGTACTCTTTCCGACGGGGATAAGCTCTTACACAGCCCGATCCGTCGCTCTCGGGCTGCGCCTGTGGACGATGCTCACAATGAAAACTGAGGAAGCAACAGATATCTTCGAAGCGAATCGATCGCGCCTGATGCGGATCGCTTATCGTATGCTGGGTTCACTTGATGAAGCGGAGGACATCGTGCAGGACGCCTGGGTTCGATGGCAAGACGTCGATTTAGACGTCGTGCGCGAGCCGGCGGCTTATCTGACACGCACGGTCACCCGCCTGTGTCTCGACACAATCAAGTCCGCCCGCTCTCGACGCGAGGTCTATTTCGGGAACTGGCTGCCGGAACCCGTCGTCCCGGAGGAAGAGTTCTACCCGCGCGACGAACTGACGCTGACCCTGATGCTCGCTCTGGAGCGCCTGTCGCCCCTGGAGCGGGCCGCCTTCCTGCTGCACGATGTGTTCGATACGCCTCTGGAGGAGGTTGCGATCACGCTCAAACGAGATCCCGCCGCGGTTCGCCAGTTGGCGGTCAGGGCGCGCAAGCATGTGCAGGCGGCGCGTCCACGCTATCCTGTCGCGCCGGAAGAGGGCGAACGCATCGCAGAGGCTTTCTTCACCGCCTCACAAAAGGGCGATATTGAGATTCTGCAAACGCTGCTGGCGGAAAAGGTGACGCTGCAGTCCGATGGAGGAGGCAAGGTCAAGGCATTTCCCAATCCGATTGTGGGACGGGATCGGATCGTGCGTTTGTATGGTAAGCTCTCCCGGAAATTGGGGGGACCCTACCAGACCATGATCAAACCGATCCAGGTAGACGGTTTGCCGGGGTATGCCAGTTCGGAGTTCGGTGTTTTGCAAACGACCGCCTTTGCGATCGAGGATGGGCGGATCACCGGCATCTATATCACTCGCAATCCAGACAAACTGAGCCGGATCGCGCAGGTACTGGAGCCGTAAGAGACACCGACGCCATCGGAACGAGGTGAGCAGGATGGAGAGGGAGGATAGGCGCTCCCGCTGAAGAGGAGGTTCGGAACATGGAAGCAGAGAAAATTCAGGATATCGTGATCGCCGGCGCGGGCTATGCCGGGCTGCATGTGGCTCTGCGGCTCGCCGCACGAATCGATGTCAAGCAGGCGGCAGTACGCTTGACTCTGGTCGATAAGAACCCGTACCACCAGGTACTCACCGAACTGCCACGGGTCGCTGCCGGCACACGCGTTGCCCAGGACGTGCGCGTGCCGCTGGAACCGCTGCTGGAGGGGCGCGTGCGCTTCGTGCAGAGCGCTATCACCGGCTTCGATCTCAATGAACGGCAGCTCTTGACCCAGGGCGATCCGGTTCCGTATTCGCGTCTGGTACTGGCGCTGGGGAGCCAGAGTCAGGATTTTGGCATTCCCGGTCTGTCCCAACACGCGCTTCCACTCTGGTCAGTGGAAGACGCGCGGCGTCTGCTGGCTGCCGTCGATACGCAGGTGGCAGCAGCCGTGCGCGCAGCCGATCCTGCCGAACGGCGGCGCTGTTTGACCGTGGGCATCGGCGGCGGTGGAGCGACCGGCGTGGAGGTGGCCGGCGAACTGGCCGAAGTGCTGCCCGAACTGGCGCGGCGACACGATCTGCCGACAGAGGAGTGCCGGGTGGTGCTGGTCGAAGCCGGCCCTACGCTGCTCCCTGGCTCCTCGACGGGTCTCATCGAGCGCGCGGGACAGATCTTACAGGAGTTGGGCGTGGAGGTACGCACCGGCACACGCGTCGTGCAGGCGGAGGAAGACGGATATGTGCTCTCTATGGGAGAAAAGCTGCGCTGTGGCGTCTGCGTGTGGTGTGGCGGCATCAAGGTAGCCGATGTGGTGGCCGCTTCGCCTCTGTCCACCGGGCATGGCGGGCGTATTCCCGTAGACCAGTATCTGCGCGCGATGGATCACCCGGAGATCTATGTGGCCGGGGACGTCGCTCTAGTGATGAATACCGAAACCGGCCGCGCGCTGCCCCCGCTGGCGCAGATAGCGCTTGAAGAGGGCGAAACGGTGGCCCATAATCTGCTTGCGGAGGTAGAAGGTCGCCCGCTGGAGCCGTTCGCCTTCCGCGACAAGGGCATTGTCGTCTCGATCGGGGGCAGCAGCGGGGTGGCCTCTGTTGTCGGGCATCCCTTCGGCGGTCGCCTCGTGCATGTGCTCAAGGACGCCATCGAGTGGGAGTACCGCCAATCCGTGAAGCACCTGCGCGGCTGGAGCCCGATCTAAGACAAGCCTCTGGACGTCCTCTGTGCGCGCGGAAATTAAAGAGAGTTCAACAGGCTGGAGCGAAATGCCCCAGCCTGTTGACCTTAAATCGGCGTCCCTTTCGGGGTCACTGGCGCCGAAATCCTTATTCGATCGCCAGGAACTCCGCCTGTCGGCCTTTGCCGTCGGCGCCGGTAGACTCCAGGACCAGGAAGCCGATCTTCTTGCCGCCTTTGGGGTCCGTGGTCACTTGCGCGTCCAGGATCTTGCCACCAAGTTTCGGGCTCTTCCAGGCGACCTTGATCGGCGTGCCCTGGTCTACATGCAGGTCGCTCATATCGAACAGTGCGATATGGCTGCTGTCCGCGCCGATCCACGTCATCCATCCTGTCAGTTTGCTGGACTTTGCGGGATCGAAGAATCCGAATGCCGGCAGCTTGCGTGCCTCCTCCGGCAAGCCTATAGCCTGCTGAATCTCCCCCGGCAGCCGCGCATTGAGCACGTGATAGACTCCCGCGCCACTGGCAGGGTCCGGCATCTCATGGCCGCTGGTGACCGGGTTACCGGCGGTGAGGTCGATTCCCCAGCTCTGCGGCTGCCCTTGCCCTGCGAAGGAGAAGACCACCTCTTGCCCTTCGAGGAAGCTTGCCGTACCGGTAACATCGGTAATGTCGGCGGCGTCCTTCTTGGTGTACTTCTCGCCATCGCGGTAGATGACCGCCCCCGGCACTGCGATCATGGCAGGCTTGCCTTTGGCGAACTGCCCGGCTACGAAGGACGCCGCGCCCTTGCCGAGGTCTACCTCCGCCTCCTTGACGGGCTTCTCACCCATCACATTGAAGATCTTGAGCGTGCTTCCCTCCAGCGCAAGGAGACGACCCTTCTTATCGCCCGTCACGTCTGCGCAGGCGAGGCGCGAGGTGCCGGCGGCCATCTCGACGGTCCACGCCGATTTGAACGTCGGGCCAGTCTCCTTCTTAGCCTCCTGGGCTCGCCCCACCGCTCCCGAAAGCGCAGTCAGCGCCGAGAGCGCCAGCACACGCAGTACGATTCCTTTCATGGCTTCCTCCATTCGAAGATTATCGCGCCAGGCAGGTCGCCGGCATCATCGTAGTTACGGGCCGCGCAAGGAGCCGGTTTCTCTATATTCTCCCGTATTTTCTCTTCATAGAGGCCACTACCCTGGATAGCGCCGCGTATAACGAAGTACCTGTGATATACATCCGGCATCGAATACGGGTTATGTTCGTTGACCGGCACGCCTGCCACGATGCAGGTTTTGAAGGAGAGAACTTCATGACGAGATCTGCCACAATAGAGAGATTGCCGTCTGCCGATGACCAATCCACGCCAGGGGAGGCGATGGCCCAGACACATCGCAGCCGTTTTGCGCAGGATGAATACAGCGTCGAGACCGCTGAGAGTGTTCTCGATCTGATCGGTGAGACGCCCCTCCTGCGCCTGAACCATCGACTGGCACGCGGGATCAAAGCGCCGCTGTATGCCAAACTCGAATATCTCAATCCCGGCGGCTCCGTCAAAGACCGCATCGGCCTGCGTATGATCGAGGCCGCCGAGCGCGAAGGCAAACTCAAAAAAGGCGGCACGATCATCGAGCCGACCAGCGGCAATACCGGCGTCGGCCTGGCGATGGTCGCGGCGCTCAAAGGCTATAAGACTATCTTCGTCATGCCGGATAAGATGAGTCCGGAAAAGGTCGCGCTGCTGAAAGCCTATGGCGCGGAAGTGGTGGTCGCTCCCACGAATGTCGCCCGTGAATCGCCCGAAAGCTACTACAGCGTGGCCGACCGCCTGACACGTGAAATCTCCGGCGCCTTTCAGCCGAACCAGTATTTCAACGAGAATAATCCGCTGTCGCACTATGAGACGACCGGGCCGGAGATCTGGCGACAGACGAACGGCAGGATCGACGTCTTTATCGCGGGGGTGGGGACCGGCGGCACAATTACGGGCGTGGCCCGCTACCTGAAGGAGCGGAACCCGGAGATCACGATCGTTGGAGTGGACACGGAAGGCTCCCTCTACACCGGCAAGGAGGTGAAGCCCTACAAAGTCGAGGGCGTTGGGGAGGACTTCATTCCCGGTACGGTGGACCTGGACATTATCGACGCATGGGAGACGATCAGTGACCGTGAGGCGTTTCTGATGTGTCGCCGTATGGCGCGTGAAGAGGGCATCCTGGTCGGCGGTTCGTGCGGGCTGGCGGTCGCGGGCGCGCTGCGGTATGCGCGCAAAGTCGACGAGGATAAGGTGGTGGTCGTGCTGCTCCCGGATAGCGGGCGCAGCTATCTGTCCAAAATCTACAACGACGACTGGATGCGCGATCAGGGATTTATAGACCGCTTCGGCGACCGTAAAGTCGTGGCGGATCTGCTGCCCACGGCCTCCACGCTGATCTGTGCGGAAGGCAGTGAAACGGCCCGCGCGGTCATCGACCGGATGCACCAGCACGGGATCTCCCAGATTCCTGTCGTCGCAAGTACGATTTCGGAGGGCTGTGCGCCCTCTCTGGACGCCATCATCGGCGTGATCGAAGAGCGCAGCCTGCTCGAAAAGGTGTTCCGAAGGCCCGAAACTCTCGACGCGCAGGTGACGACCGTCATGGACGCTCCGCTCCCCTTTGTCGATGCCGCGGAGGATATGGAAGATCTGTTTCCGCTCTTTACCGATGGCGGTAACGGGGCCATCATCGTGCGGGAAGGCGAGCCGGTCGGTATCATCACGCGCAGCGACCTGTTGGAGTTCGTGGCGCATCAGCGCAGCAGCAGACAGCAGGAAGCGGCCAAGGCGGCTCCGAAAGCGAATTCAAAAGGCGGTGCACAATGAAAGGCGATCCGAACGGGCTGGGGTTCGCAACGCGGGCGATCCACGCGGGACAGGCTCCGGATCCCTTCACGGGGGCCGTAAACGTCCCCATCTACCAGACCAGCACCTTCGCACAGCATGCCGTCGGGCAGACCTACGGTGGCTATGAGTATGCGCGGACGCAGAACCCGACCCGCAAGGCGTTGGAGACCTGTATCGCCTCGCTGGAAGGCGGCAAACACGGCCTCGCTTTTGCCAGCGGCATGGCGGCGGAGACGACACTCTGCTTTCTGCTGCAGCCGGGCGATCACGTCGTGCTGGGAGATGACGTGTACGGCGGCACCTACCGCCTGTTCGCCCGAGTCCTGGCACGCTACGGCATCGTGTTCGATCTGGCCGACCTGACGAATGTGGAGGCGACATCCGCCGTTTTTCGCCCTGAAACGAAACTGGTCTGGCTGGAGACCCCTACCAATCCCTGGCTGAAGAGCATCGATATTGCGCAGATCGCGGACCTGGCGCATCGGCACGGCGCGTGGCTGGCGGTGGACAACACCTTCGCGTCGCCGTATCTACAGCGCCCGCTGCTGCTCGGCGCGGATTTCGTGGTGCACAGCTCGACGAAATATCTGGGCGGGCACAGTGATGTGGTGGGCGGGCTGATCGTGGCGAACGACGACGCGCTGCGCGACCGGCTCGCGTTTCATCAGAATGCGACAGGAGGCGTGCCTGGCCCGCAGGACTGTTTTCTCGTGCTGCGCGGGCTGAAAACGCTGGGAGTACGTATGCGGCAGCACGGCGCCAATGCCCTGCAGATCGCGCAGTTTCTGGCCGCGCATCCGGCCGTCTCCAAAGTGTTCTATCCCGGCCTGCCGACCGACCCGCAGCACCAGACCGCGCGGCGCAACTTCGCCAGTGGCGGCGGAGCCGAGAGCGTTGCAGATCGCGGACAGGCCATCGACCGCGCCGGATTTGGCGGCATGATGTCGTTTCTGGCCCGTGGAGGCGAGGCGCAGGCACGGGATATCGTCGCCCGCACAAAGCTGTTTACCCTGGCCGAAAGCCTGGGCGGGGTCGAATCGTTGATCGAACATCCGGCCGCGATGACGCATGCCAGCCTTGCCGGTTCCTCCATCGAAATCGACCCGGCCCTGGTGCGTCTCTCGGTAGGAATCGAGGAGGCAGAGGACCTGTTGGCCGATCTTGCCCAGGCATTGGGCTAAAAGCACGCCGGGCTAAAGCCCTGCGCTAGAGGTGCTCCGCACCGAATACCCGCTAAAGCGGGCACATTTCCTATTACCTACCTTGTTTGGCCCATGAGAAAGATCTTTATGCCCTTTCACGACACTATACTTCAGTCGATTGGCCGTACACCGCTGGTACGGCTGGCACGGATTGCCGGGGATTGCCCGGCGGTGATACTTGGTAAAGTCGAGATGCTCAATCCGGGCGGATCGGTCAAAGATCGGATCGGGTTGGCGATGATCGAGCAGGCGGAACGGGAAGGCGCCTTGCGCCCTGGTGCGACGATCGTTGAGGCGACGGCGGGGAATACAGGGGTTGCGCTGGCGATGGTCGCGGCGGTGCATGGCTATCGGTGCGTGTTCGTCATGCCGCAGAAGATGAGTCGAGAGAAAGAAGATCTGCTGCGCGCGTATGGGGCCGACGTGGTACGGACGCCGAACGCGCCGCCCGGCGATCCCGAAAACTTTATCGAAGTCGCGCGGCGGCTGGCGCTGGAAAACGGCTGGTTTCTGCCCGACCAGTTCGCCAATGCCGCCAATCCGGATATTCACTACCGCACCACAGGGCCGGAGATCTGGACGGATACCGAAGGCAACGTCGATGCCTTTGTCTGCGGTGTGGGCACCGGCGGCACCTTGAGCGGCGTCGGTCGCTATCTCAAAGAGCAGAAGCCCACCGTGCAGATCGTTCTCGCCGATCCCCAGGGCTCCACCCTCTCCGGCGGTGACGCGGGCGCGTATCTGCTGGAAGGCATCGGCGGCAGCCAGCCACCGGCGAACTATGACGCGACCGTGATGGATGAGGCGATTGTCGTCTCCGATAAGGACGCATTTCAGATGGCGCGGAGGCTGGCTCGGGAAGAGGGGTTGTTGGTGGGGGGCGCGGCAGGCTGCGCCGTCGTGGCAGCGCTGGGATATGGCCGCCGCACTGCAAACGCCGGGAAGACGATCGTGGCGCTGCTGCCGGATACGGGCCGCAACTACCTGTCCAAAATCTACAATGATGACTGGATGCGCGCCAACAACCTGATCGATGTGGGATAACTCTATGCAACTCCGCTAAGAGGAGATCGGAGAATACAATGCTCCCGAACCCTTCTTTATTCCGGGCACTTCCAGCCGCAGTTACCAACTGGGCTATGGCGTCTTGAGTTAGGTCGGTACGCGCCTTGAGCACCGGGTCGAGATGCACGGCCAGCAAGTCGGCGCCTCGGCTGTGCGCTACACTCTTTGTACTTCCAGGCCGCGCAGGGCGAACTCCGCCGCCAGCGCTTCCGGCACATCGTTGTCTGTAATCAGCAGGTCGATCCCGGAGAGGGGGCAGAGCTGCGTGCGGGCGATCAGCCCGACCTTTGTGTGATCGGCCACCGCGATCGCCTGCCGTGCCTGACGCACCATCGCCCGATTGAGCGCGGCTTCGTCGGGGTGATGGGACGTTGCGCCAAGCTCTGGATGCAGTCCATCCAACCCCACGAACACACGATCGTAGAAAAACTCTTCGACCGACCGGAGCGCGATCGGCCCGAGCAGCGAGAACCACCCTCCGCTCAAGATCCCCCCGGTGGTGATGACGGTCAGATCAGGACAGTTGCTCAACTCCATCGCCACATTCACCGCGTTGGTGACGATCGTGACGCCCTTGCGATAGCGTAGGCAGCGGGCCACCTGGGTGGCAGTAGTCCCGGCGGAGATGGCGATGGTCTCTCCTTCGCGTACCAGAGACGCCGCCGCGAACCCTATCCGGCGTTTCTCCTCCGAGCGCAGCCCCTCCTGCTCCTGAAAGGAGGCGTCGTAACGGAACGGCTCGTAAAGAGGCGCTTCCACCGGGACCGCCCCGCCGTGCGTGCGTCGGAGCAGCCCACGCCCTTCCAGGTCACGCAGACCCCGCCGCACCGTGGAGGGGGAGACTCCCAGCTTCAAGGCGATGTCCGCGACATCCAGCGTCCCTTCCTGCAACAAACTGTGCAGAATCTGCTCTTGTCGTCCCGCAATCTCCTGTCCCATCCGACACCTCTCCTGACGTTACAATGCACCCGAACCGAAATGCGATGATGCTCATTTTATCACGAAATGAGCAGAACGTATACGCTTGTACCCAATATTCACGAACCAATGCCATGCTGTGCTTCTTGGAGCGGCACGATGAAAGGGAGAAGTGTTGTATCCTACAGAGGTCAGATCGCCGACAACAGAAGGATTTGTCGTCCTTTTGTCGAACCCTAGCCTGACATCACACACGGTGGTGCCCTGAATTCGCAGGTTTCGCTGAACTAGTTACCATTTCATGAGAGTGTGAAGTGGCAAAGGGCTTTTGATGGATGGGGAAAATATGCTGACGCGCCTTAACATAGAACGATTTCGAGGCATAAACGAACTGTCCTTGACAGATTCAAGTCGTGTCAACCTCATTGTTGGGCGTAATGACACAGGGAAGACAAGTCTGCTTGAAGCGATACGCTTACTCTTGTCTGGTGATCCGAGGCATTTACGGAGAGTGGTCAGGAATCGCATAGAGCGACGGCCAACGGATTTGTCACAGGATTATCAGCTAGCTTTCTATCTAGCAGACAGTAAGGATCCGCTTTTAATTAATGGAATGGTCAGCGGAATAGAGCTCTCCGCGCAGGCTATGATTCGAGACATTCAGGATCAAGAGGCTTTACCCTTCGATTTGGAGACCGACACTGATTCCACCGAGGATATTGAATCACTGTTAAAACGGGGACGCGAAATTGTTGTTGAAGTCACGGCGAATGACCAAGCGAAGGCGATCATTCGACAACCCTTGCAAGGTCGCAGCACGCTCGCTATTGGATCTCAACGGCAATTTGTTGGAGTAAGTTTCCCGAATGTACCGGATCTTGTTTGGCTGGGGACAAACCGCGCGGAGGTTTGGTCCCATGCGCGTCGTTATTCACAACTTTATCGAAGCGGTGGCGCGGAGATTTTACTCAGCCTCCTCCGGGAGATTGAGCCACGTTTGCGGTCCCTGGTAGTGCTGACAATGGAACGCAGCGGAGCAATTTCCCCAACTGCGGTTTTGGAGGCAGATTTAGGTTTTGACCGCACTCTCCCACTCGACAGTATGGGGGATGGCTTTAGCAATGTGATATCGATTCTCTCCGCAATCGGTGTAGCCCCGAATGGCCTTTGTCTCATAGATGAAGTAGACAACGGAATCCACTATTCTCTCCTTCCTCAGGCGTGGCGCTCCGTAGTCTCGGCTGCCCGTAGATATGACTCTCAAGTATGGGCAACGACGCATAGTTATGACTGTATCAGCGCGATTCATGAAGCACTCATCGAAACTCCTGACGATTTGCGCGTTCA
>Ga0207705_10004355_pt1 | contig 10703 bp, 8 predicted proteins | sample KBSC13metaG_FD_184314 | JGI IMG/M metagenome (GOLD analysis project Ga0207705, IMG submission 184314) | Corn rhizosphere microbial communities from Kellogg Biological Station, Michigan, USA - KBS C1-3 metaG (SPAdes) (version 2) | ecosystem: Host-associated > Plants > Roots > Rhizosphere > Soil ...
CTCGACGCTGAGCGACTTTAACCAGCTCATCTGGTGGATGGTGCTGCTCAAGGTCGCGATTGTCTTCGTGTTCCTGCTGCTTACCACCATCTTCATGATCTGGTTCGAGCGGCGCGTGATCGGCCGGATGCAGAACCGGCCGGGCCCCAACCGGGCCGGGCCGTGGGGTCTGCTGCAGCCGGTCGCGGACGCGCTGAAGCTGCCCCTGAAGGAGGACATCGTCCCCACCAAGGTGGACAAGCTGGTGTTCTTCGTCGCGCCGATCATCGCGGCCGCGCCCGCGTTCGTCAGCTTCGCGATCATCCCGTGGGGCCCGGTGGTGTCGATCTTCCACCACCGGACGCCGCTGCAGGTCGCTGACCTGCCGGTCGCGGTGCTGCTCGTGCTGGCGATGAGCTCGATCGGCGTCTACGGGATCGTGCTCGCGGGCTGGGCCTCGCGGGGCCCGTACTCCATCCTGGGCGCGCTCCGCTCGGCCGCGCAGGTCATCAGCTACGAGATCGCGATGGGCCTGGCGTTCGTCGCGGTCTTCCTCGACGCCGGGTCGCTGTCCACCAGCGCGATCGTCAACGCGCAGGCGCACTTCTGGTACGCCTGGGTGCTCGCCCCGTCGTTCGTCATCTACCTGGTGACGATGGTCGGCGAGACCAACCGGATCCCGTTCGACCTGCCCGAGGGCGAGGGCGAGATCGTCGCCGGGCACATGACCGAGTACTCCTCGATGAAGTTCGCCATGTTCTTCCTCGCCGAGTACATCAACATGACCACGGTCTCCGCGCTGGCCGTCACGCTGTTCCTCGGCGGCTGGCGGGCGCCGTGGCCGCTCACCCTGATCGGCCCCGGCGTGAACAGCGGCTGGTGGCCGGTGCTCTGGTTCCTCATCAAGGTCTTCGCCCTGCTGTTCGGCTACGTCTGGCTGCGCGGCACGCTGCCCCGCACCCGGTACGACCAGCTGATGGCGCTGGGCTGGAAGATCCTCATCCCGTTCTCCATCATCTGGATTCTTCTCGTCGCCACCGTGCGGACGCTCAAGGTGACCGGCTGGCACTCGACGGTAACGCTCGTGGTCGCCGGTCTCGTGCTCATCCTGTTCCTCCTGCTGATCGGGTTCTGGGACAACGGCTACCAGAAGCACCTCGCCCGGATGGCCCCCGACAAGGCCGTGGCGGAAGAGGACGAGTACGACTACAACGAGGACGGCGAACTGGTCAAGGTCGAGAAGCCCGCGCCAAGGTTCCCGGTGCCGCCGCTTGACCTGCCGCACTATCACGGCCTTGAGCTCGGCGGCACAGCGCTGGCCGGGTCAGTGCCCTCAACCACGGCATCCGGCGATGGCGTGACTAAGGAGGTCACCGGTGCCTAACTTCATTCCTAGCTTCATTGACGACGCGATCGCCCCTGTCAAGGGGTTCGGGGTCACCTTCCGGGAGATGTTCAAGAAGGTTGACACCGTGATGTACCCGGAGGAAAAGCGGCCGACCGCTCCCCGGTTCCACGGTCACCACCAGCTCAACCGCTGGCCCGACGGCCTGGAGAAGTGCATCGGCTGCGAGCTGTGCGCCTGGGCGTGCCCCGCCGACGCGATCTACGTTGAGGGCAGGGACAACACACAAGAGGAGCGCTACTCGCCAGGCGAGCGGTACGGGCACGTCTACCAGATCAACTACCTGCGCTGCATCCTGTGCGGGCTCTGCATCGAGGCGTGCCCCACCCGGGCACTCACCATGACCAACGAGTACGAGCTCGCGGACGACGACAGGGAAAAGCTGATCTGGACCAAGGAACAGCTGCTCGTCCCGCTGCTCGAGACCATGGAAGCCCCGCCGCACCCGATGCGCCTCGGCGACGACGAGAAGGACTACTACCGGCTCGGCGGCGCCGGGGTGTCGCCCACCGGCCGGGCGCCGGGCATGTCCGGTCCCGGCGGGGTCAGCGGTCCCGCGGTGGAGGCCACGGCCACCCGTCAGCACGTGCCCGGCGAAGAAGAGGTAAAGCCGGGGGCCGAGCAGGCAAGCCACAGCGGTCAGGAGGCGGAGCAGTGACACACCACCTTCTCCTGGCGGCGGGCAGCGGCACCAACCTCGACCCGATCTACGCCAAGGTCCTGTTCTGGATCCTCGCCGTGCTCGCGGTCTCCGCCGCCCTCGCCATGATCCTGGTGCGGCAGGTCGTGCACTGCGTGCTCATGCTCGCGGTCGTGATGCTGTGCCTGTCGGTCATGTACGCCATGCAGGGGGCGCCGTTCCTGGCCTTCGTCCAGGTCATCGTCTACACCGGCGCGGTGCTGATGCTGTTCCTGTTCGTGGTCATGCTGATCGGCGTCACCTCCGCGGAGTCGCTGAAAGAGACGATCAGGGGCCAGCGGCTGTGGGCGGGCCTGGCCGGCATCGGCTTCGCGGCGCTGCTGATCGTCGGCATCGGGCACGCGGCGATCGGCTCGGCGGCCCCGACGACCAGCGCGCAGGGCGCGGACAACCTCACCGGCCTCGCGAAGCTGATCTTCACCACCTACGTGTACCCGTTTGAAGTCACCAGCGCCCTGCTGATCACTGCCGCGCTCGGGGCGATGGTGCTCGCGCACCGCGAGCGGAGCTCGCCCAAGCCGACGCAGCGGGAGGTGGCCCGCCGCAAGATCGAAAGCGGCCAGGTCCAGCCGGAGCCGCCGCCCGGCGTGTACGCGCTGCACAACGCCGTGGACCTGCCGGCCATGCTGCCCGACGGAAGCACCACCGACCGTTCCGTGTCCACCGCCATCGTCCAGCGCGACCTGCAGCTCGGCCGCGACCCGGAGAACACCGTGGCCGACGATCTCGCCGCGGAGCAGCGGATCGAGGAAGAGCGGCAGATCGAGGCGGGCGCCCGGGGGAGGGAAGACCAGTGAGTCCGGCAGCCTTTATTTTCCTTGCCGTCATCTTGTTCGTCATCGGCGCGGTCGGGGTGCTCGTCCGGCGCAACATGATCCTGATCTTCATGTCCGTGGAGCTGATGCTGAACGCGTGCAACCTGGCGTTCGTGTCGTTCGCCCGGCTCCACGGAAACCTGGACGGGCAAGTGGTGGCCTTCTTCGTGATGGTGGTCGCCGCCGCCGAGGTGGTCGTCGGCCTCGCCATCCTGATGGCCATCTACCGGGCCCGCAGGTCCGCGTCGGTTGACGACGCGAACCTGCTCAAGTACTGAGGAGATTCTCGAGATGACGACGGTCGCCGCTACCGGCGTGCTCCGTGCCTCGTGGCTGCTGCTCGCGTTCCCGGTCTTCGGCGCGGCGGTCTTGCTGATCGGCGGCCGGTTCACCGACAAGTGGGGTCACCTGCTTGGCGTGCTGATGTCGCTCGCGTCGTTCGTCTACGGCGTGATCGCGTTCTTCACCCTGCTTAGCTACAACGGGAACCGCAGCATTGACCTGCACATGTACTCCTGGATCCCGGTCAACGGGTTCCAGGCGAACATCGGGATCTTGCTCGACCCGCTCTCGATCAGCTTCGTGCTGCTGATCACCGGGGTCGGCTCGCTGATCCTCATCTACTCGGTCGGCTACATGGCGCACGACGCCGAACGGCGCCGGTTCTTTGGCTTCCTGAACCTGTTCATCGCCGCGATGCTGCTGCTCGTGCTGTCGGACAACTACCTCGGCCTGTACGTCGGGTGGGAAGGTGTCGGTCTCGCCTCCTACTTGCTGATCGGGTTCTGGCAGTTCAAGCCGACCGCGGCGGTCGCGGCCAAGAAGGCGTTCGTCGTCAACCGGGTCGGCGACGCTGGCCTGACGCTGGCGATCATGCTGATGTTCGCCGAGTTCGGCACGTTCAACTTCTTCGGCTTCAACGGGTCCAAGGGCGTGTTCGACCTGGCCGGGTCGGGCGGGACCGGCGTCGCTTCGGCGATCGGCCTGCTGCTGCTTCTGGGCGCGTGCGGCAAGTCCGCCCAGGTGCCGCTGCAGTCGTGGCTGCTCGACGCGATGGAGGGCCCGACGCCGGTGTCGGCCCTTATTCATGCGGCGACAATGGTCACGGCTGGCGTGTACTTGATCGTGCGTTCCAACCCGATCTTCAACGACGCGCCCACCGCGCAGCTCGCGGTCACGGTCGTCGGCGCGGTCACGCTGCTGTTCGGCGCGATCATCGGGTGCGCGAAGGACGACATCAAGAAGGCGCTCGCCGGGTCCACGATGTCGCAGATCGGCTACATGACGCTGGCCGCGGGCCTCGGCCCGGCCGGGTACGTGTTCGCGATCGCGCACCTGCTCACGCACGGCTTCTTCAAGGCCGGCCTGTTCCTCGGCGCCGGCTCGGTCATGCACGGCATGGACGACGAGGTCAACATGCGCCGCTACGGCGGGCTGCGCAAGTTCCTGCCGATCACCTACGTCACGTTCGGCCTCGGGTACCTGGCCATCATCGGCATCCCGCCGTTCTCCGGGTTCTTCACCAAGGACGGCATCATCGACGCCGCCTGGGAGAAGGGCGGCACCTCCGGCTGGATCCTCGCCGCGTGCGCCATCATCGGCGCGGGCATCACCGCCTTCTACATGTCCCGGGTCATGCTGATGACCTGGTACGGCCCGAAGCGCTGGGAGGAGAACGGCGTGCTGGGCGGCGCCGGCGCGCACCCGGCGGGCACCGAGCCGCACGTCCCCCACCCGCACGAGTCCTCGCTGGTGATGACCATCCCGATGATCCTGCTCGCGATCGGCTCGGTCGCCGCGGGCTGGTTCCTCATCGTCAACTCGCGTTTCGCTGACTTCCTGAAGCCGGTCGTGGGCTTGCCGCCGGAGTCGCACGGGATCTGGACGTGGCCGGGGATCATCACCCTGATCCTCGTGGTGCTCGGCGTCGGAGTCGCGTGGGCGATATACGGGCGGGTACCGGTGGCGGCGGTCGCGCCGCGCGGCACCGCGGTCACCCACGCGGCCCGCGCGGACCTGTACGGCGACGCGTTCAACGAGTCCGTGCTGATGCGCCCGGGGCAGTGGCTGACCAGGCTGTCGGTTTACTTCGACAGCCGCGGCGTGGACGGCTTGGTGAACGGCCTCGCCGCGACCATCGGCGGATCGTCGGGACGGCTGCGCAGGCTGCAGTCCGGGTTTGTGCGCTCTTACGCGCTGTCCATGCTCATCGGCGCCGTGCTGCTTGTAGCCGGCCTTCTGGTGGTGAGGCTTTAATGAACGCTCTGTCGGTGGCGGCGGCCGGCGGCACACCCTGGCTGACCGTCGCGGGCGGCATACCGCTGCTCGGCGCGATCGTGGTGTCTGTGCTGCCGGTGCGGTTCGCCAAGGTAACGACGCTGCTGGTGTCCCTGGTTGACCTGGTCTGGGTGATCATCATGGCTACCCAGTTCAACACCTCGGGACCCACCTTTCAGTTCACCGAGGATTACTCCTGGATTCCGCAGTTCGGCGTGCATTACGCGCTCGGTGTGGACGGGATCGCCTTGGTGCTGATCGGCATGACCGCGGTGCTGATGCCCGTGGTGGTGCTGGCGTCCTGGCACGACGCGGACGGCCCGGTCGACTCCGGGGAGGCGATCCCCCGTACCCCTCGCGAGGTGCGACGGTCACCCAGGGCGTACTTCGCGCTGATGCTGGCCCTCGACACGATGATGATCGGGACGTTCGCCGCGACCGACGTCTTCCTCTTCTACGTGTTCTTCGAGGCCATGCTGGTTCCGATGTACTTCATGATCGGGTCGTTCGGCGTCGGGCAGCGGCAGTACGCGGCAGTCAAGTTCCTGTTGTACGGGCTGCTCGGCGGCCTGCTGATGCTGGTCGCGCTGATCGCGCTTTACGTGTACGCGGGCCAGTCGGCCGCCACCGGGCACCACGGTACGTTCATGTTCTACACGCTGACCCACGTCGTCCTCTCGTCCACCGTGCAGAAGTGGCTGTTCCTCGGCTTCTTCATCGCCTTCGCGATCAAGGCGCCGCTGTGGCCGTTCCACACCTGGCTGCCTGACGCCTCCGCCTCCGCCCAGCCCGGCGCCGCGGTGCTGATGCTCGGCGTGATGGACAAGGTCGGCACGTTCGGCATGATCAGGTACTGCCTGGAACTGTTCCCCGCCGGCTTCCACTACTTCACGCCGCTGATCCTTGTCCTGGCGGTGATCTCGATCATCTACGGTGCCATCGTGGCGATCGGGCAGGCCTCGATGAAGCGGCTGATCGGGTACACGTCGGTCTCCCACTTCGGCCTGATCGTGCTCGGCATCTTCGTCCTCACCTCGCAGGGCCAGTCCGGGGCCATGCTCTACATGGTCAACCACGGGTTCGCCACCGGCGCGCTGTTCCTGCTCGCCGGGTTCATGATCGTGCGGCGCGGCTCGGACCGTATCGACGACTACGGGGGCATGCAGAAGGTGGCCCCGGTGCTCGCCGGGCTCTTCCTGGTCTCCTGTCTCGCCGGCCTTTCGCTGCCCGGGCTGAACACCTTCGTGTCGGAGTTCCTCGTGCTCGTCGGCTCGTTCTCCCGGTACAAGGTCGCCGGCACGTTCGCGGTGGCCGGGATCGTCCTCTCGGCGATCTACATGCTGTGGATGTACCAGCGGACGATGAACGGGCCGACGGCCGAGTCGGTCGCCAAGATGCCGGACCTGCGGGTGCGGGAACTGCTGGCGGTGGTCCCGCTCGTCGCGCTGATCATCGCCCTGGGCGTCTACCCCAAGCCGGTGCTCGACGTGATCAACCCGGCCGTCAACGCCACGATGTCCCAGGTCCACGCCACTGATCCGGTGCCTGCCCACCCCGCAGCCGCCCAGAATGGAGCCCAGCCGTGAGCCTCGCCGTCGCTGCTGCCGCTGCTGCCACGCCCGGCGCCATCGCGGCGCCCAGCATCGAGTACAGCCAGCTCGCGCCGATGCTCGTCGTCTTCGGCGCGGCCATCGTCGGCGTGCTCGTCGAGGCCTTCGTGCCCCGCGAACTGCGCCGTCCCGTCCACCTGCTGGTGACGTTCGGCGCTCTGGTGGCGGCGTTCGTCTGGACCTGCGTGATCGCCGCGTCCTCGACGCTGTTCGCCAAGGGCAGCGCCGGCCACGCGGCGGCGATGGGCGCGGTCGCCGTGGACCGGCCGACCCTGTTCATCCAGGGCACGATCCTGGTCCTCGCCGCCATCTCCGTGCTGCTTATCGCGGACGCCTCGCACGACGTGTCCTCGTTCGCCGGGCGGGCGGCGGCCGTCCCCGGGTCGCCCGAGGAGCGGGCCGGGCTGCTCGCCGGCCTGGTCCACACCGAGATCTACCCGCTGACGCTGTTCACCGTCGGCGGCATGCTGCTCTTCCCCGCCGCGAACGACCTGCTGACCATGTTCGTGGCTCTCGAGACGCTGTCGCTGCCGCTGTACCTGATGTGCGGGCTCGCTCGCCATCGCCGCCTGCTCTCGCACGAGGCGGCCATGAAGTACTTCCTGCTCGGTTCGTTCTCCTCGGCCTTCTTCCTGTTCGGCATCGCGATGCTCTACGGGTACTCCGGGTCGGTGTCGCTGGCCTCGATCGCGTCCGCGACGTCGTCAGGCACCGGATCCGACACCCTGCTGTTCGCCGGGATCGCGCTGGCCGGCCTCGGGCTGCTGTTCAAGGTCGGTGCCGTCCCGTTCCATACCTGGAAGCCGGACGTCTACCAGGGGGCGCCGACCCCGATCACCGCGCTGATGGCGTCCTGCACCGTGGTGTCCGCGTTCGGCGCGCTGCTGCGGGTGTTCTACGTCTCCTTCGGCACGCTGACCTGGGACTGGCGGCCGGCGATGTGGGTCGTGGCGATCCTGACCATGCTCGTCGGCGCCGTCATCGCCGTCACGCAGACCGACGTCAAGCGGCTGCTCGCCTACTCTTCGATCGCGCACGCGGGATTCATCCTGACCGCGGTGATCGCCTCGTCGGAGCAGGGCCTGTCGTCCTCGCTGTTCTACCTCGTCGTCTACGGCCTGAGCACGGTTGGCGCGTTCGCGGTCGTCACGCTGGTGCGCGACCCCGGCGGCGAAGCCAACCACCTGTCTCGCTGGGCGGGGCTCGGCAAGCGGTCTCCGGTGATCGCGGGTATCTTTGCGCTGTTCCTGCTCACGTTCGCGGGAATCCCGCTGACGTCCGGGTTCGCCGGCAAGTTCGCCGTCTTCTCGGCCGCCATCGCGGGCGGTGCCACGCCGCTCGTCATCGTCGGTGTCGTCGCCTCGGCGATCGCCGCGTTCTTCTACGTCCGCGTGATCGTGCTGATGTTCTTTAGCGACCCGGTGCCCGACGGCCCGGTGGTGGCCGTGCCGTCCGTGTTCACCGGGACCGCGGTGAGCCTGGGAGCGCTGTCGGCCGTCGTGTTCGGTATCGTGCCGGGCCCGGTGCTCGACCTGGCCAACCACGCGGCGACGCAGCTTTTCGTCCGATAACTCATTTCCCGCCCGTTACCCTGATGGCCGCCTGTCACTCCCCGCTCCGGGGAGACGGTGGCCATCAGCTACGCTGGGGGATTGGTAGAGCCAATTGCAGCTTTAGGGGGTACCAGGGGGTCGTTCCCCCGACGACAGAGCTGAGTTCGTACGCTGGGGTAAGCATGCCGACGACATGGAGTTAGTGTGACCTTCGCTGTTCCCGTCGACCTCGCCGACGCGGCCCTGGCCGCGGAGATGGCCGAGGACCTCGCCGTCGTCGAGGCAGCCCTGCAGGACACCTCCTTCGGCGGAGACGAAATGTTCGCCGAGGTCTCCCGGCACATGATGCAGGCGGGCGGCAAGCGGTTCCGTGCCATGCTCGTGCTGCTCGCTGCCCGGTTCGGCGACTACCGCGACAAGCGGATCGTGCCGGCGGCGGTCGCCATCGAGCTGACCCACCTGGCGACGCTGTTCCATGACGACGTCATGGACGAGGCGTCGATCCGCCGCGGCCACGAGTCCGCCAACTCGCGCTTCGGCAACTCGATCGCCATCCTCGCCGGCGACTTCCTATTCGCCCGGGCATCCCGCATCCTCGCCGACCTGGGCCCGGAGGCCATCAGGATCCAGGCGGAGACGTTCGGCCGCCTCGTCGACGGTCAGCTGCTCGAAACCGTCGGCGTGCGGCCCGGTGAGGACCCGCTCGACCACTACATGCACGTCATCACGGAGAAGACCGGGTCGCTGATCGCCACGTCCGGGCGGTTCGGCGCCATGTTCGCCGGTCTGCCGGACGAGATGTCGGACCGGATCTCGGACGCGTGCCTGCGGATCGGCGTGGCCTGGCAGCTTTCCGACGACATCCTCGACATCGCGTCGACCTCGGCGGAATCGGGCAAGGAGCAGGGCACCGACTTGCGCCAGGGCGTGCGGACGCTGCCGGTCCTCTACGCGCTGCGCGACGCCTCCACGGCACCGGACGCGGTCCGGCTGCGCGAACTGCTGCTCGACGGCGACCTCACCGACCAGGCGCTGCACGCCGAGGCCCTCGACCTGCTCCGCGGGTCGGCCGCGGTCGAGGAGGCCAGGGAGACGGTCCGGTCGTGGATCAGCGGCGCCCGGGATCTGCTGGCGCAGCTTCCCGAGGTCCCGGCCCGCGCCGCCTTCGAGTCCCTCTGCGACTTCGTCAACACCCGCACCGCCTAGGCGTTCCCGCCGGTGCTTGACCTCCTGTTACGGGAGAGCCGAGCATCGAGCCATGACAGCAGCAACGATCTCTCCCATCACCGAAGACGTCATCCGCCACGTTCACCGTCCACCTGACCGAGGCCAGCGGCGAGGCGGCCTGGACCGCCCGCGTCTTCCTGCAAATCGGCTCCGACGGCCGTGTTCAGGAGGACTACCACGTCGTGGTGAAGCAGCTGCCGCTCACCTGAGATCTCCGATCGCCAAGGGGACGCGGGTACTCGTGTAGCGGGGAACACGGGTACCCGTACTGTAGTTATGGGGGTCGAAAGAAGGAGTCACGGTGAGTATTTTCGGGTTCCGTAAGACGCAGATGGTCAGCGCGGAGGACGCCCTGCCGGGCCGACCGGAGTCGATGCCAGTGCCAGCCCTGCACGAGGTCCTGCACACGATGGGCTATGTCGCGGCTTGCGCGCCACATCACACGCTGCGCGGACACGTGTCCGATGATCCGGCGGATCTCATGTACGCGGGGCGCCTGCCCTGGAAGCCGCGCGCGCTGGACGTGAATCGCGACGACTATTTCGGACATCGCGGAAACTCCTGTCCGGATCTCGCGCATGATCCCCTGCTGGTGCACCAAACCCCGTGAACATTTTCCCTGGAACACGCTCATGCTGAAACGTCCTACCTGGCCCACCGGCCGCGTCGTCGTCCTCGAGCACCAATCGAAAATCCTGCGCGACAACGCGCTCGGCGATCCGTCGACGCGCCCGCTCGCGGTCTGGCTGCCGCCGCAATACGACGAAGGCGCCACGCGCAATCGCGGCAAGCGCTTCCCCGTGCTCTACGACATGGTGGGCTTCATGGGCTCGGGACTCGCGCACGTCGCGTGGAAGAACTTCAGCGAGAACATCCCGGAGCGCATGTCGCGCCTCATCTTCGAGAGGAAGATGGGCCCGGCCATCGTCGTGCTGCCGGACTGCTTCACCGCTCTGGGCGGCAACCAGTACGTGAACTCGTCGGCGATCGGCAACTATGCGGATTACCTCACGCGCGAGATCGTCCCGTTCGTCGATCGCGAATTCCGCACGCTCGCCTCGCGCGACCATCGGGGTTGCTTCGGAAAATCTTCCGGCGGATACGGCGCGATCATCCATGGGATGAAGTATCCGGACA
>Ga0207705_10004357_pt1 | contig 10702 bp, 10 predicted proteins | sample KBSC13metaG_FD_184314 | JGI IMG/M metagenome (GOLD analysis project Ga0207705, IMG submission 184314) | Corn rhizosphere microbial communities from Kellogg Biological Station, Michigan, USA - KBS C1-3 metaG (SPAdes) (version 2) | ecosystem: Host-associated > Plants > Roots > Rhizosphere > Soil ...
TTTCAATTCCCCCGCGAGGCCGACGCATACATATCGTGCGCCGGGGCTAGTTAAAACATTGATACGCGTCGAGAACAGCGCACGAACAAAGGGTTAATCCCAGGCTGTTTCCGGTCACCCGTGCTGTCGGCGGGACGAGCAGGCGGATCGCTTGACATCAAGGACCCTCGTCCGCGGCGCAAGAGCCTTGCGAGCTTCGCTCGGCTACAGACTAGCCTGTCGGGCGAGCTCCAGCTTCTTCGACGCCGGGGTCACGGTCTTCCTTCGTGACAGTGCAGCAACTTTCGCTTTGACGCGTGCGCGACCGGCAATTGAACCGGCAATGAGATACGTCAGCGGCAGCAGGTTGGCGTTGGGGATGAGATCCGTCAGGTTGATCGCCAGAAGCAGGGTAAGCGCGCCGAGATGGATGGCGGACAACGTCACCGGTCCCTTGACGCTCGAAAGAGCACTGAACGCCGCGGCTGCGAATAGGCCGAACAACGACAGGTAACCAAGCCACCCGAACATTCCGAACCGCAAGATCCACTCGCCGTCCGTGATCGACATGTCAGTCCCGGTTTCCTGATCGAAGACACGGTTGCGGCCCCAGGTACCCCAGCCGAGGTACGGCTTCTGGTTGGCCTTCGCCAACAGCTTGTCCTCATTTTCAATTCTGAACTGGAGCGAACCGGCTCGGTCGGCACTTACCGTGCTCGCGGCTGCGACCACTCGCCTGACGGGAATGATGTCGTAGGTCCGGAGCATCGGGTAAGCGCAAATGATCAGGATCACGACACAGGAGACCCTCACCCACGTCTTTGGGCCCGTGAAATAGACCAATGGCGCGCACACTGCCCCATAAACGATTGGTCCCATTGTCTTGCACAGGAGCAGAAGGACCCCGAGATATCCGGCGGCGGCGCCCGGCGGGACCGAGAGGAGTCGCCATCTGCATCGCAGCGCGACGATTGCGGCGACGAAAGCCATGCCTGTGAACAAGGCAAGTTCAAGACCGGTACTAAGGAACACGACCGGCCGGTACCCGCCCGCACGCACAAGATGAGCGAATGCCGATGGCGCTGCGCCGTAAATCAATCTCTGCAGCTGAGGGCTCATCCTCAGTTCGAACAGCATGGGCAGGCTGTAGACGAGCGCCGCGATCGCGATCGATTTGAGCAGCAGTGCCCGTCCCTTATCCGACGACAGCGCGCGAAGACCGACGAAGAACGGCGCCACGGTGATAATGTTGTTGAGGACGAGCTTGACGCCGTCGAGCGGATAGAAGCCAGGTATGCTGCGGTCGCCAATGCGCAGTTCGTAACTGTTGTTCAACGTCGAGAAGATCGGCGACACGACGAAACAGAACGCGAGCAGGTAAACGACGAACGGCCGACGCGGCGGGGGAGCGCTCGTGCCTTTCATCAGGCAGAGCAGATACGTGCTCACCGCGGGTATGGTCGACTTGTCGAGCGGCGGCAAAAGATGGAGATCGAGGCTCGCCGCTGATGGCAAGAGCAGATAGCCTGCAAGCAGCGACCAAATCGCTGCCGCCTCGAGCGGCAATCGCACGAACAGGACTATGCAGACCAGCGGCCACCCAAACAGCATGATATAGGCGAACGTGTTCGGCAGTGACGCCTCCAACTCCTCGATTGGCGCCGAACCTAGAGGAGAACAGGCGAGAGAACCAACCCTTGGCCGCCTTGCCGTTGATTCCCCGGCCGCGCGCATGTTTCGTCCCGGAGCGAGACTGCGGTAACTTGCGAGAAATTAAAGAGAAGCTTAGCGTGCCACAAGCACAGGTGAGAGGGTCCCGAGTGAATTTCGAGAATCCGGCGGCACTTGTGCGGGTTGCAGGACCGGTTTCGCGAAGGTTCGCAACCCCTGCCAATCTCCTGCTGGCGCTGGGCTGCGCCCTGCTCGTCTTGCCGACCATGCTCCAGGTTGCGCGCGACAGCTGGTCGACCGAACAGGGCGGCCACGGTCCACTCGTGCTTGCGACCGGACTGTGGGCGTTGTGGCGCGAGCTTCGGTCGACGAAGATCGAGTTCCGGCCGGCGCCGCTGCTTCCCTCGCTGTTACTGGTCGTCTTTACCCTGGCTCTGTTCGTTGTCGCCCGGATCACCGGCGTGCTGGAAGTCGAAGCCTTCGCTATGTACGGCGCGCTGATCAGCGCCGCATATATGTTGCTCGGCCCAGCGCTGATCCGCGCCGTCTGGTTCCCGCTGGTCTATCTGGCCTTCACCCTGCCCCCGCCCGACACGGTCGTCACCGCCGTCACGCAGCCGATCAAGATCGCCATCTCGGAAGGTGCGGTCTCATTGCTTTACCTGCTCGGCTATCCCGTCGCGAGCTCGGGCGTGACGATCCAGATCGGCCAGTACCAGCTGCTCGTCGCGGCCGCCTGCGCCGGGCTCAATTCGATCGTCACCCTGACGGCCCTGTGCGTCTTCTACGTCTATCTGCGACACCGCTCGAACCCCGTCGCCTTCCTCGTGATCGCGCTGGCGGCGATCCCGGTTGCGATCATCTCGAACTTCGTCCGGGTCATCGTGCTTGTGCTCATCACTTATTATCTCGGCGACGCGGCCGCCCAAGGTTTCCTCCACGATTTCGCCGGTCTGCTGATGTTCGCGGTGGCGCTGCTCACGATCTTCGGAGTCGACAAACTGGCTGAGCCGCTCTTCGCCGAGCGCAACACTAGGCAAGCAGCGTGAAGCCCGCGTTCGACAATTTCACCGAACCCAAGACAGACCGCCGCAAGTTTCTGCTTGGCGTCCTGCTCTGTTCGGCGGCAGGCGTAGCCGCTTGGCGGCAGCCAAAGGCTAAACTCGATTATCTTGGCAGCGAAAAGCTCGACGAGCTCGTGCCGAAGAATATCGGTCCTTGGAGCTTTGTCGCGGCAAGTGGGCTTGTGATCCCTCCTGAGGACCAGATGGAGAAGGCTATCTATAGCCAACTTCTTACACGTGTTTATTCGGATGGACGGAACCCACCAGTCATGCTGCTGCTTGCGCAAAGCGGCGGCCAGACCGGTTTCCTCCAAATCCATCGCCCGGATTTTTGCTACACAGCGGGCGGCTACAGGATCTCCACACTAACTCCGCATCCGATACAGGTGGGACCCCACGTGGTCCCAACCAGCAGCATGGATGCCACACTCGACGGGCAGACCGAGCACGTCATCTACTGGACTCGTATCGGTGACCTCATGCCGACCAGCTGGAAGGGTCAGAAATGGGCCGTCGCGGAGCAGAACCTTAAAGGGATTATTCCCGACGCCATTCTCGTCCGGATTTCAATCATCAGCGATGACGGTAACAAGGCACGAGCGACCATCGATGAATTTACCCGCGCATTGATTGGCTCTATCCCGCCGAATAAGCGTGCAGTGTTCATCGCCTGAGTGAAGACCTTTGCGATTCCATCAAGACCCGGCGTTCAGCTTAAAGGGCTTCAAGAAAAATATGATGAAGCCGATCGTCGCGACCAGCAGCACGATGGCAATCAGATCATCGCCATGATTGCCGAAATAGTTTGCAGCAGCACACCCGACGCCGGCACAAAGATAGAATAACAGCGACGCGTCTTTTTCCGCGCGCTCGCTAACCGAGCGCTGGAGGAACAAAACGATCAGTCCGGCGAAGATCGCGAGCGACACCCAGTCGTAAACCGTCTCCATCCGTGCCTCCGCGTTCGCCCTGCTGGAACGTGATATTTGTGCATGCTATGGCCCAAGCGAACGGATTTTCAAACGGGGCAACTCATGCGTCAGCGTATCATTCTTGCACTTGTCATCGCACTCGCGGCTTCCGGCTGTCAAAAGAAGGCGACGGGCCAAAGTGTCGCCGTCGTCAACGGCGAGGAGATCACCACCGGTGAGCTGAACGATGCAATGAGCAACGACCAGGGCCTCGCCGGCGTATCGACGAAGGATGCGCGCGTTGCCGAACTACAGAAACTGGTGGACCGCAAACTATTAGTCCAGCAGGCGCGGACCGACGGGATCGACAAGTCGCCCGAGTTCATCAGCCGGCAGCGGCGCGCAAATGACGATCTGCTGATCAGCATGCTGATTTCGAAACGCGTCAATAGCTCGCAGCTTCCATCGGCCGACGAAATTTCGAAATTCGAGGCAAGCCGGCCCGAGATGTTTGCCAACCGCGAGATCTGGACGCTTCAACAGATTATCTATCCCTTGCCGCAGCAGGCGGCGGTTACAGCGAAGCTCAGTGCAGCAAAGTCACTCGATGAAGTTGCGCAGGCGCTTACCTCGGCCGGAGTCCAGTTCAAGCGGGACTCCAAGAAGATCGACACGGCGGTCTTCCCGCACGCCATTTATACCCAGATTGCCGGGCTTCCCAGTGGCGAGCCGTTCATCGTGCCGGGTCCGGGCAAGGCAATCGCCAACGTCATTTCGGGGCGCGAAGCGGCGCCGCTCTCGGCCGACCAGGCCCGAGCCCTGGCGCTCAATGCAATGAAGCGTGAGCAGGTCACCAAGGTCGTGCAGGATCGCGTGAAGGGCCTGCGCACAACGGCGAAGATCGAATATCAGCCCGGATTTGCCCCGCCGCCGTCAAAGTAAACTGACTGATCAAGTTTCCTCGTCGTCATCCGGCTTCGCGTAATATTGCGCGTAGCGCTCCTCGATGCCGTAGCCTTCACTGACCAGGCCGCCTCGATATTTGTTGAGCACGACGCCGGCGAGGCGCTCGTGGCCAAGCATATCAGCCGCGGCCTCGACCTCGCGCGCCGTCGTTTTGCCGTCCTGCGCAACGATGACATAGCCGTCGAGCGATTCCATGATGATCGATGCATCGTCATTGGCGAAGACGGGCGGCAGATCGCAAATGAAGAAATTCCGCTCGTCCGAGTTCCGCATCGCCCGGAATAATGCCGTAGCCCGCTCGCCGGCCAGTAATTCGGCCGAATGCACCTCCCCCGCCGCGCTCGGGATTATAATTAGATCCTGACCTTGCGGGACGAAGCCGTGAAGGATTTCAGCGGGACCAGAACCTTCCAGGTATTCGACCAGGCTGCTCTCCGGTTCGATGCCGAAGATGTCTCTGATCGTACCACGCCGCAAATCGAGATCGAGAAGATAGGCCTGGAACCGCGGGTCTCGGCTCATGGCTGCAGCAAGATTCGCTGATACGAACGACTTGCCCACGTTTGGAGTGGCCGAAACAATTCCGATCATCCGCCAGCCGCGCTCGCGCTGCAGAGCGACGAGCTTTGAACGGATCAAGTTGAAGCTGCGTGAGCTCGCATTGCGGCTATCGAAGCCGTGCACGAGCCGGCGTCGTGCTACGACGCCGCTCCATGGAATTTCCTGAACTTGACCCCGCGTGGGAAACACCGGTGCGATCCTAACCTGCCTGGGTTCCGAACCGATCTCTGGTCGGGGATCTAGTGAACTACGCTGCAAGTCGCTTCTCCCGCGAGAGGAAGGCGGGGAAACGCCACGTTCGCGTTTTCGATTTGGTTTTCAACAACGGCACGACGCCGATGATCGGCAGACCGAGCTGCTCGATCTGCTTGGGACTACGCAGCGGCTTGGTGAGCAGCTCAAGGCCAAGGGCGATGAGCAGACCGAGACCAAGGCCCGCCATGGCGGCGCCACCGATCAACATCAGCCGATTTGGCGAGAACGGATGATCGGGCAGGTTGGCAGGTTCGACCAGCGACAAGCGCTCCGCTCGCTGCTCCGTCGCCATACGCGCGCTGTTCTGTGCCTTGAGCAAATTTTCTGCGATCTGCTGGTATTGCGTGCGCAATGTCGAAACGCGATTCTCGAGCTGCATCGCCTGCTCCATGATCGCTGGAGCACGTGCCTGCCCAGCTATGGCGGCATTCGCTCGCGCCAAGGTGGCGTCACGCTGGTCCATCAGCTGGTGGATCGCCGCATTGTTGGCCGCGATCTGCTGCTGGATAGCGCTGCCGTCGTCGGAGTCTGGCTGCGTAATGCGCCGCAACTGAGCTACCCTTTCCTTGGCGGCAATCACGTCAGGATGCGTGTCATTATATTGAGCCTGAGCCGATGCGAGCGCCGCCTCAGCAGCGGCAAGCGCGCTGTTATGCTCTGCCGGTCGGCGGCTTTGCGCGACCAATTGGCGGTTCTCGTTCTGAAGCGAGGTGATCTGGGCACTGAAACTGCCGGTGTCGATAAACGGCGTTCCCCCGCTGTTGGCCAGAGCTGCACCGTTCCTGGCCTTGAGCGCCGTCAGCTGCCCCTCAAGATCGGCGATCTGCCCCTGCAGCTTGGTCGCCTGGTCTTGAAGGAAACGGACCGTCAGGGTCGCCTGGTCTTCAACGTCGGCGCTGTCCATGCTGAGGAACTTCGAGACGAAGCTCTGCAGGACAGCCTGGGCCTTGGAGGGATCGCTATAGTCATAGCTCATCGCGATCGCGATCGTATTGTTCTGACTTCCCGACTGCTGGCCGATATCGCTCGACAAGGCACCCACTGATGTTGCGTGCCGCATTTGCTCGATGACCTTGGAGAGGGGCTTCGACCGGCGTTCGTCCGAATAGAGGTCATTCTGCTCGATCAGCTGAATGAGGTCGCCGCGGCTCAGCACCTGTTCGCGGATTCGTGCAATCCGCTGCTCGATCGCTCCTGATGTTGGTGCCTCAACGAGCGTGGACGGAAGGTCCTGCGACTGGACGAGCAAGGTCGCAGTCGAACGATATGTCCTCGGCAGCGCGAACGCAGCGACCGTTCCCACCACAAGGAACGCGACGAAACATGTAAGAACGAAATAGCGGCGCTGCCATAGGATGATCGGTAGATGATTCACCATCCAAGTTGGGGCAGACCCCGAACTTTCGAGCGTTTCTGATTCGATCATCCGAGGTCACCCAACCGATACCGGATGAAGACCGATCCAGAAACGTCAGCCTTCGGGTCCGGCCCTCCTTGTGCCAACTTGCGGGCAGCGACACTCACGCCGCCGAACCACCGGCCACCGAAGCGTCGCGTGTAATCGGCGGCGCCGCGCACGTAGGTCGCATGAGAAAAGCTTTCGCCTGTGATCAAAGAGGTCGGTGAGGAATAGCGATTGGCATCCAGTGAGAAACGGATCGTCTGATCGGCGTCGAGCTGCCGGGAATAATTCACTCCAACGGTAACGCTGCGCGCCGGACCCGCTACCGTGGCCGCTTGCTGACTGATCGCCGCGACAGCACAGAATTGGTCGCGGTCGCCGCGGGAGCAAAGGTTCGCATTTGCTGCGAGACCGGTGGAGTGCCGAGTGTCGATTCCGTCGTTGACCGACGAATAGGAGACGCCGAGGCCGCCGCTGAACGTCATTCGCTCGGAAAGCGCCGTTTGGATCGTTGCTTCCGGCGTCACGACCCAGACGCGCAATGGGCCATCGTAGTCGGTATGAGCCGCCGAGATCCTGGCGCCGATCGTTGTCCGGCTGCTAATCTGGCGATCGTAACCGACTTCGACCGGAATAGTGGTGTACCTTGCATCCAACCCGCCGCCCTTGAACACCGAGTGCTCGATCCCCGAGCTTGCACTCAAGAAATCCCGTGTCGTGAGCGCCAACTGGCCGCCAAAGTGAGCACTGGCGCGATATTGGCGTCCGGTAACGGACAGAAAGTCGCCGCCAGGCAGGAGCAGTTCCGGCGGCAGTATCGTGCCGGGCGGCAACGGAACATTCGGGATTCCGACGATGCGAGTATCGAGTTGTCCCCCCTTGTCGTACGCGAATCCGACGTCGCCGAAGAGTTGTAGCTTTTCGTTCACCTGGGCGCTGTGGCGGGCGCTCAAGTCCAGCGACAGGGCCGAGCTATAACGATTCGTATAGAACGTCTCTTGGGCGAACCCGGAAAAAACGGTCGTCGTGCGCGCGCTGACACGAGTGTGGGTCGCGTTGGCTGAAATGCGACCGAAGCCAGATCCGGTGTTGTCGCCAAACCGGAAGTTGGGATTGCTTCCATAGCCAGCGCCGGCTTCGAGATCGACGTACGTCGATGCGCCAAACGTTGAATTGTCCGCCGCTCCAGTCGCTGCAGCCGGAGGAGCAGGGCTCGGCACGGCTGTCGCCTGCGCCGCCATGGCCGAAATGATCAGCAGCGCGCCCATCAGGGAATGACCAACGTATCGCCGCTCTCGATGCGCGGGATGTCGGCAGTGCTGAGGCGCCCGGTGTCGCCGCGCAATGCATCCTGGATCCGCACCGGGACAATGTACAGGCGGTCGCCGGCCTTGCGAATCACTCTTGCAGCTCCCGTATTGGCAAACTCGGTAGGTCCGCCGGCAATGGCCAGCGCCTCGAGCGCGTTCACGTAACGGCCAGGCGTAAATGCGCCCGGACTTTTGACCTTGCCGATAACTGAGAACTGATAGCCGCTCGGCTTCTTCACGGACACGGTCACCTGGGGCACCGGGCCTTTGTACTGGGGTTGCAATCCCGCCGTGATCACGCGTTCGATTTCGCTTGGAAGACGGCCTGCGGCGTTGACCTGGCCAACGAGCGGGAAGGCAAATGTTCCGTCAGGCAGCACCAGTACTTCGCGCTGAAGGCGCTCGTCGCCCCACACGAGGACTTCGAGTTCATCGCCGGGATTGATCCGATAGGGCGTCGCCGCAACCGTCGCGGACGCCGGCACGGACAGCGGCCCTTGGGCTGCAGCGCCAACAGGAAAGTTCATGAACGCAAGTGCGCCGAGAACCAGCACAAGCCACCGTCTGATCACCACCCGTCCCTTTCTGAAACATATTCACTCGTACAACAGTCCGTCGACCGACGAGTCGCCTTTTCACTCTATTGCCTTGTTAAATTTAGAAAAGGATAATCCCCTCCCCGGAGTAGCGATCGAATGCCTGTGCCAGCCCATAGTATCCTGAGCATCGCTGCTTGCCTATCCGCGGCGTGCCTAACGGCGGGTTGCCAGTCCTCGGATGCCCGTGCGCAGGACGCGCTCGGGGCTTATCAAGCCGCTGCGGCGTCGAATGACATGGTCGGCGCACGCAAAGCATTGCTGCAGCTAGTCGGCGCGAAGGATGATGTGCCGGACTACTGGATCGAACTGGGCAAGCTTGAGACGTCGTTGGGCAGCTACGGCGATGCTTATTATGCCTTCACCCGCGCTTACGAGTTGGACCGCAGCAATCCTGACGTCCTCCGCGCCGTTACCGAACTCGCGCTAAGGTCAGGAGATATTGGCCTTGCAGAAAGCCGCGCGCGGGAGCTCGATATTGTCGCCCCCGGCGATCCATGGGTTAAGCTGACGAACGGCTGGGCGGCGGTCACCCAATCACGGTTCGACGACGCGATCACGGCTGCCGACGGCATTCTCGCTGCCTCTCCCTTCGACCCGGGCGCGACAGCGCTCAAGGCTCGCGCCCTGATCGGCTTAAACCGTGAAGACGAGGCCAGGGAACTGCTGGTCAAGCAGGTCGCTGCGCAGCCCTCCGACGTCAATAGCCTCAGATTCCTGGCGAAAATCTATGAGCGGCATGAAGATTGGCCGAAGCTTGTTGAAACCGCGCAGCGTTTAAGTGCTATTGGGCCGTCCGCGCCCGACAACTCGCTTCTCCTGATCGAAGCTGCCCTGAGATCGGGGAACATTGCGGAAGCGCGGCGCGCATCCGCGCAGCTCCTCCGGCCAAATACCGCTCCGGCCTTGATTGGTTCGGTACTCGATCTGTGGGAAACTTACTGGCCTTCTCCGCAGCGCGCGCAGGATGCACGACAACTTGCGGCTCAGGCGGCCCAGCTTGAACAAAAACTCGTCTACGCCGCTTTCCTGAGCCGTGTCGGAAGCCCGCGCGATGCGGTTCGGCTCGCTTCAGGATCGGCGACGCTTCCGGTAGACGCGCAAAATGCTGAAGCCAATGCCGTCTTGGGCGATGCGCTGTCGCGGCTAGGCAATCTGCCGGCTGCCAAAAACCGGTTGGACGCTGTCATCGCCTTCGACCCCGGCAATGCCACTGCTCTGCGGAGCCGCTCCGAGCTTGAGCTGCGGACCGGACACGCAGATGACGCGATCATTGACGCGCAAAAATTGGTGACGGTGCTTCCGACTTCGTCGCGCGACCGGCTGCTCTTGGCTCGCTGCTTCACTTCGGCAGGCAAGCCGGATTGGGCGCGGCGCACGCTCTGGACGGCCTTTCAGGACATACCAGGCGACGAGAGAATCTATAGCGCACTCGCATCCTTGCGGAAGGGTGACGTCGACGGAACGGTGGAACTAGAAGAGGAGTTCGCTCGGCAGCGGGATGCCGAGCTCAATCGAGGGCTGGCGTAATGCGGATGGATGATGCTCCAAGTGCGGCCGCTGCCACCGAAGCCGCTGGCGCCGAGGTGCCGGTCCCGGACATTGGCGCGCTCTCGCGTCGAGGTGGGCTGCGATTCACTTCCAATGTGGTTGGTTCGCTTTTCATCGTCACCGACATACTCTGCTTTCTCCTCAGCGCACCGATAACGCTCGCGGCTTATTCTGTCGTTCGGGGGCGGAGCTTTGCTGTCCCGGTCCACATCACCGCGTTCGTGCTGATGCTCGGCAGCTTTCTGCTGATCCGCATGTCGCGGCAGGCCTATCGACGCAGCTTGCTGGACTTGCGTGACAATAGCGACACGACTTTCGATGCCGTGATCAGCAGCCTGATCGCATCAGCGCTGATCTGGCAGGCCGGGATGGTCAAAGATTATTCGCGCGGCATTTCGCTCCTGTTTCTGCTCACGGTCATCCTCTTCCTGTCGGT
>Ga0207705_10004359_pt1 | contig 10701 bp, 8 predicted proteins | sample KBSC13metaG_FD_184314 | JGI IMG/M metagenome (GOLD analysis project Ga0207705, IMG submission 184314) | Corn rhizosphere microbial communities from Kellogg Biological Station, Michigan, USA - KBS C1-3 metaG (SPAdes) (version 2) | ecosystem: Host-associated > Plants > Roots > Rhizosphere > Soil ...
GGCAAGCCCTCGGCGTTCACCGGCCGGTCCAGCAATAACGCGGGGTTCCTCGCCGCTATCCTGCGCGCCGAGGGCTTGCTGGCTCTCGCTCCCGACACGGAAGGCCGCCACGTTATGTCCGGCGATTGGGCCGCATGGAAAGCGTCCGTGCTCGCCGAGCCGGGGCGGCTGCTCGAATCAGAGCCAGTAAGTAAGGAAGAGAAGGCCGAAGACAAGGAAGCCTCTACGACGTCCGCTGACGAAAAAGATCCACCTCGGCGCGTGAAGAAATAGCAAACACAATCACTCAAGGACCGACCTCATGACCAGCAACTACTCAACAGCGTGGGAAGCGGGGCGGCTCGTGCGTTACCTGATGCGCGCGCCGAACGTCTACATCTTCGGCGGCCTTCTAAAGCACATCGCCTGCCCCACCGTACACCCCGACTTCACCGATATAGACCTCATCACAACCGACAGCCGGGAACTGGTTCGCATTCAGGACACCTTCGACTACGTGTTCAGGGAGCTACCCAAGATCGGGAACCGACCACGCTACTTCATCGGAAAGTCACAACGAACCGACAAGGTAGTCCAACTCGTCCTAATGCGCTCCCACGTCCAGGCAATGCAGTTCGCAGTCGAGGGTCCGCAGTACGACATCGACCGCGCAGCGTTCGGCAACCGCCGGTTCTACTTCGATGAGGCCATCGGAGAAGTAGCCATCCGGCATGCCATCAGGACAAAGCGAGCAAGCCGCATCACCGCACCCCGCAACCTGACGCACTACGCGCCGCACCGGCCGCAGATCGAACAGCGTCACAAGCTCAAGCTGATGCGCAAGGGCTTCACCGTCATCGACTGCCCCGCCCTGTAACCAACCCAGAAAGGCCACCTATGACCGTCACGATCTACGTAACAAAGGAAGCGATGGCGACCGTCCTCAAAATCAAGGATCTCGACTACTACGACCGCTGCTGCTTGGCGGACAACGAAGTAACTGACCTCACCCACAAGGAAGGCTACTATCTCAAGACCACCGACAAGCTCAATATCGCCCCGTTGCCGGAAGGTGCCCTACTCGTCGCCAGCCTGTGCACCGGCGGCGCCGACTACTCGGAGCGCGTGAGCATTCCCGCCAACCTACGCGGCTGTATCTTCGAGAAGGCCCCCAATCTTCCCCCTCGCTACAAGGAGATCATCGAATACTGGTCCGGCGAACCGCTGAACACGAATGCGGGCGGCGCTGTCTATTACCAAAACCCGATGAACGCCTACATGGTCGACTTGTCCCTTCTCGATGCGGCGAATGCGGCGGGCAATTACGGCGGCAACGTAGCCGGGATGGATGCTCTCCTGTCGGAAGGGGTCGTCGTTCGCATCGCAGAGTTAGGTAAGACCCTCGGCAGCGCTCCAGACGAAGCGTTTGTCGAGATCGAAATCCCGCTCGATGACGCGATGCTCGCCCTGGACAACCCCGAATTCCTGACGGGTCAGCCCTACGCGCAATCGATGGGCCAGCGCTCCGAACGCATCTTCTTGAAAGTGTCGGACATACGCCACTCCCCCGACCCCGATCAGATTTTCGTGGACGCGCTGCGCTACGAAGAACTCGATTACGGTTTCTATTACTGACGCTATAGCGATGTGCTGGGTGTGCAGAATGTGCTAGCCACCCTTCTGCCTATTGCGGAAAGGGCATTCTGGTCGCTCTCTGGTCGGGGCCACATCCAATACAATCAAGCTGAATCCATTAGCGGCAAGTTGTCGCTGACGCGAACAAGAGTAAGGCCATTCGTCCATGATCCTTGTGCAGCAAGGAGATACCTCGTGCAATCGGATAGAATGGCTGGCAAGTTATCTCGCAATCGCGGCTGCTTCTGGCACTTTTAATCCGTTGGTCGCAGGTTCGAGCCCCGCACGGCCTACCAGTATTACCAGGAAGCCCACGCATTTCGGTGCGTGGGCTTTTTGCTTTCCGCCATGCCTTCAGCGACATGGTCCGGACACACCCTATTGGCAGAGTTACATTATTGTCATAATATCCGGGATAGCCGACACAATTTGGTGCGGCCCATGCATCCACGATAAGGACCGCGATGTCAGCTTACGCCGTATTGGAACGCCCAACCCGCGCAATGCCGAAGATTGCCATCGTCATTGCCCTCCATGCGCTGGTGCTGTTCGTCTTCATGTCCGGTAACCGGATCGTGCGTGAAAGGATGCCGCAAACGATCATGTTGTTCCTTGTACCGCCGAAGGTCGTCGAGCCACCACCACCTCCTCCTCCGCCGCAGCCGCGACGGCACAAAAGCGAGGCGCCGCAACGGGCCCGTGAAGCTGCCGCGCCGCCGCGGCCCGCCATCGACTTCACGCCGCTCACCGAAATCGTACCCACCATCGTCGACAACGCAATACCGGTCGCGGTGGCCGTCAGCAAGCCCGACGCTACCGGCACCGTCGGGACGGGCGACGTGGGCGAAGGCGTTGGCGGCGGGGCGCCTGTCAAGGTGGGGGCGGTACTCAACCCGGACAATTGCGAGCGCCCGCGGCTGCCATGGAGCGCCCAACAACGCCAGCTCACCGGCCACGTGATCCTGACAGTGCTGATCGACATCGACGGCAAGGTGAAGGATGCCCGCGTGGTGCGCTCGAGCGGCCACCCCGCTCTCGACCAGGCCGCGCTGAAAGGCGCGCTCGATTGCCATTTCGTGGCGGCGACGGTCGATGGGGTACCGGTACCATCGTGGGAAAAATTCCGGTTCTCGTGGGTCAACCGGTAACCGGCGACCGCCAGGCCTCCCTACGCCTCCACCACCACGAACTACGCGCCACCGGTTGCGTCTCCGCCGGCGGCATCGCCTTCGAAATCAGCCCGGCACGGCCTACCAGAATTCAGTAGCAGCAAAACAAAGGCGTTACGAGCGATCGTGACGCCTTTTTTGTTTCCTCTTCTTCGACTGTCGTGCCCAACAGGTGGCGCCATTTTCCCCCGCCGTCTATTTCCATGACGTCCACACACGTTCGGCAATTTTCGTGATGTTCTTGATTCGTGACATTGGGAGAGAATTACTTGCCACAGTTGCATGTACACTGCGGGCGGTTCTTGCAATCCGTAAATATTTTTTGAAGTCACTGTCGGCTTGGTTGGCGAACACGAGAATGCATCTCATCGAGAAAATCATAAGCCCTGAAGCTGGAGTCCAGGTGGCGCCACGACGCAGGCCTTTGTTCCTCGATCTAATGATGGCTTATCGTACCCCCACCATCAAACCCGTCCTGCAAAAACTCATGTGGATGGCCATTGCCGCTACCGTGGCGTACACAGGCAATGCGTATGCCGCAGTGTCGGATGAGTGCGCTCCGGGCACCGTTGTCCCTGATATTCGCATCGAGATCACAAGGAATGCAGAAGGAGCAGTGGCAGATTATCGTTTGTCCGAACCGGTATCCTGCCTGCGCCTTGCCGATGCCGGTCCGGTGCGCAAGTTGACATGGAAGATGCTCACGGCTGGAGCCAGGCTCAATGAAAACGGCAACGCAATCGTCCTGGAAAAACCGCAATCAGGATTTCAGGTGCTGTTGCGGCCATTTCAATACGACGGACAGATCGACCGTACCTACTCCCCGGTGATCAATTTCGGAGACGGCAGTGCCGCAGCCGTGTATAGCGTTTATCTGCAGGGGGCCGACCGGTCCGGGAAAACAACGTTCGAGTTCAGCGGGTTTTCCCCGTTTGCGCAAGTCGGCAAGGTTGGCCGGCAAAGTGAGGTCGCCGGAGAACATCCCGGCTATCTGATCATCGGCGACCCGCTGCTGGTGCAGGATGGAAAAGCATCATTCATTCTGGATCGCGCATTGCCGGTCTGGCTGAAAACCAAAGTAACGCAACAATTGCACCAGGGCGTCGCGGCAGTGTCGGCGGTTGCCGCACTGCCCCTCAAAACATCGTACCTGCTGACCTATACCGATCCCCGTTCACCCGGCGCCGGCTGGCGAGGCGACGCGCTGCATCAGTCCGTCCGCCTGAATTTTTTTGGAGAAAAATGGCAGCGCGAAGATCTGGAAATCGCCGCGACGATCAGCCGGTTTGCGCTCCACGAACTGTTTCATTTGGCGAACCATCAGATTCGTCCGGCCCAGCCGGGTAATGGCTTGCTGTCGCTGCTCGAGGGCGGTGCCGAAGCTGCCGCTGTAACGCTGTTGCACCGCTCAGGTGAACTCAACGACACCGCCTTTGCCGCAGAGAAGAACGCGGCGATGTTGCGTTGCCTGAAGGTGCCCGGCGATACGCTGGCGACCAAGGAAAGAATCAATACAAGGACTGCACCCTATGCCTGTGGCGAAGTGCTGCAGTACTTGGCGGCAGCCATCGTGAACAAAAAGTCCGGGCAGGCTGATGTACTCACAATCTGGAAAGCCTTTCTGTCACGGCAGAATGGAGAGGCGTACGGCTGGGACGAATTCTTTGCCGCGTTACGCCAGCAGGCTGCTCCTGACTCGCTGAAGCAAATTTCGATGCTCGAAAAACTGGCCACCGGTACTGCCTCCTGGCACGAAACGCTCGAGGCTTTCGAGGCAGGATCCTTTGTACGAAAACCAGACGACGCGGAAATGCATACACCGCAACGGTCGGCGTTCTATGCCGAATCGTTCTTGCAACAGATGCTGGTTGAGCATTGCAATGGACGGTCTGGAACGATCCCCGCAAACGATGGCTTTGTATTGGATGCTCCACCTGACGCCTGCTCGGGCGTACCGGACAAATTCCGGGTCGTGGCCATAAACGGCCATCGGCTGGCGAATGAGGGCCATGACGCCTACCGCGAGCAGATCCGGCGTTGCGCGGCGGGCGAATCGACGGAACTGAAGGACGACCACGGAGAGGTACGTACCGTCAATTGCAGTAAGGCGGTCAGCCCAATTCAATTGTACAGCTTCAATAACACTATGGAGAATAGCAACAAATGAAACAACAAAAAGCCCCACGTGGCGTATATTTCATGGCCAATAATCGGGTATTCGACCACGTCATCGCATTCCTGCGGAGTTTTCGCACCTACAATCCGACCATCCCGCTGTGTCTCATCCCATTCAACAACGATTTCGACAGGATAGCCGCACTCAAGGATGCGTATGATTTCTCCATATTCGACGACCAGTCACTGCTCGACAATTGCGATACCATCAGCGTGGCGCTCCACGGCCACGTAGTCGGAGCCTACCGGAAGCTGGTGGCGTGGGAAGGCTTGTTCGACACATTCGCTTATATCGACGTAGATACCGTCGTGCTCGACTCGGTCGATTTCGCATTCGAGCAGCTTCGTTTTGCCCATTACCTTGGCTCGCAATCGGACGTGGAGGCTCTCCGTCGTTGGGTATGGAAAGACAATATTCATGAAACCCATCTGCTCACGCCGCCCCAGATTGCTTACTCAACCAATACCGGCTTTTATGCCAGCGTACGCGGAATGCTGCCCATGAAACACATCATGGCAAAACTGGATTCCGCGCTCGAACTGAAAGACAGCATGGTATTGCATTGCATGGAGCAGCCGTTTCTGAATTACCTTGTCGTGACTTCCGGCTATACCTATACAAGTCTTCTGATGCTGCGGGCCAGGGGAATTGCCAAGGACGCCAAGCTCGAGTGGTGGGGAGGGGCGCCAGGCGCCAAGGTGGAAGGCGGAAAGCTGTACCCCCCACTTGATTGGCCGACCTTCCTGGTGCACTGGGCCGGCGTCTGGCAGAATTGCCACGACTCGGGCAGTGCGCTTCCTTACCAGGAACTCTGGGATTATTATCGCCGCCCCGACCTGCCCGTCGACGTCATCGCGGCGTAAAGTCCAGACTGCAACTGGCGCTGCCTTCTCCTACGCCTCCACCACCACGAAATTGCGCGCCACCGGTTGTGTCTCCGCCGGCGGCATCGCCTTCGAAATCAGCCAGCCCTGGATCTCGTCGCATTCGAGCGCACGCAGCATGTCGACCTGCTCCATGGTTTCCACGCCTTCCGCGACGACGCGCATCGCGAGCGCGCGGGCCATCGTCACGATCGCCCGCACGATCACGATCCCGCCCTCGGTCTTGCCGAGTTGATTGATGAAGGCGCGGTCGATCTTCAGGCCGTCGAAATTCAGCTTGTACAGTTGCGACAACGATGAATAGCCGGTACCGAAATCGTCCAGCAGCACCTTGATGCCGGTCTCGCGGATCGCCTTGATCGCGCTCACGACCGCGGCCGTTTCATTCATCACGGACGACTCGGTCAGCTCGACCTCCACCAGGCTCGGATCGACGCCGTGACGCGCCAGCGCACCCCGCAGCGTCTGCGCAACGTCGGTATCGTTGAACTGGCGGGGCGAAATGTTGATCGACACGGGCACCAGCTTGTCGCCGTTCTGCGCCCAGCGCGCCAGTTGGGCACAGACCTTGTCGATCACGAGCTCGCCGAGCTTGAGGACCAGCCCCGTTTCCTCGACCAGTGGCACGAACTCGGCCGGCGAGACCACGCCACGCGTCGGATGGACCCAGCGTACGAGGGCCTCCAGGCTCGTGATCGAGCCGCTCGCCAGGTCGACCCGCGGCTCGTAGTACATGACGAACTGGTCGTTTGCCAGCGCGTGGCGCAGCTCGCGGATGCGCTCGAGGCGCGCCTTCAGCTGGTCGTGGAACGTACCGTCGAAGAAGCGATAGCTGCCGCGATCGTTCGTCTTGGCCGAATACATCGCGACGTCGGCATTCTGCAGCAGCGCACGCGGTTCCTTGCCGTCGGTCGGGAACACGCTGATGCCGATCGACGCGCCGACCACGTATTCGCCATACGACAGGCGGATACTGCGCCGGAACGCGCGCTGGATCCGCTCGCTGGCCTGGGCCGCGTCCAGCGGATCGGTGATGTTGTCGAGCACGATCACGAACTCGTCGCCGCCGAACCGCGTCACGCAGTCGTGCGGCCGGACCGCTTCCTTCAGCCGGTGCGCGGCCGTGCACAGCAGTTCGTCGCCGGCAGCATGGCCCCACGTGTCGTTGATCGCCTTGAAGCCGTCCAGGTCGATGAACAACAGGGCGAACATCTTGTCCTCTTTCTCGGCCCGCGCGATGGCGTCGTGCAGATGGCTTTCGACCCAGTAGCGGTTCGGCAGGCGGGTGAGCGGGTCTTCGTTGCTGCGCCTCACCAGTTCTTCTTCATGGGCGCGGCTCTCGGTGACGTCGCGTGCCGACACGGCCAGGTTGTCGCCGTAGCGGAACATTTTCAGCGTGACCCACTTGGCCGGAAAGTTGTCCTGCGGACGTCCCAGCGTCACCTCGTTGTAGCCGCTTTCCATCGCGCGCTTCAGGCTCTCCAGGCGCGTCTTTTGGGCCTCGCCTTCGTACAGCTCCGTCACTTTCTTGCCGATCAGGTCCTGGCGGGAGCGCGCCACCAGCTCGGCGGCGCGCCGGTTGCAGTCAATCACCTCGAAATCATCGACCTCGCCTTCGTCGTCCCATTGGGGCCGCAGCATGTAGAACCCTTCGTTGCTGGCCTCGGTCGCCATCCGGTACGTGTCGCGGATCACGCGCAGCTCGTCGCTCCGGCGCGCCAGGCGCAGCGAATAGCTCATCGCGAGCAGCGTGAACAGTAGCACCGTCGCCGTACCCAGCCATGCGCTGCCGGTCCACGCGCGGCGCATCGCATACCAGGGTGCCAGGGCGGCTTCGTGATCGAGTCCGACCACCGCGTTCACGCCGCAGCGGTCGACGTGTTCCCAGCCGACGTAGCGCGGCCGGCCATCGCCGAACCAGCCGTCGACCAGTGCGCTGCCGGCCGACAGCCGCAGGGCCGGCGCACGAACGAACCCGGGCTGCCGGACGGTCCCCGCCGGCCCTTCCGAGCGCAGCGCACGCGTCCGCCCGTCGTCGCCGACGATCGCCACCAGGCCATCCCGACGGAAGATGGTGTCCGTGTCGCCGGCCGTGAAGTAGGCGGGATCGACCGCGACGACGACCGCGGCCGCGAACCTGCCGTCGCGGTCCGACAATTCCCACGCGAACAGCAGCCGGTGCGTGCGGCCGGCACGCCCTTCGATGGGCACATCGTCGACGTAGAATTTGACCGGCACGCCCGTGCGCACCCGCGGCAGGATGTACGCGACGGCTGCCGGCGCCAGCGCCGTCGGGGCGGTGGACGTCAGCACCTGGCCCTGCGCGTCGATCACCGACACGAGCAGGCGCGACGCATCGAGGAACAGGCCATGCTCGTCCGCATAACCCAGGTGCATGTCGCCCTGCCTGGCCTCCCAATCGTATTTGACGAACCGGGCGGTCTGCTCGATCGTGTCGACCTCGCGCTCGATCTGTCCGGCGTAGCCGTTGGCCAGGGTCTGCGCATCCTGCAGCGTCCTGAGTTCGAGCTGCCTGCGCTCCGCGGCCAGTTGCTGGAACAGGAGAAACCAGCCGAGCCCCAGTACGGCCAGCGCGCCCATCGGCCAGGCCAGCAGGCGCCAGGTGTGCCGCCTCCAGAACGCGGCGGGACCGTCTCGTGCGTTCTGCGCAGTTCCAACGCGCTCCCGCAAGTACGACAATAGTCTGCGAAACATCGCCCGCCCCCGTTACACCTCTTGAACAGAAAGTACTGCCGGTCTGGAGAAAATTCAACTCGCATGCGTACGGTGTTGCAGACGGAGTACTCGGTGTTACGGCATGGAAACGCAGGAGGAGGTTCGTGCAGTTAAGGGTTTGCAGGAGGTTGTGGCCGGGCTTGCCGGCGCGAGTCGCTAGAATCGAAACGGAAACGCCAGCATCGATGCTGGCGCTTTCGTGCTCCGTCGCCCGGTGGGCATCATCAGCGCTGCGCCATCTTGGCAGTCACGACGATCATCTGTGCCAGGCGCGGATCCGAATTAGCGCTCGGGACATAACTCATCATCATGTCATCGCCGGAATCGCCACGGTTGAATTCCATGATCACATTGCCGTCGCGCGAGACGAACCGGTCCGGCGATTGCGCGATCAGGCGTATCGGACGTTGTTTGTCGATCTGCGCGCGGATGCCGTCGCGGGCGGGCTCGACCTTCATGCGCCAACCGTTCGACAAGGCGTACGCGCCGCTGACGGCCTCCTGCTGGTAGTCCCAGACGCGGAATGCGGGCGGCTGCGCCGTCACTTCGACACGGGTGACCGGCGCATCGTCATTGATCGGATAATTCCCCGACTGCGCACCGACACTTGGTGCAAGCAGCAGCAGGGATACGGGAAGTAATAGTGAGAGGGCACGCATGATCGCTCCTTCAGGACGTGATATATGGGACATGGCACCGCGCCCGGAAGCGCGATGCCTCGCCTTTTGGCGCCGCAGTGCCGGTCCTGCCGGCAGCGGCAACATCAGTCTAGGGCAGCGATTGCCAGTCTCAAGGCGTAAATACAGCGCATCACGAAACAGTCTCGATTTGGCGGAAATCAGATCGAAGCGAAATGACACGAATCCGGTCGCGACGGACCGCTTCCCGTATCGCGATGCACGATGTGAAAAGGTCTCACGCGGACGCGTCGCCGTCTGCGACGACACGGTTGCGGCCACCACGCTTGGCCGCATACAAAGCCTTGTCGGCGGCCTCGATCAACGCGGGAACCTCATGCAGCCTTGCGCGATCAAAGCTTGCGACTCCGATGCTCAACGTGACCATCGGCCAGTGGGCGGACGGCGCATGCGGCAACGTCAGTCCAGCCACATGGTCGCGGATCGTGTTCGCGTGCAGCCGGGCCTGTTCAAGCGACGTGTCGGGCAGGATCGCCGCGAATTCCTCGCCACCATAACGTGCCGCCACGTCGGCCGGGCGCTTCAGTTTGGCGGCCAGCGCCTGTGCCACGGTGGACAGGCAGGCGTCCCCCTGCTGGTGGCCGAAATGGTCGTTATAGGCCTTGAAGGAATCGATGTCGATCAGCAGCAGCGACAACTCGCCCTTCGCGCGTTGCGCGCGGCGCAGTTCGCGGTCCAGCGCAACGTCGAAGTAGCGGCGGTTGGCGATGCCGGTCAGGCCGTCGACGTAGGAACGGGCGCGCAGCGATTCGGCATGATCGAGCAGGCGCTTTTCGCGTTCGACGGTGCCGCTGACGTCGCGGATCTCGATCATGCAGTAGCGCTGTTCGCCGTCGCGGAACGGCGTGACCGTCACGGCCTGGTCGATGCGCGGACCGTCGAAACTGCCAGCCTCGCGCAACGGAAAAGGTGCGCGGCTTTCCGTTGGCGGGATGGTCGTGCTGGCACCTTCGGTCAGCGCGGCGAGGATGGCCGCTTCGACGCGCGAACCGCGCAGTTCGGGGAAGACCTCGAACAGCGGACGCTCGCGCACCCGCGCGGATGCCCGGGCGGAACGGGGCACCATCCAGCCGTTCCAGAGCACGATCTTGTGGTGAGCGTCGAGCACGATGATCCCGCTGTTGACGAGATTCAGGACGCGCGCGGACAGGTCGGTGGCGGTATCGGGGTCGGTCGGGATCACGGCACGATTTTAATATCTGAAAATCAATTAATCATACCGCACCCATTCCAACTACGGAATGCCCGACATTTGCTTGCGTCGCCCAACACTTGTTGCCAATTTTCACGAAGGCACTGTCAATGCTAAATAGAAATGTCCCCTGTTCCGCAAAGTAGAAATGTCCCTTTTGGGGCAAATCAGGCTGTGACCAGGTGGGCTTTGGAGTGTGCAAATTCGGCGCGTACCGGCGTCGTGCCGGGCT
>Ga0207705_10004360_pt1 | contig 10701 bp, 11 predicted proteins | sample KBSC13metaG_FD_184314 | JGI IMG/M metagenome (GOLD analysis project Ga0207705, IMG submission 184314) | Corn rhizosphere microbial communities from Kellogg Biological Station, Michigan, USA - KBS C1-3 metaG (SPAdes) (version 2) | ecosystem: Host-associated > Plants > Roots > Rhizosphere > Soil ...
GACACCGGATCACCTCCTTTCGCGCTTGAAAGCCAGACCTCCCGTTTCACCGGTATGGCCAAGACCCGCGTGGACCGCTGGCCTTGGGTTAAATGTGAGTCGTTCCGCGCAACAAAACAAGCCTTGTATTTCGGTTTTTCACAGTCAGAATCCGGCGCTTGCGGCCCCGGCCGGGGAGTGTGGCCGCGTTCAGCGGCAGTCTTCGATCACGCGCGTCAATTCCGGCCAGCTCGGCAGGTAGAGTGTCGGCTCGCCGCTCACTTCGACCGCGAAGCGGCCCCGGGAGAACGCCATCGCATCGAGGAACGGATCGCTCGCGGGCAGGCTGGTGGCGACGAGATGCTCGACGCTGCCTTGCGCGGGATTGGCCGAGAACGTGCGGGTCGCGCTCTCGGTGCGGATGGTCATCGGCTGCGAGACCGTCGAGGCGCTGGTCCGGCCGACCGAGACGGCATGGGCGGTCATGTCGCAGCGCAATGCGAACAGGGGCTGGCGCTGCGCGGGACCAAACGCGGCGATCGAAGCGCCTTGCTCGGGAATGTAGAACCAGTCGCCGGGCGTCTGCGGCGCGTCCATCCAGTTGGAATAGGTCGGCGCGGGCGGCGGTGTCACGGGCTGGGGCGCTGGCGCGGGGGGCGGAGCGGCGGCCGGCGGCGCCGCGGGCGGCTGAACGCATGCGGCCAGCGTGGCGAGCGCCAGCAGAGGAAGGGCGGCGAGTTGGCGCGTCGTCGGCATCGGCATCCTCTGTGGCCGATCAAGCCGGTTGGCTCAAGGCGTCGCAAGCGGCTAAGCTCACGCAGATGGCGAAACAGCGCATCGATCAGCTCCTCGTGGCTCGTGGCCTCGCGGAAAGCCGCGCCAGGGCGCAGGCGCTGGTGATGGCGGGGCTGGTCTTCGTGGAAACGAGAAAGGTCGACAAGTCCGGCCAGCAAGTATCTGAAGGCGCAGAGGTCATCGTCAAGGGCCGCGATCATCCGTGGGTCAGCCGCGGGGGTATCAAGCTGGCCCATGCGCTCGATCACTTCGCGCTCGATCCCGCCGGCGCGGTGGCGATGGACGTCGGCAGCTCGACCGGCGGGTTCACCGATGTCCTGCTCCAGCGCGGCGCGGCGCATGTCTTCGCGGTCGACAGCGGCACCAACCAACTCGCGTGGAAGCTGCGCCAGGATCCGCGCGTGACGGTTCTGGAGCAGACGAGCGCGCGCGTGCTCACGCCTCAGCAGATCGACCGGCCGTGCAACTGGGTGGTGTGCGACGCCTCATTCATTTCGCTCGCCAAAGTGCTCGAGCGACCGTTCGAGCTGGCGGCGCGCGATTGCCGCCTCGTCGCGCTGATCAAGCCGCAGTTCGAAGTCGGCCGCGAGGAAGTGGGCAAAGGCGGCGTGGTGCGCGACCCGGCGCTGCACGCCCGGGTGTGCGACGAGGTGCGCCAGTGGCTGGAAACCTCGGGCTGGGCGGTCGACGGCGTGGTGGAAAGCCCGATCACCGGGCCGGAGGGCAATGTCGAGTTCCTGATCGCGGCTCACCGGGGACCGGCGGGCGCGCCTGATTGACCGCGCGGGCGCGCGCGCCAATATCGCCAATCCGAATCAGGAGCTTCGATGAACCGTCTCGCTTCCCCCGCGCAGCTTCGTGCCAGCTTCTTCCGCTGGGCGCTGTTCCTTGTGCCGCTGGTGCTCCTGCTCGGCTTCGCCTCCGGGCAGGTTGCGGGAAGCACCGCGTCGAACCCGTGGTTCGCGCAGCTGACCAAGCCCGGCATCTACCCGCCCCCCGCGGCGTTCGGCATCGTCTGGACGGTGCTTTACGCATTCATCGGCGTCGCCTTCGCGCTCGTCTGCGCGGCATGGGGCGCGCGCTTTCGCGCCGCGGCGATCGTCATGTTCGTGATCCAGCTGGCCCTGAACCTCGCGTGGAGCCCGGTGTTCTTCGCGATGCACCGCATCACCGGCGCGCTCGGCGTGCTGCTCGCGCTCGATGTCGCGGTCTTGCTCACCACCGCGCTGTTCTGGCGCGTGCGGCGCCTCGCGGGCTGGCTGCTGGTCCCTTATGTCCTGTGGATCCTGTTCGCGACGGTGCTCAACTGGCAGTTCCTCGCGCTCAATCCCGGCGCCGACGGGGCGCACGGCTCGAACGCGGTGCAGCGCATCGAATTGTAGCTTGTCAGGCGCTGCGGCACGCCCCACATCCGCGCGATGCAAAGCGAAAACCCCCTGATCGCCGACTTCGTCAAGATGGCCAACAGCGCCGCCGGCACGTTCGCCGGCATGACCCGCGAAGCGCGTGAGAACGCGCGCGAGAAGATGAAGCAGGCCCTCGGCGGCCTCGACTTTATCAGCCGCGAGGAATTCGACGCGGTCAAGGACATGGCGGCCAAGGCGCGTGAGCAGGCCGATGCGCTCGAAACGCGCGTCGCCCTGCTGGAAGCCAAGCTCGCCGCCAAGTAAGGCGGCCCAATCGCGGCCGGGCACGCCGGCCACCCCTCCTCGATAGGAAGACATCAGCATGAGCTTCACGCTGTACGACGCGTCCGCCCCGGTCTTCGCCGGCATGCTCAAGAACATGCGCGCCTGGCTCGACAAGGCGGCGGCCGAAAGGGACCCGGCTGCGCTGGTCGAGGCGCGCCTGATCGAGGACATGAAACCGCTGACGGCGCAGTACCAGTTCGCCTCGGATTCGGCGAAGAACGCCATCGCCCGGCTGATCGGCGAGACAGCGCCGTCGATGCCCGACACCGAAACGACTCTCGCCGAGCTGCAGGAACGTTGCGACAAGACCGTTGCCTACATCGAGAGCATCGATCCGGCCGCTTTCGCCGGAGCCGACGAGCGCGAGGTGGTGATGAAGTTCCCGAATGGGCAGGGCTACCGCTTCACTGGGGCCGACTATCTGCGGCGGTTTGCGCTGCCCAACTTCTATTTCCACGCGACGACGGCTTACGCGATCCTGCGCGCGCAGGGCGTCTCGGTGGGCAAGCCGGACTTTCTCCAGCATCTGGGAATGCCCGAGCAGCTCTGACGGCGAGCCTGTTCTTGGGGCCGCTGCGCGGGCAGCCACGTCTCTTCGCGCCTTTGCGCCTTTGCGCGAAACCCATAAAGCACCCCCAATGCAACTGCGCGCCCCCGCGATCCTGCTCGCCGCCCGCCCGCACGGCGAGACGGCGGTCGTCGCGCGCCTGCTGACCGAGGAGCACGGAGTCGTGGCCGGCTATGTCGCCGGCGGGCGGGGGCGGCAATTGAGGCCGGTGGTGATCCCCGGCAATCTCGTCGAGGCCGACATCCGCGCCCGCTCGGAGAGCCATCTGCCGTTCGCCAGGCTGGAACTGGTCGAAAGCCGCGGCCCGTGGCTGGGCGAGCCTCTCCCGGCGGCGGCGATCGGCTGGGTTTGCGCCCTGACCGCCACCGCGCTGCCCGAGCGCCATCCTTATCCGAGCTTGTGGGAGGCCCTCGGCGGCTTGCTCGACGCCATTTGCCATGCTCCGTCCGCGCGCGGCTGGGCGGCGGCGCTGGTCGATTACGAGGCCCTGCTGCTGCGCGAGCTGGGCTATGGCGGCGAGCGGCCGGAGGGCGGAAACCTGGCGCAAGTTCTGGCCGCGTTCGACAGGCTCGCCGGGCCGCTCGATCACTACCTGCTTGCCGACCGGCGCGGCGATGTTATGGCCGCGCGCGCTCGTCTTCGCGAGCTGTTGGGACGGATGACGACATGAAGATTGCGGTTTTGCCGGGCGACGGAATCGGCCCGGAAATCATGGCGGAGGCCCGCAAGGTGCTCGATGCGCTGCCCCTCGCGGGGGTGACCTATCAGGAAGCCGACGTCGGCGGCGCGGCGTACCATCGCCACGGCCATCCGCTGCCGCCCGAGACGCTCGAGATCGCCAGGGCGGCGGACGCGGTACTGTTCGGTTCGGTCGGCGATCCGTCGTGCGACAACCTCGAACGGCATTTGCGCCCCGAACAGGCGATCCTCGGCCTGCGCCAGGCGCTCGGCCTGTTCGCCAATCTGCGCCCGGCGACGATGTTTCCGGGGCTGGAGGACATGTCCGCGCTGCGCCCCGAAGTGGCCCGCGCGATCGACCTGCTGATCGTCCGCGAGCTCAACGGCGACGTCTATTTCGGCGAGAAGGCGATCCGCATACTCGACGACGGGCGCCGCCAGGGCTTCGATCTGATGTCCTACGCCGAGGACGAAGTGCGCCGCATCGCCCACGTCGCCTTCCGCGCGGCGCAAGGCCGCAAGGGACGGCTGTGCTCGGTCGACAAGGCCAACGTGCTCGAAACCAGCCAGCTCTGGCGCGAAGTGGTGATCGAGGTGGCGAAGGACTATCCGGACGTCGAGCTCAGCCACATGTACGTCGACAACGCGGCGATGCAGCTGGTGCGCAACCCGGGCCAGTTCGACGTCGTCGTGACCGGCAATCTGTTCGGCGACATCCTGTCCGACCAGGCGAGCATGTGCGTCGGCTCGATCGGCCTGCTCGCCAGCGCTTCGCTCGGGGCCGAGCAAACGGCGTTGGGCACGAAGGGCCTTTACGAGCCGATCAGCGGCAGCGCGCCGGATATCGCCGGGCAGGGCAAGGCCAACCCGCTGGCGATGATCCTCTCGGCCGCGATGATGCTGCGCCACTCGTTCGGCCGCGAGGCGGAAGCCGCGCGGATCGAGGCGGCGGTGGCGAGGGCGCTCGGCGACGGGATCAAGGGCGGCGACCTCGGCGGAAACGCGCGCACCGGCGAGATCGGCGATGCGGTCGTCGCCCGGCTTTGACGAAAACCCGTTCTTGATCTTTGCCGCCTATCCGGCGAGGCCATGCGGATGACCGAGATGCCCATCGCCAAAGCTGTCGAAGCGGCCGCGAAGCCGCTCGAACTGGCGATCGTGCTGCCGACGTTGAACGAGAGGGGCAACATCGCACCGATGGTCGCGCGGCTCGCTGAGGCGCTCGGGCCGAGCGGCTGGGAAGCGGTGTTCGTCGACGACAACAGCCGCGACGGCACCGCCGACGTGGTGCGCGAAATCGCCAAGACCGACACCCGCGTACGGGTAATCCAGCGCATCGGCCGCCGCGGGCTGGCGAGCGCGGCGATCGAAGGCATGTGCGCCACCGCCGCGCCGTTTGTGGCGGTGATGGACGCCGACCACCAGCACGATCCGGCGCTGCTCGTCCAGATGCTCGCGGCGGTGAAGTCGGGGGAATACGACCTCGCTTACGCCAGCCGCTTCGCCGAAGGCGGCAGCACCGAGGGGCTGACCAGCAAGGGCCGCGAAAAAGGCTCGCGCCTCGCCAATGCGCTCGCCCGCCGCCTCACCGGAACCGAGCTCAGCGACGCGATGAGCGGCTTTTTCCTGCTGCGCAGCGACCGGTTTCGCCAACAGGCCGGCCGCCTCTCCGGCATCGGCTTCAAGATCATGCTCGACATTCTCGCCACGGCGGAGCCGCCGCTCAGAGTGAAGGAATTGCCCCTGAAGTTCGCCCAACGCGCCTCCGGCGAAAGCAAGCTCGACCACGGCGTGGTGCTCGATTTCCTCGCCGGGCTTTACGAGCGCTGGTTCGGCCGGATCGTCCCCACGCGCTTCGCGCTGTTCGCCAGCGTGGGCGCGCTCGGCGTGGTGGTGCACATGGCGGTGCTGACCCCGCTGTACAAGCTGATGCACGTGCCGTTCAGCGCCGCGCAGACGATCGCCGCGGTGGTGGCGATGACTTTCAACTTCTGGCTCAACAACCTGCTGACCTATCGCGACCAGAAGCTCGCCGGAGGGGCTTTCTGGCTCGGCTGGGCCAAGTTCTGCGTCACGTGCGCGGTCGGTGCGGTCGCCAACGTCGCGGTCGCGACGCTGCTCAACGAATACGGCATCCACTGGTACCTGGCGGCGATCATTGGTGTCAGCGTCGCCTCGGTGTGGAATTACGCGCTGTCGAGCAAGTTCGTCTGGAGCCGCTTCAAGTAGCCGGCGCGGTTGCTTAACCGCTTGGTCTTGATAAAGAAACCGACACCCGCGATGCCGAAAGTTTCTTCCCCATGCGCCTGCTCCGTTTCCTCGTGCCGCTCGCCGTGGCCCTCTCGGCCGCAGCCGGGGCGCAAGGCGTGAGCGACGATCCGTACATCTGGCTCGAAGAAAAGGATTCGCCCCGGGCGATGGCGTGGGTCGAGGCGCACAACGCGAAGACGGTCGCCAGCTTCGAAGCCGATCCGCGCTACAAGCCGTTCTACGACGAGGCGCTCGCACTGGCGACGGCCGAGGATCGCATTCCGATGCCGGCATTCCGCAACGGCGGGATCTTCAATTTCTGGCAGGACGGCGCGCACTTGCGCGGGCTGTGGCGGCGCACGACGCTGAGCGACTATCGCGGCAAGGAGCCGCACTGGCGCACGGTGCTCGACGTCGACGCGCTCGGCAAGGCCGAAGGCAAGAGCTGGGTGTGGAAGGGCGCCAACTGCCTCCTGCCCGAAGAGCGGCTATGCATGGTCAAGTTGTCCGACGGCGGCGAGGACGCGGTCGAGGCGCGCGAGTTCGACCTCGCGACGAACAGCTTCGTGCCTGGCGGGTTCTTCCTGCCGCGCAGCCAACTCTCGTTCGACTGGGAGGATGCCGATCACCTGCTCGTCTCGACCGACTGGACCGGCAAGGACCTGACCGAATCCGGCTATCCTTACATCGTCCGGCGCGTGACGCGGGGGCAGCCGCTCGCCGCCGGGCGCGAACTGTTCCGCGGCTACAAGAGCGACCTCGGCGTGTTCCCCAGCGTGCTGCACGACGGGGCGGGCAACACGCTGTCGCTGATCCTGCGGGTGAAGGACTTCTTCCACACCGAGACATTCGTCCTCAACGGCGACACCGCCGACAAGCTGCTTATCCCGGAGAAGGCGTCGGTCTCGGCGTTGGTCGCCGGCCGGGCGATCGTCTCGCTTGACGAGGACTGGACGGTCGCCGGCACGACTTACCGCGCCGGCTCGGTCGTCGCGCTCAACCTCGCGGCGCTCAAGCGCGATCCGGCCCACCTCGCGCCGGCCTTGGTGTGGGCGCCGGGACCGCGCGATGCGCTCGACGGAATCTCGACGACGCGCGACCGCTTGCTGCTTTCGACCTTGCACAACGTCAGCGGGCGCGTGCTGTCGTTCGCGCCGCTGGCGGACGGCAGCTGGGGCTTCACTCCGATCGCCTTGCCCGAGAACCTCGCGGTCGGCGTGGTCGCGGCGGACGACCGGTCGAACGCAATGTTCCTCACGGCCGAAGGCTTCCTTACGCCCAGCACGCTGTACTTCGCCGACGCGGCGAACGGCAAGGCGCCCGACGCCCTCAAGCATCTGCCGGCCAAGTTCGATGCCTCGAAGGACGTTGTCGAGCAGTTCGAAGCACGTTCCAGCGACGGGACGATGATCCCGTATTTCGTCGTTCACCGGAAGGACCTGAAGCTCGACGGCTCGACGCCGACGCTGATGACCGCTTACGGCGGGTTCCAGGTCAGCCAGACGCCTTACTACTCGGGCACGATCGGCAAGCTGTGGCTCGAGCGGGGCGGGGCTTACGTGCTCGCCAACATCCGCGGCGGCGGCGAGTTCGGGCCGGCGTGGCACGAGGCCGGGCTCGGCACCAAGCGGCAGATCGTTTACGACGACTTCGCGGCAGTGGCCAAGGACCTGGAGGCGCGCCGGATCACCTCGCCGCGCCGGCTCGGCATCTACGGCGGATCGAATGGCGGGCTGCTGATGGGCGTCGAGATGATCCAGCATCCCGAGCTTTACAGCGCCATCACTATCCAGGTGCCGCTGCTCGACATGATCCGCATTGCGAAGATCGCCCGCGGCGCCAGCTGGCAGGGCGAATACGGCGACGTCAACGCCGATCCGGCGGTGCGCGCGTTCTGGGAGAAGACCTCGCCCTACCAGAACCTCAAGCGCGGCGCGAAGTACCCCGAACCCTACATCTTCACGACCACCAAGGACGACCGCACCGGGCCGCAGCACGCGCGCAAGTTCGCCGCGCGAATGGAGGAATACGGCCTGCCGTTCCTTTACTACGAGAACACCGAGGGTGGTCACGGATCGGGCGCCGACGCCCGGCAATCGGCGGTGATGACCGCGCAGATGATGGTCTATTTCAGCCGCAAGCTGATGGATTGACCTTGCGTCCCTTCGCCTTGTGTATTATATCAATAATACACCAAGGGTTCTCGCGAAGGAGATAACCATGTTCAAGCTCCTGTTCGGCCTGATCATCTTCGGGCTCGATGTCTGGGCCGTGCTCAACGTCTGGCGCAACACCCGGTCGGACGGCGTGAAGATCGGCTGGGCGCTGGGGATCTTCATCTTCCCGGTCGTCGGATTCCTCGCCTGGCTGGCCGTCGGGCCGAAGGACCAGAAGCGGCTGCCGCGCTTCTGACCGCATGAGTCCCCGTTCGTCCTGAGCTTGTCGAAGACAAATTGGCGGCAGTGCGAATTCGTGGTTCGACAGGCTCACCACGAACGGCGAGGTTTCGCGCACGCCCGACCAGCGCCTAGCGCCAGCTGCTCAGCCACATCCACTGGGCGAACGATTGCGGGCCGGCGAGGCGCGCGGCGGACAGGATCGGATAAAACCCGGCGAACAGCGCCAGGCTGGCCACGAGCGTCAGCAGCGCCAGCTTGCGGTGGCCGCGGCGCCAGCGGGCGTCGAGCGCCAGCGCCAGCGCGGCCATCAGGAACGTGCCGGGAAGCAGGTAATGGTAATAGAACTGCACCGGCTTGGCGGCGACGATCCACGTGCCCAGCGCGACGGCGTAAAGCACGAACACGGCAAGCGCGTCGGGCCGTTTCTCGGTCAGGCCATGCACGCCGGCCCACACCAGCGCGATCAGGCCCGCGAGCATCGTCAGCGGATTGCCGAGCAGCAGCACGCCGCGCTGCGCGCCGTCGACCGGCTCGTAGAGAAACCAGATCGCCCGCCAGTCGGCCACCCATTGATACCACACGCTCTGGTAGGGGTGGGGCTTCACCACCTCCTCCTGCAGCGCGATCATCTGCCGGTGGTAGGCGATCAGCCCGGTCGGCGAGAGCGGGTCCTGCGCGTAGAACATCGCCGGGACGAACGTCAGCGCGTACGTCAGCAGCGGCACGACGCCGAGCCATAGCGCCGCCTCCCACAGCGTGATGCCCGCCACAGGCGCGGCGCGGCTGCCGGTCAGCGCGCGCCAGCCGAGTGCGTGGAAGCGCAGCGCCGCGAAAGCGAGGCCCGGCATCACCGCGAGCGGCACCGCGTTCCACTTCGCCGCCATCGCCAGGCCGAGCGCGACGCCGGCGATCGCCAGCCGCCGGCGGCCGGTTTCGTTCTCGCGCACCGCGCCGGCTAGCGCCCACAGCGCGATCAGCACGAAGCTGGCCATGAAGATGTCGAGCATCGCGATGCGGCTCATCACGAACCACATGAAGTCGCTGGCGATCAGCACGCCGCCGGCGAGCGAGGCGAAGCGGGAGGCGGAGGCGAACCACAGGGCGCGCATCGCCGCGAACAGGCCGAGCGTGCCGAACAGCGCGGGGAGCACGCGCCAGCCGAACGGATTGTCACCCAACAGGCGGATGCCGAGGGCGATCAACTCCTTGCCAAGTAACGGGTGCTCGACGTTGACCGGGTGCGACAGGGCCAGCATCACCCGCGCGGCCGGCACGTAATGGACCTCGTCGAAGAAAGGCTTGCCGGGGATGGTCAGGCGGATCGCCAGGAGTGCCAGAAAGGCGAGCGCGATCAGGACGTTCCAGGTCAGCGGATCGCGCGGATGATCGGGCGCCGGGCTCATCGCCGGCGGTCGATACGGGTGTCCGGCAGTCGGGGCAAGGCGCTTGCCCCCGCCGCGCCCGCTCCTTAAAGCTCGGACGCGATGAAGAAGACCACCGGCCGAGACCGCTCGATCACCTCCAAATGGCGCCCCCAGACCCGCGCGGTGCGCGCCGGCACCTGGCGCAGCGAAATGGGCGAGACGAGCGAGGCGATCTTCCTCACCTCCGGCTATGCCTACGATTCCGCCGAAATGGCCGAGGCGCGCTTCCGCGGCGAAGACCCGGGCATGACGTATACCCGGCTGCAAAACCCGACCGTGGCGATGCTGGAGGAGCGGATCGCCGCGCTGGAAGGGGCCGAGGCCTGCCGCGTGCAATCCAGCGGGATGGCGGCGATGACGGTCGCGCTGCTGTGCCAGCTCTCGCAGGGCGACCACGTCGTCGCCGGGCGCGCGGCGTTCGGTTCGTGCCGCTGGCTCGTCGACCAGCTGTGCCCGCGCTTCGGCATCGAATCCACGACCATCGACGCGCGCGACAACCAGGCCTGGGTCGACGCGATCCGGCCGAACACCAAGGTGTTCTTCTTCGAAACCCCGGCGAACCCGACGATGGACATCGTCGACCTCGCGTTCGTCTGCGGCCTGGCGCGGGAGCGCGGGATCACCAGCGTGGTCGACAACGCCTTCGCCACGCCCATCCTGCAGCGGCCGATGGAGTTCGGCGCCGACGTCGTCGCCTATTCGGCGACCAAGCTGATGGACGGGCAGGGCCGGGTGCTCGCCGGCGCGGTGTGCGGGTCGAGCGAGTTCATCAACAAGAAGCTCCTGGCGATGCAGCGCCACACCGGGCCCAACCTCTCGCCGTTCAGCGCCTGGGTGGTGCTGAAAGGCCTCGAGACGCTCGACTTGCGCGCCCATCGCCAAAGCGAGAACGCGCTCAAGGTCGGCCGCTTCCTCGA
>Ga0207705_10004361_pt1 | contig 10700 bp, 10 predicted proteins | sample KBSC13metaG_FD_184314 | JGI IMG/M metagenome (GOLD analysis project Ga0207705, IMG submission 184314) | Corn rhizosphere microbial communities from Kellogg Biological Station, Michigan, USA - KBS C1-3 metaG (SPAdes) (version 2) | ecosystem: Host-associated > Plants > Roots > Rhizosphere > Soil ...
CAAATGTGGGACGACGGGGTGATCGACCCCGTCCAGACCCGCGACGTGCTCGGGCTCGCCTTTTCCGCCACGCTGAACGCGCCGATCCCGGATCGCGCGCAGTTCGGCATCTTCAGGATGTAAGCCATGCTGCTCGCTCTGCTGCTCGCCGCCGACACGGCCAAGCTCCCCAAATGGAATGCGCTACCGATGGACGGCAGCGCCGAAGCCGCGGTGATGGCGCCGATCAATGGCATGTTCGCTGGCCTCGAGGCGCGCGACGGCGCGATCATCCTCGCCCAGACGCGGCCTGAGGGCGGCGCGACAGTGGCGATGGAGAAGCCCGACGGCAGCCACGCGATCCGGCATCTTAGCTGGGCCGACTTTGCCGGCGGCATCAAGCCGGGGCCCGAACGCTATCAGGAGAAGTTGCTCGACCCTGCGGTGGAGGTGGATGGCGACGTTGCCATGGTCTGGTCGCGCTATGTCTTCACCGTCGATGGCAAGGCTCAGCATTGCGGCGTCGATCATTTCGACCTGGTGCGCGAGAATGGCGGCTGGAAAGTGCTGAACGTTACCTGGTCGCAGCGGACGACGGGCTGCGAGGGCTGAGGTGATCCGATCGCTCCTCATCGCCAATCGTGGCGAGATTGCGCGCCGGATCATGCGCACCGCGCGTGCCATGGGGATTCGCACGATCGCGGTCCACTCGGATGTCGATGCCGATATGCCGTTCGTGCGCGAGGCGGATGAGGCGGTGTGCATCGGTCCGGCCCCGGCGCGGGAATCCTATCTCGATCAGGCGAAGATCCTGGCGGTCGCGAAGCAGACCGGCGCCGAGGCGATCCATCCCGGCTACGGATTCCTCTCCGAAAATGCGGAATTTGCCGAAGCCGTCGCCGCCGCTGGGCTGATCTGGGTCGGCGCGCCGCCGGCCGCGATCCGTGCGATGGGGCTGAAGGACGCGGCCAAGGCGCTGATGGAGAAAGCAGGCGTGCCGGTTACGCCGGGCTATCTCGGTGAGGACCAGTCGCCCACGCATCTGCGGAAGGAGGCCGACCGGATCGGCTATCCCGTGCTGATCAAGGCCGTGGCGGGCGGCGGCGGCAAGGGCATGCGGCGCGTCGATCGCGCCGAGGACTTCGCGGATGCCTTGGCCTCGTGCCGGCGCGAAGCCGCGTCCTCCTTCGGCGACGATCGCGTGCTGATCGAGAAATATATACTCAACCCGCGCCATATTGAGGTGCAGGTGTTCGGCGACACAAAGGGCAATGTCGTCCACCTGTTCGAGCGCGATTGCTCGCTCCAGCGCCGCCACCAGAAGGTGATCGAGGAAGCCCCCGCGCCGGGCATGGATGCGAAGACGCGCGAGGCGATCTGCGCGGCCGCGGTCAAAGCAGCCAAGGCGGTCGACTATGTCGGCGCGGGCACGATCGAGTTCATCGCTGATGCATCCGATGGCCTCCGCGCCGACCGCATCTGGTTCATGGAGATGAATACGCGGCTCCAGGTCGAACATCCCGTGACCGAGGAGATTACCGGCCAGGATCTGGTCGAATGGCAGCTCCGCGTCGCCAGCGGCGAACCTCTGCCCGCGAAACAGGACGAGCTCGCAATCCGCGGTCACGCGATCGAGGCGCGGCTCTACGCCGAAGATCCAGCGCGTGACTTCCTGCCCTCGATCGGCGCGATCGACTATCTCGACCTTTCGGATGAGGTGCGCGTCGAAAGCGGGGTGGAGGAGGGCGGCCGCGTCTCCTCCTTCTACGATCCGATGATCGCCAAACTGATCGCACACGCCGCCACCCGCGACGATGCCGCCGATCAGCTGGCGGATGCCTGCCGCGCCGCCAAGTGCGAGCCGGTCAAGACCAACGCCTGGTTCCTCGCGCGCCTGCTCGATATCGAGCCGTTCCGCGCGGGCACGATGACCACCAACACCATCGCCGAACAGGGCGAGCAACTGCTCGAAGCGCCCGTGCCGAGCGACGATCTGCTCCAAGTCGCGGCCGATCAGGCGGTGTTCAACAGCCGGTTCGTGAAGGGGCGGGCGGGCGATCCCGCGTTCGACCGGTTCGCGGGCCTGCTCGGCTTCCGTCTCAACGCCGAACCCGACGCGCGCGTGCGGCTCGAGGTCAACGGGCAGAAGGCAGAGGTCGATTACGACTTCCTGGGCGACCGGCCTTATTGGGACTCGGATGCAGGCTGGACGCAGATCGGCCAGGAGACGGTGTTGTTCGAGGATGGCGCGGCTTATCTCACCGCGCCGCACGCTGTCCGCGGTCGGGCCAGCGGCGGTGCTTCGGACGGCGTGCTCTCCGCGCCGATGCCGGGCCGGATCGTTTCTGTCGATGTCCTCGAGGGCGCATCGGTCAAGGCCGGGCAGAAACTGGTCGTGATCGAGGCGATGAAGATGGAACAGGGCCTGCTTGCGCCGTTCGACGGCATCGTTGCCGAGATGAAGGCCGCAGCAGGCGCGCAGGTAAGCGAAGGAACCTTGTTGGTCCGTATCGAGAAACAACCGAAGTGAGCGGCCTGAACATTCGCGACGCGGCATTGCAGGACATCCCGGCAGTGGTCGCCTTGCTTGCCGACGACGAAAAGGGCCGCGTCCGCGAGACGACCGAAGGCGCGCTGCATCCGGGCTATATCGAAGCCTTTGCCGCGATCGCATCCGATCCCAACCAGCGCCTGCTGGTCGCCGAACAGGATGGCGCGATCGTCGGCACCTTCATCCTGAGCTTCCTGCCCGGTTTGTCCTTTCGCGGCGCCTGGCGCGGACAGATCGAGGCGGTGCGGATCGCAAGCCACCTGCGCGGCCGGGGCCTCGGTCGGGAAATGATTGAATGGGCGGTCGAACGGTGTCGCGAACGCGGCTGTCGTATCGTCCAGCTGATGACACATCGCGACCGCGATCGCGCACATGCGTTTTACGAAGGCCTGGGGTTCGAACCGACGCATGTCGGCATGAAGCTCCACCTCGGCGGCTGAGCGGTGTAGGGGAAGTCATATGACGGGCCGGCATTATGACGAATGGCAGGTGGGCGACCGGATCGAGCATCCGATCCGTCGCACCGTGACCGAGACCGACAATCTGCTCTTCTCGACGCTGACGCATAATCCGCAGCCGCTTCACATCGACGCGGAGGCGGCCAAGGCGAGCGAATTCGGCCAGATCCTCGTCAACGGCACCTTCACCTTCAGCCTGATGGTCGGCCTGTCGGTCGCCGAAACGACTCTGGGCACGTTGCTGGCCAATCTCGGCTACGACAAATTGGTCATGCCCAAGCCGGTCTTTCTGGGCGACACACTTCGGGTCGAAAGCGAGGTGGTCGAGCTCCGGCCGAGCAAGTCGCGCCCGGGATCGGGCATCGTCACCTTCGAGCATCGCGCAATCAACCAACGTAACGAGGTTGTCTGCTCCTGCCTGCGCATGGCCCTGCTCAAGGGCAAGGCTGTCGCCTGATGCGGCTGCGCTCGCTCTTGTTCGTGCCGGGCGACCGGCCCGATCGGATGGAGAAAGCGCTGGGCTTGGGGGCCGACGCACTGATCCTCGACCTTGAGGATTCGGTGGCTACCTCGCGTAAGAAGGAGGCGCGCGAGGCGGTCGTCGCCTTCCTGGCGCGCAAGGATCGGCCTTTGCCCTTGCTCGTGCGGATCAATCCGGTCGACGGACCTTATGCGACAGAGGATCTCGCCGCGCTGCGCGAGGCACATGTCGACGGACTGGTCCTGCCCAAGGCGGAAGGGGCTGCCACCGTGCACGCGCTCAGCAGCTGGACCGGCGCGCCGATCCTGCCGATCGCGACCGAGACGCCCGCGGCCTTGTTCGAACTGGGCAGCTATCGCGAGGTCGCGGACCGCCTGCTCGGCCTGACCTGGGGCGCGGAGGATCTGCCCGCCGCGATCGGTGCTACCGCCGCGCGCGAAGCGGACGGGCGCTACACCGCGCCGATCGAAACCGTGCGCTCGCTCGCTCTGTTCGCTGCGCACGCCGCCAAGGTGCCCGCGATCGAAACGGTCTATCCCGATTTCCGCGATCTCGACGGACTTGCGGCTTATGCAGCCCGCGGCGCGCGCGATGGTTTTACCGGCATGATGGCGATCCATCCCGATCAGATCGCGGTGATCAACCGCGCCTTCACCCCGACAGGGGCCGAGATCGCGTCCGCGCGCGCGATCGTTGATGCTTTTGCCGCCGATCCCGATGCGGGCGTGCTCGCGATCGATGGCAAGATGGTCGATGCGCCGCACTTGGCGCAGGCGCGGCGCGTACTGGAGCGAGCGGGCGAATGAGTTACCAGACCTTGATCGATGCTGCGGACCTCGCGCGCCTGGCCGAACAGGGCAATGTCCTGATCTGCGATTGCCGCTTCGATCTGGGCGATGCCGAGGCCGGACGACGCGATTATCGCGCAGGCCACATTCCGGGCGCGGTCTACGTCGATCTTGAGCAGGACCTGTCCGCCGAGCCTACCGGGACGAACGGGCGTCATCCCTTGCCGGACCGGGCCGCCTTCGCCGCGCGCTTGGCCGAATTGGGCGTGACGAAGGACGGGCTCGTCGTCGCCTACGACAATGTCGGTGGCTATTACGCCTCGCGCCTGTGGTGGATGCTGCGCTGGGCGGGGCACGGCCAGGTCGCGGTGCTCGACGGCGGCCTGCAGGCGTGGATCGAATCCGGGCGCGACCTGGACGCAGGCGACGTCAAAGCTGCACCCGGCGATTTCCGCGCTTCGGCCGAACCGTTGATGCCCGTTACCGAGGTCGAAGGGATCGAGGCCAATCTGGCAACCCGCGACCACCTGGTGGTCGATGCGCGCACCGCCGAGCGCTTTGCTGGCGCACCACACCCGCTCGATACGGCTTCCGGCCATATTCCGGGCGCGGGCAACCGCTTCTGGCAGAACAACCTGACCGAGGCGGGCCGCTTCAAGCCTGCCGGCCAACTGGCGCAGGAATTCGCCGACCTGATTGCCGGGCGGCCTCCCACCACGATCGTGCATCAATGCGGATCGGGCGTGACCGCGACGCACAATCTGCTGGCAATGGAGGTGGCCGGGCTCCCCGGCTCGCGCCTCTATCCCGGATCGTGGAGCGAATGGGCCAGCGATCCGCGCCGGCCAATCGCGAAGGATTAGAAGGCCGCGCGGTCGGCCAGGCTCCAAAGCTTGCGCCCGTCGGCCTGCAGGCGCTCATGGTTCTCATAGAGCCACCACATTGTATCGACGATCTCGCTGCGGAGCGGCGTGGTTGCATCGCCGAACATGACATTGCCGACATCGATCGCCAGCGCCTGTTGGCTCAGCGACACGCGCAGCCCATCATCCTCGATCACGCGCAGCGCGGCCGCGATATAGTCATCCTCGTGCCGCGCGATCAGCCAGTCGGGCATGCCCAACCGGTGGAGCAGCATCGCGTCGGTGCGTCCATGCGGCTCGGGACAATCCATCGCCACCACCGGCAGCCCCTGGCGCAGCGAGTCGATCACGCTGTGCAACCCCCCGAACGGGAAGGGGCTCAGATTGAGATCGCAGGCCGAGATCAGCCCGATATAGCGCTCGTAGGACAGTGTGCCGTGCACGCGCGCGCCGGGCAGCACCCGCTGGATCGCGCGGTTGAGCGTGCTCAGCTCCAGGCCATTGGCATTGGGCAGGAAATGAAATTCGAGCGGCCGCTTCGCCCCCGCGCGGATCTTGCCGAGCACCGCAATGAAACCCGGGTTCAGCTTGAGCGCGTTGCTGGGCAGCACGATCCGCAGCGTGCCCGGCGCCTCGCGGATTTCGGGGACGGGCGGCGCGAAACCGGGCATCCGCTCGAAGATCAGGCTGTCGTCCGGCACCGTCAGCACGGTCTCGCTGAACAAGGCCGGGTCCGACACATATCCTTCTTCGAGCAGATAATAATCGATCGTGTCGCAGAAGGTGGAAGCAGAATGGCCGAGCGCGGTCAGCTGGATCGGCGCGAGCCGCAGATTGGCGAACAAAGGCCCCCAATGACGCATGCCCACGCTGGGGTAGAACAGGATATCGGGCGCCGCATCGACCATCATCCGATGGACATTGTGCAGATAACGCGGCGCGTCGCGTTCGAACGTCAACACCTCGTCGAACAGGGTGCGAACATGATCGTCCGCTTCCTTGCTCTCCGTAAGCAGTACCAGTTCGAACCGCGTGCGCAATTGGCGCAGATATTGGCCGAAATAGCGGTACTGGACATGCCTCGAATGCATGATCTCGGACGCGAACAGGATGCGCGGCCGCGCCTTCATTGTGCGCTCGCGCGGCATCGGCCGGTCGCCCAGCTTCCAGGTGTGCGCCATACCCTTTAGCGCTTTGTTGAACAGCCGCTTGACCCCATGCTTCGCGTGCGTGCCGGCATAGCTGCACAGCATCCACGCGGTCGTGATCAGCACCAGGTGATGAAGCGAGATTGGCCAGTCTGCCGCCCGCATTGTCGCGGCATGATCCAGCAATTGGTCGCGCCGCTTCTGTCCGCGCTGGGTGACGACCGGCTTGGTCGCGATCAGGTGGGCCAATGTCTGCTGTGCCGCGCGTGGCGACAGCGTGTCGAGGAAATCGGGCAACCAGGCGAGGTCCGAATCCAGCGATAGCAAAGGCAGGCGCTTCGCCAGCAAATCTGACGAGATGCTATCCTGCGAGAGCGCGCGGAGTAGGAAATCGGAATTTCCGAAACCCGTCGCCTGGAACAGGCGCTGCAGATCGCCGACCAAGGGGGCGATGCGGTCATAGTGCGCATCGCTGATTTCCACTGTCGGATCGGCCATCAATGCCGCGATCGCTGCCGCCAGGCGCAGCAACCGACCATCGGGGACGACTGCGGCCGCCGCCGCCTTGTCGGCAATCTGGCCGGTCGCGAGCTCCACCAATATCTCGGGGAGCAGATCGATACGATTGAGCGCGCGGCCATAGACCGCGCGCTCGAAGGTTGCCAGATCGGTCATGGCCCCGCTCTTTGACCGGATTTACGGGCGAGGGAAGGGGCTCAGGCGAAAAGCTTGGCCCAGCCGCGCTTCGGACGCGTCTTCCAATGACCGCGATGATAGGCGTCGGAGGCGAGCAACGGAATGACCGAGCCCGCTTCCGCGAACACCATCTGCTCGATGCCCGTATTGACCTTGCCCCAGCTCGCCGCTTCCTGCAGCGTCGAGGACGAGCAGGCACCGTCGCGCACGTCGGCAACGGTGATCTGTACCGCATATTTGTGCACTTCGACATCGTCGTGGCCGAGGATTTCGGCGCACACGACCGTATCCTGCACGAAGTTCTTGGGCACCCCGCCGCCGACCATCAGCAGGCCGGTAACGCCCGCCTTGATCTTGATGTCGGTCAGTTCGCGGAAGTCGGCGATCGAATCGATCGTCAGATAGGGCTTGCCTGCCTTCATCGAATCGACCTGATGCTTGACCAGGCCGAAGCCGGCCGAGCTGTCGGTGAAGGCCGGGCAGAAGATCGGCACGTCATGCTCGTAGGCAAGCTTGACCAGGCTGTTCTCCTTCTTGCCATGCTCGACCAGATACTTGCCCATCTCGCGGATGAAAGCGCGCGACGAATAGGCTTTGGGCTCCAGCGTCTCCGCGATCTCGAAGATCGTGTGATCGACGTGCTGCAGCTCTTCCTCGTCGATATAGGTATCGTAAATGCGATCGATCAGCAGCGAGCGCAGCGTATCGTCATCAGGGATTTCAAGCGCTTGATAGTGCTTGTGGCCAAGCCCTTCGAAGAAATCCATGTCGACGATCGAGGCGCCGGTGGCGATGATGCCGTCGACCATGTTGGAACGGACCAGCTCGGCATAAGCGTCCATGCAGCCGCCGGCCGAGGTCGAGCCCGCAATCACCAGGAATATGGTGCAATCCTTGTCGGCCAGCATCTGGTTGTAGATGCCGGTCGCGCGCGCCAGGTCGCGGCTGGTGAAGCTCATCTTGCCCATCGCGTCGATGATCGGCCGCGCGTCGTAGCTGCGGATATCGATATGCTCGACCGTGGTGGAGAGAAGCTCCGCCTTGCGCGTGTCGTTGATCTGGGTGTCGGTCATGGGAAGGCTCCCGGTTTCTTCATGTGCCGGCGTCGTTAAAGGGGACGCGGAAACCCAAAAGCGAAAGCCGGGCGGGGTTAGCCGCCCGGCCTTCCGATCTCAATCAGCCGGGGCTGTTACAGCTTGACGACGTTCGAGGAAACCACGCGTTCCGGCACGGTCTCGACATAGGCGCTCGCCATCGGCTCGTCGTGCATGACCACGGTCTCGCCGGCGGTGAAGCCGTTGAAGCCCGTCCGCATCGCGCAGCCATAGGCACCAAGCATCCCGATCTCGATATAATCGCCTGCCTGGATGTCGGCCGGCAGCAGGAACGGGCCCGCCATATGGTCGATATCGTCGCAGGTCGGACCGTAGAAGCTGAACTCCATGTCCTTGGTATCGGACGCGTGCTCACGGACGAGCTGAACCGGGAAGCGCCATCCGACATGCGCCGCATCGAACAGGGCGCCATAGGCCCCATCGTTGATGTAGAGCTGGTCGCCACGGCGACGCTCGACGCGAACCAGCAGGCTCGCATATTCGGCGCAGAGCGCGCGGCCGGGCTCGGCCCACAGCTCCGCCGAATAGCTGATCGGCAGCGCCTCGAACGCATTGTGGATCGCGTCGAAATAAGCCTCCAGCGGCGCCGGCTCCATGCCCGGATAGATGGACGGGAAGCCGCCGCCGACGTCGATCACGTCGACCGTGACCGCCGCCTCGACGATCGCGTTTCGCACGCGGCCCAGCGCCTGGACATAGGCTTGCGGCGACATCGTCTGGCTGCCGACGTGAAAGCAGATGCCGAGCGCGTCGGCCGCCTGGCGGGCGGCGAACAGCAAGGCCTTGGCCTCTTCCGGCGCGGCGCCGAACTTGGCGGCGAGGCTCAGCTTGGCATGGTCCGACGGCACGCGCAGCCGCACGCAGAGCGTGAGATCGGTCGCCTGATCGGTGGCGCGCATGATCTTCTCGAGCTCCTCCAACGAGTCGAGCGAGAAGGTGCGGACATTATGCGTGAAATAGGCCTCGCGGATCGCTTCCTCGGCCTTGACCGGGTGCATGAAGCACAAGGTCGCTTGCGGGGCGGAGCGCGCGACCAGACGCACCTCGGCGATCGAGGCGACGTCGAAATGCGTGATACCACTTTCCCACAGGAGCTGGATCAGCTCGGGCGAGGGGTTCGCCTTGACCGCATAGAGCGACCGGCCCTTGAACTTCTCCACGAAGAAGCGGGCGGCACGCCGCGCGGCATGCGGGCGAATGAGCGTTACCGGCTGGACCGGACGCTGACGGGCAATTTCAAGGCTGTCAGAAACCTTGACGGGGCAGGCAGCTAGCCCCAGCGCGCTATGGTGCTTGTGCAATTCAAGGGACCTCCAATGCCGCAGGCAAGCCCACGGTCTACAGTTAGAAAAGCACTGCCTTGCGGTGGAAGTCCCATGGGGCAGCGGACGGGCTAAATAGGGTCGGGGGTCCCCCCTGTAAAGACGCAATTGCATCATAGTTTCGGGCGTTTTGAAAAGTCAGGATAAAGCGTGGAAAATCAGGGTCATAACGAAAGCAAAATGGTGTCTTGCGACGGTGTTTGGGCCGCCCGAAAACGCCTCGCGGGGATTGTGACAGTCACGCCGTTGCTCCCAGTGCCAGGTCCACAAGGGCGCCTGTGGATAAAATGCGAATCACTGCAGCTCGGGGGGGCCTTCAAGATGCGCGGCGCTTACAACCGGCTGGCGCAGATCGACGCGGCCGGGCGCAAGGCTGGCGTGGTCGCCTTTTCGTCGGGCAACCACGCGCAGGGGGTCGCCCGCGCGGCGAAGATGCTGGGGATGCCGGCCGCGATCGTGATGCCGGCGGATGCCCCTGCGGTTAAGGTGGATGCCACCCGCGCGCTGGGCGCGGAGATCATCCTCTATGATCGGCACACCGAAAGCCGCGAACAGATCGCCGCCGCGCTGGCCGCCGAGCGTGGCGCGGTGCTGGTGCCCTCGTTCGACGATCCGGACGTGGTCGAGGGGCAGGGCACCGCCGGTCTCGAGATCCTCGACCAGCTTGGACACGCTCCGGCGCGCCTGGTCACGCCCTGCGGCGGCGGCGGGCTTGCCGCCGGCCTCGCTTTGGCACTGCCCGATACCGAGATCGTGATTGCTGAGCCCGAATGCTGGGATGACATGGGCCGCTCGCTCGCGCTCGGCCACATCGTCGAGGTGCCCGCCGACGCGCCCTTCACCTCGTGCGACGCGCTCCAGACCAGGCGCGTCGCCGATTTGACCTTCAACACGCTCCATGCCGCCGGCGCACGCGGCGTGTGGGCGAGCGAGGCCGAGGTCCACGCCGCGATGCGCTACGCCTTCGGCCTCGGCCTGGTGGTCGAGCCGGGCGGCGCGGTCGCGCTCGCGTCATGGCTCGCGGGCAAGCTGCCGCCACTATCGGGCGACACGGTGATTATATGCTCGGGATCGAACGTGGATCCGGCGGCTTATGCGAAGGTCCTGACGGACAGAAACTAACCCGTCATGCCGGACTTGTTCCGGCATCCACCGAGAGGCATGCGCCAAGCGGCGAAGTGGACCCCGGAGCAAGTCCGGGGTGATGAAAATCCGGGAGGAACGGAATGACAGGCAAGATCCGGGTCGGCATCGGTGGCTGGACCTTCGAGCCGTGGCGCGACAATTTCTACCCCAAGG
>Ga0207705_10004363_pt1 | contig 10698 bp, 9 predicted proteins | sample KBSC13metaG_FD_184314 | JGI IMG/M metagenome (GOLD analysis project Ga0207705, IMG submission 184314) | Corn rhizosphere microbial communities from Kellogg Biological Station, Michigan, USA - KBS C1-3 metaG (SPAdes) (version 2) | ecosystem: Host-associated > Plants > Roots > Rhizosphere > Soil ...
TTCGCGGTGTTCGTCAACATCGCGGGTTTCAGCCTGATCCTGCCGCTGCTGCCGTTCTACGGCAAGCTGTTCGGCGCCGGCGCGTTCGAGGTCGCGCTGCTGTTCGCCGCCTATAGCCTGGGTAACGTCGTCGGCGAGATTTTTTGGGGCCGCCAGTCGGATCGCTGGGGCCGCCGCGCGGTGCTCGTGATGACCACGGCCTGCGCGGCAGTGACGTACGTGGCCTTCGCTTATGCCCCCGGCCTGTGGCTGGCCATCGCCATTCGCGTGGTCAGCGGCTTCTTCGGCGGCACGTTGAGTGTCGCGCAAGGCTTCCTGGCGGATGCTTCGCCACCCGAGAAGCGAGCCAAGGCGATGGGCCTGTTCGGCGCCAGCTTCTCGCTCGGCTTCGCGTTCGGGCCGGTGATCGGCGGCTTGCTGGCCGGCAAGGGCGACGCCCTGGCCGACTTCCATGCGCCGATCCTCGCCGCCGCGGCCCTTTCCGCGATTACCGCGATATGGTCGCTGCTGGTGCTGCGCGACGCGCGGGCTCCGCTCGGCAAGGCCGCGCCGTTGCCGCGTTATGGCGACGCGGTGCGCTATGTCACGTCACACCCGATGCTGCTGCGGCTGTTCGTCATCTCCTTCTTCGGCATCGCGGCTTTCGCCTCGATGGAGGCGGTTTACGGGTTGTGGACCAAGGCCAACTTCGGCTGGACCCCGGAGAACCTCGGCCTAGCCTTCATCGCCATCGGCCTGGGCGGGCTGATCGTGCAGCTGTTCTTCCTCCACCCGCTGGTCGTTCGCTTCGGCGAGGGGCGGGTCATTGCCGCCGGCCTCGTCGTGCTCGCGGCGTCGATGCTGCTGCAGCCGATCCTGCGCGAGCCGCTCGCGGCGGTCGTTCTGATGGGCACCCTGATGGCCGGCCACAGCCTGGCTTTTCCAACCTCGGGGGCGCTGACCAGCCGGACGGCGCCGGTCGAGCGGCAGGGGAGTGTGATGGGCTTGCTGATGGCCTCCAACGCTTTCGGCCGCATCATCGCGCCGCCGGCATTCGGGCTGATCTACGAACTCGGCCACGATGCGCCGTGGTATGCCGGGGCGGTGATGATCGCGCTGGTGGTCCCGGTGGGGCTGCAAGTGATCGCGCTCGTTCGCCGGAGCGCCGCCGCCGGCTAAGGTCTGCTTGCCTTGGTCCACGGTTGGTTTAGCATCGCGCCTTCCGTGAGGAGGGTCAAATGCCGCAGGACAACGATTCGCCGGACCAGCTCAAGCATGAGCTGGCCAACGAGAAGGCCAAGACCATGGCCGCTCAACACCTGCTGAAGCGCGCCGCCGAAGAGCTCGAGAACCTTGTCGAGGCCGATTGCGAAGAGGCGCAAAAGATCCAGGCATCCAACGCCGCCGAGCGCCTGCGCCGCGCCGCGTCGCTGTAACCGCAAGCCGTCAGACCGGGAGAGACGACGTGAGAATCGCATTCGCTTATACCGCCGCGCTGGCGCTTTCGACGGCCGGGGCGGCCATTGCCGCCGGTGGGCCAAACCCGTCGCCGGCAATCGCAGCCGCCGTGGCCGACTCCGCCCGTCCGGCGGCGGACATCGCGCGCGACGCGGCTCGCAAGCCGGCGCAGATCGTCGCTTTCGCCGGGGTCAAGCCGGGCGACAAGGTGGCCGAGATTATGCCCGGCGGCGGTTACTTCACACGCGTCCTGGCAAAGACGGTCGGACCCAAAGGGCACGTCTATGGCCTGGTGCCGGAAGGCTTTGCCAAGCGCCCCGGCGCGCTCGACGGGCTCAACGCCCTCGCCAGGCAGTACCCGAACGTCACCATCGTCACCGCGGACATGGCCGGCTTCAAGCTGCCCGAGCCGGTCGACGTGGTCTGGACCAGCGAAAACTATCACGACTTCCACAATGGCCCGAACGCCAACATCGCCGGCCTGAACGCCGCGGCTTATGCCGCGCTGAAGCCGGGAGGGGTCTATTACATCGAGGATCACGCCGCGGCGGCCGGCGCCGGAACGACGACCACCTCGACGCTGCACCGGATCGACCCGGCGGCGGCGATTTCCGAGGTCGAGAAGGCCGGGTTCAAGCTTGACGGCCGATCGACCCTGCTGGCCAATCCCAAGGATGCGCACGACAAGCCGGTGTTCGATCCGTCGATCCGCGGCCATACCGACAAGTTCGCCCTGAGGTTCCGCAAGCCGCGCTAGCGGTAAGTGCCGAGGCGCACCTTCAGCAGCACCGGTTCCTCGGTGAAGTTGAAGCCGTAGTCGGTTTCGTCGCCGTTCCAGCGGCGGCGCATCACCCATCGGCCGTGGTCGAACGTGCCTTCCTCTGCGCTCAGAATCTGCGTTTGCTCGCTGCCGGTGGGGTTCGCCAGGGCAAGGCGCAGGCGCACGTGATCGCCGGCGATCAGGAACTCGTCCGGGCCGAGCTGCGCGATCACTCCGCCGCCGACCGGCTGCGCGGCCCACGGCGGCGGGTCCCCCTTGAGCCACTTCCAGCTCGGCTCGCCGAACTGGTGCAGGCCGAACTGGGCGGTGACTTTCCAGCGTCCCATCACGTGGGCCTGCTCAGCCCCGTCATCCGCCTTGGCGAAGCCCCAGGTGGGATGAGCCAGCGCGATGCGGGCCCAGTCGGCGGCGATGGGCGCGAACAGGCGGTATTTCCCGGCGAACGCGTCCATCGTCGCCTCGTCGAGCGCGCGGCCGCCGAGCGGGTAGTTCGAATAGCCGGAGCGGTCCATGCCGAAGGGCGCAAAGCCAATGGCGCCGCGGCCGAGCGCGGGCCAGAAATAGCGCGCGAACTCCGGCGCATTGCCCGTCTCCGGCACGAGCAGGGGATTGTCGGGCCGGGCATAGCGGTCGAGGTAGGCGAGGGCGAACTTCGGATCGCGAGTGTAGATGTCCGGCGCGACGAGATCGACGTGCGGCGCGGCGGCCTTCCACACGTCGATCATCGGCCAGTCGGGCCCGCCGCTCGCGCCGCCCCAGGCCTTCGGATCGGGGACCGGATCGGACAGCGCCGCATTGCAGTACATCGGCAGGTCGAGCACCGCCTTGCCGGCGGCGGCGATCTCGTCGACGTAGCGCGCGGTGTACCAGGCGTTGAACGCCCGGTCGGCCTCGTCGCCGAAGGCCTCCTGCCAAGTGCCCTTGCGTCCGAGTGCCGCCGGCACAGGCTCGGCGAACAGCTTCTGCGCCTCGGGCCCGAAATCGCGCGGCTGGTCGTAGGATCCGGTCTCGTTCTCGACCTGGACCATGATCACGGTATGGTCAGGGTCGGCCGTCTTGAGGTGCGCCATCAGAGCCACGAACGCGCGCTTGTCGGCTTCGAGCGTGGTGCGCGAATGCGGCGAAAGGACCGAGTGCGCCGCGCCGGCCTTCGAGCGCATGCGGGGGAAGCGCGCGGGATCGGTCTTGACCCATTCGGGCGTGTAGCTCGGCGATGTGTTCTTCCATGTCCCGAACCACAGCAGGACCAGGCGCTTACGGTGCGCGCGCGCCTGTTGCAGCAGCGTGTCGACGAAGGCGAAATCGAAGTGCCCCTCGGTGGGCTCGATCTGCTCCCACGCGACCGGCATTTCGAGCGTGTTCGCATCGAGCGCATCGATCACCGGAAATACCGTTTCCAGCAGGGCCGGATAGTTGCTCGAATTGTTCGCCTGCGCCCCCAGCATCAGGAACGGTTGACCATCGACGATCAGCGCGTGCCGTCCGTCGCGCGTCTCGATGCGTGGCACTTCGGTGGCGGCGCACGCGGGGGCGGCCAGCAGTGCGATCGCGCAGATTGTTAAAGTCGTTTTCCCCACCGGCGCCGAATAGCAAGCGTGAGGGAGAAGGCCCAGAGGCGGCGAAGATGGAAGGAAATGGCTCCCCGAGTTGGATTCGAACCAACGACCAAGTGATTAACAGTCACCTACTCTACCGCTGAGCTATCGGGGAGCAGCCCGATGGGCAGGCCGGGCCTATATGGGCCGCTCGGTGCATTTGCAAGCGTGTCTTGGCCCTGAAAAATCGAGCCCATCGGCAAACAAACCGCCGAAGCAATCGCCACTGTTTCGCCATTTGGCAACGTTCCGTCGCCTTGGTAGGGCGCTTCATCGCTTGGCGCGGAACGCAATGTTGCGCCGGGAGATGCGTTGGTGTGCGGTTCTCGTCGCACGCTTGGACGAAACGGAGATCAACATGAAGCCGATGAAAAGTGCTCTTGCCTGTCTTGCTGCCGCTGGCATCCTCCTGTCGCAGCCGGCCTTGGCCGCGGGTGCGACACGCAGCGGTTCAAGCTCGGATAGCGGCGAGCAGCTGGCCGGAACGCCGGGTGCGGCGCTTCCCGCCATTATCGCGATCCTGGCGGTTGCGGTCGTCGCGGTGATTGCGTCTTCGAGCAACAACCATCACCATCCGACGAGCCCGTAGGACTCGCGCGTCAGGCGACGAATTGCTCGCTGACGATACGTTCGTCGAGGCTGTGGCCGGGATCGAATAGCAGCGTCAGTTCGCTGGCGCGGTCGATCGCGAGCTGCACCTCGGCGATGTTGCGTATTTCCTTGTGATCGGCCACCGCCGCGACAGGCCGTTTGCTGGGTTCGCGCACGCGCAGCGTTACCCGGCTGCTGTCCGGCAGTAGCGCCCCTTTCCAACGGCGCGGCCGGAACGGGCTGATCGGGGTCAAGGCCAACGTGTTCGAGGTGAGCGGCAGGATCGGCCCGTTCGCCGAGAGATTATAGGCCGTCGAACCGGCGGGCGTCGCCAGCAGCACGCCGTCACACATGAGTTCGGGTATCCGAACCTTCCCGTTCACCGTTACTTCGATCTTTGCCGTCTGACGCGTTTCGCGCAGCAGCGAGACTTCGTTGATCGCGTTGGCGACGTGCCGCGCGCCGTCCTGGGTGATCGCGATCATCTGCAGCGGCGCGACAGCGATGCGCGACGCCTTGGCCAGCCGCGCGGCGAAATTCCCGCCTTCGCGCCACTTGTTCATCAGGAAGCCGACGGTGCCCCGGTTGACCCCATAGGCCGGAACGACGCGCCCGGAGTCGAGCATCTGGTGCAGGGTCTGCAACATGAAGCCGTCACCGCCCAGGACCACCACCGCGTCCGCCTGATCGAGCGGCACCCACTCGGCGCCTTCGCGCAGGCGCTGCGCGGCCTCCTGGGCCTTGTCCACGGGCGAGGCGACCAGCGCGAGCCGTTCGAAATCCTTCTTCCCGCCCATCTTTCGCGCGCACTCCGAGCCTGACGCGAGGATACCTATGGGCCGCCGTCCCGATTTGCAACGCGCCCCTTCAAGGCCGCAGACGCACGCCCCTGGTTGCGACAGGAGAGGGCGATGCTCAGCTTCGAGACCCAACAGGAACGCCGCAATGCCGCCGACCGCCGCGGCGGCGGGCGGAGGGTCGAGGAGCTTGCCACGGCGCTGGCCCAGAACCAGGTCGAAATCCTGTTCCAGCCGCAGTTCGCCAGTGGCGACGGCACGCTGATCGGGGCTGAAGCGCTGTCACGCTGGAATCATCCGTGCTTGGGCCGGATCGGCGCCGAGGCGCTTTTCGATATCGCCGAGCGGGCCGGCCACGCGAGCGACTTGACCCGCCACATCGCCGGCCGGGCGCTGGCCGTGGCCGCGGCCTGGCCCAAGCCCCTGCGGCTGTCGCTGAACGTCACCGCGAGCGACCTGGCCGAGCCGGACTTTGCCGACACTATCGCCGAGGCGCTGTCCCGCGCCGGCTTCTCGCCCGAGCGGCTGACGCTCGAAATCACCGAGCAGGCGCTCGTGCGCGATCTCGACCGCAGCGCCGCCCAGCTCGAACGGCTTGCCGCGCGCGGTGTTCGCATCGCGCTCGACGATTTCGGCGCCGGCTTCTGCAACTTCGATTACCTGAAGCGCCTGCCGTTGCACGTGCTGAAGCTCGATCGCAGCATGGTCCAGGGCATCGCGGACAACGAACGCGACCTTGCGGTCCTCCGCGGGATTCTGGCGCTCGCCAAAGCGCTGAGCCTCAAGGTGCTCGCCGAGGGCATCGAAACCGAAGAGCAGCGGGCGGCAATCGCCCGCGAAGGCTGCGAGAAGTGGCAAGGCTTCCTCGGCGGCGCGGCGATGACCGCGGACGAGTTCGCGCTGATCGCACTGCGCTAGGCGGCGGCCTTCTCGCGCTTTCCCGCGCGCTTGACGATCCCGCTCAGCCCTTTGGTCAGCTGGATCAGGCCATTGAGGCGCGCTTGCGGATCGTTCCACGCGCGGTTGATCGCCAGCTTCATATCGGGCCGCAGCTTGGCCGTGCCGTTGAGACGCTCGACGTAGGCAATCAGGCCGGCCGGATCGGCGAAGTCGTTGTTGTGGAAGGTGACCAGCGTGCCGCGCGCGCCGACGTCGATCTTGGCGATATTGGCGGCGATCGCCTGATGCTTGATCTCGATCAGCTTGATCAGGTTGCTCGTCGGCTCCGGCAGGGCTCCGAAGCGGTCGATCATTTCGGCGGCGAGCGCCTCGATCTCGCCGGGCTCGGCGTCGTTCAGGCGGCGGTAGAGCGCCATGCGCACCGCCAGGTCGGGCACGTAGTTGTCGGGAATCATGATCGGCGCATCGACTGTGATCTGCGGGCTGACGCTCTCGCGAGCGCGCTCGAGGCCCATCTCGCCCGCCTTGGCGGCGAGAATCGCGTCCTCCAGCATCGACTGGTAGAGCTCGAAGCCAACCTCGCGGATATGGCCAGACTGCTCGTCGCCGAGTAGATTGCCGGCGCCGCGGATGTCGAGATCGTGGCTGGCGAGCTGGAATCCGGCTCCGAGCGAGTCGAGGTCGCCGAGCACCTTCAGGCGCTTCTCGGCGACTTCGGAAAGCTGCGTGTCCTTGGCGGTGGTCAGGTAGGCATAGGCGCGCAGCTTGGCCCGCCCGACGCGGCCGCGCAGCTGGTAGAGCTGGGCCAGGCCGAAGCGGTCGGCGCGGTGGATGATGATGGTGTTCGCGCTGGGGATGTCGAGCCCGCTTTCGACGATGGTGGTCGAGAGCAGCACTTCGTACTTCTTTTCGTAGAACGCGCTCATCCGCTCTTCGACCTCGGTCGGGCTCATCTGCCCGTGCGCGGTGACGAACTTCACTTCGGGCACGTGCTCGTGCAGCCAGTCGCTGACGGCCTCCATGTCTGAAATCCGTGGCACGACGATGAAGCTCTGCCCGCCACGGTGATGCTCGCGCAGCAGCGCCTCGCGCATCACCATGTCGTCCCATTCCATCACGTAGGTGCGCACCGCCAGGCGGTCGACCGGCGGAGTCTGGATCGTGGACAGCTCGCGCAGCCCGCTCATCGCCATCTGCAGCGTGCGCGGGATCGGTGTGGCGGTGAGGGTGAGGACGTGGACGTCGGCCCGCAATTGCTTGAGCTTCTCCTTGTGGCCGACACCGAAGCGCTGCTCCTCATCGACGATGACGAGGCCGAGGTTCTTGAACTTGGTGGTCTTGGAAAGGATCGCGTGCGTGCCGACGACGATGTCCACAGTGCCGTCGGCCAGGCCTTCGCGCGTCTCCTTGGTCTCCTTCGCGCCGACGAGCCGGCTGAGCCGGCCGATCTTGAGCGGGAAGCCGGCGAAGCGTTCGGCGAAGTTCTGGTAGTGCTGGCGGGCGAGCAGGGTGGTCGGGGCAACGACCGCGACCTGCTCGCCGCTCATCGCCGCGACGAACGCCGCGCGCAGCGCGACCTCGGTCTTGCCGAAGCCGACGTCGCCGCAAACCAGCCGGTCCATCGGCTTGCCTTCGGACAAGTCGCCGAGCACATCCTCGATCGCGCGTTCCTGATCGTCGGTCTCGTCCCATGGGAAACGGTCGACGAACTGGGCCATGGCGGCTTCGTCCGCGATAAAAACCGGCGCCTTGCGCAAGGCGCGCGCGGCGGCGGTGCGCAGCAGGTCGTTGGCGATCTCGCGAATCCGCTCCTTCAGCCGCGCCTTGCGCCGTTGCCAGCCTTCGCCGCCCAGCCGGTCGAGCGGGACGAGGTCCTCGGACGAGCCGTAGCGGCTGAGCACGTCGATATTCTCGACCGGGATGAACAGCTTGTCGCCGCCGGCATATTCGAGCCGCACGCAATCGTGCTGGCTTTGGCCGACGGTGATCGGCTCCAGCCCGAGGTACTTGCCGATCCCGTGGTCCATGTGGACGACGAGGTCACCGCGATTGAGGGCCGCGAGCTCGGCGAGGAAGGCGTCCGAATCCTTGCGTTTCTTGCGCCGGCGGACGAGGCGATCGCCGAGCAGGTCCTGCTCGGTGAACAGGTCGATCTCATCGTTGGCGAAACCGGTGTCGAGCGGCAGGACGAGCGCCACCGGGCCCTTGGCGGCCAGCCCGAGCGCTTCCTGCCAGCTATCCGCCAGCTTCGCCTTGGCGCCGGCTTCTTCCAGGATCGAGACGATGCGGCTGCGCGATCCGGTGGAGTAGGCGGCGAAGACCGGCTTGCGGCCCGACTTGCCGACCGCCTTCAGATGCGCGGCGGCGGCTTCGTAGACGTTGTCGCCGCGCGAGCGTTCGGGCGTGAAATCGCGCGCGGATTTGAAGCCGAAATCGAGCACCGAAGCGCTTTCGGGCTGCGCGAAGATGTCCGCGCGATGGATCGGCCAGCCCGCGAGCTGCGCATCGAATTCGCCGCGCGCGAGGTACAGTGCGTCGGTCGCCAACGGGCGATAGCTCCCTGCCGCATGTCCGGCCGTCTCGCCGCGCTGGCGGTGGTAATCTTCGATGTCGGTGAAGCGCTCATCGACGGCCGACAAGGCTGCGGAGTCGATGAGGATCAGATCGTCGGCGCCGAGATGGTCGAACAGCGTCGCCAGCTTGTCCTCGAACAGCGGCAGCCAGTGCTCCATCCCGGCAAGGCGGCGGCCTTCGCTAACCGCCTGGTACAGCGGGTCTTGCGTGGCGTTCGCGCCGAATTGCTCGCGATAGCGGCCTCGGAAGCGCTTGATCGTGTCGTCGTCGAGCAGCGCTTCGCTCGCCGGGAGCAGCAAGTGGCCGTCGATCACTTCCGTCGTGCGCTGCGTGCCGGGATCGAACAGGCGCAGGCTCTCCAGCTCATCTCCGAAGAAATCGAGCCGCAAGCCTTGCTCGAGGCCGGAGGGGAAGATGTCGAAGATCGAGCCCCGCACCGCGAACTCGCCGTTGTCGACGACGGTGTCCGTGCGCGAATAGCCTTGCCGCACGAGCAGGGCGGTGAGGCTATCGTGCCCTATCGTGGTCCCAGGCTTCAGCTCGCGAACGGCTTCGCGAATGCGGAACGGCGTCAGCACGCGCTGGAGCAACGCGTTGACTGTCGTCACCACCAACTGCTTGCCGCGCTCGCCGGCCTGCAACTGGTGCAGCGCCGAGAGCCGCCGCGAGCTGACCGACAGCGCCGGGCTTGCGCGGTCGTAAGGCAGGCAGTCCCAGGCGGGGAATTCGATCACCTGCAGCTCGGGCGCGAACCAGCGCGCGGCATCGACCACCCCGCGCATCGCCTGCTCGTCGGGTGCGACGAACACCGCGCGGCCCCTGGAGGCGCGCGCCAGGTCGCCCAGGAGCAGCGGCTGCGCACCCCGGGCGAGCGAAGCGAGAGTGAGCGGCCTCTTCGCGTCGAGAATGCGGGTCAGGTCAGGCATCGAGCGGTCGGAAATCCAGGCTGTCATGGGTTGCGGCCACGCGCCAAAACCCGCCGACGGGGTTTGGAAGGGCACCGCCGGCGAGCTTTCTGCGATTGCTTTTGGCCTAAGCGGCCAAGGGCTCGTCGCGCAAGCTATATGGTGACGTAGTCGAGTCTTTGCAGGGCTTCGAGCAACGGGCCGGCGAATCTTTCTGGCGCCGCGGCGCGGCAGAGGGCCCAGGCCATCACATCGGCTTCATCTTCGTCGAGCAAAGCTTCGAACCATGCGAGTTCGGCCTGAGACCAGCGCGCGTGGTGCTTGTCGAAAAAGCCGCCGATCATCAGGTCGGCCTCGCGCGTGCCGCGATGCCAGGCGCGGAACCGGGCGCGGGCGAAGCGGGGGAGAAGGTCGGGCATGGGCCGCGGGTTAGCGGCAACTGCCGGCATTGCCAATGTGCCTGCGATAAAGAGGGGACCGCTGGCCGGTTGGTCGTTCGTGCCAGCGGTCCCTAACTCAAATCGAAGATGTGTCGTCAGACGTTCTCTGGCTGCACGGCTGTGAGTTGAGCCGGCGGAAGGCCGCCATTCTCTTCCTGCGCGAGCAACTCTTCCTTGCGCGCCATCATCTGATCGCGCAACGCGACCATGTCGACGTCGCCCTGGCGAGCCTGGGCAAAGAAGCCTTCGCCCGGCTTTTCCTCTTCCTTGACGTGGTGCTCGATCTCTTCCGACAGGACCTGGACCTTGGCTTCGAAGTACTCGCCTTCGCCGCCCATCGCCATGATGTCGTTGATCAGGACCTTGGCGCCGTCGTGCTCGACGAACGCTTCCTTATAGAGGTCTTCCTCGACCGCGCTCTCGCAGGCGGGATAGAAAATCTCCTCCTCGAGGATTGTGTGGATTTTCAGCTCGTCGCAGATCTTCTGGGCGAGCTGCCATTTGCGGTCCGAACCGCTGGCCTTCTCGAACTTCTCGAATAGGTCTTCGACTTCACGGTGGTCGTGCTTAAGCAGCGCGATCGCATCGGTAAATTGCTCTTGCGGCATGATAATTGTCTCCTGGTCCCGGGCGAAGCCGTTGTCTGAGGCAAGTCGCGAGCGGGCTGCTGGTTCCCTT
>Ga0207705_10004365_pt1 | contig 10694 bp, 5 predicted proteins | sample KBSC13metaG_FD_184314 | JGI IMG/M metagenome (GOLD analysis project Ga0207705, IMG submission 184314) | Corn rhizosphere microbial communities from Kellogg Biological Station, Michigan, USA - KBS C1-3 metaG (SPAdes) (version 2) | ecosystem: Host-associated > Plants > Roots > Rhizosphere > Soil ...
TGCGGGCAACCTTGAAGGCCCGGTAACGACGTCGGAAACCCCCGGCCAGATCGACGCCTCGGCGCCGCGTATATCCTACATGCTGAACGAAGCCCTCGCCCCCCGCGGCCGCTTCGGCAGGGAGCCCTCGACGGCCGTCAACACGCCGTATCACTTCGTCGTCGCCGGGCGTGTGAAGAATTCGTCGCAGACGATTCTCGCCACGGAAAACTGGGGCAACCAGTCGCTGATGCTGACGACCTCCCAGGGCACCGCCAGCGGCAATGTCAGCAACTCGCGCCGCCCGGTGAGCGGTTTCAGCGTCAGCCAAAGCGTCGGCGCCGGCGTGACCAGTGCGGACAAGTTCGTGAACACTCTCAACGCCGACCTGATCAAGCCGGTGACGCTCGCCCAGTTCGCGGCCGATCCGAAGCTGGCGGATCCGTCGTCACAGGCGACCGCGCCGAGCACGCTCGACACCACGCTCTTCTTCGTCGGCCGGCTGCACGGGGCGAATACGAAGAAACTCGGCACGGTGTCGGACGGTACGAGCACGGTTCCGAACTTCGACATCCGCTCGACGAACTTCCTCTACCTCGACGGGCACGTCGAAACGAAGACGCTCGAGCAGACGATCTTCCCGGTGTTCGAGTGGGGCAATCGGTTCTACTCGCTGACCCGCAGCTAAGCGTCCGCCCGACCGGTCAAACCTCCTCCGCCACCGCGGCGGGTTCCGATCTCAGGGACCCGCCGCGGGTTCTATTGGCACGTGGTGCTCCAGGCGCAGCAGGCGGTAGCCGAACGAGCCGGCCGCGACGATTGCCGCGGGTAGCAGCAGGGTGGCGTTGCCGAAATAGGGCATCGCCAGCGCCGCCGCGGCGCCGCCGATCGCGAAGCCGCTGATGAGGCAGGCATATAGCCGCAGCCGTTTCCCGTCGGCCGGATGGCCGCGCAGGAGTTGGCCGAGGTGGACGCCGAGGTCGGTGAACAAGCCGGTCATGTGCGTGGTCCGCACGATCGCGCCGCTGAAGGTGGCCGCCAAACCGTTCTGCAACCCGCAGGCGAAACAGCACAGGCCGATGCCGATCACGTTGTTGTGCTGAAGGAGCACGGCCGCGGCGCACAGGGCGAGGGATTCGATCAGCATCGCGGTGCCGTAGCGTCGGCCGAGTTGCAGGACGTTGCTGCGGATCATCCAGCCGCAAAAGACGGCGCCGACGAAGAACGACCCGATCACGCCGCTCATCGCCGCCAGCTCGCCCCAATCCGCATCGGCCGCCGCCGCGGCGAACCGCGAGGTGGTGGCCGTCAGGTGGCTGACCGGCTGGTGCGTGAAGCCCAGGATCGCGACGGCATTGGTCATGCCGGCGACGAACGCCAGCACCCAGCCGCCGACGAGCACCCATTTGGGGAGTTTCGAAAGCACCTGAACACTTTATCGGCCATCGGGGAGGTGCCAATCACCTCCCCGGCGCGTGGCCAAATGCCGCGATGATGTCCGGCAGTTACCGCGCCCGCTCGTGATTCATCCGCAGCAGATTCCTCAGCACCTTCCGATCAATCTCCGCCCGCTGCGCCCGTAGCGGATGCTCTGTCGGCAGCGGTTGTCCCGCGCCGGTGTCGGTCCACACGGCCGCCCAGTCTTCCTGCCAGCCGCCCGCCGGGTCGACGGCGGCGCAGGCGGCGAGGACGGCGCGGTCGAGGCTTCGTGGGCCAGCTTCAGCCGGGTGGGGCGTTCGTTGTAGAGGTTGGTGAGCGTGCGCTTCTTCAGCCACGCGTCCCTGGCGGCGGCGGCCATGATGGCGGAGCCAGCAGGGTGGGCATCGTGTCCGCTGCGGCCCGCTGTGGAGTTATAAAAGCTCAATTCCAAGCCCAACAAGGTAATCAAACGTCGCATCGTAAAAGCTGGGATCGCGGGTATGGTCGAGTCCGTCCCCCTCCGGGACGACAACCACCATTCCCTGCCTTGCGCGCGTCAAAAGAACGCGGTACGCGTTCTTCAGATAAGACTGGCGCTCGGCTTTCCTGATCCGATTCCATTTCTTGCCCTTGAACTCGAAGTGCTTCCATCCGTCTTGGCTGTATCGGAGGTCGCCGTCCCAAACGACGCCGGCCCAATCCAACTCCAGTCCTTGCACCTGAAACTCGGTGGCAACATCCTCCATATAGAAGGACGACCGAATGTCGTCCTTTCCATGTAGGAACCAATGAATGGGATTGATCTTCGCCCGAACGTCGATCGAGTGAGGGCGGAGGCGTTGCGCCTGTGAAGAGACCACAAGCCCGTAGCGTTCGCTTCCTCTCGCCTTAGCGCGTAGCCATTCTTTTGCCCGCGGCACACTGCGCGTCATAACGATCGGGTATTTGCCAACGACTTTCTGCAATGTGCCGCGTGCGAGTGCTTGGTCGAGGTCAAGAATCTGCTTAACGAGGAGAGAGACGTGTTCCGCTCGGAACGAACGCATCGCGACGCCAAGGTGGAGTTTATCGCAGAGAGTGATGTGCCGGTGCTGTCTGGCCCGGTCGACGATCTGGCCTGCACCATATTCCGAATCGGTGAGCCGCGACGATAGCTGCAAATGCCAATGAGGAAACGACCGCATGACCGACTCGACCCACTCGCCGATGCCAGCCTCGCCAGTGTTGATTTCCTGTCCGCCGCCTACAAGGCAAACGATCACCGCCCAGTCTTGATGGCGATCCAGACAGCTAATGAGAAACTCTGGCTCGGATTTATCGAATCCCGAGACCTTCTTCTTCTCTCGCATGAACTTCGCGGTCATCTCCAGATTCCACGCCCGCTGTGCTTCGTCAAACAACGCGACGTGTTCGATCGGTGCTGCCGTCGGGTCTATCAAGCAGTCGTCGCGGAAGTGGTGAACATTCTGGATAAACGCCTGCACTTCGCTCCGAGCACGCTTTTTATCAATGCGGACACCACGCTCCCGCTTTCTTGAAACATTGTCGCGGGCAAGAGCTTCACAAAGCACCGAAACAAGCGGCCCGTTCCCGGAAAGGAAAACGCTGTAGAGGTCGCTTGTCTTGTCGAAATGCTTTGTCGCGATATCAAGGCCGACGAGTGTTTTGCCCGCTCCAGGAACGCCGGTGACGAAGCAAATGACCTTTTGCGATTCCGATTTCGCGCGCCTGATGATTTGAGAAACCTCGGCAGACGTTGTCGATAGGTTCGTGGCGCCGGCATCGCTCCGCGAAATCTCCTCAACGGAGTGGCCGCCGTACAACGCAGTTGCTGCTTCGATGATGGTGGGCGTCGGACAATACCGACCGCTTTCCCAACGGGCTGGATCGATGGATGGAGCGCTCGCCAGTTGAAGCACTTCAACGATCACCTGCCGTAAGGTTTCCACTGCCGAGCAAATCGGCTCAAGCACACGGTCGCCGGTCGGATCGAACCGAATTTGGAGCGGAACCGCGGTTGCGCCGGTGGGTACCAGAACAGGCGCGATATGAAGAGCGTGGGATGTCTCGTGAAAGTTTTTCAGATCCAGTGCGTAATCGTGCACTTGATCAATCGCGCTCCTTAGGAACTCGCGCTCACCCGCCTTGAACTCGACAACGAAGAGCACGGCCCCGGCCAAGATGACAACATCAATGCGTTTGCCAAGGCGGGGCACATTGTATTCGAAGTAGATGCTGCCCGAGCCACGATAGGCTTCGAGCACCGGCTTGAGTATTTCGATTTGTGTCAGCCAAGCATCACGCTGGGTTTGCTCAATACTAAACGAGCTGGATTGAACAAGCTTTCCAAGGATTGACTCCGGCGATTCGTCCAGAAAAGCCGAGATAGTCGCGCTGTAATAGGAGCGTGCTGTCATGAGGTGCCCGTTGGGCAGCGAGTCTAGCGGGACAAAAGAGGAAGGTTAAGACGGGTAGCACGGTCTCGTACGCGAGGCCGATTCTTTCCCGAAACAGCACGGCCTGCGGAGTGCCGCAGACCGCGGCACGCGGCGGGATTTATTCCACCCTACGAGGGATGGTCTGTCTACCCCGCCGAACTGTTTGCCGATTGCTTCGGATTCAGGTGGGGCGGGCCACTGTTTGCTGACGTGCGCCGCAGGCAGAGGAGCCGTCCAGCTATCTGCCGGACTGGCGAGCTACTTGCGGAAGCGTCCGGCTGGTTGCCGAAGCGTCGCACAGTTTGGCGCGGCGTTGGATTATTTGCCCGATGGGTCGGCTGCTTGCCCGGCCGCTCGGCTGCTTGCTGAAACGTTCGGCCATTTGCCCGGCGGCTGCTCTGCTTGCCCAAGCATTACGCGGACTTGGCCGCAACGGCTGGGGCGGGCATCTGGCGGGAAAAGGGCGTTCTTATCTGCACCGCTGTTTTTGCTTGTGCGGCAGTCGGTTGTGCGGGGCGGCTGCTTGTAGGGGGAGGCACGCCTCGCCCCTACAAGATCCTTCGGCCCGGCTCGAACGGCGCGTGTACGCCTTTCGGCCACTATTCTCGATTTCGGTAAACGGTAAAAACGGATGACGGCGGAGCCGCGCGGTGCGGCTTCGCGCTGTGGGAGGATTCGTACACGGAGCGTTCGCTCCGGAAGGGATCGATCATGAGCCGTAAGCCGATTGCCGCGTTGATTTCCAGCTCGGTGCTCTTCAGTGCCGGTTTTGTTTCGCCCGGCAGCGTCGCCGTGACGGGCGTCGTCGCTACGGGCGCGGCCGTGAGCGTGACGGGCTGTTCTTCGGATCGATCCGACGCCCGGCAGGAGGCCCGCGTCCAGACGCGGACGGCGGGGCGGGTGGAAGACCGGCGGGATTGAGGAAGACCGTTGACCGCGCGTTTCTGGCCCTCTCCCCAGCAGGGTAGCGCATCAACGGCCGCAACGTTGGGTTCTGAAGGAACTTGGCGGAATGACTTACTTACCCCTCCCCCTCCGGGGGAGGCTGGGTAGGGGCGGGGAGCGTCGGTAGGCGTTCGATCGCGATTTTGCGCTCCCCGCCCCCACCTAACCTCCCCCGGAGGGGGAGGGATAAGAGGCGCTCCCGACCCCGTACATGCGCTATCCTGCCAAGGAGAGGGACCGGAGGGGCGACGCCGAGAAGCTAAATGCTCGGCCCTCACCCAAACCCGCGAGTCGCGACTCCTCCCGGAGTACCGGGAGGGGGAACTACTCGGTCATGCCGTCTTCGCTGTCCTGCTGTTGCTGGGCTTTGATCTGTTCCCATTCGTCGATGGTGATGGTGGCCTCGCGGGCCTGGCTGCCCTTGTACTCGCCGACCAGGCCGGCGGCGGCCATCGCTTCGATCAGGCGGCTGGCGCGGCTGTAGCCGATCGTCAGGCGGCGCTGCAGCAGGCTGACGCTGCCACGCTTGGTTTCGAGCACCACGCGCACGGCGTCGTCGAAGAGCGGGTCTTTCGCGGCTTCGTCGTCCACCGCGCCGGTGGTCTTAATCTGCACCAGTTCCGGCTCGTACTGTGCCTCGGCGAGGGTCTTCACGTACTTCACGCTTTCGCGGATTTCCTTGTCGTCGATGAACGTGCCCTGGCCGCGCATCGGCTTGCTGCCGCCGTTGGGCAGGAACAGCATGTCGCCGTGGCCGAGGAGCAGTTCGGCGCCGTTCTGGTCGAGCACGATGCGGCTGTCCATCTTGCTGGCGACGCGGAAGGCGATTTTGCTCGGCATGTTCGATTTGATCAGGCCGGTGACAACGGTCGCCTGCGGACGCTGCGTCGCCAGGATCAGGTGGATGCCGACGGCACGCGCCTTCTGGGCAATACGGACGATGTGGCCTTCGACTTCCTTGCCGGCCGTCATCATCAGGTCGGCCAACTCGTCGATGATGATCACCATGTACGGCAGCTTCTTGGGCAGCCGGGCTTCTTCTTCCGGCGTGCCGGGCTGGAAGCGCTCGATCAGCTCCTCGTGCGTCATCTTGTTGAAGTCTTTGATGTTTCGCACGCCGGCCTCGGCCAGCAGTTCGTAGCGCTCGTCCATCTTCACGCAGGCCCATTCCAGCACGCTGTTGGCCTTGCTGGTGTCGGTGATGACGGGGCACATGAGGTGCGGGATGTCGCGGAACGGCGCCATTTCGACGACCTTCGGGTCGACGAGAATGAGCTTCACCATGTCCGGCCGCTGCGTGTACATGATGCTCATGATGATCGTGTTGATACACACCGACTTACCCGAACCGGTCGTGCCGGCGATCAGGCAGTGCGGCATCTTCGTCAGATCAGCGATGAGCGGCTCGCCGCTGGCGTCCTTGCCGAGGAAGATCGGGATGCCGCCGTCTTTCATGAAGTCGGTCGGCGTCAGCTGCATCAGGTCCTTCAGGCGGACCTTTTCCTTTTCGGCGTTCGGCACTTCGATGCCAACGGTGCTCTTGCCGGGGATCGGCGCGACGATGCGCACCGTCTCGGCCTTCAGGGATCGTTGAATGTCGTTCGTGAGGGCCGTGATCGTGCTCACCTTGATGCCGGCCGCCAGGGCCAGCTCGTACATGGTGATGACGGGGCCGGTGTCGATTTCGACGACGTGGGCGTCGACGTTGAAGTCCTTCAGTGTCGCTTCCAGCTCGGCGGCCTTGGCGCGGACGAAGCTTTCCTGCGTCTCGGCGTAGCCGTGTTCGGCGTCGGCCAGCACGTCCCAGTTCGGCAGCTGGTAATCGCCCAGTTCCTTCGGCGGCGGCGGGGCGATCTGCTTCGGCTTGTGCATGCTCGGCAGGCGGACTTTGATCTCGCGCTTCGGCTCTTCGGCCGGGGCGGCGGGGGCTTCGGCCTCGTCCTCGGCTTCTTCGACTTCGGCTTCCGGCTGGCGCTCAGGAATGGTTGCGGCTTCGCTGGGCCCAAGGTCGTGCGGGTCTTGGACGGCCTGATCGTCGGCGGGAAAATCGAGCTCGACTTCGTCGTCGGGGGCCGGGACGTACTTGAGGTTCGGCTTGTCGGTGGCCGGCGGCGGCGTCTTCTTCTTGGCCGGCTTGACCTCTTCTTCCTCTTCCTCGTCGATGCCCACTTCGTCGGTGGTGACGCGCTTGATCGCGCCACTGATGCCGCCGCGGGTGACGAAGTTCGGCATTGAAGGCAGCTTCGGCAGCTCGGGGAACTTGAACTGCATCAGCGTCTTACTCGGCACCTTGCTGCGGACAGCGTGCAGGGCGTTGCCGAGCACGCCCGGAGCGCGGACGACGAGATCATCGGCCGCCAGGATCAGGCCCACGAGCATGGCGACGAGCAGGACCAGCATCGCGCCGACGTTGTTGAAGTGCGTCTTGAGATAGTGGGCCGACGCGATCCCCATCACGCCACCGTTGCCCTCGGGCATGCCCGTCGAGCTGCCGGCCGACAGGCAGTGGACCAGCGCGCCGAACCCGACGGCCAGGATCGCCATACCGATGGCGCGGAGCCAGAAATCGCTGATGCGGTTCCGCGTCGCCCCCAGCATGACGAACACGCCGCTGAAGAACAGCACCGGATACACGCCCGGCCCGACGGCGAAGCGCGTCCAATACGCCACCCACGCACCGGCCGCCCCGCAAAGGTTGCTGATCTTGGGCGCGTACGGGAATACCGCGTGGCTGGGCCAATCGGTCGGGCTGAAGCTGATCGTCGATAGGGCCAGGAAGACCCAGACGGCGATCGCCAGGAGCGACAGGGTGGTACGGAGGGGGTTGCGTTGCATTGGATTTAGTGGTGTCCGGTGTGGCCAAACCCGCGGTGGCCGCGGGCGGTTTCATCGAGGTCTTCGACTTCAACGACGCTGACTTTCGGCACGGGCAGGATCAGCATTTGCGCGATCCGCATGCCGCGTTCGACGGTAAATGCCTGCTTCCCGTGGTTGATCAGCGGGACGAAGCATTCGCCGCGGTAATCGCTGTCGATGGTTCCCGGCGAGTTGATCAGGGTGATGCCGAACTTGCTCGCAAGGCCTGATCGGGGACGAACTTGCGCTTCCCATCCCGGCGGGATGGCCATCGAGAAGCCGCAGGAGATCATCTTGATCTCGCCGGGTTGGATGACGGTGGGGCCCTCGACGGCGGCACAAATATCGAGCCCCGCGGCCTCGGCGGTCATGGCGGTGGGTAGGGGGATGCCCTCGCCATTGGGCAGACGTTTGATTTTGAGCGTAACAGCGTTCGACACTGGATGATTATCGGTCATTGGGGGACGGTTTCGATAGCCAGAGTTAGCGGCTTCGCCTGCGAAGGGTTTGTGTCGCAGAACGCCTCGCAAGCGAGGCCGCTAACGGGCGTTCCGAAAATTCATCCCAGCCTCATGCTGCGCTGAGGCCCAGCGGTCTATCCTGCGACACCCGAAGGAATGCACTGTTATGCCGCATCGTGAGAGATTCCCCGTCCGCCGGCTGCTGAGCCAGGCGCTGCGCTACCGCTGGCTGCTGCTGTTTGCCGTGGTCGTCAACCTGTTCAACCTGTCACTGACGTTCGCCATCCCGTGGCTGATCGGCACCACGCTCGATTACGTTGTCGCCCCCGACGCCGCCAAGTTTGGCGGAAGCTTGCCGAGCTTCGAGCAGCGGATGCACTGGCTGGGAATGCTGACGATGGGCGGCGTCGCGACGGCGTTCGCGATCGGCACGCTCGGCTACCTGCGCGGGCACTACACGCTCAAGCTAGGCAATCGCATCGTCGTCGATCTCCGCAAAGACCTGTTCGAGCACCTGCAGCGCCTCAGCCTCCAGTTTTATGCCAAGGAACGCACCGGCAGCATCGTCAGCCGGCTGATGAACGACATCCAGGCGGCCGGCAACCTGATCAACGGCGGGATTTTGCTGGTGATCATGGATTTCATCCAGACGGCCGTCGCGCTGGGGCTGCTCATTTCGATCAGCTGGCAGCTCACCGTCGCCAGCATCGGCATCATGCCGCTGTACCTGATGATCTTCCGCATGTTCAACACCCGCATGCGCACCGCCAGCGAGCGCGTGCAGACGCAGGTGAGCAAAATCAGCGGCAGCGTTCAGGAGCGCCTGTCCAGCATCGCGATGGTGAAGGTGAACAACGCCGATTTCCGCGAAAACGCCCGCTTCGCCGCCGAGACCGAGGAGCATTACGGGCGGTTAGTGGAACAGAGCGCGGTGAGTAACTTCGTCAGCGCGATGAGCGAAGCGCTGATCAACCTCGGCACGGTGATCATCCTGGCGTACGGCTCATACCTGGCCATCTCGCACGAAGGGCATATGACCGTCGGCGGGATCACCAAGTTTCTCGGCTACCTCGGCATCATGTACGGGCCCGTGCGGCGGTTCAGCGATCTGAACGTCGTCTATCAGACGACCGCAGCCGCATTGAATCGTGTGTACGAGGTACTCGACATCACGCCGAAGATCCGCGAGAAGCGCAACCCCGTCTCGAAAGCCCCGGATTGCGGCGAAGTGCGGTTCGAGCACGTCAAATTCTGCTACGACGACGACAGCGACGAAAGCACCTTCGCCGGCAGCGAATCGCCAGAACAGTTTTCGGCTCGTTGCGCCGGCGGGCCAAAGCGGTGGGTGCTAAATGACGTCGATTTCGTCGCCAAGCCGGGCGAGTGCGTTGCGATCGTCGGCCCGAGCGGCAGCGGGAAATCGACGCTCGTTTCGCTGCTGCCGCGGCTGTACGACGTGAGCGAAGGCCGCATCCTTGTCGACGGCGTCGACCTCCGCGACTACGGCATCGGCGTGCTGCGGCAGTCGATCTCGATCGTGCAGCAGGACAGCGTGATCCTCACCGGCACCGTGCGCGAGAACCTCATCTACGGCGAACCGGACGCGAACGAGGAGCGAATGATCGCCGCCGCCAAGGCCGCCAATGCGCATGATTTCATCATGGCCCTGCCGCACGGCTACAACACGATGATGGGCGAACGCGGCGTGAACCTCTCCGGCGGGCAGCGACAGCGGCTGTCGATCGCGCGGGCGCTCTTAAAAAATCCCCGCATCCTGATCCTCGACGAGGCCACCAGCGCCCTCGACACGCAGAGCGAATCGGTTGTGCAGCAGGCGCTCGAGTCGCTGATGCAGAACCGCACCAGCTTCATCGTCGCCCATCGCCTGAGCACGGTGCGATCGGCCGACCGGATCATCGTGCTGGATAAGGGCCGCATCGCCGAACAGGGCACGCACGACGAACTGATGGCGCACGATGGCATTTATGCCGGCTTGGTGCACAAACAGTTCGGCGGCAACTTCACCGAAGCGGCCGTGGCGTAACTTTCTCGGGCGCGAAACCTCTTACCCCTCCCCCTCCGGGGGAGGGATAAGAAAGGCCGCCGGCCAAGTTGGGTACGCCATCCGGCGTAGTACCGACAGAGCGAGCTCGCCGTTATCGTTCCACGCATGCCCACCGCCTACTTCCAGTTCAAACCGCCATCGATCAGTGACCGCGCTGCCTGGCAGACGATCGCCACCGACCCGCGCACGCAGCCGCTGATCAACTTGATGCGGAAGCACGTGGCGGGCGCTCCGAGTCATCCCTGCCATCCCACGGCCACCGATTTTCTCGCCGCCAAGCGGTCCAACGATCGTTCGATCCTCGACCGCTACTGGCGCGACAATCGCATCACCCTCGCCGCCCGCTGCGTCTTGCACTGCATCGACGGCGACCTTTCCGTCGGCAGCGGCGACGCGGCGCTGAACGAGCTATGGTCGCACCTGACCTGCCCGACGTGGTCGGTCTCGGCCCACCTTCCTGGCTTCGATCTTCCCGATACCGCCGCAGGCCAACTCGATCTAGCCGGCTGCGAGATGGCCGGCGATCTGGCC
>Ga0207705_10004369_pt1 | contig 10689 bp, 8 predicted proteins | sample KBSC13metaG_FD_184314 | JGI IMG/M metagenome (GOLD analysis project Ga0207705, IMG submission 184314) | Corn rhizosphere microbial communities from Kellogg Biological Station, Michigan, USA - KBS C1-3 metaG (SPAdes) (version 2) | ecosystem: Host-associated > Plants > Roots > Rhizosphere > Soil ...
AGAGTCATCATCCCGGTCGCGGCCTTGGCGACGCACTGGAAGGTGCCGAGCAGGTTGACCCGGATCGTCTTCATGAACTGGTCGATCGGGTAGTGGCTGATCGCCCCCGTCTCGCGGTCGCGCTTGACGGTCTTGCCGATCGTGCCGATGCCCGCGCAGCAGACGAGCGCGCGCTCCTGCCCGTGCGCCGCGCGCGCCTTGACGAAGCCGGCATCGACCGAGGCTTCGTCCGACACGTCGACCTTGCAGAATGTGCCGCCGATGGCCTTGGCCACGGCCTCGCCCCGCTCCTCGTTCAGGTCGAACAGGGCGACTTTGGCGCCCTTGGCGGCCAGCGCCCGCGCGCTCGCTTCGCCGAGGCCCGAAGCACCTCCGGTGACGACGGCGGCGATGGAACTGTCGATCTTCATGCGGGCTGTCTCCTGTCTTTCGCCGCGCGCTTAGCCGCTCCGCGCCGCCTCGTCATCCCTTCGCGCCTTGGCGCCATTTCCCTCGCTTTTCGCGAATGGTCCCAATGGTCGCACTGGCCATGAGACATTCCCGCAGGCGTCCGAAAGCACGGGCGGAGTCGGGAGCGGGCGGGTCCATCGGGCAGGATAAGCCATAAATGCGCGGTTGTAGGAAAGCGCCTTTTTGCCTTCCGGCTCGCCCGCTAGGGCCTCGGCATGAGCCAGTTGCGAATCCTCGTCGATGCCGATGCGTGTCCGGTGAAGGAGGAAATCTACCGCGTCGCCAAGCGCCGCAAGGTGCCGGTGGCCGTGGTCAGCAACAGCCCGTTTCGCGTCCCGGTCGAGCCGCTGATCGAACGGGTGGTCGTCCACGGCGGCTTCGACGCCGCCGACGACTGGATCGCCGAACGCGCTGACCGACTCGCGGTGGTGATCACCGCCGACATCCTGCTGGCCAACCGCTGCCTCAAGGCCGGCGCCACGGTGATCGCCCATAACGGCCGCCCGTTCACCCTCGCCTCGATCGGCAGCGCGATCGCCACCCGCGCGATCATGGCCGACTTGCGCGCCGGGGGAGACGTAGTGGGCGGCCCGGCCCCCTTCGCCAAGGCCGACCGCTCGCGCTTCCTGCAGGCGCTCGACGAAGCGCTGGTGAGGCTGGAGCGCAGGGGTTGAGACCGGCTCAGTCTGCGCGGGCGGTCGAACCGCGTCGTCAGGCCTCGTCCATCACCGCCTTGCCCGGTGGCGCGGGAGGGATCGCCGCTGCTTGCGCCGCCGAGTCCGTGTGATCGACGATCCGGCCGGACAGCAGGAACACGAACGGCAGCGCGATCAGCGAGATCGCCCCGTTGGCGATGGCCATCGTGCTGAATTCCAGATGGTAGGTTTCCATCAGATTGGCGCCGAGCCAGTCGGCCCCGAACAGCGAAAGATTGCGCACGCTGACCATCAGCGAGAAGCCCAGGGCCTCGCTACCGCGCGGGGCCGAGCGCATGTAGAGGTCGCTCAAGGCCATGTCGGCCGCCGCCCAGCCAAGGCCCCACAGGCTTTCGACGACGTACGCGGCCTGCATCGAGTTGTAGAAGGCATAGCACATCTGGGCGAGGCCGCCGGCAAGGATGCACCAGAACAACAGCTTGCGCAGCGGCCAGCGCTTGGCGGCGAAAGTGCCGTAGAGGGTGGCGGTCACCATGGCGAAGACGCCATTCAGCAGCAGCATGACGCCCTGCTGCCCAGTGGTCATGTGCAGTGTGTTCTGCTGGCGGTAGAACAGCGCCGTCTGGATGCCCGGCGCGAAATAGAACAGGAAGCTGAAACCGGCCGCCGCCCACATTGTCTTGGCCTGGATGATGTTGCGGAACTGGTTGCGGGTATCCGAGAGAAGCCTGACCGAATCGACCTCGACCCGTCTTTCCTTCAGGAAGAAATAAGCCGCGGGTATCGGCAGGAACATGATCACCGCGCCGGCCACGCCGACCCAGCCGAATGCCATGGTCGCAAGAAGCCCGCCGAGCGGCCCGCCGACCACGCCGGACATCTGATAGGCGATCTGGAACACCGAGGCGAAGCCGCCCGAGGCCTTCAGCGCCTGCGCCTTCTCGGTCATGAACCCGCCGGTCGCGGTGCTGGCGATGACCATGAACACGTTGACCAGGATGCACACCGCCAGCAGCGCGCCGTAACCGTGCGGGGTATAGATAAGCGCGATGAAGCCCAGCACCGACAGCGCCGAGCCGAGCAGGATATAGCTTCGGCGGCGCGTGCCGAAGAGCGGAAAGGCGTCGAGGAAAATACCGAACAGCGGCTTGAAATACCAGGCCAGGCCGATCCAGAAGAAGAACGCGGCGGTGGCCGACTTGCTTTCATGCAACTCGTTTTTGAGTAGGTTCTTCAGCGGGATCAAGCCGATCGCCTGCATCTGACTGAGCGTGACCGCGGTGATCCCGACGAACACGACGAGGAAGGCGAAGAAGACTTCCCGTTTCTGCTCGCGGGTAGATGCCGGTTGGATGGCTTCGCTCACGAAAGGCTCCCTCCCCCGATCCGCCGGGGCGGATAGTTTCATCCGCAATAGATATCGCAAACCGTCGGCAACGCGACACAAATCTCCGCTCGGGCCTGCCCTGTCCGTGACAGCCCGGCCCGGCTCGCCTAAAGCCGTGGAGGAGGAGAGCGAACCCCATGAAAATCAACCCATCCGTCCTCGTCGCAGCCGGTGCACTGATCCTGAGCTGCCTCGCGGCATCCGCCCTCGCCGCCGCGGCGAAGCCGATGGACGCCGCGGCGATCGTGGCCGATACAACTCGCCCCGCCGCCGACCGCGAGCTCGACGCCTCGCGCCATCCCGCGGAATTGCTGGCCTTCCTGAAGATCAGGCCCGGCGACACCGTGGCCGACGTGTGGCCCGGCGATTACTGGGACCGCCTGTTCGCCGACGCCGTCGGGTCGAGCGGCAAGGTCTATGCGGTCCACCTGATCGAAGCCGACAAGGGCGAGCATCAGCCGACCCCGGCCGACGGCACGATGCCGCTGGCCGATCACCCCAACGTCGTCACCGTCGCCGCGCATACCAACACTTTCGCACTGCCGGCCAAGGCCGACCTGATCTGGATGCGGCAGAACTATCACGACCTTTACGACAAGTTCGTCGGCCCGGCGGACGTGCCGGCGTTCAACCGCGGGGTGTACCAGGCGCTCAAGCCCGGCGGCCGGTTCGTGGTGATCGACCACTCGGCGCCCGACGGGTCGAAGCTCGCGGCGACCGACACCACGCACCGGATCGACGCCGCGGTGGTCAAGGCGGACATGGCGGCGGCGGGCTTCAAGTTCGTCGGCGAGAGCAATGTCCTGCGCAATCCGGCGGACGACCGCACCAAGCTGGTGTTCGACCCTTCCATCCGCGGCCACACCGATCAGTTCGTCTATGTCTTCCAGCGCCCCTGAGCACATTGGTTTTGACGGGCGCTGCTGCACGCCGTAGCCTCCGGCAAAACGGCTGGAGGGACTGGCAGTGAGGGGATCGGATTGGCGGCGCGCGCTCGCCAGCGCGACGCTGGCACTGGGAATGCTGTGCGGCGGGGCGCTGCTGGCGCAAACGAACTCCCAGAGCGAGCACGACCGCCAGGTTGCCGAGCTGCTCGACCGGCACTCCGATCTGACCGACCAGGCCAAGGCGCTCGGCTCGGCCGCCTACGGCCGGGTCTGCGCCGCGTGCCACGACAGCGGGGCGAACCGCGCGCCACCCGCTAGCTCTCTCGGTAACCTCTCGCCGGCGGCGATCCTGCGGATCGTCACCGATGGGCCGATGAAGGAACAGGCGGCCTCGCTCTCGGCCGACGAGAAAGCCGCGGTCGCCGAGTACCTGACCGGCCACATGCTCGGCGCGGCGACCGCGGCCAAGCCGTTGATGTGCCGGGCGAACCCCGCCTGGTTCGACCCGTCGCGCCAGCCGGCATTCGACGGCTGGGGGCTCGATGCCGCCAACACCCATGCGATCCCCGCATCCGTCGCCGGAATTGACCGGGTGGGCCTCACCCGGCTCAAGCTCAAGTGGGCCCTGGCTTTCCCCGACACGCTCTATTCGCGCTCGCAGCCGACGCTTGCCGGCGGCGGGCTGTTCGTCGGCAGCGACAACGGCACGCTCTATGCGCTCGACCCGGCAAGCGGCTGCGCACACTGGACCTTCGACGCCTCCGGGGCGATCCGCTCGGGCGTGGTCGTCGAGGGCGGGCCGAAGCCGCTTGTCCTGTTCGGCGATGTCCTCGGCCACGCCTACGCGGTCGACGCGCGGAGCGGGAAGCTGGTCTGGCGCCACGCGGTCGATGCCCATCCGAACGCCACGCTGACCGCGGCGCCGGCGCTCCACGATGGGGTGCTTTACGTGCCGGTGTCCTCGCTCGAGGAGCCGGCGGCGGCGGTGCCGACGCACGAGTGCTGCACCTTCCGCGGCTCGGTCGCCGCGCTCGACGCGCGGACGGGCGCGGAGAAGTGGCGCGCGTGGATGGTCGCCCCGCCGGTCAAGCAGGGCAAGAACGCCAGGGGCGTGACGCGCTACGGCCCCTCGGGCGTGGCGATCTGGTCGACCCCGGTGGTCGATGCCCGGCGCGGCCTGATCTACGTCGCCACCGGGGACAACTACTCCGACCCGACCACCCCGCTGAGCGATTCGATCGTCGCGCTCGACATGAAGACGGGCGCGGTGCGCTGGCACTACCAGGCGACCAAGGACGACGCGTGGAACGTCAGCTGCGGCTTCGCCGACGTCGGCAATTGCCCCGGCAAGGGCGGGCCCGACTTCGACTTCGGCGCCGCGCCGGTTCTCGCCAAAGGCAAGGACGGGCGCGACTATGTGCTGGCCGGGCAGAAATCGGGCCTGCTCTATGCCCTCGATCCGGCCACCGGGAAGCTGCGCTGGGAGAAGCGCGTCGGCCGCGGCGGGGTGTTCGGCGGCATCCACTTCGGCATCGCGGCGCAAGGCGGCACGGTGTTCGTGCCGGTCGCGGACCTGATCGACGGCGGGACTTACACCACCCCCGCGCGGCCCGGTGTCTTCGCGCTCGACATCGCCAGCGGCAAGCCCGTGTGGAGCGCGCCGGCGGGCGATACTTGCGGCAGCAAACCGTTCTGCCACCCCGGCTACGGCGCGGCGATCAGCGTGACGCCGCAATTCGTCCTCGCCGGCTCGATGGACGGGCACTTGCGCGCGTTCGACAGCGCGACGGGCAAAGTCCTGTGGGACGCCGACACCACCCGGCCGGTGACGGCCGTCAACGGCACCGCAGCGCATGGCGGCTCCATGGCCGGCGGCGCCGCGCCCCTCGCCTATGGCGGCATGGTGATCGCCAATTCCGGCTACGGCGGCCTCGGCAAGATGCCGGGCAACGTCCTGCTGGTTTACGCCAGCAAGTGAGGCGCTAGCCGCGCGAGCGCTTGCTCTCGCCTCGCAACGCCACGGCCCGCGAACGCAGAAGGTCGCGGCGGGCGATAATGCCGCTCACCCGGCCGCCCGCGTCGACCACGCAGACGCGGCCGGAGTTCTCTGCGATCATCAGGTTGGCGATCGCATCCGACGGCGTGTCAGGGGTGACGACCGGGAGCGACGCATCCGACAGTGTCTCGCGCAAGGTGCCGTCGAGCGCGCCGGCGTCCTGTCGCCACTTGAGCGCATCGGCACGGGAGACCAGCGCGACCGGCCGCCCCTCGGCGTCAACCACCGGATAGCTGCGATGCACAGCCTCGCGCTCGAAGAACAGCAGCGCCTCGCTCACGGGCAGGTCGGCCGGGAGCGTCACGGGATCGGGCGTCATGACATCCTGCGCCAGGCTCAGCGCCAGCGGGTCGACGGTGAATTCCTGGCTGATGTGGCGCCCTCGGCGGCTGATCTTCTCGGTCAGAATCGAACGGCGCAGCAGCAGCACGGCGATGGCGAAGGCAATGCCCGCGCCGATCAGCGCTTCCGGCAACGCGTCGAAGCGCCCGGTCAACTCCACGACGAACAGCGAAGCCGTCAGCGGTGCGCGCATCGCCGCGCTCATCATCCCGGCCATGCCGACCATCGCCCACGCGCCGCTGCCGCCGGGTAGCCACTGGCCGACGATCGCTCCCGCCGCGCCGCCGATGATCAGCAACGGGGCAAGAATACCGCCCGACGTCCCCGAGCCGAGCGCCGCGAGCCAGACGATCGCCTTGACCACCAGGATCAGCAGGATCGCCTGGAAGACGAGCGAGCCGTTCACGAGCGCCTGGATGGTGTCGTAACCCGCGCCGAGCACCCGCGGTTCGACCAGGCCGCCGAGACCGACGACGATCGAGCCGAGCGCCGGCCACCACATCCAGTGCAGAGGCAGGCGGTGGAAGCCGTCTTCGATCATGTAGAGGGACTTGGAGATAAGGCACGCGAGCAGGCCGGCCAGCGCGCCCACCCCCGCGGCCAGCAACAGATCCGTTCCCGAAGCCGCCAGCTGCCAGTGCGCCGGGAACAGCGGGCCGGAACCGACCAGCAGCGGCCGCCAGGCGAAAGCGACCATGACGCTCGCGACCACCGGCACGAAGCTGCGCGGCTTCCATTCGAACAGCAGGACCTCGACCGCCAGCAGCACGGCGGCGAACGGGGTGCCGAAGATCGCGGTCATGCCCGCCGAAGCGCCCGCCACCAGCAGCGTCTTGCGCTCGGCGGCGGTCAGGCGGAAGCGCTGCGCGAACAGCGAACCGATCGCACCGCCGGTCATGATGATTGGTCCCTCGGCGCCAAACGGGCCGCCGCTGCCGATCGAGATCGCCGAACTGAGCGGCTTCAGCAGCGCGACCTTCAGGCTGAGCTTGCTTTCGCCATAAAGGATCGCCTCGATCGCCTCCGGAATCCCGTGGCCACGAATCTTTTCGGAGCCGAAGCGCGCCATAGCGCCGATGATCAGGCTGCCGGCGACCGGAATGATCACCGTCATCGGTCCGTTGGCAGCCGCCGAGGGCGACGCGATCGCCGCCGAAAGGCGGTGATACCATAGAAGGTTGGTGACCAGCCCGATGAGGTGCAGCAGCACCCATGCCGCCACCGCGCCGCCGGTGCCGGTGACCAGGGCCATCGCCGAGAGCAGCACCATGCGCACGTCGGCGTTGTGATCGGCCAGACGGGGGCGTTGCGCGCCCGGAAGCGCGCCAGAGGGCCTCGCGGGCCCGGCGCCCCGCGCGGAATTGGTTGCATTGCGATCCATGGCGCGCGCCACTATGTCGCATTGCGATATAACACAAGGGCTGGAGCCGATGGCTGGGTTGAGGGACGAGGATTACGTCACGTTGGCGGGCTTCCGCCACGCGTTGCGGCAATTCGCGGATTATTCCGAAGCCGCCGCCAGGAGGGCCGGCCTGACCCCGCGGCAGCACCAGGCGCTGCTGGCGATCCGCGGCGGCCCGGATGGCACATTGCACGTCGGGCAATTGGCCGAGCAGTTGCTGCTCAAGCCGCACAGCGCCAGCGAGCTGGTCCAGCGGATGGTCGAGCAAGGGCTTGTCCGCCGGGCGACCGACGCGCACGACAAGCGCCAGGTGACCCTGGCCCTGAGCCGACGTGGAGAGGAAGTCCTCGAAGACCTTTCGCACAGCCATCGCGCCGAGCTGCGCCGCCTGCGCCCGATGCTGCAGGAACTGCTCGGCGGATTGGGCTGAGCCCGCCGCGCCGAGCGCCTCAGAACGAGAACGTCAGGTCGAGGTAGCCGTAGCGGGTGTCGCCATCGAGCGGCGCGTTGGGGGCGTCGCGCAGAAAGCTGTCCTTGAACAGATAGGCCACCCCGCTGTCCAAACGGGCGATCTTCGGGATCAGCCAGTAGCGCACCCGCGCCTCGACCTGGTGGCCGGCGAACTTGCCCGAGGCGCCGGTCTTGTCGCGCACGCCGGTCGACGCGAAGCTGTCGGTCGCGTCGTCGAGCCACAGCGCCTTGTAGGCGACGAACGCGTCCCAGCGCTTGCCTGGGGTCACTTCCAGGCGCACGCCCGGGGCGCTCAGATTGGCGCGCTGGACTGCGCCGTAGAGGCTCGTCGGGCCGTATTCGCCGCGCCGCGCGCCGAACAGCGTGTCGAAACGGCTGTAGCCACTGCCCGGCCCATCGCCGCTCGCCCGATCATACTGCAGCGCCACGCGCGGCTTCCACGCGCCGGCGAAGCTGCGCCCCACCTCGGCGTGGACGAAGTAAGCCGAGACGTCGAGATCGGTCGTATCGTTCGCGGCGGTGGTCGCGCGCTCGTGCCCGGTCTGGTAGATCCCCTCGAATTCATAATCGAACCGGCCGGTCTTCGGGCTCCGCGCGACGCGGATACCGGGCGTGAACAAGTGCCGGTTCTTCGTCTGTAGCTCGGGCGAATCCCGCTCGGTCAGGCCGTAGCCGTACAGCTCCACCGTTCCGCCAAACACGCCGGCTTTGGTGAACGATCCGCCGAAGAACTGCAGGTCGGGGCTTTCCCGGTCCCATTCGACCTTGTTGTCCTGGATATCGGCGGTGGTGTCGGGCAGGCGGTATTGCGGCATCGTCCAGAACAGCCGCAGGGTGTCCTTGGCCGAATCCTGCCAATCGAAGCGCACACCGGTGAAGGCGTTGATGGTGTTGCGGAACTGGTTACGGGCAATGAGCCGGCGCGAGCCGTCGTCCATCGTGAAGCGCCCGGCGGTAAGGCTGGCCTTCGAGCCGGGACCCAATGTCGAACCCAGGTCCAGGCCGATATAGGCCTGGCCGAGCTCGAAGGCATTGATCTCAGTGGTGCCGACCGTCGATTTTGCTTTCTCGAGGTAGCCCCGGCTGTCGAACAGCTCGGCGCCGATCTTCACCGGATTGGCGTCGTATTCGGCGAACAGCGTAGTGCGGATTGACAGGAACCGGTCGCTCTCGGGGGCCGGCGCGGGCCGGAACTGGTCGTCGATGCCTTCGATGCGAACACGGAAGGTGCCGCTCAGCTTGAGGTTGTCGGGCGCGTCCAGCGCCGCGTGCAGCGGGGTGTCGGCCGCGCCCTCGCTCTGGGCGAAGGCGGGAGCGGACAGCGCGCATGCGAGCACGGCCGCGGTAACGATCGAACGTGGCATTATTGTCCTCATTATTCCGGCCATTGCCCGCCAGTTTCGGCTGGTCAACGGCATCCCAAGCTATATACAATGGTATATAGTAGATGGGAGAAGTGCAAATGGTTCGATTCCTCAGGCAAGCGATCGTGGCCATCGCCCTGGCACTGACCTTCGCGGCGGCTGCGCAGGCGAGCGGCCCGGTGGTCCTCGCCGCGGCGAGCCTGCAGGAATCGCTCAACGCCGCCGCCGAGGGGTGGACCCACAAGGGCCATGCGCGGCCGGTGATCGCCTTCGCGGCGTCCTCCGCCCTCGCTCGCCAGATCGAGGCCGGCGCCCCGGCCGACCTGTTCATTTCGGCCGACGAGGACTGGATGAACGATATCGCCGCCAAGGGCGCCGTCCGCCCGGGCACGCGGGTGACGTTCCTCTACAACGATCTCGTGCTGATCGCGCCGGCGGCGAGCAAGGTGAAGCTGGCGATCGGGCGTAATTTCCCCCTCGCGCGCGCGCTCGGCAACGGCCGGCTGGCGATGGCCGACCCCGCCGCGGTGCCCGCGGGCAAGTACGGCAAGGAGGCGCTGACGAAGCTCGGCGTGTGGCCCGCGGTGCAAGGCAAAGTCGTGCGCGCCGAGAACGTGCGCGCCGCGCTGAAGCTCGTCGAGCTCGGCGAAGCCCCGCTCGGCATCGTTTACACGACCGACGCGCTGGCCGACAAGCGGGTGCGCATCGTCGGCACGTTCCCCGCCGCCAGCCACGCCCCGATCGCCTACCCGATCGCCCGGCTGAAAGCTTCGACCAGCGCGGACGCCGAAGGCCTGCGGCGTTACCTGCTCTCGCCCGACGGCAAGGCCATCTTCCGCCGCTTCGGCTTCCGCACGCGGTAGCGACGCGGGCCCGCAACGCGTTGAAAGCGGGAACCTTCCCGGCGCCCTATCGGTTCGACAGCCAGCCCGGTGCGTTCGCCAGACCGCAATTTGTGCCGCGAACGACAAGCCAGTGACGCCAGTCACACGCGCCCCGGTAACGATCCGCGGCGCGGCAACGGGTCGCGCATGAGGGCGCCTAATGTCCAACCCATCCGAGGGGGAACCCTCGCGCGCGGCGCCATCTCACCGTCCGCCAAGCAGGAGTATCGATCATGCTTACCAGCGTATCCAGCCTTCGCACCGTCGCGGCCATGACCTCGGCCCTGGCGCTCGCGCTCGCCACGGCCGCCCACGCCGAAGGCAAGAAAGACCGCGCGCAGGAGGCGATCGCCGCCGCCGACGCGAAGATCCAGGCTGCGCAGACCGTCGGCGCCGGCACCGCCACGCCGGCGCAGGTCGCGCACGCCCGCGAAATCCTCGCCAACGCGCGCGAAGAGCTTCATCAGGGCCACAAGACCGCCGCCATCGAGGACGCCAATCACGCCGCCGCGCTCGCCGAAAACTCGATCGGCGAAACCCAGCAGCAGGTGAAGGCGAACGCCTCGGCGGCCGTGCAGCAGGCGCGCGCCGAGGCGGCCGACGCCCACGACCAGGTCGCCGACGCGAACGCCCGCGCGGCGAGCGCCAACGACGCCGCCGCGGCCGCCGCCGACCAGGCCCGCTCCGCCCAGGCCTCCGCCGCGATCGCGCAGGAAGCCGCGACCGCGGCCGCCGCCGCACCGCCGACGCCCGTGCAGACCACGGTCACAACCACCGACCGGACGACGAC
>Ga0207705_10004370_pt1 | contig 10689 bp, 7 predicted proteins | sample KBSC13metaG_FD_184314 | JGI IMG/M metagenome (GOLD analysis project Ga0207705, IMG submission 184314) | Corn rhizosphere microbial communities from Kellogg Biological Station, Michigan, USA - KBS C1-3 metaG (SPAdes) (version 2) | ecosystem: Host-associated > Plants > Roots > Rhizosphere > Soil ...
ACGTGCCGCTTGACACGCCGCTTGACGAGATACTTGCGGGCTATGGCGAAAAATTGCGCCGGGTCGTGCTTCAGCAACTACCTCATGCCGAGTTGACCGAGGCCACAACAGCGGAAGATTTGAAGCTAGCTGATATCGCGATGCTGCGGACCTATGCGATTGAGCGACACGGAGCGACTGCAGCGCAGATTCCTTTAGAGCAAGTCGCAAGGTTGTCCCGATGGCCCTATGGACGACTTCACATCCTGCGCATGAACGGGGAACCTGTCGCTTGCCATCTAGGCGTCCATGAAGTTCGCAAGGGCCGGAGCTACTGGACTGCGGTTCGCTTCGGCTACGCTGAATCGGTATTCCGTAATCCCAAGCGATTGCATGAGGTAAATTCGACCAATGTTTTCCTGGCGACCAAGTTCGCCAAGGAGTTCGGCGCTGATTTCTACAGCCTCGGCATGAGTCTCGGCCGACCCGATGACGGCTTGCTGCATTGGAAGCGTCGGCGTGGCGGCGTGCTGAATGCGAACACTTCGAACGACTGGTTCTACGTGCGGGCTCCGCGCAACAACATACCGCTGTTCTTCTGGGGTGGCCCGCTGTTCGCCATGCACGGTACGCGAAATCGGCTATCGTTGCATGTCGGAATACCCGCTGGCGTCGATGAAGCGAGCGTGGCTGATCGGTATCGAGAAACCCACTTCCGGGGCATTGACGAGGTCGTCATTCACCATGAGGAGTCGACACCTAACGATCTGCTTGAAAGCAGTGCAGCGCTGCTCACTGAAGGTACTCGTGCCCGGGTGACATATCGTCCTCACACCAGTTCAGCGCGCGCGAAAGTCGTCTGCGAGTCGGACGAATGAGCCTGCTGGAAAAGCTCCGCGGCACCGAACTGAAGACCCGGCTGCTCAATCCGCATGAGGAATATTGGGACCGAAAGCTCGGCGTGCGAACCTTCGGTTATCACCCAGGAGGGGATCTCAACGATCCGGCACGATCAAACTACTACATGCCGACCAGTTACGCCGACCTGTTGAAGGTCTTTCGTCGCGTCGACCTCGGCAGCGACGAGGTTTTCGTTGATCTGGGCTCGGGCATGGGACGCGCGGTGTTTCTGGCTAGCTATCTAGGTGTCAGGAAGTCCATCGGACTGGAGTTGGTGCCGAGCCTATATGAGGCGGCTGAAGCGAACCGCCGGCGTGGCGACTGGCCCAACGTGCAGTTCCATCTTGGCGACGCGCGGGAGACGGTCTTTCCCGACGTGACGCTGCTGTGGATGTTCAATCCATTCGGGCCGGCGATCCTGGAGGAAATGATCACGAAGCTCGCCGAAAGACGGACGGGTCCGCTGCGAGTGATCTATCTCAATCCGCTTCACGACGACGTGCTTGAACGCGCCGGATGGCTGAAGAGAGTCGAAACAATCCCGAAGTCGAGCAACTTTTTGGGAACTCGCCAGCGGTTCGGCACATCCGTTTGGCAGTCTACATGATTTCTTAGTAGCGCGTGCGCGACCCGACCCCGCGGGTCGGTCGTCCGCCTGTCGGATGGCTTGGCCAACCTGATGGCCACACGTGGTTTACATTATTGCTCGGCTTGATGCGGTTTCTGCCGTGATACGGGTGAACGTGGATCTTGCGAGCACGAACGGGCATTTACTACCGGTCGCAAACGGGGCACCGCTGCTGCTTCGAGTTGAGCGCCAGCTGGGGTACAAAGCATGCGAAGTACGTGCAGCCGACTCAAGCGGTCGACAGCCTCAGCCATGTGTTCGGCGGCAAGCGTGGGTACTGGGAGAATATTGTCGATTATGAGTGGTGGTACGCGGGAATCTGATAAATCGAACATCCTGTCCGGTGTCGTGTAAAACAAGACGAAGCTAGCTCTTCCCGCTCGTCTTTCAGCGATAACCGGCTTCGCTCTACTTACTCCGGCCTGATGTCCATGCCGTCGGGCCCGATCACTTCTGCGGCGGCTGGATACCCAGTGGCAGATCTGTCTCTTGTCGAATCGGGTAATCGCCACCGATCGGCCGTCGCGCCACGCTGTTCCCGTCTCTTATGATGGTTGCGGCGGTGCAGGTCAGCTGGAGACTGTCGGCCCGTCGGAGCTCCGCTGGGATTTAGCTTCGCTTTCAAAGGCGCATTTTCCACAGGATATTTCTGAGCGAATTGACACGCACACCAATGATGCAACACCGAGTGCCGCAAAGTCGGGGGACTGATGGTCGACATGAGATTGCCTGTTCCGCTTTGCGTTGATCTCGATGGCACCTTGATTCGCAGCGACACGCTCCACGAAGCGTTGCTGCTCCTTGCGAGAGAATCGCCCCGCGCGCTGCCTGCCCTGCCGCTGTGGCTCGCAGGGGGCAAAGCCAAACTCAAAAATCTGGTCGCGGAGCGGGTCGAACTACATTCGCAAAGCCTTCCCTATTGCGAGGATGTGCTCTCGCTGATCCGAGAAGCACGTCAACAAGGACGCCCGGTCGTACTGGTCACGGCTGCCCCTGCCCGGATCGCCGACTCCATTGCTGCAGAGCTAGGGCTGTTTGACGATGTGCTGACGAGCAATGAAACCATCAATCTGTCGCGGGACCGCAAGGCAGCGGAACTGCTTGCGCGCTATGGAGCAAAAGGATTCGATTACGTCGGCAATAGCGCTGATGATCTGCCCGTATTCGAACAGTGCCGACGCGCTTTTCTTGTGTCCTCGAAGCAGCGGCTGCGCCGAGAGGCCGGACGTAGGAACAACGACGTGACATTCGTTGATCGCCGCACCGGCGGAGTCCGCGCATGGATGAAAGCGCTTCGCCTTCATCAATGGCTGAAAAACTTGCTGATCTTCGTGCCGCTACTCGCGTCAGGACGTTTTCGCGAAATGGAACTCGTCAGCCATGCGGTCCTGGCGTTCGGATCATTCAGCCTGTTTGCGTCGGCGGTTTATGTCATGAACGACATGGTCGATTTGCAGTCCGACCGCTTGCACAGGACCAAGCGCAATCGGCCTTTCGCCAGCGGGGCGCTGCCTGTCGCGGCGGGAGTCGCCGCAGTGCCCTTGCTGGTGGCCGCCTCGCTCGGCCTCGCTCTGCTAATTCCGCCTTTATTTATGGTTGCTTTATTCGCCTATGGGGTGGTCACGACGCTCTATTCGTTCGCCCTCAAACGGCAAGTCATCGTGGACGTCATGCTCCTTGCCGGCCTTTACACGATGCGCATTCTTGCGGGCTCGGCAGCAACCGACATACGGCCGAGCTTCTGGTTGCTCGCCTTTTCGATGTTCATATTCCTGTGCCTCGCGATGACGAAGCGCTATTCCGAACTTCGCCAAGCGGCCGATCAGGATAAGACCTTGTCCGGCCGGGGTTACTTGCCCAGCGACCTACCGGTCGTGCTCGCATTAGGTTGCGCAAGCGGCTTCGTCAGCGTGGTAATCCTCGCGCTGTACACTCAGTCGCTAATCGTCCCGGAGCTCTATCCTGCACCCGAGTGGATATGGCTGATTCCACCCTTGCTGCTCTATTGGGTCGCACGGGTGTGGCTCAAGGCTGGCCGCGGAGAAATCGATGATGATCCGGTGCTGTTCGCGGCGAAGGATCGCCAGAGTCTCGCCATTGCAGCCTTGGCTGGCATCTTTTTCCTGCTCGCCAGGACAGGCCTTCGTCCGTGGTGAAGCTCCGGGAGTTCGCAAAGCCGGCGGTATCGGTTCCACTGGCTCTGTTCGCGTTGGCACTGTTGCTGCGTTTGATTGGTGTGGATTGGCACGGGCACCACAACGACGAGGATCTCGGAGGCCCGGCTCGAGTGTTGTCCGGCGATTTTCACCCGCGTAGCTATTATTATCCGCCGCTGCTCACCTACCTCGTAGCCGTCGCCGATGTGTTGCTGTTCGCGCTCGGGTGGTTGCTCGCGTGGTGGCATTCAGCTTCCGAATTCCGCGCTGCCTACTTCACGGACTGGACTCCTTTCTTCGTCACGGCGCGGACCGCGGTCGCAATCTGCTCGGCGACGGCAGCACCCATCGCTTGGGCTCTCGCTCGTCAGGTGCGGCTGTCCCGAAATGCCGCGGTAATGGCCGGCCTGGCGGCGGCCTTGCTGCCTGGGGCTATTTACTGGGCCCATATCGCGAAATCCGATAGCGCCCTCGGCCCCGCATACCTGCTCTGTGTTTTGTGCGCGCTGCGAATGGCTGAGCGGCCGAGTTCGCTCGCGCGGCCCGTTCAACTTGGCATCGCAATCGCCTTAGCCGTGAGTTTCAAGCAATCGGCGGTCTTCTTCCTTTTCCCTGCATTCGCATTCTTCGCACCCTGGTCGCTGTACAACGCCGCCGAACGTCGCCCGTTGATCCGAAGCTGGGTCGTTGCGACCACCGCGGCTGCGATTGCCATCGCGATCCTGAACCTTGCGATCATCGTGGACCCCAAACCTTTCGTGCAAGCGCAGGAGGTCCAGTCGCAAATGTCTTTCCGGGCGGCATCCTTTGATGAAACCTTGAGAATCTGGCGGCAACAGCTCGTTTCTCCAAACAACGGCCTCCCAGTCATAACATTGATGGGTGCTGTAGGCCTGTGGGGCTTAGGCGTCGCCCGAAGCCGGCCGAGCGCGCGCCTTTTACTCGTCTTGCTGGGGATTGGCTGGATCGGGGCGACGGTCATCATCCTGGCGCTCGTGGGAGCTCGCCAACCGCTGCAGCTATGGCTGCCGAACCTTGTCGTCGGCTTTGTTGCTGCGGCGATTGCGGCCGGCATACTCGTGGACAGTACGAACCGCATCCTTCGACCGGTTGGCTATGGGGGTTTCGGACTGCTGGTGGTGAGTGCCGTCATCCGGATCGTACCGATACTCGATCAGGCGACCGCCCCGCCGATGCAAGCAAGTGTGGCCGCTGTCATCCGCGGCACGGTTCCGCCGGCAGGGAAGATTGTCTCGAACGTCGACTTCTCGAGCTATCTGCCGCTTTCCCGCGAAAGCCAGACCTGGCCTCGCGCGCGACACGAACGTCTGGCCAAAATCTATGGAGTAAAACTTCCGCCTCCCGATCGCCCGTTCACCGGCGTGGCTAACGGTTACACGATCGTCGATTTTCCGTGGGTAATCGGCGGACTTGAGGCTTTCAGCGCCGACCAGGTGAAAGTGGTCGTGCCCTATGCGTGGCCCTTGCAGCCCGAAGAATGGGATCTAAGCTGGTGGCTAGGTCAAGGATTTCATGTCTTCGTCGTGAGTGACGAAGCAGGCCTGAAGAATGATCCTGTTCCAGCATATCGGCGCTTTTTCCGATCACTCGACCGATGCTCGCTGCTGAAACGGCTGCCACCACGCCGGCCTCTTTTCGCCGAACGGGAGACGTCAATTTATCAGTGCGATTGACGTCTTGTTGAAATGGCGCGTCCACTGTTGGTGACGATTAGCTCGCGTTTCGGCTCCCGAGCGCACCGCGACGACGGTGGTTCGGACGCCGGAACACTCTTAATTCGTGCCCGTACCACAGTCGATTGAAAGCGCCGCAGCGCTCCAGCTCCATGCCCTCATCGGCGGCCCAAGCCTCGACGTCGGCCACTGCAGCATAATGGATCCACTGTCGCGCCAACACCAGATCATGCATCCGATTGGCGAACGCTCGCCATCGTGGCTGCTCCACCATGTCCTTGTACAGAAAGACACCGCCCGGTTTCACTTTTCGACACGCGCGCCGAATAACGTCTTGCTGAGCCGACGGCGGCACATGGTGCATTACGTCAATCATCGCCACCACGTCGAAATGGCCCGCGGGCCACTGTGCGTCAGAATCCAGCTTTTCGAACTCTAGATGCCCTCCCCGCCGACGCCGGCTGGCAGCCATGTTCTGCGCAAGTTGGATAGCTGGCGCTGAGACGTCAAAACCAATGCCCCGAGGTTCCAGACCCACCGCGTCGGTCAAGCCCAAGAAAAGGCCGCCCCCGCAACCGATGTCCAATATTGTGGACCCGCTTGGCACCTCACGAATGAGTTCCTCGAACGGACAGATGTATGGACGATAACATTGCAGCGCGCGAAACAATCGAGGGCCGTTCGGGTAAAGCTCTTTGGCCATGCGCGACAGCCGCCCGGGTGTTAGGTTTGTCATTGTCATCATTGCATGGACTGGCTGCGCGTTAACCACGGATTCTGGCTGGCGGCGTCGCCGCTTACAAGCGTGAAGCAGGTGCGTCTTTGCCCATCGCGCACTATGGGGCCTGCACTCCTGATCGCCGTTGTACGCCAAACAACCTTTTTACCGCTCGCCAGCGTGAGCTGATGGTAGCTAGCCAGAAGGTCAGCCCACGCTTGACGCGGCCGCGCCAAGGAACTGCTTCTGCTCATTCTCATCAAAGTTCTGGCGGTCGATCTGACCGGCAATAGCCTCTCGATAGAGTTCAATGACCTGTGTGACCTTCCCATTCCATGTGTAGTGCTGTTGGATTTTCATCTTGCCGGCTTCGCCCATTTGCTCGCGCAGCTTCGCATCAGTGGCAAGTCGCTCCATTGCGTCAGCCAAGCTGCCCACGAGTTGCTCACGAGACTCGAGCGGCACTAAGATACCACAGCTATCGTCGACGTAGTCGGCGGGTCCGCCCCAATCCGTAGAAATGACAGGCAAGCCCATTGCCATTGCTTCGAGCAGAACCGCGCCGCCCGACTCGATGAGGGTCGGAAGCACTAGGCAGTCATGTGACGCCAATAGCGCGGCGATGTCTGATTGCGGCCGACGTCCGGCGAACCAGACCCTTCCTGTTTGACCCAAGGTCGTCGCGAGAATTCCGTGGTCCTGAGCCTGTTCCTCTAGTGAGGCCCTTTCCGGACCATCACCGATCACGGTGGCACTTAGGGGGATTCCTCGCTGTGAAAGTCGCTCGATTGCACGCAACCACAGGTCCACGCCCTTGGACTGAATAAGGCGGCCGACAAAAACGAATCGGCAGGTCGCAGACTCACGACGATGCGAGCCGCCTGATTTCCAGACATCAGTGTCCACCGCATTTTCAGGGAGATAGCGAATTTGCGCTTGCGTCTTGCTGGCCAACGCTTCGCGCGTTCGCTGGTTTGCAACCAGCAGCATTGATGCTCGCTTCTTACCCGGAAATAGTGTGTTAAGGAGACCTGTAAATGCTCGGCCCACAACGAGAGCTACGCGCGTGACCACCGGCTCTTCATGTTTGAACGATGGCGGATAGCTCATATTGCCGTTCATCGGACCAATGATCACCGGCACACCCAAGCCGTATATGAACGACGGTTCTCGAGGCGACACAGGCGTCGGTTGATGCACCACATTGATGCCGATTTCGTGAATAAGGCGTCGGGCGGTTTGTCGTTGCGACAGCTGGGTTAAGGCGCGCAGCAGGAACGCCGTCGTGAGATGTCGTAGACGCGGCTCGAGGCGGGTTCCGAACCGCCACACCAGGCGGTGCAACGCTGTTTCCTCGGCGAAATAGATATGATCCATCTCGTTCGGGAAAATAGACTCGAGCTCCGTTCGGACCCGAGCGTGCGTCAGCAAGTACGCTGGTATTCCTCGATCTCGTAGTAATCGGAAGTAGCGGAGCGGGAGGGCCGCCTCACCGCCAAAAGATTCGGAAGCATGCTCAGCGATTATGAGAACTCGGGGTATGCAACCCCTCTCGTCGTCAACGTCATTCCGCAACTCCGGCTCCCCAGAAGTCAGTTGGGACTCTGTTAGCGTTGAGGGTGAAGCCTATCAAACTGCACTTGAAAGCGCTCCCATCTTGGGACGCAGGTTCAGATGCGATAATTTCGACCAGCGCCGACATGGGCTCAAGGGTCAACCAATCAGGCGGTGGGCAATTCTCTGGAGCTTGGGGGGTACCCAATCGTTGATCAAATGCTGTCTACGGATTTGCCAGTCCGTTTTGTCGCCACTGTGAGGACGGGCTTGAAAATTCGTTGTGCGTTTGGGGATGGAGCGTAGGCCATCCTCTACGGCGGTATAATAATAAGTCGCAATCGAACGACGCGAGCGCTCCTCAGGACAATTCAGAGGATCCGGGTGCCCGTGAAAGCTGTCCAGCGCGGTATTGAAGATGACTGCGCGACCAAAGACCGGCTTCACGCGTACCGCGCATTGCTTCATCTCCTGATCCCACAGTTCGAGCTCGCCGGCGTACTCATCCGGCCAGTCATCATTAAGGTAAATAAGAAGATTGAGTCTCCGCTCGAGCTTCAATCGTCCATGAACATTGAAGTCGGCGTGGACTCCAAGATGACCTCCTCGCCTCGTCTCGTGGAGCCCTCCTCCAGCAAAGTGGGGGTCGGAGATAAGCCCCACGATACCCGTAAGCTCCTCCAGAAATCCGAGAAACGCCGCACTGTTTAACTCCGCGAAGAAGTTCCTGACTAATCCTGAGGAGACTTCCTGCGGTTGAAATTGATACTTGAGCCGCTCCTGGTCGCGATCGAAGAAAGCCTTGTTCTCTCTGGATGGGAATTCCGCCAGCACCTGACGCAGAACGTCCGGTTCGAGAAAGTCATCGACCACGATGTGCGGAAACGGAAACGCATTGCGGTAACGGTCTGCAAGTGAACGGCCCTTTTGCAGGCATTCACCTTCGTCCAACGCTACGTAAGTCCCGATTCGCGTCATGTGGAGCATCGTTTTGCAACTCTACAATATTGGTCAAGCAAGCCAAGCTGAACGCGTGCCAGAAATATCAGGATACTGTTCAGAGCTGGGACGATGACATGGCTCCGCTCGAACTGACGTACCAAATGCTCGACTGCGTCGATCGCGGTTTCATGGCAGCCGTAGAAAGGGGACTGCGTTCAGCTATAGACGGCAGCATGACGGCATCAAGCGGACCTCTGAGCTCATGATTGCCGCAGAGCCTCGCGTGTCGAGAAGGTTGCGTGGCATTCGGCGCAAGCTGTTGAACGTCGTAGGCACCCGCACGGGGGTTCTGGGCCTTACCACGGTCGCCAATCTTGTCCTGCGCACGGGCAACTCCATGCTGCTGACGCGGATACTGACCCCGCGTGACTTCGGCATCGTCGGAATCATCAATTCGATCTTTTTCGCCGTGTTTATGGTCACGGACCTTGGCTTCGAGGCCTTCCTAGTCCGCCACGCACGAACTGACGACCGGCGATTTCGTAATGTCATCTGGACGATTCACGCGACGCGAGGCTTAGCGTTGTTCGTTGCCGTCGCGCTTACTTCGCCATTGATTGCGTGGGCATTCGACAAGCCGGTCATTGCTCTGCCGCTCGCCGTCGCGTCGGTGGGATTCTTCATCCACGGCGTGACATCCCTTTCCCTTATGACGGCACTTCGGCGTGACAAGTCTCGTGAGCTTTCGCTGCTCGACTTCGGCTTGCAGATTTTCGCCATAGCCGTTGGTCTGCTGCTCGCCTTGTGGTGGCGGAATGCCTGGTCGCTGATCGCCGCAATGGTACTCCAGGACATTCTTCGCGCGATTTTAAGCTACGTGGTGTTTCCAGACTCTGCCCACAGGCCTGCACGAGACCGTGCGGTATCACGCGAGTTTCTAGCGTTCTCGCGCATGGTCTTGGCGTCGAGCATGCTGACACTGCTGATCGCGCAGAGCGACAAACTTGTCCTGGGGCGGCTTTTCACGCTCGATCAGTTCGGCCTCTATGCGATCGCTTTTTCGATCGCGAGCGCTCCCACGGCATTCGTCCAATCCTACGTCCGACGCATCGCTTTCCCGGTCTACGCGCAAACTGCACGGGTGGCGCCAGCGCAACTGGCGAGCGTTTATTATAGCATCAAGCGGAAGGCCTCGGCACTTTATGCGTTCGGTTGCGGCGGAATTATCGGAAGCGCGCCGCTGATTGTCGCATTGTTGTATGATTCGCGATATGCGGCCGCATCGACATTCATCTCGCTTCTGACCATCGCCAGCGCACTAAGGCTCCCGAACGTCGCTGCAGGCGAGTTCTTGACGGCGACAGGCGACATGAAGCGAATGGTCGGCATCGCCGCCATTCGAGTGCTATGGCTTGCACTGGCCATGCCCACCGGTTTTTTCCTGCTCGGCCCGCTGGGGATTGTCGCGGCGGTGGGACTCGTGGAGCTTCCGGCGATGTTCTACTGCTGGTTTCTGCTCCATCGCAGTGGCGTGCTCGACCTTCGCGAGGAGCTGTCGTTTATTGGGCTGATCGCCGCGGGCGCCGCTCTCGGCTTCGTAGGCGGAGCACAATTTTTACACTGGTTCCCCAAGCTCTAGATTCAGCGGGTGAGGACGCCGGGACTGGTAAATACCAGATCAACTACTGTTGATTTTCGCCTAAGGCGCCGTTGACCCTTCATTTATGACTAGCTGCGCAAAAAGGCGCCGGATGATCGGCCAGGGCGGAAGACCCTCGGCACGGTCAGGGGGGCTAAGAAATGACCACGAACCTGCTGCGACGCACTTTGCGGCCGAACCATGCGGAAGCGTGGAAATCTGTACCGCTGGCTCTGTTCGTATCCTTGGGATTACTGACGGGCTGCAGCAGCTCAAATGCAAGCGACGACGCTGCCTCTGCAATGGGCGGCAAGGGGAAGGTCAAGGTCCCGCCTGCAAAGGGAGGTGGCTCAACGTCGACGGGGGGGACGACGACTACGCCGTCCCCGACGACTAATGTTACTTCGACCTACGACACATCGGTCGGCATGGGGGTGGATTCGAACGGGTTCGCGAGCCTGCCGCTTCGTGCCGGAGCG
>Ga0207705_10004372_pt1 | contig 10686 bp, 6 predicted proteins | sample KBSC13metaG_FD_184314 | JGI IMG/M metagenome (GOLD analysis project Ga0207705, IMG submission 184314) | Corn rhizosphere microbial communities from Kellogg Biological Station, Michigan, USA - KBS C1-3 metaG (SPAdes) (version 2) | ecosystem: Host-associated > Plants > Roots > Rhizosphere > Soil ...
AGTTTCTTACCCTCCCCAAGAATGTCTTCGACTCCCTTTTCAGTAAACGTCGTATAGAGGTCTTTGGGCTGAGCGGAGGTTGGCGAGCTTGCGGACCATACAGCCTCCCCATCTGCGGTCAATTTATCGTTCTTCCGATACTCCATGTCCAAGTAGCCTTGGTTGCAGACATGATCGATGATCGTCCGTTTAATTCCGGCGAGTTGAACATCGGCAATCTGCGCCACCGCCAGCTGCTCATGAATCATGCCTGCGAAGCTCTCCGTGAAACTGAGCTTCGCCGTTCTTGCCTTTTGGTCTTGTAGGCGGCCCTCGAAGACGATCACCGAGGCCCAGGGTTTCGCTAACGCATCAACGCTCATTCTTTGTCCATTCTCAGCCTTCGCCACGAGCTTTGCGTGATATTGCGCGGTAGCTGGAGGCGAGACCGGCAGGCCAACGCGACCGACGTTCTGCGTCATTTTTTCTTGCAGAGCCAACGCCGAGATACGCGATAGCCTACCTACTCGATGAAAACCAGTGCGAGATTTGAGCATCTCAAAAGAAACGACATCCGGATCGGAAATGCACCAGTTAACCTGATAGACATTACGCTCGCCATTGATAAGCAAAGGAAGCAACGTCCCATTTTGAGCATTGACAGATAATATTGCCGTCAAATCGCTAATTGATTTCACATCGGTCGCCCGCACCACAATGACGCGCTCTTTTGCTCCGTGTCGCAGATCACAGCTTTGATCGAGCACGACCAAGAAGTTTTCGTAAGCGGGCTTCCCGTCCTTCTTTTCCGCAAAAACATCGCCTAGCGAGATGGCAACGTCCTGAAAATCAGGAAATTGATCAGACAATTCCTGCTGAAAGGACGCCCTTAGATACATATCGGACAGGCGAGACGTCGGCGGAATTACACCGGGGGGACGAAGACGCTGCACAGTTGCAGGAAATTTCGCGCTCGTCTTCTTTAAGGGCTCGTCACCAAGTAGCAAATGATACTGATACGCGGCAGTCAGCCAAGAAAGATAGTCGCACATTGGCTCCCGCTCCGCGACGAGCGCTGCATGGTGAAGCAATGCAAGCTCCGACGGCTCTACCTTTAATAGAGACGCCCGGACCGCGTCCGCTGATCGGCGCGCAGCGAGCCAATATTGATCTAGCACCAGTACAAAGCTCAGTGCCATTTGTCGCCTCGATAGCAACTCCTTGAGAACTAGGTCCACATTTTTCGCTATGTTTTCGTCTTTATCGACAAAACGAAAGAAATCACCACGCAACCCGGTGCGGCTTTTAAATTCACCCGATAGACGCTCAGTCTCCTTGCGCGAGGACATCAGTACGACGGTGGGATAACTCTGCAGCGTCCCCTCTTCTGCCCGCTGCATTAATTCATTTTGCAATTTGGTAGCCCTAGCATAGGCTGCCTCCGGTCCGTTTTCTCCATCTAAGTAGAAGTCAAGAAAAATGACCTTATATTGCAGCAGTTCGGGATTATCAAAATCCAGTGTGTCCAGTTCATGCCTATCGACTTCCAGCGAGTCGATATATTCCTGCAATGGCTTCAGCGTGCCGAGCATAAGCCCCCTAGTCTCCAAGAAATTCTTGAAGAGCCCCTCGCTGAGCCATGCCCATTCGGTCTCACCACGCATGTCCCATAGGGCGCGGAGAACTACCACATCGTCTATCAACGATTGGAGGGCATCCGTGCTGCTGGCGTCGAATTCACTGGGCAGCGCCGCCAGTTTTCCTAGCATGTCGATCCGCGAGGCATCATCACGCAATGACTCTCCAAATAGCGTGATGCTCTCAGCAGAAATCATTTTTGAGATGGGTGCCGCGAACGCGTCATCGACCACTAGCATCCGCGTAATTTCATTTTCCTTAACTAACGTCGCAACGGTCATTTCGCCTCCCCGAAGGCTACGACGAATCCATGATGTCGTCGATCACTACCTGGCTCAAGCAATTCAATCGACAAATTGTTATATTCAGCAAGCTTGCGTGCAATAAATAGTCCGAGCCCACGCCCCTCTCCGGGCGGCTTAGTAGACATGAATGCACCAAATACTTCCTCGCCGCGCTCCACAGGAATTCCGGGGCCGTTGTCGGTCACCTCGACCCTACGGCCCTCCACATCGACGATCATGTCGATTTTTGGATCGAAGTTTCTGAGCATCATTTCCTGTTTCAACCAATACACGGAATTTGCGATGAAATTCTCAAATATTTGAATCAGCTGCCCCCGCACGACGTTGACCATCAGTGTCGACTTAGCTCCAAGGAAATCGATTTTTGCTTTGATGTCGTGGCGATCAAACTGTACGCGATGTGCATCCACGATTTCCTCCAACAATGCTACCAGGTCGACGGGCTCCTTACGTTGACGTCCAGGCGTCGCATGCGGATCGAGTATTCGAATGCGCTTATCAAGACTCTTCAGCTGTTCTCTTAATGTACGGATTTGCGCACGCTCCGGGCCAGTTCCCTTGTATTCACCCAACGTTTTGAGAGCATTTGTGCTAATGCGTCCGAGCTCATGGAAAACGAACTCAGTCATCAACCCCACACCAGCAAGATGAACGTACTGATCCATCTCCTGCTCATAATTCTTGACAGTAAGCTTGGCTCGCTCCCACGCCAGTGCAATGTCTTGCATACGGTCGATCAGCCCATTCACAACAGCCACATCTTCCTTCGCAACCCGGCTGCGGAGATGCTTCGCTTTCTCAACAGCGTCGCGTTGTGCGTCATCGAATCGCTTTTCAAGCTTAGGAAACTCCTTCACCGCCGACTCGCCGACGTCCGCTTCGCAACTATCCAAAAACGTCTTAAACTCGGTCAGGAGGGTGTGGCGCAGAAGGTGGATCAACGCGCTTTTTTCATCGCTGTCCCGGAGGCCCTCTCTATTCGTTTGATCCTGCAGGAATGGGTTTTTTTCCGCGCCAATTCGAACTGCACCCACCAGCTGCTTGCGGTTCATTTTGTAGCCAGAGCTTCCAAGAGCAAGCCCATCAAGGTCCAGCCAATCATCGCGAACCTCCGCGTACGGATACACGCGGAATCCATCTCGGTAGAGCAATAACCCGCCCCCCCACGACGCAAGCCATGCGAGCAATTCTGGTAAATCCGGCGTCTTATCATTACGCAGTCGTTGGCGGTTGTACCAATAAGCCTCCATTTCCAACGGACCAAGATCCATTAACCCTTGTCGGACATTCGCCCCTAGCAAGAGCTGGGCGTTAGCCTTAGTTTTCTTACGTCCCGGCTTTACCGCAAGCGCACTGTAAAGATGCGCGCCGCGCAGTTCGAATCGCTTAGCTCGACCGTAAAGCTTGTATTCGACCGTTCCAGCCAAGACTGGCTCCAATTCTGGCTCACCATGCTGGTTGAATACGGCATCGCCATTGATCTCTACAGGTTTATAGGACAGAGATGCCTTGCACACTGCATGAGCGAATGTCAGTCTCGTCCGCTGGAACGCGGGTGTGACGATGCGCTGGTCGTTAAACCAAATACGAATGTCAGGGCGGGGACCATCGGTGCGAAAAGGGTCAACCAATTTCGCAAAATCGGTCTTGACAAGGCCCATGAGTTTCGCATGATCCCAATCGCTCGATAGCCCACCAATTTTTATCGATGTGCCGCTAACGGTGCGATCGGCCTTACGTTTCCCGAGGGTTGGTTCCACAGGAAAATCATTAATATCCAAGTCGGGATCTTTTCTTAATACCGACCAATCAATTTCAAGTACACTCCATGTCGGGTCATCTGATTTCGTCGTCTCGACGCTCAATGAATCACCCAATCGCATGGCAGAGAGCCTGCCGATCCCTTTTTCACCCAATATGCTCGGCATGGCGTCGGATTCCGGCGACCTCTTTCGCTTCTGCAAGAGCCGGTTCGGCGTCCCGATAGTGAGAAAGACGGTAGAAAGGTCGTCAAATGACATGCCCGTACCATTATCGAGGATCTGGATAGTATTACTATCAGAATAGACCGCATCGAGCCGAGTTGCCCAATCGTGCGTCGGGCCATTGGCCATGGCATCCAAGAATTTCTGCTTTAGGTCGTCGGGAGCTGTGTCATCGAATGATTTGACGAGGATGTCCCGTATTCCGTCGAAATCGAGCGGCGCATTCCCATGTTTTTGGGCAAAATACTCCTGTTGGTGGACCAGTTGCGCCCGCACCCTAAGGTATTCGGTACGCCCCAATACGCTAATAATTCGAAGCTCTACCCTAGAAGCTTTCGCATCGAGCGAATTCTTAACGAGCTCATACAGGGCAATGGGGTCTGAGCTGATGAGTTCCGCACCGAGCTCCAGGAGCACTCGCGCCTTAAACTTAATAGCCATTTTATTATAAAGATCGTTATAGCTGACAGATCAGACAACCTTGCTCATCGTCCTCGTCTACGTCTCGCGCCCCATCAGCTTCCGCGAAAACTTCCACGAGCGTCCGATTTTCCTTCCGTGCTCTGAGGCGATCGAGGCGAATTACGTGCTCGCGCCTAATTTGATCCATACGCTGAGGTTGCTCGAGCTCAGCAAGACTTTCACCCTGGCTCCAGGTGAAGAAGTTGCCGGTCTTCTCGTACGGCTTTTCGTACGATTTTGCCTTTTCAAATAGATCTGGGTGAGTTTCTTTTAAACGCACCCATTCAATCTTTTGTTGATAAAAGCAGAAGTAACAGCCCGAGCGAGTACGACCCCAACGGGTATACGGGGGCATGCCGACCCCTGAGTTTCGCAGGATCTCTTCAATATCTCTCAGCACCAAGCCGTCTTCGCGGAACGGATAGACTGCCTTGATGTTAGGCTTGTGGCTGATGTACCCGCTACGATCTTCGTCTGCGCGCAAGCCGACGTAGTTCACGACATCATCGTCGCCGCAGTACTGCTCGAATGGCTTCAGCTTCAGTGCGCGCGTGCACCAACGCCTGTGATTGGACGGAATCATGCCACCGTACATCTCATACCAGTGGTCAAAGCCAACATCAGCGTTAAGGTGCGTCACCTCCTTACCGAGGTAATCGGAGATGCGTTGAAGGTACTCGTAGGTTTCAGGCAGTTCCTTCCCGGTGTCGCTAAAGATGTACTCCATCTCCGGGATCCGGTCGCGGAGATGGATGGCCAGTGCAGCACTGTCCTTGCCGCCGGACAAGCTAAGAATGTGCCTAACTCGCTTCCCGCTGGTCATGGTTTTTCTCCTTATTTGGGGTCAACTGTGCCTGCATGACATCCAATTCTTGCAGCGCCTGCGCCAAGGCGGCCGCGGCGGTGTGCGGATCTTCCGCAGTCTGTTTTTGCAGGAAATCCAGCACGCTCCGGGCTAGCTTGGTGGACCGCTCTGTCTTCGCCACAAACAGTGCTGACTCCTGCCCGACAGCACTAGTCAAGGTAAGGCTCACAAAACGTTCAGCCGCGCGGGGAGCGCCCTTCCGCTGCATCACCAACCGCAGCCAGCGCCGGTAGTGGCCACCTATCTCTGTAGCCGCTTGTGCGAAACGTTCAATCGTCTCGTCCGTCCATGTATCCAGCGGTCGCTGAACCAGCAGACTGGCAATAGAATCGAGCCACTTCTCGTCCGTAAGAGTAAGGTCCGTGCAGCGCAGAATGAAACTCTTGAGCCGAGCGTCGGCCAGGCCAGTGGCAGCGCCCGCGCATTCGGCCTGCAATTGACTGCGAATGCGAGTAAGCGGCCCAGCAATCCCAAAAATTCGCCCAAGTTCGACGGCCACCGTCTCTTGCAGTTTGCGCTGGCTCATGCCCAGGTCCGTCAAAGCTGCGGCCAGCCACTCCACGAATGACGACGTCGTCTTGCTCTGCACATGCGCCCGAGGAAGCGTTGCGGTCAGCAGCTCGATCGGATCCTGTGCCTTCCCCAAGGCAGTGCGAACCAACACAGCGTCCTTGCCGATGCGTCCTGTCTGTCTCGTGAAATCCGACAGCCGGGCGAACCAACGATAGACAGAGCGAGCGAGCCCAAGATAGGTTATCTCGCCGCTCGGCAACGCTCCAAGAGACGCCAGCACACTACTGTAGTCGCGCAGCAGGTCAAGACTTCCATGCTCGTGCGGCAATTCGCGTAACTGGAACGTGTGCGGGTTCTTGAACATGCGCTGGAGGTATTCGCTTGTCATCTCCAAAACAAGCGTTCCGCGCTCAAACAGGGCACAGCGGCTGCGATGAATCAACAGATAGAGAGTTACCCAGACGCTCGCCGGTCCATTCCGAATGCCCAAAGGAGGTGCGGCAAGCGCTTGCAAGACTTGCTCGAACGTAGGAGGCTCTTCGCGCATCAACACGCGCGAAATTTCCGTCCAAACCTCACTAATATCGACGGGAGCACCTTCTTTGGGACCAACCAAACGCCAGTCATTGCCATCAGCCTCCCAAATACCGGTGTCCCGCAAGAGCGTAGCGTGGATTAGTCGCTCTGGCGGGTACTCACTGTCGCCAAAGATCGGTGCACCAGTGGGGCCCGACAACAGGATCTCCAACAGTCGCTGCCGAGCGAGCACGACCGCAGACGCCGGACGGTCTTTATTGATGAGCTCGTTCACGATGCGCGGAGCACGTGAGAACACCTTCTCAAAGAGCCAGGACGCCACTTGGCTGACATTCATCGATTCGCCGCCCGGCACGATCGCCCCTTGGTGCCAATACATCGGACCGGAGACACCAGGGCTCGGAGCGAGCGCGGACAATACCAGGGCGTCGACGTCCTCCTTGGCTTGGACAAGGCGACTGTCGACATATTGGCTGGTCCACGGGTCGAGCCGCTTGCTAGTCACATCCTGTCGCACAGCTAGCCATATGGCCAACTCGGCGAGCGCAGCACGGCCCTGCGTAGACAGTGCGAGGCAGCCGTAAACACTTAATGGATCATCAAGGCCGCGAATCCGCTCCAACGCCAAACGCTCCTCCTTTGAACCGGCTGTCGTCAAGATCAGACGAAGCCGCCCGTCGGCTTGTCCATCACTGTCTTTTTTCTTGACGGTTTCACCCGGCCATGCGGAGACCGTTCCAACTTCGATTGCCAAGGTCCGAATCGTGCCGCGTCGGTCATAGTGCTTATTCGCGATGACGAACCGACTTCCAAGTGCATGCGCGGCACCGCGCACTACGAGTTCGGACTCGCTGGTTTGCGCCGCATGGTCGTACAGTGCTTCAATATTGACCGCCTCGGACACCGCAAAACCATACTCCGAGCGGTTGTGGCGACGAATCAGCAGTCCCCGCGTTACCAAGCGATCGAGCAGCTCTGTTACCTTTGCTACCTCTTGCTCCCCTCGCGCATACGCAACCAGGTCCGGCGTGATTTGCAACCTTAAGGACGCTTGGACGAGCTCCATTACGGCGATTGTCTTCATCGCCGCCAGCGCGTCCGCGTCATCCGCCTGCCGCTCAATAGTTGCAACTGCAAACGCCCAACGACGTTCAGCAGCCAAGTCACGGAAGCGCAACCCGTGACCCGAGGCCAAATAGTCAAAGACCTCGGTCAAGCGATACCAAGGAAGCCCCTCCATAGCCGTGACCTGCGCGAAATCGCGCAGCCCTGCTGGCTCGTTGCTGTTGAGAAAAGCATGGAACGAGCGCTCGCTCTGCCCGTAGCGCTTGGAAATAATTGCCAGCGCTGCGAGCGCTAACGGGTGGAGCGGATACAGTTTCTCAGGGTGCTGGAATAGGCGTCGGTCTATCGCCGTGGGGGCACGAAGAACGGCTCGTTCGAGTGCCGTATCGAAAAGCCCTCGCGCCGATTCGATGAGCGTCGCATCTCGGCTTAAAGCCGGTTTCACGCCGAGCGCATGAGCCGCAAAATGGACATAGCGCTCTACCGGCTCGTCAAATGGAATTTCCTCGAATCGCGACGCAACCTTGTGCCACTCGTCATCCAGCGCACGTCCAATGCCGGCGGCGTAACTTGCGAAATGCTGATGCTGCATTACGATTACCGAGAGGGAGTCGTCCGACTGTCGGCAAGCCTCTTCGGCCAACTGCTGCAGGGCAATCAGATCTCCAGCCTCTGGATACATCGCCGCATGCTCAACGAACTTCCCCACTTCGTCGATGAACAGCACCACGCCTGCATACCCCTGCGCGCGAACGACAGCACAGAAATCGCGCATCAACTCGCCAACCACCGAGTTGATCGGTCGACCCTTGTAGTAGCCGGGCTCAGACAGTTGCTTCTTGAAGGCGTTCACACCTTTAGCTTGAGGCCAGCGGGCGAGCGCACGATGGATCTCTGCTTCCAGAGCCAGCCCGATTGACAGCCGGGCGCCCACAATGGCCATCGCAAAACGGTTGGACGTCGCAAACAGTCCTGCAACCGTCCCCGAGGCGACGCGCAGCATTTCGTGCGCTGCCGGATAGGCACCGGGCCCGCCAAGCAACTGTGCAAGCACGATGCCGAGGGCCGACTTTCCACTCCCATATGGACCAACCACCTTCCATGCGCGCTGGGCTTGCTCGTTCGCAAACGCTGTCCCGATCTGCTTAAGCGCCTGGATCGCGTTAGGCGTAGGCAAGTAGCTAGCGATCGCAGCTTCGTCGTAAAGATCGCGGCTCAGGGAGATCGATCGCGTATGTTGCGCCCGCAGCTCCAGGCCGTCGATGATTCGTTCAAGCATGTGCGGAAGCCTCCTGGTCTGCCGTCAGCAGGTAGAGCTGGTCGACCCGATTTCGATCCAGCACGACGCTCTGGGTATCGGATGTATCCACAAAGCGCAGCGCCCCGTGCAAGGGGCCTTGCGCAAGATTCTCGACAAACGTGCGCAGTTGGTGCTCATCCAAACGAAATACGACGCCTGGGCTGTTTGCACCTTTAAGAAGGCGCTGGAAATCAACCGACGACGAGCCGCCTTCGCCGGAAGCCACGTACTCCACTAGTGCGATAGCGAACACTCTCAAGCTCAACCCGACGGGCGCTCGAAGGTCAGTATTGAAGACCATGCGACCATCCTCTTCCTTTGTCGCGCGCAGCAGTGAAAGGTCTTGAAGCGGACACCAGGACGTATCGTCGCCATTGCGTTCCGGCTGGTAGTAGGTCTGCAGGAAAATTGAAGCGTGCTGCTCCAGCGTACTGGCCGCTAGCGGCCGAGCAGCGCCCTCGGCGCGCTCCGCCAGCGCCGCTATAAGCCGCTGGCGATCGAAGCGCATTAGCCGGCCATCGCCGAATACGGCCGACCAAGCAGCAAGCGCCGCGGACGTACACAATCGCCAGTGCAGCAGCCACAACGACTCCAGCGACTCGAGATGAGGATCCCAGCCGTCGGCAGGATCAAGCAGTTTGCGCCCGATAGGCCCGGGACGGTGACCTTGGCCCGATATAGGCACCAACACCCCTGTAGCCTCGCACCAAAACTGTATCGACCGAACCATGTTGCGGCCGATGCCAAGCGTGTGCATTGCACGCTCTTCGTCCCGAAGGAGATCAGGATCCGTTGACACGGCTTGATATGCCTTAGGCAACCAGCCATATCGACAGACGAAGGACTCGTGTCCGGAAAAACGATCGGTGATGGTCATGACGCTCGCGATTTGCTTGTTGCGCGCTTTGCCTTAATGGGCAACTCCACATCGCTGGATGTCGGCGTGCGCTCGATAATGATGACCTTGGTGGTCGCATCGAAGTACAGATCGACTGAGTCGCCTTCCTGGATTCCAGCGTTACGCAGTAACGCCTCCGTCAGAGCGACTCGTCCCATCTTCTGTACTTTTTTTGTACCAAAATGAACCTTCATAAAGTACCCATCGAAGCGAAACCTAGTCTGAAATTTGGGCACATCTTAACTTAATAAAGTCACCATCAGGTGTGTTTCCTCCCGGAAGTGAGGGACATCCATACGCCACCCTCCCTACCAACATTGACAGGGTGGCCTCGGGAAAACCCTTCGTGCTACATTCCCGCGACCAAAAAAAGAAGAGAGGGCATGCGTTATGGGTTTTTCATTCATTCGCGAGGGCGACACGACGTCCCACGGTGGTCGAGTGCTTGCGTGTTCACCGGAGAATAAGTCAGACGGCGTCCCCCTCGCGCTCTTGGGCGACAAGGTGTCGTGTCCCAAGTGTGGCGGGATCTATCCAATCGTCGGGGTCAAAAATCTCGGTGTGACGTTCGACGGTCGGCCCGTCGCCTCCGAAGGAGATACGACCGCATGTGGCGCAACGCTTATCGCGTCGCAGAACAACACGACCGCTGAGCCGACGTCCGGTCCCGGAGGCGCTGTCGGCGGTGGGAAAAGCGTTGTGTCCGAGACCAACCCGCAAACGCCATACCGGGGAAGATTCCAGGTGCTCGACGACGTCACCCGCCAGCCGGTCGCCGGCCACCCGTATACCGTGCGCGCCGCCGACGGACGCGTGATTCAAGGGAATACGGACGCCAATGGGTTTACGGATTGGCTCGACAACCATGACGCCACGTCCTTGACGTTCGAGCATCCGGGGAGCACGTCCGCATGAGCGACTACGGTCCGGGATCCACGACCGGTGGGGTCTCGCCCGAGGGGCAAACGAATCAAGTCGGGGTCAACGGTCGCCTTTCGGCGAAAGACCGCGCCGTTCTTTGCACCGTCCTTTGCAAGTGCAAAAACATCGGTGTAGCGACACGCAACGGTCGAATCCAGCGCCAAAAATGCGTCCAGCAGCGCCTCGATTTTGCGAACGGACTGTCGCGCGTCGAAACG
>Ga0207705_10004373_pt1 | contig 10683 bp, 6 predicted proteins | sample KBSC13metaG_FD_184314 | JGI IMG/M metagenome (GOLD analysis project Ga0207705, IMG submission 184314) | Corn rhizosphere microbial communities from Kellogg Biological Station, Michigan, USA - KBS C1-3 metaG (SPAdes) (version 2) | ecosystem: Host-associated > Plants > Roots > Rhizosphere > Soil ...
TGCGTCGAAGCCGAGATCTCAGCCGAGTACGTTAGGAGGTCATTCTGAGCGAAGCGAAAGATCTCGGTGATTCGACCATCCGGTCAAGGCACGGAGGGACGGCACCGCTGTTAGAGACCGCAGTTCGCCTCTTCTACCCTGCGGCGGCAGTCAGTCTCACCGTCTCGGCCCTGCTCTTCTTCGCTTTCTCCTGGCGCTGGCCGCTCGTCACCGATGCCTCAGCCATGCATTACCTCGTTTTTCTGATGGAGCGCGGCTGGGTTCCATATCGCCAACTCGCCGACCAGCAGTTCCCCGGGGCGTACATCGTCGAGTTCGCCGGAATGCACATCTTCGGCATGAGCAGCCTCGCTTGGCGCCTATATGATTTCACCCTGCTCATCGTCAGCACCTGCGCCTTTTTCTACGTCACCCAACCCGCTAGCTACGGAGCGCCAATCGCCCCAGCCCGACGATCGAACAGTTGGTTTCCCGGTCTCTTCGCCGCCTGCCTCTTCATTGTCATTCACGGTCGCGACGGTTTGGAGCAAGGCGGCCAACGAGATTTTGTGATGGCCGTGCTCCTACTCGTCGCCACCGCATTCCTCTTCTCCGCAGTCAGAAGACGCTCCATTTGGTCGGTCACGCTCTTTGGCCTGCTCTCCGGCCTGGCGTTCAGCATCAAACCCACCGTACTCCCGCTGAGTGCTGCGGAGCTTGTATTTTCCTGTTATGTCCTTCACCGCCGCGGAACTCCATACGTCAACCACTTGATGGCCGCTGCGCTGGCGTATCTCGTTGCTCCACTCATTGCCCTGGCTTTCGTCGTGCGCGAGCACGCATTGCATGCCTTCGTTGCCGGCCTAAGAGGAGTGGTGCCCTACTACGCCAGCCTCGCACACCGGCCGCTAAGTTACATCCTCGTGCACAGCGTCTCCCCACTCCTCTTGATTGTCTATATTTGGGTGGCGCTACAGGCTCTTATCCACTACAGCCATCGGCAGCCAATAGACTGGATAGGCGATTGGGAGCGTACCACCCTGATTGCGGCAGCCCTGTTTGCTCTTAGCGATTGCATCCTCCAGGCGCGCGCACTGCCTTATTACCGATATCCGCTCCTCGCATTTGTCCTCCCTCTTATCGCCCTCGACCTGCACCGCGCACTTCAGGACTCCCTACTCGATTCCGCCTCGCGCAATGCCACCTTGCGACGCAGTGGCGTCCTCACCCTTTCTCTGGTTGGTCTCGCCTTCGGGGCCTTCTTTCTTGCTCCGCAATCCGCGGTTCTCATCCATAGGTACCGCTGGTGGCAGACCGAATTCGTCACCTCGCTGGAACACGATCTCGACGCACTGGGTGGCGCTGCCCTCTCCAGACACATCCAATGCATAGACTCCGTCTCCGGCTGCCCGACTGTTCTCTATCGCATGCGCCTCGAGCCCGTCAGTGGTGTGCTCGGCGACTACATGCTTTTTGGATCGGAAAGTTTCCCCATCGTGCGCCAGATGCGCCAGCAGTTCGACGCCGACATTTCTCAACACCCGCCTAACGTCATTGTCGTCAGCTCACATCTGCACCTCGGCGATGCGGAAAACTTCACGAAGCTCGACCGCTGGCCGGAATTCGCCAATTTTCTAGCCACGCGATACAGTCTGGATACCGAATGGCACCCGACCCACCCCGCGCTCTGGTGGTCCCGCCCTGAACTCCCGGCCAGCTACCGAATCTATGTTCTCCGAACACGTTGAGGCCGATTTATGGGGCGGGGCTTATCCTTCACACGTAGCCATTCGGCATGTAGCGGCTCCGCACCCGTTCCCAAACGGCATTATTTGTAGTGCGGTCAGAATGGCTCTTGGCATACCGAGCGCAAATACCGTAGCAAAGGAGCTTACTGCCCGGTTAAGCCCGTGAAACCCACAAGTACGGAGCGTATGCTCGTTTGCATGCGCATGACCGTTCTCGCCTCGGGCTCTAAAGGCAACTCTACGGTCATAGCATCCCCGAGCACCACCCTGCTTGTGGATGCCGGACTCTCCTGCCGTGAGCTCCTAAAGCGGATGAAGGCGGCCGGTGAAGATCCCGCCGCGCTCAGCGCTATTCTCGTTACCCACGAGCATCAGGACCACGTCGCCGGACTCTCCGTCCTCGCCCGAAAGCTCGGCATACCTGTCTACTTCACAGAGCCCACCCACCGCGCCTGGGTTCGGATGATGACACCGCGAACAACCATGAGTTACGCCCAGTGGCTGGATAAGATGCAGCAGGAGAGGGAGGCCCGTGCCGCAGCAGCTGCCCCCGTCAATGGGCACATCTCCGATTCTGTGCATGTACCTGAGTCCGCTAGGGTCGATCTGGCGGCTTTCTCCCATAGCACGGTGCTCGCCGACTCCGACGAGGACCTCTGCGATGACGCGGCGGCCACGAAACGCGACCCAGCTTTTCTGCCCGCCGTGGCGTATTTCCATGCCGGCGCTAACTTCTTCATCGGAGATATTTCCGTAACGCCCTTCACCATTCCCCACGATGCCGCCGACCCGTGCGGCTTCGTTTTCGAGTCCCAGGGAGAGCACATCCGAATGGCCATCGCGACCGATCTCGGGTACGTTCCGCCCAACGTGAAATCCGCCCTCCGGCGTGTGGACGTGATGCTTCTGGAATCCAATCACGATCTGGACATGCTCAAGGACGGCCCCTATCCATGGTCGGTCAAGCAGCGCGTGCTCTCCCGTGTTGGGCACCTCTCCAATCACGCAACAGCTGAGTTCCTAGCCCGCGACTACGATGGAGGAGCGGCCTATATCATCCTCGGACACCTCTCCGAACAAAACAACAATCCCGCACTGGCAATGCTTGCCGCAGAGCAGGCTATTGACGGCCGGATGTCATTGTTGGGCAACAGGATCGTCCTTGCCGAACAGGGATCGCCGCTCGCCCCGATCACTCTCTAATCGCCAGCTTTCTCCTGCTGCAGCAAGTATTTAGCAAATAAGGTGCACTCGGCGTAAACCCCGTGAAATGAAACTTTTCCATCCACTCATCTATCTGATCAAGTAGAATTATGTCTATACCGATATGGTGAACTCCGTCATCGAATTTCCAAAATCGCGCAGTGCGAACCGCCAATGCACGGATACCGTGGTGGGCGATATTCTCGCGGGCTGGCGCTATGACATCTCGGGCCTGTCGCCCGCCATGCGGAAGGACTACGACCAGCATTTCTCGGAATGCGCAAACTGCCGCCGCCGACAGCGGCTGGCGCGCACCATCGATGTGCTGCTGCTGTCGGTTTCATCCTTGTCGATTCTCGCCTTTCTATTAGCTGCGGCGGTGCTGCATCGCATTGAGGCTATTACGCACCTCAGTAACAGTCTCCATGGCCACTTCCACCACACACCGATCACGATTTCGCTCGAGGCTGCCGCAATCGCAGGGCTCCTCGTCTCCGTGCTCCTGTGCCTCCTTGTGGCCATGTCGACTCCCATCCCGGGGATTGTCTCCAGTGCCGTCCAGCAGCGCCTGCCGGAAAACATCCGCGAGCGGTTTACCCGCAATGCTGCATAAATCAAAACTTATCTTCTAGATTTGGCTTCAATTGAGGTGACTTCGGTCGCGTTTTAATGCGTCGGAGTCGCGGCATACCTCTCAGACGAGATCGCCCAACCTGTCCCAGTGCAGCCCTCGCGAGGAGCCATCTATCAGACTCCCTTCGAGCGAAATGCGGTACCGTAAAGGCAGCAAATGTCCTCCAACGCAACGCAGCGCGAAGGTGAGTTGATCCCGACGGCGGCAAGCTATGATGTTCCCTCACCGCCCAGGCGTCGGCAGATCCGCGAGCATAGCGTCTGGGATCCGCGCTCCGCGCCGGGCACCTACATCCTGCTAGCCATCAACATCGCTGTTTATCTCTGGATGGTTGGCCACGGGGTCAACCCCAAAATGCCGTCGGACACGGCTCTGATCCACTACGGAGCCAACAACACATGGCTCGTTCTTCATGGGCAGTGGTACCGGCTGCTTACTGCGACATTCGTGCACGTTGGCCTGCTGCACCTCGCCTCAAACATGTGGTGCCTTTGGAATCTCGGCATTTTGGGCGAGCCTCTCCTCGGACCAATGGGCATGGTTGCCGTCTACTTGCTGACAGGAATTGCCGGTAACCTTCTCAGCATGGCGGTGAACGTCGCTTTCAATCATCTTTTTCGTGACCCACGCTACCTCATCGAGGTCGGCGCCGGCGCCTCAGGAGCCGTGTTTGGCATCGCCGGGATTCTTATCGTATTGCTCTCCAACCGTCGCCTGCCCATTCCATGGCACGAACTTCGACGGCTTCGGTCCAGCGTTGTCCAGTTCTCACTCATCAATCTAGCCATCGGGCTGAGCACGATGTTTATCAATGTTGGCGTACACATCGACAACTCTGCGCATATCGGAGGGTTCCTCTACGGGCTTGCCTTGGGTTCACCGCTCGTTCCTCGCATGACGGCCGGCAGAGACCGTTACTTGAAGCGGCAAAAGGCGACCTTCGCGGTCGCCAGTTTCGCACTCGCCTTGTTTGGCTATTGGGTCGCCAATCTGCTGTAAGGAGGGCGGTGGGAGTTCAGACCAAGGTAGTCTGCGCAAACTTCTTCACCATCGCCAGTAATAACTTACGGTCATTCTCTGAGAGTCTTGCGGAGTACCGTTGAATCTGCGTCAGGAACCGGATCTCCTCCTCGCTGAGCCGCAACGGGGACATCTCGCGGCTCACGACCTCGTCGGAAAAGAATTGAGCCAAATGCAGGTCCAGCGCGTATGCAATCTTCTGCAGAGTTTCGAGCGACGGCACCGTATGACCATTCTCCACTCGCGACAGGTAACAGCGCAGTAGCCCCGTCCGCTTCTCGATGTCGCCTTGCGACATCCCCTTCTGTTGTCGGTAGGAACGAATCGTCGCGCCGATGTTGGAGGAGATCTGAGGCACGGGCGGCATGCTCTCAAGAGAAGTTGGGACTGTTTGCATATCGGACATTGACCACAAAGTAACCAGCCCCCGGCTCTAGGTCAATGACAAATTTAGGTCATCGGCAAGTTCCTGAACCATCCGAGGTTCGCCAAGGCATGTGGGACACGAATGCCTTGCTGCAATGAAAAACGGCCCACCTAGAAGGTGGGCCGCTCTCGGACACAACATCAGTTTTTGGTGCACTACCCAGCACGAACTAGAAGTTGTACTTCAGTTGGAACTCCATCGTGCGCTGGCTGTTGGGGCCAACGAAGGCCTGCTTGAAGTGTTGGGTCCCGAAGAGATCCTGGGGCTTTGTGCTGGCAGTGCTGTAAGCATTGCTTGCGACAAACGGGCTACCCGGATTCTGTGATCCCGCTGCTACGCTCTTGGTGCAGTTCGTGTTGGTACTGTTAATGGGACAGGTATCGTTGATGGTGATGGCGCGGGTTGTGTAGTTGTAGTAGTAGTACTCGGTCGTTGATTCTCCAGAACCGAAGGTGGGCAGCGGGTGATTGAGCCAGTTGAACGCTGAGGCGGTGAACTGGATCTTGTTCGTCTCGTGAATGGTGAAGGTCTTGGAGAGCGAGAGATCGTTCTCCAGGTAAGACTGTCCAGCAATAAAGGGCAAGCCATAGCCGCCGTTCGTACCAAAGTCCGGCGCTTTGAAGCACGGCCTGTAGAGCTGATGTTTCACGAGACCCGCTTTAGGATCGCATGTCAATTGGGGGCGGTTGGTGACCACACCAGCGTTCGTACCGAAAAACGTGCTGCTACCCACGTTCAAGGTGTTGACGGTAAGTGACTGCGGGTTAGGCGAGGTGGGCATCGAACCGGGATCATATTGAATATTGATGGTCGGCAAAGTATTAGTGCCCTTCTGCCATATGCTGATCCCCGAGATCATCCAGCCGTTGACGGCTCCCCCAATGAGGCGGTTGCCGTGAAAGAAATTGGGCTCTTGGTAAATATAAGACGAGTTGAAGATAAACGGCCGGTTGAGGTTGTCGTAGGTATAGTTCGGCGCGATGTGGAAAGGATCCCAGTTTTGGACTGTAGCCAGCGACTTCGACCAAGTGAAGCTTGCGTTGATTGTGACGGGGCCAGACCGCTTCTCAAGAGCTGCCTGCAGCGCGTTATAGGTCTGGTAGTCGTTGTGCTGGAACATGTTTACGTTGTTGGTTCCATAAATGGTGCAGCTTGCGTTCGCTGAAGACGTGCAGCCAATACCCTTGCCGAAGGGCCGGAAGTCAGCATCCGAGCTACCGGTCGAGCAGGTTGCGTTCAGATTTTCCGGGTTGCAAATCGTTTTTCCAGAGAACGGATCTACATTACCCTGCCATTGACCGTTAACGAGCTTGCCATAGGAGTACATCGGCGTTTTGTTCTGGTTGTCGTAATTACCCGAGAAGGTACCATCCATTCCGTTGTCGGCCAAGTGTTGGGTACGATTCCCTACATATGCGAGGTCAAGCTGCATGTGCCAAGGAAGTCTCTGGTCGATCGTGAAGTTATAGGAATAGGTAAGCGGGATGTAATGATCGTTAGGATCATATCCAGACTGCCCGGTTTGAGCGCACTGCACCTGGCAGTTTGGCGCGAAGGCCGCAAGCTGATTGATCTGAGAGAGCAGGATGGTGCTGTTCGGTTTGCTTGATAACACCGAGGAGGACGCACTGAAGTTCTTGACCCCCTGAGCCGTAGCAAGGGCAGCTTGAGGTGTATTGGCAGATTCCTGGAAGCGATATGCTCCCCAACCTCCGCGGACCAGGGTGTTTCCGTTTCCGAAGACGTCATAGGACAGCCCGAACCGTGGCGAGAGGAAGCCGAGGCGGTCTGACCGGCCGCTCAGCGGAACGCCCGCATCGATTGCATGCCAATAGAAACCTGGAGCGTACTTGCCAGCGTAGAAGTCCGGCAGAACACGGTTCGGATAGAACACAGCGAGACCAGTACCCTGGCGGTCATACCACCATCCGATATGCTCAAAGCGGAAGCCAACCTGGACCGAAAGCCGCTTGTTGACTTTGATTTGATCGTCCGCGTAGAAGGCTAGCGTCTGATATGCAATATCCGACAAGGGCGAGGAGTTGCTCTCCTGGTAATTGCTAAGGTTCCCCATCAGGTAGTTGACTGTATTGTTATAGCTTCCCATCTTCTGGCCGGGCCCGTCGAAGAAGTTGTAATTGTTCGCTGGATTTGCGCTGGTGTTGTTCGTACCGCCGATAGTCAGCGCCCCTTGGAGATTAGTGCTCTGGTTGCCCTGATAGTTGTCGGTATTGGAGCTCAGGGCGCCGAATTTCAGCGTGTGCTTGCCCCATACCTTTGTCAGATTGTCCGCGAATTGGGGAACTGACTTCTCCACGATGTAGTAGTTGGCGGGTTCCCAGTAATCTGGCTGCGCGAGACCGGGAAAATTGTTCTGCACACCACCAAAAGTAGGCATGTACTTGGGGTTGGTGCAGTATACGCAGCCGATCGTGGCACCGAGGGTCGAGCGGTAGTTCAGGCTCGAATTGCCAGGAATAATGGGGATGTTGCCCCACACCCAACTCGCCGACGCTTCGTTCGTCAGGGTTGGGCTAAAAATGTGCACGTAATGCCCGCTGAGAATCTTCGAAAATGTCTGTTTGACTAGCCCGCCCCCGGGATACTGCAGATTGTTGTTGTTGCAGCTACCAGCATAGAAGGTCTGCCCGCAACTGCCCGCCAGCTGACTGTCATAGCTCTGCTGGTAGGAGATGTAGAATTTGTTCGTCTCATTCCAGTTGAAATCGAGCCGACCGCGAGCCACCCAGCCGTTATCATGGTTGACGATGGGCTGATAGTAGTTGAATCCGCCGTTGTTGATGATCTGCTGTGTTGAGTGGGCGACGTAGGGGGAGTTCCACGCCGGCCAGATTTTGGTAAAGGCCAGCATATTTGGATCAATATATTTTGCTGGCATATAACCGCCGTTGGAAAAACCGTTGGCCACACTTCCCAACATAGGCGTAGCTGTCGTGCCGTCACGGAAGACGGTAAACTGCGTGTTGCTGTTGGATGGGGTGATGTTCTGACACCAGTTCCCTTCCGCGAACTGGCCACCATTGAATGGAGTATTCGTGCTTCCAGAGTTGTAGAATCCGCCAGGACACAGGGCCTGATTATCGGCGTTATCCATACTGAAGTTGCCTTGCAGCATCTCTGGAGTTGGGATCGAGAGCCTCAGAATGTTTGCGTTGCCCTGGTTCTGAAAGGGGAGCTCGAAACCGCCGTAGAAGAAGAGTTTTTTATGCGTGCCGGGAACCGGGCCACTGATGTCGCCACCAGGATAGTAGTAGGATGCGCCCCCCTTTGGATTAGGCGCCGACCTTCCCTGAGCGTCCAAATGATGATTGTCCTGCCAGTCATTGGCATTTAGTACGTCGTTGCGCACAACGAACCAGCCGGTTCCGTGGTAATGCTCGCCACCTGACTTGCCGGTCGTATTGATAACATTCGGGCCATTTGCGGTATCTGCTCCAAAGGCAGAAGTCAAGACCTGCACTTCCTGAGTCATATTGGGGTTGATGGTAGCCAGTGAAGCGAAGTCGTCACCCATGTCGAGGACGCTGGCGCCGTCCATGTTGAGCGCGGTGCCACCTTTGTAGGGAGCGCCGTTTAATCCAATGCCGTTTCCTACCGCACTGTTGCCCGTAGTCGTGGACAGGTCATTGTAGCCGTTGTTGCTGACCATGACTGCACCGGGGAGAACTTTCAAGAGCTCGGTCGTGTCGCGACCGCTGAGGGCAAGATTCTGAATATCGGTATACGTAAGGGTCGCGCTCCGCTGCCCATTATCCGTAGTGAGGATCTGGCCCTCGACTGTGGAGACTGTAACGGTATCGGTGGTTGCGCCGATAGTCAGGGTAAAAGTCGGCAACTTGATCTGATCGCCCACGTGCACATCGATGCCAGTCAGTTCCTTCGGGGCGAAGCCCTTCGATATCACCTTAACCGAGTAGGTACTAGGATTGAGATTCGGGGTGACGAATACGCCGCTCTTGTTGGTCTCCGTTGTTCGGATGTCGCCCGTGACGGCGTTAATAATGGAAACAGTCGCACCTTGCACCAGCGCGCCAGAGGGGTCCGTTACCGTGCCCGATATTGTGGCGGTGACGGACTGCGCGTGCGCATATAGTCCGGCGCTCGCCAGCACAGCGAGAAGGGGCAGAACTAGGATTGCACTTCGCTTGGTTATTCTCTTGATTTCTTGAAGTGCGGCGTATCTAACATGCATGCTCTCGTCTCCTAAAAAGTCAACAATCGTGTAACAGGGTGGTCGTTGTGCCGCCACGGTTTGTTATGCGTTTACTTTACCCTTCACGTGAATAGGCCCAGATCTGTTAAGCCGGATTCCTTACCCATATAAGCCTTAGTCCGTGACACAAACTTATGCGAGTTCGCAATCGTATGCGCTCAGAGTGAACCGCGGCAGCGATTCTCTGGTGTTTTGTTATGGATTAAACAGAGCGTGCTAGTTTTACGACGTCCCAAACCGGGTTGTCAAGAAAAAACGATTGTGATTGTTTTACATAATCCCGCACCCTACGAAGACTTAATCGCTATGCCTGACTGCGGGTACTGGCGCTTGCGTTTGCCGAAGAGGTTTCCAAACTTCAGTTTTCCAAATAGGCAAGCAGTGTGGTTCCCTTCTTCCTAACAAGTTTTGCACATACAAGTGGAAATTTTACATAATCCTTTCTGACACTTAGGAGCTCCTGCACAAGTTTTTCAGCAATTGATCCCTTGACGAAATATGGGCAGTTTAGGCGAATATTAGGCGAATAAAGGTGGCTTCCATGCCTGATGCCTCAGCAGTTCGCCTCAAAGTCGAAACAGCGTTAGCACCTAAAATTCTGTCTGCGCTTACGCCGACTCCCAAGCTGGTCCGTCCGGTTGTGGAGACCGGAATTGTCCCACTGGATTCTTTATTGGAGGGCGGCCTTCCGGTAGGAGCCATCACAGAACTCATCGGAGCAGAATGCTCTGGGCGGACCTCAACCGCTTTATCTTTCCTTTCACGTGCCACGCGCGTAAACAAAGTCTGCGCCTGGGTTGATGCATCCCACAGCTTTGACCCTCCCTCTGCAGCTGCAGCAGGTGTCGACCTTGCCCGTTTGCTCTGGATACGTTGCGGAGCTTCAGAGCAATCCCCGACGCAGGTCTCTGCAAAATTCATGCTGCCCGGAAAATATCTTGCTCCCCGCATTCCAAAGAAGGGTCTGCACGGCGGAGGTTTTGGCCCGCATCCTCGTACGGAAATTAGCGGACTCTCTAACGCAATCGAAGACTTGCTGCAGCCCAGCCTGCAACTACAGTGCCCTGAGGAGCCATTGCACAAACGGCAACCCCAGCAGGAGAGCTTTGACCCTCGCATTCACGCGACCATTGAAAACCGGAGAACTACCAAACGATCAGAACCGTGGAACCGCATAGCACAGGCTCTGTGCAGCACAGATCTGATTTTGCAATCAGGCGGATTTAGCGCGATTGTGCTGGACATAGCAAGTTTTCCCGCAGAAGTAGTGTCGCGGATTCAGCTTTCGACGTGGTACCGCTACCGCGCAGCGGCAGAACGAACTCAATCTACCATCCTGCTGCTGTCTCAATATACGTGTGCGAGGAGCAGCTCCGAGGTGCAACTCAGGCTCCTTCCCGCCACGGACATAGGCGAGGAAGCAACTGTGTTCACTGGG
>Ga0207705_10004374_pt1 | contig 10682 bp, 12 predicted proteins | sample KBSC13metaG_FD_184314 | JGI IMG/M metagenome (GOLD analysis project Ga0207705, IMG submission 184314) | Corn rhizosphere microbial communities from Kellogg Biological Station, Michigan, USA - KBS C1-3 metaG (SPAdes) (version 2) | ecosystem: Host-associated > Plants > Roots > Rhizosphere > Soil ...
CCCCTTCGTCGTCGCGGAAGTTCACGCTCTCCGCGATCATCCGCGCGTCCGGCGCGGCGGCGAGCAGGTTACGCGTGCCTTCGATCCGGATGCGCGCGTTGCGCTCGAGATACTCGTCGAGCTCGTCGAGCTCGTCCGGGAGATCGGTGAGCAGATGGACGACGACCTCCGGGTCGAAGGCGCCCACGAGCTCCTTCAGCTTCTCGACGTCGTAGACGTCGCAGACGATCGGCTCCGCGCCGAGGTCGCGCACGAGCTCGCCCTGCGAGCGCGTGAGGCCGGCGACGACGTGGCCGCGCTGCACCAACATCGGCACGAGCGGCCGGCCGAGCACGCCGGTCGCGCCGGCGACGAGCACCCTAGGCAAGGCGGAGCGTCAACACGTCGCCATCGACGGCCGCATCGCCGCCGAGCGCCCGCAGCACGCGAACGGCGACGGCGGCGCGCAGATCGCGCAGATCCTCACCGAGCACGACCGGAGCCGACGCGGGCGTGATCGGCGAGACGTCGATCTCCGCGCCGCGCACGACGACGCTCACCGCGTCGAGCCCGCCGTGCCGGAGCGCACAGCGGACGAGCGAGCTCACGGCGCGATCCACGGTCTCGACGTCCGTCTCGAGCTGGGCGCCCTCCCCGCTCACCTGCACGCCCTCGAGCCGCTCCCCCGCGTTGCGGGCGAGCTCGAGCGTGTCGGCGGGGCGACGCGTCGGTTCGTAGCGGCCGGCCTCGATCCTCGCGGCGACCGAGAGCGTGTCGAGCAGCTCGGCCATCTCCGCGGAGGCGGCGCCGATCATCTGCATGTAGCGGTCGGTCGGCGGCGCGAGCTCCACCGTCCGCTCGATCGTCTTCACGAAGCCGTGCACGGTGGCGAGCGGCGTCCGCACGTCGTGGCAGGCGAGGGAGACGAGCTGGGCGAAGTTCCTGTCGTCGGACACGGCCGTCGGGCACAGTACCCGTGTGGAAGATCTCCAAGCGGCGCCTCCCGAGGTCGCCCTGGGCCTCTCGCGCGCCGGGGTCACCGGCCTGCAGAAGGCCGTCCGCGTCGGCCGCGGCCGCCAGGAGAAGCTGGTCGCGGCCACGATCGACTGCACCGTCGACCTCGACGGCTCGCAGAAGGGCGTCCACATGTCGCGCTTCCCCGAGCTGTTCGAGGAGGCGATCGAGGAGGTCGTGGCGGGGGACGACTTCCTCGTCGAGGACCTCGCGGAGCACGTCGCGACGCACATCGTTCGGCGGCAGCACGCGCTGCTCGCCGAGGTGCACATCCGCGCGCGCTATCCGTACGAGCGGCGCACGCCGGTCACCGGGCTCGCGACGCAGGAGCTCGTGACGCTGATCGGGATCGCCGCGGCGTCCGAGCACGGCACGCGCCGCGTCGTCGGCGTCGAGGCGATCGGGATCAACGCGTGCCCGTGCGCGCAGGGGCTCGTGCGCGGCAGCGCAGCGGAACGCCTTCTCGACGCGGGGTTCGACGGGACCGACGTCGAGCGGATCCTCGAGCTCGTTCCGCTCGCGACACACAACCAGCGCGGGCTCGGCCGCCTCTACGTCGGCACGGCGGAGCGGTTGAACGCGGAGAAGCTCGTGGAGCTGGTCGAGGCGTCGATGAGCTCGCCGATCTACGAGCTGCTGAAGCGCCCGGACGAGCTGTTCGTCGTCGAGCACGCCCATCTGCAGCCACGGTTCGTCGAGGACTCGGTGCGGGTCGCGCTCAAGAGCGTGCTCGACGACTTCCCACAGCTCGACGACGGCGACTTCGTGCTCTCACGGCAGACGAACTTCGAGACGATCCATGCACACGAGGTCGTCGCCGAGCGCTACGGGACGGTCGGGGAGCTGCGCGGCGAGCTCGCGGGCGGCGACCACGGGCCGCTCAGGCACACCGAGCTCAGGGACTGGCTGCGGCTCTAGAGAAGCGGTTCTCCTCGCCGCGCCACAGCCGCCCGATGTTGGCGCGGTGCAGGACGATCACGCCGAGCGCGGCGAGGCCCGCGAACACCGTCACCGGCCAGGGGTAGCCGACGAGCCAGCTCGCCAGGGGCAGCGACACGGCGGAGACCATCGACGCGACCGACGCGTACCGCGTCACCGCGAAGACGAGCAGCCACACGCCGGCCGCGATCCCGCCGACGATCGGCGCGAGCCCGAGGAACGCGCCGCCCGCCGTCGCGACCATCTTCCCGCCCTTCTGGAACTTCAGGAACAGCGGCCGCCAGTGCCCGAGCATCGCCGCCGCCCCGGTGAGCGCGCCGGCGTCGTGCCCGGCGATCTTCGTCGCGATCAGCGTCGGGACGAAGCCCTTCGCCGTGTCGAGCAGCACCGCCGGCACGCCGAGCTTGCGGCCGTGCACGCGCCAGACGTTCGTCGCGCCGATGTTCCCACTGCCCTGCGTGCGGATGTCCTCGTGCCGGAACACGCGCACGAGCCAGTAGCCCCAGGTAATCGAGCCGCTGAGGTAGCCGATGACGACGAGCAGCGCCGTGATCACGGCGCGCCGCTACTTCGTCGGGATGCCGTACTGATCGACCCAGCCGTTGACGACGTCCCAATCGAGGTTGTCGAAGAACGCATCGATGTAGGAGGCGCGATCGGTCTGGAAGTCGAGGAAGTACGCGTGCTCGTAGACGTCGAGCGCGACGAGCGGCGTCGCGTTCCACACCGGGAACGTGTTCTGCGCATCGCCGATGTAGTTGAAGAGCCGCCCCTCGTCCCAGTCGTACGCGGTCCAGGCCCACCCGCGGCCGGCCATGCCGGTCGCCTTCAGGTCCGTGCGCCAGGCGTCGATCGAGCCGAAGTCGCGCTTGACGAGCGCGCCGAACGAGCCGTCCGGGTCGCCGCCGCCGCCGCCGAGATGCGCGAAGTAGAGCTCGTGGTTCTTGATACCGCCGACCGCGAAGGAGAGGTCGATCTTGAGCGCGCGCAGGTCGGAGTACACCTGGTTCGCGCTGCCGAGATCGACGTCCGCGAGCCTGCGGAGGATCTCGTTGCGCTTGTTCACGTACCCCTGGTAGAGCTTGTAGTGCGCCTCGACCGCGGCGCGCGAGATGCCGTCGAGCTCGTAGACCTCGGGGCGCAGCTCGCGGGCGGCGATCTCTTCGAATTGGAACGCAAGCGTCGTCATGGGGGCTGAGCATATAGTCAGTCGCATGGCATTCGAACTACCTCAACTTCCGTATTCCTTCGATGCGCTCGAGCCGCACATCGACGCGCAGACGATGGAGATCCATCACGACCGGCACCACAAGGCGTACGTGGACAATGCGAACGCCGCACTCGAGGGAACCGAGTGGGCCGACAAGCCGGTGGAGCAGATCCTCGGCGACCTCGAGCTCATTCCCGAGGAGAAGCGCACCGCCGTCCGCAACAACGCCGGCGGTCACGCGAACCACTCGCTCTTCTGGCAGATCATGTCGCCGGACGGCGGCGGCGAGCCGAGCGGCGACCTCGCCAAAGCGATCGACGACTCGTTCGGCGGCCTCGACGCGCTCAAGTCGGCCGTGAACGACGGCGGCGTCAAGCGCTTCGGCTCCGGCTGGTCGTGGCTCGTCTGGGACGGGACCGGCCTCTCCGTGTACTCGACGCCGAACCAGGACTCGCCGTGGATGCAGGACGACGTTCCGCTCCTCGGCATCGACGTGTGGGAGCACGCGTACTACCTCAAGTACCAGAACAAGCGGCCCGACTATCTGGCCGCTTGGTGGAACGTCGTCAACTGGGACGAGGTCGCACGCAGATATGCAGAGGCGCGCGGCTAGCCGCCGCGCGCCTCGAAGCGGAATCGGGGACAGACCCTCGATGAAAAGGGGTCTGTCCCCGATGCTCTTACTCAGTTACTTGCGGACGATCGGGAGCAGGCGGCTCACGCCCGTCACGTAGCCGAGCCCGGCCTGGCTCGACGGAAGCAGGAGCCGGAGCACGTAGTGGCCCTTCGGCACCGCGATCTTGAACGTCGCGCGGTTCGCATCGCCGAGGTAGACGTGCTTGAACGAGTACCAGCTGCCGTTCGCCTGGCGCTTCTGCAGGATCACGTAGTGACCCGAGTAGCCGATGTCGGAGGTCACCTTCGCGACGAACAGGCTGCCGCTCCGGCCGAAGCCGACACGCGGGGCGACGCTGATCGTCACCGGGTTGCTGTTCGACGTGCGCCAGTGCGCGCTGTACGTCGTCGAGATCGTCGGCGTGACGCCGAAGATGAACGCGCCGTTCGACTGCGTCGTCGTCGACTGGACCGACTGCGTCGACTTGCCGTAGGCCTGCGCCGTCAGCGTCACGGGCTCGTTCGTCAGCTGGTTGCTGACCTGGCCGTTGAGCTGCGTCGAGCTGCCGTAGATGACGGTGCTCAGCGACGGCGTGAGCTGCAGGGTCGCCGGCGGAGCGTTCACGGTCACGGTGCCCTTGTGGGTGGTCGCATAGGCGTCGCGGTACGTGAACTTGCCGGTCTTGCTCGCCGTGTACGACCAGGACGCGTTGGCCGCGAGCGCGGGCGACGCGAAGGCGCCGTTGTCCGCAACGACCTGGTGGGTCTTCGTGTCCGAGTTGTGCCACGTGACCGTGTCACCGGCAGTGACTGTCACGGTGCTCGGCGTGAAGCCGTTCTTCGTGATCTGAATCGTGGTCGTGGCCGCCCCGATCGCACCGGCGGCCAGCAGGGCCACCAGCCCGACGAGGGCCACGGTGATCAGGCGTTTCACGGGGAGTCCTCCTCCTCTAATGGTTCTTCGTTCCACTCCTCTCTTGTGCCTCGCCGGGGCGTTTCTCATGTCCGATGGACGTAAAGGTCTCGTCAAACCGATAATGGGTCGGATGCGTAAACACGGCAGAGACATGGAGCTCGCCCTCGAATCCCCACGCCTGCGCGCCGTGCCGGCGGAGCCCACGCCTGCCCCGTCCTCCGAGGCGAGCGACGCCGACCTGCTCGTGCGCATCGCCGACCGCGACCGCGACGCGTTCGATCAGCTGTACCAGCGGTACATCCGCTCGATGTTCGGGCTCGCGCTGCGCCGCCTCCGTGACCGGCAGCGCGCCGAGGATGCCGTACAGGAGACCTTCGCCGCCGTCTGGCGGTCCGCCGCGAGCTACCGGCCCGAGCGCGGGCCTGCTGCGCCCTGGCTCTACGCGATCGCACGCAATGCGATCGTCGACCGCTTTCGCACCCAGATCGACACCACGGGCGAGGTGCCGGAGATCGTCTCGGCCGACCCCGGTCCTGCCGATGCGGCAGAGGCGTCGTTCATCTCCTATCGAGTGCATCGCGCGCTCGAGGAGCTGCCGCCGCGGGAGCGCGAAGTCGTGGAGCTCGCCTACTGGAGCGGTCTCTCGCAGAGCGAGGTCGCGGAGTTCCTACACATCCCGCTCGGCACGGTGAAGACGCGGACGCGCAGCGCGCTCGCGCGCCTCGCCGACGTCCTCGAAGGAGAGCTGTCGTGACACCACGCTTCGACGATCTGATCGACGACGAGGTGACCGCCGCGGAGCGCGCGCGCCTCGAGCGGGTGCACGAGCTGCTCGTCGCCGCGGGCGCCCCCCCGGAGCTCTCGCCGAAGCTCGAGTCCGGGCCGACGCTCGCGATGACGCTCGGCAAGGCGCCGAAGCCGCGCGGCCGCCGCATCGCCCTGCTTGCGGCCACGTTCGCCGTCCTCGCGGCCGCGTTCATGGTCGGCTACATCGCCGGTAATCACGGCGGCGGGCTCGCGAGCGCGCAGACGCTGCAGCTGACCGGCACGCATGCGGCGCCGTCGGCGCTCGCGTCGCTGCAGATCCTCCCGTCGGACACGTCGGGCAACTGGCCGATGAAGCTGACCGCGACGGGGCTGCCGAAGCTCGGCAGCAGGTGGTACTACGAGGTGTTTCTCGTGCGGAACGGCAAGATCTTCGCGCCGTGCGGCTCGTTCGTCTCGAACGGCACCGCGGACGTGACGCTGAACGCGCCGTACAGGTTGCAGCCGCACGACACGTGGCTCGTCACGAAGCAGCGGTGGGGCGACCACGAGACCGGCACCGTCGTGCTGCGGCCTACGACGTAGCGGCCTGTCGAGGAAATCCGCCGCCGCGCCCCGACATGCGCGGGCGCGGTCAGCGAGGTCGGCCGTCAGCAGCCGCGCCCGGCGGAGCGGGCGAGCGGCAACTCGAACGGCGCGTCCTTGCACCTCGCCACTACTCGACCTCCGCGCCGAGCGAGCGCGCGAGCTGCACCGCGCCGGCGAGGTCGAGCTTCACGCCCTCGACGAGCGCGGCCGCGAGGTCCACGCCGTCGAGCGTCGCGTCGCGCAGATCGGCGCCGCGCAGCTTGGTGTTGTGCAGGCGGGCGCGCGTCAGGTCGGCACCGCGGAGGTCGGCGTCGGAGAGGTCCGACTCGGAGAAGTCGGCCTCGTTCGCCTTGACGTCGCGCAGATCCAAGCCGCTCAGATCATGGCCGCGCAGCAGCGCATACGACAGGTCGCACCCGTGCAGCTCGATGCCCGTCAGCGTCGCCGCCGCGAAGTTCACACCGAGCAGGCGGCAGCGGTCGAAGGTCGCGCCGAAGAGGTTGACGTTCTCGAGGATCGAGTTGGCGAAGTCGGAGCCGACGTGCTCGCTGCCGTTCAGCCGGGCGTTCGTGAAGTCGCACGCGTGGAACGTGCAGCGCTTGGTGCGGAGCTCGGAGAGGTCTTCGCCGCGGAAGCTCTCGTTCTCGTAGGTCTCATTCTCCAGCTCGGGCTTCATTGCGCATCTCGCTCAGCAGCCGCTCGAGGCGCTCCTCCGTCGAGTCGTCGACGAACTCCATCGCCGCCGCGACCGAGGGATGAACCTCCGCGATCGCTTCCCGCATCTGCAAGGCCACCGCCCGGTACGAGGGATGCCCTTCGCGGCCGCTGCGCAGCTCGATCAGGTGCAGCGCCTCGCGCGCGTCGAGCTCGAGCACGTAGCGGATGCGGAAGGCGAGGCACAGCGCGTACGGCGCCTCTTCGACGAGGCCGGCGTCCCGCAGGCGGGTGTACTCGGTGCGCGAGACGTCGAGCGCGCGCTCGTAGTCGGCGCCCAGGCCGGCCTCGACGAGCTCGTGGGGCGTGTCGGCGCCGAGGTCGGGCGAGAGCCGCTGCCACTGGCACGTCAACAGCCGGTGGCGCTGCAGGTCGCGGAAGGCGCCGTAGTCGGAGACGATCTCGAAGCGGTAGCTCAAGGTCTCGAAGCCGCGGCCGGGCCTGTGCCGCCGGTTCTCACGGGTGCCGACGAGCTCGCGCACGAGCTCGACGCGCTGTGCCGGGTCGAGCTGCGCAACCGCGCGCAGGGCCTCCTCGTCGCCGACGCCCGACGACTCGTACAGCAGCGCTGCGATCAGCTCCACCTCGGTGCCGTGCGCGCGGATCAGGCGCACCGACGGCGCCGACGCGCTCGCGGACGCGTCGAGACCGAGCCGCGCGGTGACGGTGTCGGCGGCCTCGCGGCGCTCGCGGAGGAACTCGATCCAGCGGCCGCCGCGGTCGGGCCGCGGCACGCGCGTGACGAAGCTCGGGATGATCTTCTGCAGCTCCTCCAGGAGCATCTCGCCGTACGCGTTCGCCTCGGCGAGCGGATGCGCGAGCAGATGCAGGACGAGCTGCTCGTACATCTGGCCGCTGCCGTAGATGCCCACGTGCGAGAGCGAGGCGGCGGGCAGCAGCCCGCGCACGAGATCGAGCGCCTTCGCGCGCACCGCGCGCCGATGCGCCGCGGGCGACTCGCCTTCGGCCGCGGGGAAGCGCTCGCCCACGGCCGCCGTCGTCCGCTCGAGCAGCGACGAGTACGTCGAGAAGAGGTCGTCGAGCGCGCGCTCGTACTGCGGCCCGAACCGCGCGTCGCGGTGGTAGCGGTAGCCGAAGCCGTCGAGCTGCGCGTCGTACGCGATGTACCGCGTCGACTGCTCGAGGTACGCGGCGAGGCGCGGCCGCTGCAGGATCTTCGTCAGGAGATTCGACGTCCACTCGCAGGCGATGTGCGCACCGCCGAGCTGCGCGACCGAGTCGTCGCCGTAGCCGAGGAAGATCGTCTCGTAGAGCTTCGCGGCGCGCTCGCCCTCGCTGCCTTCGATCGCCGGCACCTCCGGGACGGAGTCGGCGAACTCGTCGAGGAAGAGGCGGCGCAGCGTTCCGGCGTAGCGGGAGTAGCGCGCGAACAGCGCGCCCTTCACCGTCTCCGGCAGGTTGACGAGGCCGAAGACCGGCTTGTCGAGGTTCGTGAAATGCGGCGCGAGCCGCTCCTGCTCCTCCTCCGAGAACTGCTCGACCGGAAACGTCATTGTCTCGACCATGGCCAAAGGAACGCGGACCCTAGCGCGCCTCTCGGTCGGAACATCCGGCTGGAGCTATCCCTCCTGGCGGCCCGGTTTCTACCCGGCCGGGATGGACCCGTCCGAGTTCCTGGGCTTCTACGCGGCGCGCTTCACGACCGTCGAGCTGAACACGACGGGCTACCGGCTGCCGAGCGAGGAGCAGTTCGCGCGCTGGGCCGGGCAGGTGCCGGAGGGCTTCGAGTTCGCACCGAAGCTGCCGGGCGGGCGGCTGCGCAGCCTGGACATCTTCGAGCAGCGCGTGCGGGCGCTCGGCGACCGGCTCGGGCCCGTGCGGATCTCGCTCAAGAGCCCGCGCGACGACGGCGCGGTCGAGCTCCTGCTCGGGTCGTTGGATCCGTCGTTGCGGCTCGCCTTCGACCTCGAGCACGAGACGTGGGACGGGATCGAGCCGCGGCTGGCGGAGGCGGGCGCGGTGCGCGTCGACGACCTCGAGCACGACGCGCCGTTCCGCTATCTGCGCCGGCGGGAGGCACCGGACGACGCGTTCGTCGAGCGCGTGCGCGCGGTGCGCGAGCCGACGTACGTCTACTTCCGGCACGGCGACGAGCCGGAGGCGCCGCGCTATGCGGAGGAACTGATCAGCCGGACGTGAGGCCGGCGAGGCACGACTTGTCGCCGTACGACCGGAGCATCGCGTCTGCGGCCTGCCGCGCGCTGACGAGATCCGGGTTCGACTTGTCGTACGCGCCGATCGACGGGAACGTCACCGCGATGTTCGGCATGACGCCCGTCCCCGAGGCGGTGAGGCGATACATGTCGCCGATCCCGGGGCCGCGGCGGCCGGTCGATCCCGCCGGGTGCTTGTAGCCGCCCTTCGTCGGGTCGAACGAGTAGAAGCCGTAACAGAACGCGCCGGACGGGTTGTGCGGGACGAACGAGTTCTCGCGGCGCCAGCCCGGCCCGTAGACCGAGTTGTGCGTGTCGAGATAGATGAGGCGGCCGAAGTTGTCGGTCGGCGCGCCGACCGACGTCGTGCCGAAGCCGAACACCGCCTGGCCGTTGTACATGTACCGGCCGAAGATCTGCTGGAAGCCGTTGTAGACCCAGCCCATGTGCACCTCGAGCGTCGGCAGCGGGCCGCTCCAGTGCGAGACCTCGAGCCAGTTCGCGCGCAGCTCCGGCGTCCACGGCGTGAAGCCGAGATCCGGCAGCGGCTGCGGCCACTCCTGCGCGGCCCAGTACGAGCCGTCGAACGCCTTGCACGCGGCGACCATGTTCGGGATCGCAGGCCCGTCGTACTTGCCGCACGTCCCCTTGAAGGTCTGCCAGTACCGCTTGTGGTACTTGCCGTAGCCGCCGGAGTAGTCGAGCGAGAACTTGACCTGGTGCTGGCCGGGGACCGGCGCCGAGGCGTTGATCGCCCCCCAGATGAGGATGTGCTTCGTGGCGCCGCCCTTGCGGTAGGTCAGCAGCGCCTCGCTCTTCGTGTTCGTCGAGATCCGGACGTTCGTCGCGTTCCGGTCGATCAGCTGCGCGGCGTTCGCGCTGCCGGCGCCGACGAGGGCGGCGACGAGAACGGCGGCGAGCAAGAGGCGGCGCGGCATGCCTCCAAGATGCCCGTTTTCAAGGAATGTTCACATCCCCTGGGAGGGGTACGAACCTTGTTTTTTACAGTGGCTTTACCTAGGAGGGTCTGGCGGAATTCCGTCCGTCGAGCGGGTGCGATCGGCGCCCGGCTGCAAGGACGCAGGGAGCGCCGCTAGCGGTGTTAGCGGCGCGACTGAGGACACCGCAGACGGGATGCCGAGCGCTGCCGCGCGACATGACCGCGGATTTCGCCAGACCCTCCTAGAAACGGCCGACCGCGCCGGCGTGCTTCTCGTAGGCGCCCGACTCGACGATGTCGGCGAGCTGCTCGACCGTGTGGCGCAGCTCGTCCTCCGTGTTGAAGAAGTGCGGGCCGAGGCGGACGCCCGCATCCGGGCGAAAGTCGCAGATGATCTCCCGCTCCGTCAGCTCCTTGTGGACCGCGGCATGGTCGGGCGTCTTCACGAGGACGGTGCCCCCGCGCTTCCGGGCCTCACGCGGGCTCGCGACCTCGAGCCCGCGTTCGTCGAGCAGGTCGATCAGGAGCTGCGTCAGGCGGAGCGAGCGCTCGCGGATGCGGTCGACGCCGACCGCCTCGATCACGTCGTAGCCGGCGGTCGCCGCGAAGAGCGCGGGCACGTTCGGCGTCCCCGTCAAGAAACGGCGCGCGCCGTCTGCGTACTCGAGCTCCGGCTCGAACGCGAAGGGCCGCGCGTGCCCCTGCCAGCCGACGAAGGTCGGCTCGAGCCGGTCGGCGAGATCGGGCCGCACGTACAACCAGCCGGCGCCGGGGCCGCCGCACAGCCACTTGACGCTGCCGCCGGTCGCGAAGTCGACGTTCAGCGTG
>Ga0207705_10004375_pt1 | contig 10678 bp, 12 predicted proteins | sample KBSC13metaG_FD_184314 | JGI IMG/M metagenome (GOLD analysis project Ga0207705, IMG submission 184314) | Corn rhizosphere microbial communities from Kellogg Biological Station, Michigan, USA - KBS C1-3 metaG (SPAdes) (version 2) | ecosystem: Host-associated > Plants > Roots > Rhizosphere > Soil ...
TGAGGTCGATCTCGCTCGGGCAGATCGAAAGACTCAACCCGCTTTTCAAATGGCGGCTTCGTTTTGTCGTGGGCGGCATACCGGAGACGTACAACGACCGAAAGGCTGGCCCGATCACGCCATCGGGCTGCACTGCTCCGTACCCGCCGCCATCGCCTTCAGGCGCGCCGGTTCGAGCAGTTCGACCTCGCGCTTGTCGACCTGCACGAGGCCCAGTTTCTTGAAGCGCGACAGCAGGCGGCTGATGCTTTCGATGGTCAGGCCCAGGTAGTTGCCGATGTCCTCGCGCGACATGCGCAGCTGGAAGCGCGTGGCCGAATAGCCGCGTGCGGCGTAGCGGGCCGACAGGTTGATGAGGAAGACGGCGAAACGCTGTTCGGCGCGCATATTGCCCAGCAACAGCATGACGTTTTGCTCGCGCGTGATTTCCTGGCTCATGATGCGGTGGAAATGGCGCAGCAGTGCCGGCACCTCGCCGAACAGTTCTTCCAGGTGTGCGAACGGGATCTCGCAGACTTCGCTGTCTTCCAGCGCGACGGCGTCGCAATGGTGGCGGTCGCCGCTGATGGCGTCCATGCCGAGCAGCTCGCCTGCCATCTGGAAACCCGTGATCTGGGATTCGCCCGCCGCGTTGATCTGGTACGTCTTGAAATGGCCGAAGCGCACCGCGTACAGGTTGCGGAACGGATCGCCCATCTTGTACAGCGCCTCGTCGCGCTCCAGGCGGCGGCGCTTGCCGATGATCTTGTCCAGGCGGTCGATGTCCGCGTCTTCCAGGCCCATCGGCAGGCACAGCTGGTGCATGCTGCATGCCGCGCAGCTGATCTTCAGCGCGTTGACATTGATGGGTTTGTCGAAGGAAATGGTATCAGCGGAAATCATCGAAGGGCCTTGGGGTAATGCGTCGATTATAGACGTATTCACCGCGTGAACCCGAGGGAAATCCAACGGTCATTGCCGTATTGCTATACAAAGTGTAGCGTTCGCGCACGATGTATGTAACCGTTCATGCGGGCTCTTTCCTCGTTCTGGCAACGTCCCATGTCAAGCGTGCGCGCCGACGCATTGTCAAGGATTACACTTCCCATGAATATTTGCTAATGGGAGAAATATGTCGGGCGAGCAGCGAACCGCGTCATCCGGATTGCATGATCAGGCGTGCGGCATCGTGCCGGACGCATCGGCCTATCCCCGCGGCACGAATGCCGTCGTGGCAGCGCCGCTGGGCGAGGAAGACCAGGCCCGGGCGGATTTCTACGCGCTGTTCGCGCACCTGCTGCTGGCCCCGCCCAACGACGCGCTGCTGGCGGCGCTGGCTTCCGCCGAGCCGATCGCGGCCGCCGGCGAATTCGCGCTGGAAGACGCGTGGCTGAAGCTGACGCAGGCCGCCTCCGTCGTCGATGCCGCGCTCGTCGCCGACGAATTCGCAGCGATGTTCATCAGCACCGGCACGCCGCCGCTGAACCCCTATGGCTCGTTCTACCTGACGGGCCACCTGAACGATGCGCCGCTGGCCGCGCTGCGCCACGACCTCGCGCGCCTGCGCCTCGCGCGCGCGCCCGGCGTAGGCGAGTTCGAGGATCACCTGGGCGCCCTGTGCGAGACGATGCGCGTGCTGATCCGGGGCGGGCCGGGCATGCCGGCGCGCGGACTGGCCGTGCAGAAGACGTTTTTCGAAGCGCACATCCGACCCTGGTACGCGGCCTGCCTGGCCGACATCGCGGCCAGTCCGGATGCGAATTTCTATCGGATCGCGGCGGGTGTCGTCGACGCCTTCCTCTCGATCGAGGCCCAGGCGTTCGCCGTGCTGGACATCACCGACCCGCTCGCCGCATGAGGACGACATGGACAAAGACAAGGACAAGCAACCCGACCCCGCCCGCCGCAGCCTGTTGAAGGCGGCCCCGCTGGGCGCGTTGGCCGTCGCGGCCGCCGCGCGTGCGCGGGCGCCCGAGCCGCAGGCGCCGGTGGCGGCCGAGCCGGCACCAGAGCAGGCGCGCGGCTATCACGAGACGGAGCACATCCGCCACTACTACCGCACGGCGGCCTACTGGTAACGGACAACGGGTAGAAGGAGAACGCCATGACCCTGGTGAAGACGTCACGCGACAGCGGACTCAAACGGCGCCGCTTCCTCATCGGCGCGGGCGTGACTGCGGGCGCCGGCGCGCTCGCGCGCCATCTGCCGCTGAACGTGATCCAGCCCGCCACCGCGGCGGACCCCGTGCCCTCGCGTCCGAACACGGAAGTCAAGCACACCGTGTGCAGCCACTGTTCGGTGGGCTGCTCGGTGGAGGCGGTGGTCAGCAACGGCGTGTGGGTCCGCCAGGAGCCCGCGTTCGATTCGCCGCTCAACATGGGCGCGCACTGCGCCAAGGGCGCGTCGGTGCGCGAGCACGGCTTCGGCGAGCACCGCCTGCGCTATCCGATGAAGCTCGTGAACGGCAAGTACGAGCGCATCTCGTGGGACCAGGCGGTGGGCGAGATCGGCGACCGCCTGCTGAAGCTGCGCGCGCAATCCGGGCCGGACGCGCTGATGGTCATCGGCAGTTCGAAGCACAACAACGAACAGTCTTACCTGCTGCGCAAATGGGTGTCGATGTGGGGCAGTAACAATTGCGACCACCAGGCCCGCATCTGCCACTCGACCACGGTGGCCGGCGTCGCCCAGACCTATGGCTATGGCGCGATGACGAACTCGTTCAACGATCTTCATTACAGCAAGGCCGTGATGTTCATCGGCTCCAACCCGGCCGAGGCGCACCCGATCTCGATGCTGCACTTCCTGCACGCGAAGGAACTGGGCGCCAAGATGATCGTCGTCGACCCGCGCTTCACCCGCACGGCGCGCTTCGCCCACCACTACGTGCGCATCCGGCCCGGCACCGACATCGCATTCGTGTGGGGCCTGCTCTGGCACATCTTCAACAACGGCTGGGAAGACAAGGATTTCATCGCCGCGCGCACGTACGGCATGGAAGACGTGCGCAAGGAAGTGGCCAAGTGGACGCCGGACAAGGTGACCGACGTGACGGGCGTGCCGGAGGCCTCGGTGCGCATGGCGGCCGAGATGCTGGCCACGAACCGGCCGTCGTCGGTCGTGTGGTGCATGGGCATCACCCAGCACCACGTCGGCACGGCGAACGTGCGCGCGCTGTCGATCCTGCAGCTGGCGCTGGGGAATATCGGCGTGCAGGGCGGCGGCGCCAACATCTACCGCGGCCACGACAACGTGCAGGGCGCCACGGACATCGGCCCGAACGGCGATTCGCTGCCCGGCTACTACGGCATCGCGGAAGGCGCGTGGAAGCACTTCGCCACCGTGTGGGGCGTAGACTATGACTGGATCAAGTCGCGCTTCGGCTCCAAGGAGCTGATGGAAAAGCCGGGCATCACCGTGTCGCGCTGGTTCGACGCGGTGCTCGAGGATAACCAGTACGTCGACCAGCCCGCCAACCTGCGCGCCGTGTTTTACTGGGGCCACGCGCCGAACAGCCAGACCCGGTTGCCCGACATGAAGGCCGCCATGCAGAAGCTGGACTTCATGGTCGTCATCGACCCATATCCGAGCATGACCGCCGCGATGCACGGCCGTTCGGACGGCGTCTATCTGCTGCCCGCAGCGTCGCAGTTCGAGACGCAGGGCTCCGTGACGGCATCGAACCGCTCCATCCAGTGGCGCGAGCGCGTGATCCAGCCGCTGTTCGAGTGCAAGACGGACCACGAGATCATGTACCTGCTCGCGCGCAAGCTGGGCTTCGGCGACCAGCTCGTGAAGAACATCAAGGTCGTCAACAACGAGCCCGTGATCGAGGACATCCTCCGCGAGATCAACCGCTCCTGCTGGACCATCGGCTACACGGGCTGCTCGCCCGAGCGCCTGAAGCTGCATATGGAGCACAAGCGCGACTTCAACCCGACCACATTGCGCGCCGAGACCGGCCCGTGCAAGGGCGACTATTACGGCCTGCCGTGGCCCTGCTGGGGCACGCCTGAAATGAAGCATCCGGGCACGCCGATCCTGTACGACCTGCACAAGCCGGTGGCCGAGGGCGGCCTGCCGTTCCGCGCCAACTGGGGCGTCGAGCACAACGGCGAACCGCTGCTGGCGGCCGACGGCTCATTCACGAAGGACAGCGAGATCGACACCGGCTATCCGGAATTCGACCACGTGTTCCTGAAGAAGCTGGGCTGGTGGGCCGAGCTGACGCCGGAAGAGCAGGTGCAGGCCGAGGGCAAGAACTGGAAGACCGACCTGTCGGGCGGGATCATCCGCGTCGTGATCGCCCACGGCTGTGCGCCGTACGGCAATGCGCGCGCCCGCTGCAACGTGTGGAACTTCCCCGACCCCGTGCCGGTGCACCGCGAGCCGCTCGTCACGCCGCGCCGCGACCTCGTCGCGAAGTATCCGACGTATGACGACAAGGCCGCGTTCTGGCGCCTGCCGACGTTGTACAAGTCGGTGCAGCAGGTCGACTTCTCGAAGGACTATCCCCTGATCATGACGTCGGGCCGCCTCGTCGAATACGAGGGGGGCGGCGACGAGACGCGCTCGAATCCGTGGCTCGCGGAGCTGCAGCAGAACATGTTCTGCGAAGTGAACCCGAAGGACGCGGCGCAGATCGGCGTCAAGCTGGGTGAGTTCATGTGGGTCGAGACGCCCACCGGCGCCCGGCTGAAGCTGATGGCGATGGTGACGCCGCGCGTGCCCGAGGGCCTCGTGTGGATGCCGTTCCACTTCGGCGGCTGGTGGATGGGCGAGGACCTGGCAAAGCATTATCCGGAGGGCGGGGCGCCGACCGTGCGCGGCGAGGCCGTGAACACCGGCTGGACCTACGGCTACGACGCCGTGACAATGATGCAGGAAACCAAAGTATCGCTGTGCCGCCTGGTGCGCGCCTGACGGAGGGAGAACGAGATGGCCCGGATGAAATTCATATGCGACACGGAGCGCTGCATCGACTGCAACGGCTGCGTGACCGCCTGCAAGAACGAGAACGAGACGCCATGGGGCGTGAACCGCCGCCGCGTCGTCACCATCAACGACGGCGTGCCGGGCGAGCGCTCGATCTCCGTCGCCTGCATGCATTGCAGCGACGCGCCGTGCCTCGCCGTCTGCCCCGTCAACTGCATCTACCACACGGAAGACGGCATCGTCCTGCACGACAAGGACCAGTGCATCGGCTGCGGCTACTGCTATTACGCGTGTCCGTTCGGCGCGCCGCAGTTTCCGTCCACCGGGTTGTTCAACCACCGCGGCAAGATGGACAAGTGCACGTTCTGCTCGGGCGGTCCGGAGCCCGACACGTCCGAGGCCGAGTTCAAGAAATACGGCCGCAACCGCATCGCCGAGGGCAAGCTGCCGGCGTGTGCCGAGATGTGCGGCACGAAGGCGCTGATCGGCGGCGACGCGACCGTCATCGCCGACATCTACCGCCAGCGCGTCGAGACGCGCGGCTATGGTCCGGAACTGTGGGGCTGGAAGATCGCCTACGGCAAGCCGAAGCGCGGCGGCGACATCAAGGCCACCGGCGACGGTCCCCGCGAGAACCAGAATTTGAAGGATTCGCAGAACGACGAGGGGAGGCTGCCGACATGAAGCGCATCCTCATCCTGTGCCTGCCGCTGGCGCTGCTGGCCGGCTGCCTCGAGGTCGACCAGCATCCGAACTGGGTGCACGGCATGTACGCCGGGAAGAAGGACGACCGGCCCACGCACCAGTTCTTCCACAACGACAAGCTGGCGTGGTGGGGCGCGATCAGCAACCGCAACATGAACCAGAACGAATACAACCGGGCCAACCCGTAGCAGGAGGCGACCATGTCATTCACTCTTCCATCGTTGCGGACAGTGCTGTCGTCGTTCCTCTTATTGTTCCTGTCGCTGTGGCTGGTCGGCATGGCCCACGCCGGCGTCCCGAACAACCGCGCCGAACCGGCATATGCCGAGGAACAGACGATCCTGCAGGCCGAGAAGGATTCGCGCACGCCCGAGCCTGGACTGAACTCGAAGTCGTCCGGCCGCGTGCACATCGACCGCCATTACCTGGGCCAGTACGGCAGCACGGAAGGCACCGTCATCGTCCAGCGCGGCGGCAACCAGTGGCGCGTGTGGCGCAACGGGCCGATCGCAACGGCGATGGGCACGATCCTGGTCGTCGTGCTGGTCGCGATTTTCTTCTTTTACCGCGCCGTGGGTCCCGCGCGCGTGCACGAACCCGAGACGGGCCGGCGCATCCGGCGCTTCACGAGCTGGGAGCGCAGCGTGCACTGGGCGACGGCGATCAGCTTCATCATCCTCGCCGTGACGGGCCTCGTCATCATGTTCGGCAAGAAGATCCTGCTGCCGCTCCTCGGCCACGACGTGTTCGCCGCGATCGCCTACATCTTCAAGTACCTGCACAATTTCGTGGGCCCGCTGTTCATCGTCTGCTCCGTGCTGATGTTCTTCACCTTCCTGCACCGGAACTTCTTCCGCCGCATCGACTGGCAGTGGGTGAAGCAGGGCGGCGGCCTGGTCTCGCACACGCATGTCCGGGCTGGCTTCTTCAACGCGGGCGAGAAATCCTGGTTCTGGCTGGGCGTGACCTTGCTGGGCCTCGTGATGTCGATCAGCGGCCTGATACTGGACTTCGTGACGTTCGGCCAGACGCGCTACGTCATGCAGGTCGCGAATTACCTGCATATCGCCGGCGCCACGTTCTACATCGCGGCCGCGATGGGCCACATCTACATCGGCACCTGGGGCACGCCGGGCGCGTACGAAGCGATGCGCCACGGGACCGTGGACGAATCGTGGGCGAAGGCTCACCACGCCGTGTGGTATGACGAAGTGCAGGCGGGTGTGGCGCCGGGCACCTTCGATGACCGCCTGCCGCCCGACCATACGCCGCCGCCACCGCCGTCCGGCAAGCTGCCGCCGCGGCCCGCGCATTGAGGAGCCGGCAATGAAGACGACGACCACGATCATGGCCGTACTGGTGCTGCTGGCCGCCGCCGGTTGCAAGCAGCATGGCGACCATGCCCAGCGCAAGACCAGATTTCCCGGCATGGTGACGGCCGACGGCGGCACGAGCGGCCAGGTGATGGCCGCGCATGGCGGGCCGAAGACGAATGCCGGGTATGCGGGCGGCACGCCGGGCATTGCCGGCGGCAGCGGCGGCAATACGGCCGGCGCTGCCACCGGCGGTTCCGTGCGCGAGACGGGCCAGGGCCCCAGCCAGGGCGTCACGCCGCCCAGCGGTGCCGGCACGCAGGGCACGACGCAGACCCAGCCCGGCGACCACGGCAAACCGGCCGCGCCGACGCCGGCAGAAATCGGACCGCAGCCGGGCGCCGTCAACCGCGATCCGAGCCATTCGGCGGCACCGGGACGATAAGGGGGACAGGATGAACAGGATATTGACGCTCGCGCTGGTGTTGTCGGCCGCAACGGCCCACGCCGCGCTGCCGCCACCGACGCCGGCCCAGCAGGAGGCCGCTGCCGCCAAGAAGGCGGCCGCCGACGCCCAGGCCGCGAAGGACAAGGCATCGCTGACGGCATCGATGGACGCCATCACGACCCGCTGGCGTGCCCGCGCGAGCGCGCAAGGCTTGAAGACCCATGCGCCGGTCGCGATCGCCGCGGCTGCCCCCGCTGCCGTGGGGGCCGCCGCGCAGGCCGCCGCCCCGGCCGGCCAGCCCGAGGGCAAGTTGACCCCGGCCGGCGCCGCGGCGCCGATCAAGAGCGAGAAGCTGGGCACGGCGCCTGCGAGCACGGACGTGAAGTCCGGTCCGACGAAGGCCGAGCCGCGCGGCACGCCGCCGACCGTCCAGAAAGGCACGCCGAAGGTGGACAACAAATGAAGATGGGCAGCATGCCGATCGCCGTGTTGATGCAGCGGCGCACACTCCAGCACCGCTGGGCGGACGAGGCCTGGGAAGCTGTCGGCGTCGTACCCGACCGCGGCGACCTGCCGCCGCTGCAGGTGCTGAGCGCGACGCCCGAGCGCGACTACTACCTCGTCTCCGGCCTCGAACTGGAACTGTATCCGGACGAGAACGAAGGCTATTACGAGAACTGCGTGGCGCCCGAGTCGAAGGTGTTCGTCCTGTGGCGCATGGAGAACGGCCGCGCGATGCCGGTGCGGGCATCCGTCAGTTATGTCGAGGGCACCCGCATGTTCGACTCGGGCGAGAACGCCGACGGCGTGACGATGCCGGCCGAGATCTACGCGTGGCTCGCGGGCTATCTGCGCGAGCACTACCAGCCGAAGCCGCGCCGCGGCCGCCAGCACGGATGACGGAGCGCGCCGTGTCGGACGAAGGATTCCTGCGCCGCTGGGCGCGTCGTAAATCGGAGAGCAGGACGGACGTTGCGCCGTCGCCGGAGCCTGTCGCGCCCGTCGCGGATTATCCGTCGTCCATCGTGTCGGCGCCCATCGCGGCGCCTGAACCGGTGCGTCTGCCGACGATGGACGACGTCGCCCAACTGACCAGCGATTCCGATTTTTCCGCCTTCGTGGCGCGCGGCGTCGACGCGGTCGTGCGCAGGACGGCGCTGAAAAAACTGTTCGCCGACCCGCATTTCAATGCGATGGACGGGCTGGACGTCTACATCGACGACTACACGAAGCCCAGCCCCGTGACGGAGGCGATGCTGGCATCGCTGCAGCATGCGAAGCAGGTCTTCCAAAGCGCGGTGGATGCCCTCGAAGACGGGCCGGACGAACCCGCGCCGGATGAATCGAACCCATAACAAACACCTGAATCGAGACACGATGAATATCCGCTTGATCGAAGGGCAGGGCGTGGCCCTCGACCCCATGCAGGACGAACGCAACAGCACTGCGCGCCGCGCCGCGCTCGCCGCACTGGCGGACCTGCCGGCACCGGAGCCGCTGGACACGGTGGGTTACCGCTCGGCCGGCGCCACGCTCGTCATCGGCACCCGCGCGGATGCGCTGCCGTGGGCCGAACGGCTGGCCGCCGCATTGCCCGTGACCGTCCTGCTGCTGGACGGGGAGGAGGACCGGGCAGTGCGTCTGTATCCGGTTTTCGCGGCCCGCGCGATCGTCCTGACGGGCTGGCTCGGCGCGTTCGACGCCACGTGGCAGGCACCCGGCAGCGCGCCGGAACATGCGCGCTTCGACCTCGTGCTCGACCTGGGCGCGAGTCCGCAGATCGCCACGCACCATCCTCCGCACGGCTATTACGCGCCCGGACCGGACGAAGCGGCGCGGGCCACCGCCGTCGATGCGCTCGTCGGCATGGTGGGCGAATTCGAGAAGCCGAAATACTTCGCCTACAAGGAACGCCTGTGTGCCCACGGCCGCAACCGCAGGAGCGGCTGCAATGCGTGCATCGAGATCTGCTCGGCCGGCGCCATCGCCGATGCGGGCGACCTGATCGCCGTGAATCCGTACCTGTGCGCCGGCTGCGGCGCCTGCACCACCGTGTGCCCGACGGGCGCGCTGGGCTATGCCTACCCGTCCGCCGCGCACACGGGCCAGCGCATCAAGGCGGCATTGAACGCGTATGCGCAGGCCGGCGGCAGTGATCCGGTGCTGCTCGTGCACGGCGCCGAGGGTGCGGCCCTGCTCGCGCAACTGGACGGCGCCGTGCCCGGGCGCGTGCTGCCGCTGGGCGTGCACCACACGGCGTCGACGGGCATCGACATCTGGCTTGCGGCGCTCGCGTGGGGCGCCGCCGGCGTCGCCGTCCTGACGACGGATGCGGAGGCGCCGCAGTACGCGGCGGCGCTGGACGCGCAGATGGGCATCGCGCAGACCATCATGACGGGCCTCGGCTATGCGGGCGCCCACGTGCAGCTGTTGCGCGTGAGTGGCGCGGACGAGCTGGCGCTCGCGCTGCGGCATGCGCCGCGCGGCGCCGTGCCGGCCCGGCGCGCGGGCTTCAACGTGGCGGCGGACAAGCGCAACACGCTCGACTATGCGCTCGAACACCTGTTGCGCGAGGCGCCGCAACCGGTCGAGGAGATCGCGCTGCCGGCCGGCAGTCCGTTCGGCGCGCTGGACGTCGATGCGGCGACATGCAGCCTGTGCATGGCGTGCGTGGGGGCGTGTCCGGCGTCGGCGTTGCAGGATGGCCTGAACCTGCCGCAGCTGCGCTTCATCGAAAAGAACTGCGTGCAGTGCGGACTGTGTGCGGACACATGCCCGGAAGATGCCATTACCCTGCTGCCGCGGCTGTCGTTCCGGGCCACGCGCAAGGAGCCGGTCGTGCTGAACGAGACGCAGCCATTCCACTGCATCCGTTGCCAGAAGCCGTTCGGGACGGTGCGCATGGTCGAGAGCATGCTCGCCCGGCTGGCCGGCCATCCCGCGTTCGCGGGCCACCTCGACCGCATGCGCATGTGCGGCGACTGCCGCGTGATCGACATGATGACACCCACCGACGAGCAGACCATCCACCAGGCGCAGGAGCTGCGCCGGCGCTGAATTTACGTCATCCTGTACGTCATCCGTTCGCGTCCGGCCCGTGGCAGAATGGGCGCGGGACGCATCGAACAAGGCGCGGGCGCTCACGAGGCGCCCGCGCCGCATATCAAGGAGACGACGATGGCATCACCGTACGAACGCTTCATCCTGGCACGCGACTTCCTCCAGCAGCATCGCACCGACTACGCGACGGCCTACCGCGACTATCGCGCGCCCGAGCTGGACGAATTCACATGGGCC
>Ga0207705_10004378_pt1 | contig 10673 bp, 6 predicted proteins | sample KBSC13metaG_FD_184314 | JGI IMG/M metagenome (GOLD analysis project Ga0207705, IMG submission 184314) | Corn rhizosphere microbial communities from Kellogg Biological Station, Michigan, USA - KBS C1-3 metaG (SPAdes) (version 2) | ecosystem: Host-associated > Plants > Roots > Rhizosphere > Soil ...
GAGAACGTGATGCTGGTGCGCGGGCAGGATGGGGTGAAGCATTTCGGGCTTCTGGATTTCCAGGACGCTCTGGTGGGGCATCCGGCTTACGATCTTGCGTCGGTCCTGGAGGATGCGCGGCGGGATGTGTCGCCCGATGTCGAGCGGGCGATGATCGACCGCTATGTCGCGGCCACCGGCAATGCCGGGACATTCGAGCGGGCTTACTGGGTGCTCGCGGCGCAGCGCAACACGCGAATCCTGGGCGTCTTCACCCGCCTTTGGAAGCGCGACAACAAGCCGCACTACACAGCATTCCAGCCGCGCATGTGGGGGCTCCTGGAGCGCGATCTCGCCCGTCCGGAGCTGGAGCCGGTGCGGCGGTGGTTCGACCTCAACATCGCTCCGGAGAACCGCGCCGCGCCCTGGGCCGAGGCAGCGTGAAACCGGTGAAGAAGGCGCTTCGGCTCAAGGCCGAGATCGCGAGCGAGGTTCCGAAGACGGCGATGGTGCTCGCCGCCGGGCTGGGCAAGCGGATGCGCCCGCTGACCGCTAGCCGTCCCAAGCCGCTGATCGAGGTCGCCGGGCGGCCTCTTCTCGATCATGTGGTGGAGAGGCTGAAAGCCGCTGGCGTCGAAAAGGTCGTCGTCAACGTCCACTATCTGGCGGGAGCGGTCGAAGCCCATCTCGCCAAATATTCTTGCGGGCTCGACGTCGCGATTTCCGACGAACGGGCGCTTTTGCTTGAGACCGGCGGCGGGATGGTCAAGGCGGCGGCCCTCATCGATTGCGACCCGTTCCTGGTGGTCAACAGCGACAATCTCTGGATCGACGGCCCGGCCGACACTCTGAAACTTCTGGCCTCGCACTGGGACGGGTCGAAGATGGACGCGCTCCTGCTCCTCGTTCCCCATGCGAAGGCCGAGAATCATGCCGGCCGCGGCGATTTCCACATGGACAAGACAGGAAGGCTCAGACGCCGCGAGCGGTCCTACGTCGCGCCGTTCGTGTACACGGGCATCCAGATGGTTTCGAAGCATCTTCTCGAAGATGCCCCGGAGGGCCCGTTTTCGACCAACCTGCTGTGGGATCGCGCGATCGAGCAAGGCCGCTGCTTCGGCGCTGTTCACCAGGGGCTGTGGTTCGACGTCGGCACACCGCAATCGATCAAGGCGACGGAGCTGACATTAGAGGATGCCTGAAGGCGCCGCAGATCATCTTCGCAAGCGCGCCGTCTTCACCATCCCGACGCACCGTTCCTTCGCGGATTCGCTCGTTGCGGGACTGATCGCCCGGTTCGGGCGCGATCCGGTTTCACTTGCGAGCGGGCGAATCCTGCTCCCCAACAACCGCGCGGTCCGGAGCATCACCGAAGCCTTCGTTCGAGCCAGCGGGCCGGGGCTGATCCTGCCGAGGCTGATCCCGATCGGCGACCCGGAAATCGATGACCGAATTGGCGGTGCGCTCGACCCGGCGGGGCTCGGCAATCCGGTGCCACCCGCGGTCGATCCGCTGCAGCGGCTTCTCGCTCTTGCCGAGCTGGTCCGGGGCGATGACGAGAGCGCGGTCGAAGCGGTGCGGATGGCGTCGGAACTCGCGCGCACTCTCGATGCCTTGCTGATCGAGGAGGTCGACCCGGCCAAGCTCGCCGAAGCGGCGCTGGATGCGCCGGAGCTTGCGCGGCACTGGCAGATTTCGCTGGACCGGATTCGGGCGATCCTGACCCATTGGCCGCAACGGCTTCGGGACCTTGGGGCGATCGATCTTGCCGAACGCCGCAACCGGCTTCTTCATCGGCTTGCGGAGCGCTGGTCGAGCGAGCCGCCGCCGGGGTTCACGGTCGCCGCCGGAATCACCACTGCGGCGCCTGCTGTGGCGGCCGTGCTGGAGCGGGTCTCTGCAATGCCGGAGGGGATGGTCGTCCTTCCCGGTCTTGCGCTGAAATCGAGCGTTCCGGACGACGAATGGGAGGCGCTTGGGCCGGACGAGAACGGGCGCGGCGGGGAAACCCACCCGCAGTTCCACCTCAAGCTGCTTCTCGACCGGATCGGGGTTGCCCGCGATGAGGTGAGGCTGTGGCCCCGCCTGGGCCTCGCGGCATCGTCGCCGCAGCGGGCGCGGGCGGTGGCGAATGCGTTCGTGTCGGCGCACTTTTCCGACAAATGGAGCGCGCTCAAGCCGGCGCAGCGCCGGTTGTCCGGAGTCCAGGCCGCCGTTTTCCCCGATTTGGCGGCCGAGGCGCAGGCTATCGCACTCGCTGTCCGGGAAGCGCTGGAGACGCCCGAGAAGACGGTAGCGCTGGTTACTCCGGACCGCATGCTCGCACGGCGGGTTTCGGCGCTTCTCGCCCGGTGGGACATCCAGGCCGACGACAGCGCCGGAAAGCCGCTTTCGGAGCTACCCCCCGGCACTTTGCTGATGGGCATCGCGTCGGCGATCGCCGAAGAGGTTTCTCCAGTGCCTTTGCTGGCCTTGCTCAAGCACCCGTTGGTGGGCGGTTTGGACGAGGCCCGGCGCAAATGGCTCGACGACGTCCGGCTTCTCGATCTTGCGCTTCGCGGGCCGAGGCCGGCGCCCGGCCTTCGCGGACTGGATCGCCATTTCGAGGAGAAGGAAGCCGACCGGAAATGCCGCGGCTGCCTCGCGGCGTGGAAGCGAATCCGGCCCAGGCTCGAGCCGCTTGAAGACCGATTCGGAGAGACTCTGAGCGGGTTCGCGGAGAAGCTGGTGGTCGGGGCAGGGAGCCTGGCCGGCGACAGCGGGTGGCGCGGGCAGGTCGGGCGAATGGCGGCCGAGCTGCTTGCCGAGTTGCAGGCGTCGGAGCAGGCGCGGCGGATCGCGGTCGCGCCCGAAGAAGCGGCGACCCTCCTTTCCGATTTGCTTCAAGGCAAGAGCGTTCGGCCCGCTTATGGCGGCCACCCGCGGGTGTTCATCTGGGGACTTCTCGAAGCGCGGCTGCAGCAGGCGGACCTGATGATTCTCGGCGGGCTCAACGAGGGCGTGTGGCCCGCGCTCCCCGCGCCCGACCCGTGGCTCGCCCCGAAAATCCGGGCAAACCTGAAACTTCCGGGGCTGGAATATCGGATTGGCCTTTCGGCGCATGATTTCGCCAGTGCGCTCGGCGCGCGCGAGGTGCTGATCACGAGGGCGAGGCGCGATGCCCGTTCGCCGACAGTCGCTTCGCGCTTTCTGCTTCGCCTGAACGCACTCACCGGCGGCCTTCCGCGCGACATTCCACTGGAGCGGCTGACCGCGGCGCTCGACGATCCCGGCCAGCCGATGCCGGCGGAGCGTCCCGCGCCGGCTCCGCCTTTGGATCAACGGCCGAAGCGGATTTCCGTGACTGCGGTCGACCGGCTGAAAGCGGACCCCTTCGCTTTTTATGCGCAGGCGATCCTTGGGCTTCGGACGATCGATCCGGTCGACGCGGATCACAGCGCGGCGTGGAAAGGAACGGCTGTCCACGAAGTGCTGGAGGAATGGCTAAAGGCCGACAACTGCGATCCCGACAGGCTGATGGACCGGGCGAGGGCGCTGCTCGACGATGAGACCATCCATCCGATGCTCCGCGCCTTGTGGTCGCCGCGACTGATCGAGGCGATCCGCTGGGTGGAGCAGGAGGAGCGCGACAATCAGGCGAAGGGGCGGCTGCCCTTATCGGCGGAAGCCTGGGGCGAGGCGGAAGTCGCCGGGGTGACTTTGTACGGGAAAGCCGACCGGATCGACCGGCTGGCGGACAAGAGCCTGGCGATCGTCGATTACAAGACCGGGAAGGCTCCGGCACCAAAGGCGATCGATGCCGGATTCCGGCTTCAGCTCGGGCTTTTGGGCCTGCTCGCCCGCGCCGGCGGGTTCGAGGGCATTAGCGGCGATCCTCGGGCGTTCGAATATTGGTCGCTGACCAAATATGGCGACCAGTTCGGCAAATGCGTTCGCCCGGACAAGAAGATGGGTCCCGAGGATTTCCTCGCCCATGCCGAGGCGCATTTCGCGGCTGCGGCGGCGGAATATCTGACTGGAACAAGGGCTTTTACCGCCAAGCTTAATCCGGCCTATGCGCCTTATGGCGATTACGACCAGCTGATGCGGCTGGAAGAATGGTACGGCCGGAAATGAGGCGCCTAGCTTCTCGTTCTCTTCTTCGCCTTGGAGGCATAGAGCAAAGCGGCGACGATTGCCGCCGATCCGATTCCGACTGCGACGCCCGCCTTAACGAACTTGGCGCGGCGGTCTTCGTCACCCCTGTCGTCGTCGCGATCGCTCATCATTTGGTCCTCAACGCCGTGGCACTGCTCCCATCTATGGCGGGTCGCTCGGGTTTGGAAGGGGAGGCGGGATGAGCAATCGCGTGAAGGCCCTTCCCGAGCTCGGCGCCGAGCAGGCGCTGGCCGCCGACCCGGACGCCAATGCTTCGCTTTCGGCTTCGGCGGGAACCGGCAAGACTCAGGTCCTCACCGCGCGGGTGCTGAGGCTGATGCTCCACGGTGCGTCGCCCGAATCGATCCTGTGCCTGACCTTCACCAAGGCGGCCGCGGCCGAGATGGCCAACCGGATCGGCGAACGGCTGGCGGCGTGGGTCCGGATGCCGGACAAGACCCTTCGCAAGGAGCTGTTCGCGCTTCGCGAGGCGAACGATCCGGTGGCGATCCGGCGGGCCCGGCAGCTATTCGCCAAGGTGCTGGATTGCCCGGGTGGCTTGCGGATTCAGACGATCCACAGCTTCGCGCAGGCGCTGCTCGCGGCGTTTCCGGCGGAGGCCGGGATTGCTCCGGGATTCGAGCCGATCGAGGGCCGCGCGGAGCAGGAGCTTGCGCGCAATACGCTCGCCAACCTGCTGGCGGGTGCGGAAGTAAGCGGGCAGCGGGGGCTTGTCGACGACGTTCAGAAGCTCAGCCTTCGGCTCGGCGAAGTGGACGCGGTTCGCTACCTGATGCGGTGCGGCCATTCGGCCGATGCGATGGCGGGACTTGGCCCTGCGGGGGAGATCGAGCCGAAGCTGCGCGAAATGATGGGTTTGCCGGAAGGCTCGGTGGAGGCGTTCCTCGGCGATCTTTGTTCGGACGAGCGTTTCGATTGCGAGCTTCTTCGCGCGATTGCCTGGGTGAACCGGCAGTGGGGAGCATCGACGGGCGCCGGTCACGCGGACGCCATCGACGAGTGGCTTGCGTTGCCGCCATCGGAGCGTGCGGCGAGCTTCGAGCGGCTGGCGAAGGTGGTGTTCAAGGCGGACGGCGAGCGGCGCAAGGCGACGGCCGGACAGCTGAAGGTCGAGCCCGACTATGACCGGCACGCGGACCTGATGGCGCAAGCGGTCGCCGAGCTTGTGCACATTCAGAACGGCGCCCGGCTGGCGGCGGAAATGGCGGCGGGCCTGAGGGCCGGGCAGGCGTTCGCGGCGGCTTATTCGCGGGCGAAGAGGGCGGCGGGCGTCGCCGATTTCACCGACTTGATCGACTGGACTCGGAGGCTGCTCGCCGAGCCGGGAATGGGCGAGTGGGTCCGCTACAAGCTCGACCGGCGCACCGACCATATCCTCGTCGACGAATCGCAGGACACCAACGCCGGGCAATGGGAAATCATTCACGCGCTGGCCGAGGAGTTTTTCGCCGGTGCGGGGGCGGTGGAGAACCGGCACCGGACGATCTTCATGGTCGGCGATTTCAAGCAGGCGATTTTCCGGTTCCAGGGCACCGACCCGCAGGAGTTCAAGCGCGCCCGAGCCTGGGTTCGCGAGCAGAGCGACATGCTGAGGGCCGCGGCTGACGAGGATAGCGAAATCGCGCTTCCCGAATATCGGGAGCTGTCGATCGACGCGAGCTTCCGGTCGTCGCAGGCGGTTCTGGACGCGGTCGATTCGACAATCGACGAGATCGGCTATCCGAACATGGGCCTGCCAGAGCAGCCGAACCCGCACCGCGCGTTCTTCAAGCGGTCCGGCGAGGTCGAGTTGTGGAGACCGTTCGCGGTTGCCGACGATGGGGACGAGGATTCGGGCGAAGAGGGATGGCTGGGCGAGGATGCCCGGCTTTATGCCGGCGAGCTCGCAAGGCAGGTCCGCGCCTGGATCGACGACGGTCCCGTGCTTCCCTCGACCGGGCAGAGGATCGCTCCGGGTGACGTGCTGATCCTCGTGCGGAGCCGGGGCGAGCTGGCGTCTCTCATCGTCGCCCGATTGTTCGAGGAGGGGGTTCCCGTCGCCGGGATCGACCGGCTTCATCTGCAAAAGCCGCTCGCGGTGCGCGACCTTCTCGCAGCGGTCGCGTTCGCGGTACAGCCGCTCGACGACCTCAACCTCGCCAACCTTCTGGTCTCTCCGATCGTCGGATGGGACCAGGAGAGGCTTCGCGAGCTCGCCTACGGGCGAGACGGCAAGGCGTTGTGGGAGGTGCTTCGCGAGAAATCGGGCGAATTCGGCGAAGCGCGCGAACTGCTCGGCTCGCTGCTTGCGATGGCCGATTACACGACTCCCCACCGCTTCCTGGAAACGGTGCTGACCGGGCCGATCCAGGGACGACGGAAGCTCTATTCAAGGCTCGGGCTCGCGGCACGGGACCCGATCGACGAGCTTCTGGCGAGCGCTCTCGAATTCGAGCGAACCGAGCCCGGCTCGCTCGATCGGTTCATGGCGTGGTTCGGTCGCGGAGAGGTCGAGATCAAGCGCGACCCGTCGGCTCCGGCGAACGCCGTCCGAGTGATGACGGTGCACGGGGCAAAGGGGCTGGAAGCGCCGGTCGTGATCCTCGCCGATTCCACTGCCGATCCGAAGAAGGCGGGGGGGACTCAATCGTCGGTCGAAATGCCCATCCAGGGGCGAAACGTGCCGGTGGTTCGCCCGCGCAAGGCGGAGCAATGCTCGCCTTTCCCGGAAGTAATCGAGCGCGGCGAACTGCTCGACCTGCAGGAGCATTGGCGGCTCCTTTATGTCGGGATGACGAGGGCCATCGACCGGCTGGTCGTCGCCGGTCTCGACAAGGGCGAGCGGGTCGAAAATTGCTGGCACATCCGGGTCGAGCGGGCGCTCCAGGCTCTGGGCGCCGAGCAAGCGGACGACGAGCGCTGGGGTACAGTGCTGACTTATCGCGGCAATGTCAGCTCGGCGGCGTCGGCGCCCAAGGCGTCGAAGGCGCCGGTTCCGCAGCCCGCGGTCCCGCAATGGGCAAAGACGGCCGCTCCGCCGGAAGCGCGGCCGCCGCGCCCGCTTGCACCGTCGGCGCTCGCTGAAGATCGGGAGGCGGCGCCGCCGCCATCGCCGGAGCTGAAGGCCGCTGCGGAGCGGGGAACGATCGTCCATGCATTGCTGGAGCGCCTGCCTGCGGTGGGGGCGGATCAGCGCGAGCGGGCGGCACTAAGCTGGCTCGAAACCGAGGCAAGGCTGGCCGATGCGCCGGAGCGCGAGGCGATCGCTCGGACCGTATGCGATCTTATCTCCGACAGCCGTTTTTCCGCGCTTTTCGGGCCGGGGTCGCTTGCCGAAGCGCCGATCGCCGCGACCTTGCCCGACGGGCGGGTCATCGCGGGGACGATGGATCGGCTGCTGATCGAGGCGAAACGGATTCTCGTCGTCGATTACAAGACGGGGCGGGCACCGGCGACAGCGGCGGACATTCCGAAATCGCACCGGCTTCAGATGGAGGCCTATCGGCAAGCGCTTTCGGTGATCTTCCCCGGCCGCGAGATCGAATCCGCGCTGCTTTACACATCCGTTGCGCAATTCTTCATCGTCGGGAGTTGAGGGGAGCGCCCTTGCTGCCCATATGGACGTCAACAGAATCGAAGGAGACCCGAGGCCATGGCCACCAAGACCGTCACCGACCAGAATTTTCAAAACGACGTGCTGGGTGCTTCGGGACCGGTGCTGGTGGACTTCTGGGCCGAATGGTGCGGCCCGTGCCGGATGATCGCGCCGGCTCTCGAAGAGATTTCGAATGAGCTTGGCGAAAAGGTGACCGTCGCCAAGCTCAATATCGACGAAAATCCGGACGTTCCGGCGCGCTACGGGGTCCGCGGAATCCCGACCATGCTTCTGTTCAAGGACGGCCAGCCGGTCGCGCAGAAAGTCGGCGCCGCGCCGCGAAGCCAGATCCAGCAGTGGCTCGAGGGCAACCTTTAGCCTTTCGCTGCGCCCGTCATTGAGGAATCGTCCGGCGGCTCTATGCCGTCGAGACCTTTGGTGTCCGGGCGGAAACGCTCGTGCCGGGGCAAATCGTCGCCGGGATTGAACCAGCCGATCTTGCTCGACCAGAAGATGTGATATTCGGGCGGCACTGCCTCCGGATGGTCGAGCGTGACCGCGCTGAAATCGAGCGTGTCCGGCTGATGGTCTACGGTGACGTAGAGCGGGGTCCCGCAGTTCCCGCAGAAGTAGCGCTGGCCGAAGCTGCTCGACTGGACCTCGCGGATGCTGTCCCCGCCCGACGTTACCAGCCAGTCGCCTCTCGGGATGCACGCGAAAGCCTGCGCCGGTGTGCCGCTGCTCAGCTGGCAGGTGCGGCAGTGGCACCAGCCGCAGTCATAAGGCTCGCTCGCCAGTTCGTAGCGGACCGTTCCGCAGAGGCATCCTCCGGTCATTCCCATAGGGTCGACTCCGTTTGACTAAGGCTGGCGCCGTTCCTACATCGCCGGGCGCAACGCTCGTGCGCGGGCGAGGCATGTCGCCACTCGCCTTCGCGCCTCGGGCCTCTAAGGGAATTTCATGTTCGCCGCACTGGCAAAGAGCATCTTCGGATCGTCAAATGATCGCTATGTTCGCGGTCTCGGCAAATATGTCGACGCCGTCAACGCTCTCGAACCGCAGATCGAGGCGCTGAGCGACGAGGAGCTTCGGGGCCAAACCGAGGTCTTCCGCAAGCGGCTCGCCGACGGAGACAAGCTCGACGACCTCATTCCCGAAGCGTTCGCAACCGTTCGCGAGGCCGCCAAGCGGGTTCTCGGCCAGCGGCACTATGACGTCCAGCTGATCGGCGGAATCGCGCTTCACCGCGGCGAGATCGCCGAGATGAAGACCGGCGAAGGCAAGACCCTGGTTGCGACTCTCGCCGTCTATCTCAACGCGCTGACGGGCAAGGGCGTCCACGTCGTCACCGTCAACGACTATCTCGCCCGCCGCGACGCCGACTGGATGGGGCAGGTCTATCGCTTCCTCGGGATGACGGTGGGAGTCATCGTCCCCAACCTCACCGACGAAGAGCGGCGCGAGGCCTACGGGGCCGACATCACCTACGGAACGAACAATGAGTTCGGCTTCGATTATTTGCGCGACAACATGAAGTTCACGCGCGACCTGATGGTCCAGCGGCGCTTCAATTTCGCGATCGTCGATGAGGTGGATTCGATCCTGATCGACGAGGCCCGGACTCCGCTGATCATTTCCGGGCCGACCGACGATAAGTCGGACCTGTACATAGCCGTCGATGCGATCGTGAAGCAATTCACGGCCGAGGATTACGAGCTCGACGAGAAGCAGAAGTCGGTCGTCCTGACCGAGGACGGCACCGAAAAAGCCGAGCGGATGCTCGAGGACGCGGGACTGATCGAAGGCCGCAACCTTTACGACATCGCCAACACCCAGGTGGTCCACCACCTGAACCAGTCATTGAAGGCGAACGTCCAGTTCAAGAAGGACATCGATTACATCGTCAAGGAGGGCAAGGTCGTCATCATCGACGAGTTCACCGGCCGGATGATGGACGGCCGGCGCTGGTCGGACGGGCTTCACCAGGCGGTGGAGGCCAAGGAAGGGGTGGTCATCGAGCCCGAGAACCAGACCCTCGCATCGATCACCTTCCAGAACTATTTCCGGATGTACCCGAAACTGTCGGGAATGACCGGAACGGCGATGACCGAAGCTCCGGAATTCTTCGACATCTACAAGATGAACGTGGTCGCGATCCCGACCAACGTGCCCGTCCAGCGCATCGATGAGCAGGACGAGTTCTACAAGAACATGACCGACAAGTTCGGTGCGATCGCCAAGAAGATCAAGGAAAAGCAGGACAAGGGGCAGCCCGTCCTGGTCGGCACGGTCTCCATCGAGAAGTCCGAGCTGCTCGCCGAATTCCTGGAAAAGGAAAAGATCAGCCACTCGGTGCTCAACGCCCGCTTCCACGAACAGGAAGCCCACCTCGTCGCTCAGGCGGGGCGGATCGGTGCGGTCACGATCGCGACCAACATGGCCGGCCGTGGAACCGACATCCAGCTCGGCGGGAACCTTGAGTTCCGGATGCTCGACGAACACCCCGACCTTGTTGCGGGCACCCCCGAATATGAGGCGCAGGCCGTTAAAATCCGCGAGGAAATCGTCGCGGAAAAGCAACACGTGCTCGACATCGGCGGCCTGTTCGTCCTCGGCACCGAGCGCCACGAAAGCCGGCGAATCGACAACCAGCTTCGCGGCCGTTCCGGGCGTCAGGGCGATCCTGGCCTGTCCAAATTCTACCTCAGTCTCGACGACGATCTGCTTCGGATTTTCGGTCCGCAGACGATGTTCGCACGATTGATGAACAAGAACCTCGAGGATGGCGAAGCGATTGTCTCGCCGTGGATTTCGAAGGCGATCGAGACCGCCCAGAAGAAGGTCGAATCGCGCAACTACGACATCCGCAAGCAGGTCGTTGAATTCGACGACGTGATGAACGACCAGCGCAAGGTCATTTACGAGCAGCGCGCCGACATCATGGACGCGGACAGCATCTCCG
>Ga0207705_10004380_pt1 | contig 10669 bp, 11 predicted proteins | sample KBSC13metaG_FD_184314 | JGI IMG/M metagenome (GOLD analysis project Ga0207705, IMG submission 184314) | Corn rhizosphere microbial communities from Kellogg Biological Station, Michigan, USA - KBS C1-3 metaG (SPAdes) (version 2) | ecosystem: Host-associated > Plants > Roots > Rhizosphere > Soil ...
CAGGGCGCCCGCGGCACCTCACACCGTTCCCCGACGACGGCAACCATCTGAACATCGGAGTCGGCCATGACCTAACTCACCAACTCGAGCGTCGTTCTCAACAACATCAGCGTTGGTTGGGCGCCGCCGGCGTCAAGGTCGTTCGTCCAGCAGGGCGCTCCACCTTGACCCCGGCACCGCCCAACCAAAAGAACGCAGTTACGAGAACGACGCCAAAGACCAACGACCCAACCCTTGACAAGCGAAGGGTCGGCATAGGTAAGCGGCACCTCTTCTGCACACTATTGGCCGCGTGACTTGTACAGGTGCCGTCCCACGAGCGTCAGGATCACGCCGAGGGTGGCGACCGCCCCGTAGACCACCAGCTCGCCTGAAGACGTTTGCATCTTGCTGGCGAGAAGCAGTCGGGCAACGCCCCCGACGCCGAAGATGACAGCCGTAGTGATCCCGAACCGGGCCAACGGATGCCGCATCCAGGGACGCCCGATCCTCCGGCTAATCCTCCGATCGAGGGGCCAGAAGAAGCGGTCATCAAGTCGCTTCGACCACTCCGGAAAACCCATGCCATGAGAATCGGGGCCGATCGGGTGTCTAGCAAGGACGGTCGTCGCGACCGGGACCGGCACTTGCATGTCAGTCCAGTCGGTGGACATTGCTCGATGGGTCGCCGGGGTGCATCGGGTTGTCGTCGGCCAACAGCTCTGGCTGACCCCACGTGTACGCGTGCGGCTTCTTCAACGCCCGCCGTCGCCACCAGGGGAACGCTGCGAGCATAAGCGCCACGCTGATCGCGAGTATCACGAGCATATGGACGAACCCGTCGCGAAGCCACACACCCGCGTAGGCGCAGACCACCGCCGCGACTGAGTACCCGAATCCGGGCCGGTGCCGGAGCACTCGTAGGTAGCTCCGGAACGACGGCAACTCCACGGCGACATCATGCCCGGATTCCCGCGTCGTTTAGCGCCGGCTATCGCCGCCGTCGTGGCGTCGCGGTCCGCTGATATTTCGTTGTTATCGACGCGGGCCTGCTTCTTCCCACCAATCGGGGCCGGGTTGGCCCGCGTTCTCGAGAGAGCGCAGCGAATTGGCCGCCTGTAACCACTGGCCTCCGCTGGTGCCGCAGAACGACCAGAGCCTGGTGGCCGCCTTCGTGTACCGGTGGATTAGCTGGTCGAGGTCGAACTCATCGATTTCGCCGGCATCGAGTCGAGTGAAGCCGTCGCGGACGTGGTCGAGCAGCTTGTGCAGTTCTTCCCGGTGATACCGGCCGACGACTTCCCGCGCGGCCTGTCGCTCTGGCTTGTCGGACGCTTGAGGATCACTGTCGCTGGTTTCAGCCACGGCGCGAACGTACGTCACGGCGCCTGGCCTTGGCGCGTGTTGATGGCCGACGGGTCCACAGATGGGCGGCGGTCACGTCGTTGTGCCTGTGGAGGGCGGAGGCTGCCGGTGGAGGCGTTATGGACGAGGAGTACCAGGCTTACCCGTGGATGTCAGCGCCGGATGATCGGTTCACGTTGGCGCTGATCCTGGACGTCGGTGAGGTGCTAGCCCGGCATGGTTATCCGGCTCCGTCAGGTGCGGTGCTGGTGGAGCTGACCTCGGGGTTGTTCCGCGCGTTGCACGCGCGCTAGACCTAGCGGCCCAAGTCGCGGCCATGCCCGCGTTCGGGGTGGGAGTACGGCTGATGGTGAGGGTCGATCCCGAGGCCGCCCCGGCGGGGCGCCCACGCGATATGGCTGAGCATCTGTTCGGCGCTGGGCCGGCGCGGCCAGTCGGCAGCGGCCGGCAGCTCAGTGTCATCGCGCAACTGGGTGTGCGCGGCGGCGCTGTCGTCGCTGGTGTCGAGCATCTGCCGAAGCCGCTCGGCCGCGTCCACGCGGCGACCAGCCGTGTCGCGCGGTGTGATCTCGGCGTCGGGTTCGGGCGCGAGGTAGACGTGGTTGGACTGCCGGCCGCGGGTCACGCCGACGTAGAGGTTGGTGCGGTCCAGTCCGGGTCGGGCGAGCAGGAGTGCGTGGTCGACGGTGGCGCCTTGCGCGCCCGCGATGGTGGATGCCCAGCCGTAGCGGGCGTGTTGGGCGAGGTAGTCGTCGGGCAGTTCGGCGGTCGCGGTGTTGTCGAGGCGTTGCACGGTCAGTCCGGTGGCGGTGCGGCCGGTGACGGTGAAGGTGTCGCCGTTGCGGAGATGGTCGGCGCCGACGCGGATGTGACGGTCGTTGCGGGTCACCCGCAACCGGTCACCGATCCGCCAGTCCCGGCCGCCGGCGATCAGCAGCGGCTCGCCCTGGACATCGCCGGTGTCGATGGCGTGTTGTCGGCCGAGGGTGTTGAGGTCGTCGACGTCAGCGTTGCTGCGGGCCAGCATCAGCACCCGCCGGCCATCGCCGGTCAGTTCGGTGTAGTGGCGGAACAGCGCCGCGATGGTGTCGTCGCTGCCGCCGGGGGTGTGCACCCGGCCGGCTTGCAGGTAGAACTCGATCGCGTCGGGGTTCCCGTCACGAAGCCGCAGGGAGGCGTGGCGCTCCCAGGGTTCGGTGAACCGGTGCACCGTGTTCAGCTGCGGTGAGCCGAGGCGGTGCGCGAGCGCGGGGAGCATGCCGCCGGCCTGGTCGATCGCGCCGATCTGCGCTGGGTCCCCGACCAGCACCAGCTTCGCGCGCCGCTCCCAGACGATCCGGGTGATGGTGTGCAGGTCGGCGGTGGACAGCATCGACGCTTCGTCGATGATCACGACATCACCGTCGCCGACCCGGTAGCGGAACCAGGCCGGGTCGCGCGGGTCACGGTCGACGTGTTGTTCGTGCAGGAACTTCGCGACGGTGTCCCCCGGAAGTCCCGTCGCAGTCCCGAGTTCTTTCGCCGCGCGGGCGGATGGGGCGAGCGCGAGCACCCGATGCCCCTCGCTCTGCCAGGCCGCCACGGCCGAGCCGAGGGTGGTGGTCTTGCCGGCACCGGCCGGGGCGACCAGCACGCTGACCGCCGCACCATCGGCACAGAGGCTGGCGACCGCGTCGATCTGTGCGGCGTCCAACCCGCGGCCGAGCACGACCGTGCGCAGGGTGTCGAGGGTGCACACGGCGACTTTGTCGTGCCGGCCGGCGTCGGCGACGGCGAGGATGTCCAGCTCGCGCTGCAGGGTGGTGCGCGACGCGTAGCGGGCGTCCGACCGGCGTACGGGACCGTCGGTCTGGTCCCGTAGCCGCACGGCCTCGGTCGAGACGAGGGCGCGGTCGGTGAGCCGCTCGAGGAGCTCGCGGGTCATGTCGGGGATGAACCTGGCGGTCGGGATCCGCGCGGCGATCTCGACGACGACGTCGGATCGGGTGAACACCGCCCGCCGCCCGCCGGCCGCGACGACGGCCTCGACCAGCGCCCGGTCGACCGCAGCGACGACTTGCCCCTGGGACGGCGGGGGCCCGATCGCCTCCCGGACCGCTGCGGTCAAGCGCTCCGGGGTCCAGCCGATTCCGGCCGCCTCGTCGGTCCAACGGTCGAGCAGCCCGGTGATGTCGACAGTCTCTTTGTGCGGGCGGGTCTTGATCACCGCGACCTTCTCCACCGCGACCCGTTCCGCGGACGTCAGCGGACGACCAAGCAGCTCCTCGTAGCCGGCGATCACCGGTGCGGCTTCAGCGAGTGTCTGCGCGGTGCGTTTGGACCACAGCCGGGTCAGCTCGGTCGGGACGCCGGCGATCTCGGCTTGTCCGTCCTTGCTCACTGGCGTCCACGACACACCGAGAGTCCGTGTGAGCTCGTTGCGGAGCGCGGCCTGGTAGAGCGCACCGGCGGACTTCTTGTGCGCATAGATCTCATGCCCGTCCAACGTGCGCCAGCCGCCGTCGTGACAGCGCACCTTGTTCAGAACCAGCGCGTGCGTGTGCAGCTGTGGATCCCCCGCGCGGCTGGTGCGGTGGTCGAACACCGCCGCGGCGAACCCCTCACTGCCGACCTGAACGGCGCCGTCGCGGCCGGTGCGGGAGAACGACGCGTGCTCGTCCAGGTAGTCCAGCGCGGTGCGTACCGCGGCTGCGTGCGCGCGGCGCACCGCGGTCGACACGCCGTCATCGGCGAGCGCCCACATGGCGCTCACGGACTTGGGTGCAGAGAACGTCAGGTCATAACCGGTGACGCCATCTGCCCGCCACCCGCGGCCGAGCTGCACGTTCGCGGTTGGGTGCAGCGCGCGGCCGAACATCGCCTCCAACTCCCGCTCCTCGACGCGCGCATCCGCGGACAGTGCGAGCTGTTCGAGACCGCGGCCATACCAACGTCCCGGTGCCTCACCGATGCCGAGGAAGTACTCACACGCACCGTGCTCGACCTGGTCGGCGTAGTACCGCCACGACCCGGTGCGAATCTTCGCCGTCGACAACATGCGCGGCACCGTACGCATCCCCGATGCACATGTCTGCGCAGTTGGTGGGGCGGGAGAAGAAGGGCAGGCGGAGCGGGTGGGAGAGGGCGGAAGTGTTGGGCGGTAAGGGAAACGGCGGGTAGTGGCGGTGAAGGTTCGCGAGGCGAAGAGGAGCCGGCGGAAAAGTTGAAGTCGTGAAACGCGTTCGCGCGTGTCACCGCAACCCCACCGCGCGCCGGGACTCCGGCAGAACGTGGAACGACACGCCGAAGCGCGTTATCCACACAAGAAATTCATTGAGCCACTCCAGCCGTCCAGCACCGTCCACAGCCATTCACCGCCAACTCCTGCCACATACCTACAGCGGCTTTCTCGGAACGACGGGGCAAAACCTGCCCCTACGGCGTCGCATCCTTATCCGCCTAACGGTGCTCACGAGCCAACTCGAACCGAAGGGCACCGCAGCTGAGAGGAGCGACCATGGCCCTGCTAACTGTCGACCAAGCGGCCGAACGGCTCGGAACCACACCGCGATTCATCCGCCGGCTGATCGCCGAGAAGCGCATCGCCTACGTGAAGCTCGGCGGCTGGCACGTCCGGATCGAGGACACCGTTCTCGACGAGTTCATCGAAGCCGGCCGCGTCTATCCACAGATTGGTCCGCGACCCGCCTACACCCGCTAATCGTCCGGTTCCCTCGAGAGCGTCAGCTTCTCGGAGGCCCAAGTGGGACGACGCGATTTCGGCAGTGTCCGCCGCCGCGACAGCGGTCGGTGGCAAGCGCGCTACCGCGACCCGAACGGCCGCATGCAAACACGCATGTTCGCCACGAAGGGCGACGCGACGCGTTTCCTTGCTGGCATCCGAGCCGACCTCGACCGTGGCGAGTGGTTCGACCCCAACGCGGGTCGTCAGCTACTGAGCGATTATGCGCACGGCTGGGTGAAGACCCGGCGCGTCCGCGGACGTCCACTCGCGCCGCGGACGGTCGTCCAATACAACTGGCAGCTCGACAAACACATCCTGCCGGCGATCGGCCACCTTCAGCTGCGCCAACTGACACCCGCGGTCATCCGCGAGTGGCACGGCAAGCTGACATCACCCACCGGTCCCGGGGCGATCACCGCCGCCAAGTGCTATCGACTGCTGCACTCAATCTGCAACAGCGCAGTCGCGGAGGAAGAGATCCCGCGCAACCCCTGCTCGATCCCCGGTGCCGGGCAGGAGTCAAGTCCCGAACGCCCGGTCGCGACCGTCCCGCAGGTCTTGGCGCTCGCACAGGCGGTCGACGAGCGGTGGCGCGCTCTCGTTCTCCTTGCCGCGTTCTGCTCGTTGCGGTTCGGCGAGCTCGCCGCGTTGAAACGCAAGGACATCAACGTCCCGGAGGCCTCCATCACAATCCGCGTCTCCGTCTCCGACCTGCCCGGGGGAGTTCGCCACGTCGGTCCACCCAAGACCGACGCCGGTAACCGCGTCGTCACCATCCCCGCCGCGGTCGTCCCGGCGATCTCCGAACACCTGGAGCGGTTCGCACGGCCTGGTGACGACGGACTGGTCTTCGTCGGGCCACTGGGCGGAGTTCTGCGCGAGTCGAACTTCAACAACGGCATCTGGCACAAGGCCACGGCGAAGGTCGGCGTGCCCTACCTGCACTTCCACGACCTCCGGCACACCGGAAACACGCTGGCCGCGGCTACCGGCGCCAGCCTGCGGGAACTCATGGTGCGGATGGGTCACGCGAGCCCGAAGGCCGCGCTGCGCTACCAGCACGCGACACGGGACCGGGACGCCGCGATCGCCCGCGCGCTTTCGGAGCTCGTGGAGCAGTCTCAGCCTGCCGACAACCCGGCGGCGTCGGCCGAGCATGACCGTCCTACACCGGAAAAGCCCACCGCTAGTGGCCCATCTGTGGCCCGTCGATCTTCATCGGGCCGTCGCGGGAAAGGCAAGACACCGTCTGACCTGGGCAAACGCTCTGAGGGCGAACAAGGTACGTTCAACTTCCCAAGCTGACAGTGGGGGTTCGATTCCCCTCACCCGCTCCAGCCCAGTCCACCTTTCTGTGTGGACGGGGCCGCGGGCCCAACGATCATGACGTAATCCGCAGCACACGGCCGCGACACGCCTCGTGGTCATTAAGGACCAGAAGGCGCACCCTTTGGTCCGATTTATCGGTGTCGGGAAACGGTCGATCCTGACGGGGAAGCCCCCGGACCTAAGTGAGTTGACCTCCCTGTGTGGCCCTGTTCCCGTCACGCCTTCCTCGCTGCTACCTCCGCCTTCGTTGTCCTGATCGGCGTCGCTCCTGCAAGCGCCGCGATGACATCCACGACCGCGGCCACCCGCTCGATCACGGTGCAGTTGGCCACCGGCAACACGGGCCAGTTGGCCGCCTTGGCACGAACGCGGCGCCTGTCGCCGCAGACAAGGCTGCGGAGGCTCCGGAGCTTGCTGCCGAACGAGTCAACGCGTTCGCAGACCGAGGCGATCCTCGCTCGCTGGGGATTTCGCGTGAGCCACGAGACGGCCTTCACGGTGTCCGCTGTTGCGCCAGCCGATCGCGTGCGCGCGGCATTCCGCCGCCGCTCGACCCAGCATGGCGCCACGGGCACCTTGGACACCGGCGTGCTCGCCGGGCTCGCGAGCAGCGTTGTCGACGACACCACGCTCGTCGGCAAGTTGCGTCCCGCGCTGACGCCGACACAGATCACCGGCCTCGACGCCCAACAGCTGTACGACACGACTGATGGCACGCCGGAGGCGGGGATGACGTCGCCGACGATCGCCACCTTGCAGTTCTCCGGCTGGGACGACAGCGACCTCTCCGCGTTCGCCAGCGGCAATGGCCAGCCGGATCCGGTGGCGACCGGGCAGTACACGCCGGTGAGCGTGGACGGCGCCGACCCCGGTGAGCCGGACGGCACCGGCGGCGAGATCGAGGTCGCTCTCGACCAGGAGAGCCTGCTCGCCGCAGCACCGAACGCACCCCAGCGGGCCTACTTCACGAACAACTCCGCGCAAGGAGAGATCGACGCACTCGAGCAGATCGCCTCCGACGCGGTGACCACCCAGCACATCGGTGCGCTGTCGATCTCCTGGGGGATGTGCGAAGCGATGGCTGATCCCGCCCTCGGCCCTGTGCATCAGGCCCTCACCGATGTGCTGGCCGCCGGCGTCACCGTGTTCGCGGCGAGCGGCGACTCGGGTGCCTTCGACTGCAACGAGCCCGGCGCTCCGGACAGCAGCTTGGCGGTCGACTACCCCGCGTCAGATCCGTTGGTTGTCGGTGTCGGCGGCACGACCGTGGACGACACCGTCGCCACCACGCCGCAGGAGCAGGTGTGGTGGGACCCAGCGACCCAGAACGGTGGGGGCGGTGGCGTCTCGTCGGAGTTCGACGAGCCCGACTACCAGACCTCCACTACGGCACTGTCCGGCCGCGGCGTACCCGACATCGCGCTCGACGCCGACCCGGCGTCCGGTGTGGATGTCTACGTCGACGGGTCAACCGGGACCGTCGGAGGCACCAGCCTCGCCAGTCCGCTGGCCGCCGCGACCTTCACCGACATGCTCGCGTCGCACGGCGTCACCGGCGGCGTCGGCGACATTCACTTCGGGCTGTACGGCGCACCGGCGAACGCCTTTCGCGACATCACCGTCGGCGACAACGGTTTCTACGCAGCCGGCCCCGGCTACGACGAGGCAAGCGGTCTCGGCGCCCCGCAGTGGCAAGCGCTCGCTCCGGGCCTGATCGGGTTCATCACGGTGCATGCGCCGGCCTACTCACGAAGCCGCACCATCCCTGTGTCCGTCGCCGGGTTCCCGGGTGCGACGTACACCGGATGGGAGGCGGGTGTCGGCACCGAACCGACCGACTGCGATCCAGCCGCGATGAGTCCAACCCAGCCAACCTCGGTGCACGCGCCAGCGGACGGGCGGGTCACCGTTTGGGTCGTCGGCTACATCGACGGAAGCTGCTTTCTCGATGACGGAACCACCACTGTCGACACGCTCGCACCCTCAGCCCACGCGAGCGCAGCCGCCGCTCATCCGAACAGTGCCGCGCTGAGCTTTCGCTGGAGTGCGACCGACGGATCACCGTCCAGCGGCATCGCGCACTACGCCGTCACAGTGACCCACAGCGGCAGTTCGACACCGGACTATCGGAACGGCGCGACACGCTCCACCGCGGTGACGCTCGCGGGTGTTCCCGGCCGCACCTACACACTCACGGTCACGGCAACCGACAACGCCGGCAACACCTCGACCGTGCGCAAGGCGACAGTCACGCTGCCGTTCGACGACCGCTCACTGCATTACTCGACGCACTGGGCACACACAAGCTCGACAAGCGCCTACCTGCACACGCTGGACAGCACCGCCACCCGCGGCGCCAGTGCCCAGCTGACGGCGGTCGGCCGCTCCTTCACCGCACTCGTCACCACATGCTCGACCTGCGGCTCTCTCACTGAGTACATCGACGGTCATCGAATCCGCACCGTCAGCCTCCGGACGTCGACCCGCCACTACATCGCCTCTTTCACCGTGGCGCGTTTCAGCAGCAGCGGTCGGCACACGGTCAAACTGGTCGACGCTGCCGGACACATCGACCTGGACGGGATCGCCGTCGCCCCCTGATCGAGCCCGCTGAATTCCGCGGCCTGGCCCCTCGCCGTAACCGCCGAGGGCGCGCATACTCAGCCCGTGACCGCGTCGCCCACCGGGCGCCAGTCGACCCCGATGTCCGCACATCGGGATGAAGTGCTGGCGGGACGGGTCCGGGCGTCGATGGACGCGTTCACGAAGATGCGCTCCGTGTTGGCGGCACTCGCAACCCAAATCGCCGACGTCGAGGACGAGGCGGCGCTGATGTTCGAAGCGCGAGCGCTGACCTCGTCAGATCGTGGCTCGGAGCTACGAGGTCATGCCGACGCGGCCCGCAAGTTCGCTGCTGAGGAGCGAGCGCGTGCGGCCGAATACAGCGCCCCGGTCGCGCAGACTGCGGTCGAGTAGCCGATCGCTAGGCGGCGCGGACGAAGAAGTCCGGCTGCGACACGATCGCCCTCGACGGCCGGTTCCACGCGGAGGGACTGCGGTCGTTCGCGGGAACCAGCGCGTCGAGGATCTTGGCCGCGGCTTCCACCAGCACGGGACTGACGCCGACGACAGTGCCGTAGGCGGTATTGCAGGTGTATGTCGGCATCGGGGCCACCTCTCGTTGCCGGCCGCGTCGATCTGTCCGGAGTCGTTCTGTCTGGCGGGTACAACGAGTGGGAACCGGGAGAGGCGTCTGCCGTTCGTCGGCATCGCAGCCACCGAACGGCGGACGACAAACCGGGCGGCTCCCGACCGTAGTTGCGCGAACTATGTCGCCACGAACTAGGTCGCCACGCCCAACGCCCGGTGCAGGAACTCGATCTGCAACAGCAGCAGGTTCTCGGCCACCACCTCTTGCGCCGCCATGTGAGTCACTCCGGTCAGCGGAAGCACGGTGTGGGAGCGACCGGTCTCGGCAAGCCGCTGAGACAGCAGAAGGGTGTGCGCGGCAACCACGTTGTCGTCGGCGAGGCCGTGGATGAGCAGCAACGGCCGCGACAGGCTCGCCGCATCGTCGAGCAGCGCATTGCGGTCGTAGACCTGCGGCTCCTCGTCGGGATGGCCGAGATAACGCTCGGTGTAGTGGGTGTCGTAAAGGCGCCAGTCAGTCACGGGCGCGCCCGCCACGGCCGCGTGAAACACATCCGGTCGGCGCAACACCGCCATAGCCGCGAGGTAGCCGCCGAACGACCAACCGCGAATCGCCACCCTGGCCAGGTCGAGCGCCGGCTCCGCCTCAGCCACGGCGTGCAACGCGTCCACCTGGTCGTCCAGAGCCACCCCGAAGTCGTGATGCACCGCGCGCTCCCAGTCGGGGTCACGGCCCGGGGTCCCCCGACCATCAACGACGAGAACGGCGAAGCCACGGTCGGCGAGCCATTGCGGCTCGAGCCAGGACGCGCGCGCAGACAACACCCGCTGGCTGTGCGGACCGCCGTACGGATCGAGCAGCACCGGCCATGAACGACCCGGCTCGTGGGCGCTCGGCAACACCAGCCCGCAGCGCAGCTCTCGCGCACCGACAGCCATCAACCGGACCGACGGCGTCACCGTCGGTGCTTCTGCGAGCGACCGCAACGGACGCCGGGCAGTGGTCGTGTGCACCTCGTAGCGGCGGCCGAAGTGCCCGAGGTCGGAGGCGGAGAGCACGACAACGCCGTCAGCAGCGACCGCGCCGTGAACGCCCGGCTCCGATGTCACATCGGTCAGGCC
>Ga0207705_10004381_pt1 | contig 10669 bp, 6 predicted proteins | sample KBSC13metaG_FD_184314 | JGI IMG/M metagenome (GOLD analysis project Ga0207705, IMG submission 184314) | Corn rhizosphere microbial communities from Kellogg Biological Station, Michigan, USA - KBS C1-3 metaG (SPAdes) (version 2) | ecosystem: Host-associated > Plants > Roots > Rhizosphere > Soil ...
TGGGATAATAATAAATCCAACTGTTTATTTTTTTCATTTATTTCAGTATATTTAAATCCTTGTGGTTCTATTTCATCGTTCCCTCACGGTACTATTTGCACTATTGAATATATAGAGCTATTTAAGCTTAGAGAGTGATTTCCCTATATTCAAACTATCTGTTACTTGGATAGCTATACTTTAAAAAAAAATTAAAGAAAACCACTGGGATTGTCACCCTCTATGATTATGTATTCCAACATATTTTATTAACTTTAATTTAACAGCTAATTTCAATTTCGCTCACCACTACTTTCAAAATCTCTATTGATTTATATTATCTTTTGGTACTGAGATGTTTCACTTCCCAAAGTGTTTAATTTACATTAATTGTTTTCACAATAGGAAATTTATCTATAAATTAGATAATTTCGTAGTATTCTTACGTCCCTTTTCTCTATATATCTAGACTTCCATAAATAAAACTAATTGACTTATTTTTAAAAAGAAATTAGAAATCTTCAAAAAATAAATTTATATAGTAAAACATTTTTCATTTCATTTAATTATAATAACATTGATATTAAATATTCAATAATTTAGGTGCCGAACTATTAACAGAAACTGTTAAAAAAAAAACCAAAAAAAAAAATATAAAATAACCAAATGTACATAATTGGCTAATTAAAATATAAGGTTGCTCGACTGGTTGGGCACCTAATCAACCTAATAGTAAAAAAATTGAAAAAAAGATATATATAACAAAATTTAATATCGGGTTCATAATACCATTAGCGGTTCGAGCCTGATTTAATAGCGGCAAAAACAATAATATAGCAATAGCACCGCCCATTAAAACAACGCCACCAATTTTACTAGGACAAGCTCGTAAAATAGCATAAAACGGAAGAAAATATCATTCAGGAACAATATGTAATGGTGTAACTAACGGATTTGCATAAATATAATTATCAGGATGACCTAAAACATTCGGGTATCAAAAAATTATAATAGAAAAAAATGTAAAAAATACTAATAACCCAAAAATATCTTTTAACGTAAAATACGGATGAAAAGCAATTTTATCAATTTTACCAGGGCCAACTAATGGATTAGTAGAACCGTTCATATGTAAAAAAATAAGATGAACAATTGATACTGCTGCAATAATAAAAGGAACTAAATAATGTAAACTGAAAAATCTATTTAAAGTTGCATTATCAACAGCAAAGCCACCCCATAATCAAAATGCAATGTGCGGACCTACACCAGGAATTGCTGTGAATAAATTTGTAATAACAGTTGCTCCTCAAAAACTCATTTGTCCCCATGGTAAAACATAACCAATAAAAGCTGCTGCCATCATTAAAATAAATATAATAACTCCAGAAATTCATAACCCACTACTTGTTTTATAAGATGAATAAAAAATGCCACGAGCAATATGTAAATATACAATTAAAAAAAACATAGATGCACCATTTGCATGTGTATATCGTAAAAATCAACCCATGTTAACATCGCGCATAATATGTTCTAATGATAAAAAAGCTAATGCCGTATTAGGAGTATAATGCATTGTTAATAGAATGCCAGTAACTAACTGTATAACAAGAATAATACCAGCAATAACACCAAAATTATAAAAATAATTAAAATTTTTAGGGGTTGGATAATCTATAATATGATTATGTAAAATATTTAAAATAAATTGTTTTGAAAATCTAAATTGTGTATTATTTTGTTTTACATTGATAAAATCGTTTTTTTTAATATCAGAATGTATTAGCGGAATTCGATTTATATTTTTAATAAACATTTATATTTTATTTATAATAAATTTTCTTACTATATACCATTAAATGTATAAAATATGGCAAAACATGTATCATAGCTAGAATCAATATTTATATAAATTCTAAATAATAGAATTTCATAAAACAACATTTAAAAATGCCACTATTAATACAAATAACGCAATAACGTCGGATAAAATAAATAAAAAAAGACCTAGAAGGTCTTGCACCTTCGACAATTTCATTACGAGTGAAAGGTTCTACTTCTGAACTATAAGCCTATTATAATTTATATATTAACTTTTCTTTGGAAAACTTTTTACACCAAGATCTACACTAGCATTAGTTTCACTTCCAGTATGACCAACAGAACTATAGTTATTTTGATTATATTTGACAGATCCTGCAAAAGTAGGAGAGTCTGTTAGCAATGGCGTTATATCCGGCGCCGGTAATTCTAATGCTTTGTTATGAGTGCATACCCTATCAACTACAGAAACAATTGTTTTATGCCTATAATGTTCGTGAACTGCAATACACGCTGTACCTGCGGCTGCACCAGCAGCAATTGGAATACCGGCTTTAACGGCTATCGACCAAAGTGTATGTTCAGCTGGATTTTCAACTAATAATAAAACTGTCGCTTTATTTATATGTAAATAAAAAAAAGGCACCTTTTTCTCACGCCAAAAATAAAAATGGCAATATAACAGATTTGTTAAACCTACGAGCGAAAAAATGCTTAAGAAACGGATTTCTCACGGAATAAAGTTATCTATAAAATATGTTATATAAAGAAACATTATAGTTAAAACAGTACTTGTAGACCAAACGATATAACCAAATCTGGTATAAAACATTATATGTAAAATGCTTATACTTCAGCCAAATCGTAAAAAATTAAATCAGCGTCATCATCCGTTTAATGTATTAGATTGGCTATGCAAAACTCTGCATAATTCTTTCCAGAAATAAAAAAACCGAGTTTTATTTTCAAAATTTATATAATAATAACAAACAATAAAAAATGATATTAATTGAATACTAAGCCCTAATAAAAAATGTGCATTCTTAAATAAAACCATTAAAATAACACTATATAAAAACTGAAAAATAGAACTATATAAAGTATTTTCTGGCATTTTTATAGGCCCTTCCTGATAACTAGATGTATGCATAGTACGAGCGCCTTGTAAATATACATTTTTCTTTATATGTTTTTGTGTAAAAGACTGTGACCCGATAGAATAAAATAGAATACGTGTATGTTTACCAACCATTTTAGTTAATATAATTACAAATGCTAAAATAAACAATAAAATAAAAGCAGTTTTTAAAAACGCAATTTCAAGACTCAATAAAATACTACTTATTAGCAAAAAAATAGCTATAAAAAAACAAGTAGCAGAATATACTGCATTATTAAAAATTGTAGGTGCTAACGCGAGACTAAAAATTAATATGGTTAAAAGAATAGTAAATAAAATCATAAAATAATTTAGTATATATATATAATTATGGCATAAAAATTATGAATCACAAAAAATAAATTATAATCTACAAATAATAAAATACCCACTATCAGAATTGAACTGATATTTATAGATTTTAAGTCTACAGTATTAACCATTGTACTAAGTGAGCTAGCAAAATTAAAGTCGCTACAAAACACTTTGAATTTATTTAAAAAAAAATAGTCATATACTAATTATTAGTTATTATTAATTCATTTTAAAAATACAGGTAGATCAACACCTATAATAACTATAGGCATAAACCCGTGGTTAATTCCACAAAGTTCGGAACACTGACCATAGAAAATTCCTTTTCTATATATGTTTAAAGCAACTTGATTTAAACGACCTGGACAGCTATCTATTTTAATACCTAAAGAAGGTACGGCCCAACTATGTAAAACATCAGAGGATGTTACTAATACACGAATACTAGTATTTATCGGCAATAAAAGTGGATTATCAACTTCCAATAAACGTAGTTGGCGTAATGTATTATCTTCAGAAGATAACATATAACTATCAAAATTAAATACATTTTCTGTTAAATTTTTGCCGCCCACATTAGCATCAGAAATTTCATAGCTCCAATATCACTGACGACCAATAACTTTTAAAGTTAATTGAGGCTCTAATAATTCATCCATTGTATATAATAAAACAAATGACGGTAAAGCAATTATAATTAAAATTAAACTTGGTATTATTGTTCAAACAATTTCTAATAATGTATTATGTGTTATATTAGATCTTTTTGCTATCGTATTTTCTTCACGAAAATAATATACAATATAAAGTAAAATAACTAGCACAAAGCCAACAATTATTACTAAAAAAAACATGATATCATTATGTAATTCAATGATTGCACGCATAATAATTGTCGCTGGTTCTTGAAATGACATTTTCCAGTGTGCAGCTGGTGAATACATTTCTGAAGAGACAGATGCAATTCCAAATACAAATTTTGTAGATCAACAATCTGCTTTAACTGAATCTAAAGTTTTAGAATTCGTAAATGCGTCATAAATTATATAAATAAATAATATTGTAGACATTAATGTAATTGCGGAACCATATGATGCAATAATATTCCATTCATAAAAACTATCTGCATAATCCGGAATTCTTCGCGGCATTCCAGCTAAACCTAAGAAATGCATTGGGAAAAAAGTAATATTAACACCTAAAAAAAAAGACCAAAAATGAATTTGACCTAATGTTTCGTTGTATTTAATACCAAACATTTTTTCTAATCAATAATAAAATCCAGCAAATATCGCGAAAACGGCACCCATAGATAATACATAGTGAAAATGAGCTACAACATAATAAGTATCATGGAATGCAACATCTAAACCAGCATTAGCTAAAATAACACCAGTTACACCCCCAACCGTAAACAGAAAAATAAAACCAAGTGTAAAAAATAGAGGTGTTTTCATAATTAAACGTCCACCTCATAAAGTCGCCAATCAACTAAAAATTTTAATACCGGTAGGTACGGCAATAATCATTGTTGCGGCTGTGAAATAAGCACGTGTATCAACATCTAAACCTACAGTATACATATGATGCGCTCATACAATAAAACCTAAAATACCTATAGACAACATAGCGTAAACCATTCCTAAATACCCAAAAATTCTTTTACGTGCTAATTTTTCAACTATTTGACTAACTATACCAAAACCAGGAAGAATTAAAATATAAACTTCTGGATGTCCAAAAAATCAAAAAAGATGTTGATATAAAACTGGATCGCCACCGCCAATGGGAAGAAAAAAGCTTGTATTAAAATTTCTATCCGTTAATAGCATAGTAATAGCGCCAGCTAAGACCGGTAAAGATAATAGAAGTAAAAATGCAGTAATAAATACTGACCAAACAAATAACGGCAAACGATGAAAGGTTAAACCCCGTGCACGCATATTAGTTATAGTAACAATAAAATTAATAGCACCTAAGATTGAAGAAGCTCCAGCAATATGCAAACTGAAAATAGCTAAATCAACTGCTGGGCCGCTATGTGCTTGAATACCACTTAAAGGCGGATAAACTGTTCATCCTGTTCCAGCTCCAACTTCTACCAAACTTGAAAATAATAATAATAATAAAGATGGAGGTAATAACCAAAAACTAATATTATTTAAGCGCGGAAAAGCCATATCTGGGGCTCCAATTAATATAGGAACAAATCAGTTACCAAAACCTCCAATTAAAATAGGCATTACCATAAAAAAAATCATTATAAAAGCGTGTGCAGTTACAATAACATTATATAATTGATAATTTCCTAACAATAATTTACTGCCAGGCTCTGCTAATTCAATTCTAATAAGAATTGATAAAAGTGTGCCTATTATACCAGAAAATCCTCCAAAAATTAAATATAAAGTTCCAATATCCTTATGATTAGTTGAAAAAAACCATCGATTAATAAACAATAAATTCATATATTTGAAATATAAATAAAACGGAGCGAGAGAGACTTGAACTCCCATTATCAGTTTTCAAGACTGTTGTCTTACCATTAAAACGATCACTCCTAAACAAAACAAGCATAAAAGGAATTGAACCTCTATTGACCGAATCAAAATCGGCTGTACTAACCAATTATACTATATGCTCTTTTATAGGCTACGAGAGGAATTGAACCTCCTTAAAATAGATTTGCAGTCTAACACATTACCATAATGCTACATAACCTATTTTAAAAGGCCGTTAATGGGAATTGAACCCATATCTTTTAAGTCACAATTAAACACTCGTCCATTAAGCTATAACAACCTTACTTGAAAGTAACGAAAGAGGGAATTGAACCCTCGATGATGAGTTATGATTCCATTGTTTTACCAATTAAACTATTTCGTTAATTTATATACGAAAGAAAACTCTAACTACACTATGCAATATTCAAAATAAAAAATCACTATTACTCCCTATTGGAATTGAACCAATATCAACAAAGCCTAAATCTGCCATTTTACCATTAAACCAAGGGAGCCAAAAATTATATAAAATTAAAAGTCGAGATAGAGGGACTTGAACTCTCAACCTTTCGGACCCAAACCGAATACTCTACCATTAAGCTATACCTCGAAATCCTGCAATTGATAAGAATATGCAACTAATAATATATTAAATAATCCAATTTTTTCGGAATTACGTCTAACTAATATAATCGCAGAGGGGATTGAACCCTCGACCCCTAGATTAAAAGTCTAGTGTTCTACCAGCTGAACTATGCGATTATATTTATACTAAACTGAATTTTAGCTAAAATTAATACTCCCTAAGTAAGATTTGAACTTACGACCTATCAATTAACAGTCGAGCGCTCTACCAACTGAGCTATTAGGGATGAGGTTACATGAAAGAAGTAGGATTCGAACCTACGATGGAATATAAATTCAATAGATTTACAGTCTAACACATTCGGCCTCTATGTAATTCTTTCTAACAAATCCGAACGTAGAAGGAATTGAACCTTCGACCAATGGATAAAAAATCCAGGACTTTACCAACTTAAGCTATACGTTCACATTAATAAATACTATTATATAAAAAACTGGTCTCCAGCAACTCGTTCCCGAACTGCTACCTTGTTACGACTTCGTCCCGATTACCCACTTGACCTACATAAGAATCCCTCTCCAGCGTGCCAGAATTAGTATAACGCAGTCATACTATAGTTCATCTTACTTTAAGCAAACAAGCTTTCGGGCCGTGACGGGCGGTGTGTACAAAACTAAAGTACGTTTCACCGTAACATGATGATTTACGATTACTAGCAATTCCGCCTTCATATCTTCGAATTTCAGAAGATAATCTGAACTTTAGAATTTTTTATAGATTTACACCGGTAATATTACCATTGTTACTCTTTATAAATTCTCTTGTAGCATAGTTATTGCCCAAACCATGAGGGACATATTGACTTAGCATAATCCCCACCTTCCTCAATCTATTATATTGCTGTTTTTTTAAATTCCATTGTTATTATACAATGATAATTAAAAATGAGGGTTGCGCTCGTTATATGGAATTAACCAAAATCTCACGACACGAACTGACGATAGCCATGCATCACCGAAATACTAAAAAAAATATAAAATAATGCAATATTTTATAAAAAAAACATTAATGCCTTTCAAACAAATTAATGTTCATAAATAGTATTATATAAGATTTGGTAAGATTTTTAGTGGTGTATCTAATTAAATAACGTGCTCCACTGCTTGTAAAAAGTCCCCGCCAATTCCCTAAAGTTTCATTCTTGCGAATGTAGTCCCCCCGTAAAACATTTAACGCGTTAGCTATAATACTAAGGTTTTCTTAATATTTAATGTTTATCGTTTACAGTATGAACTACCAGGGTATCTATTCCTGTTTGATACTCATACTTTCGTACCTCAACGTCAATTAACTATAGAATGCTGTCTTCACAATTGATATTCTTTTTAAGATCTACAAATTCTACTTTTCCCTTAAAAATTCTGCCTACTTCTAATTAATTCAAGTAATTAATAATGCAAATATATAATTTTGCACTATTAAATATCATTTTCAAATATCTATCTTAAAATTATTTCAAGCCTTTCATATTTGATAGACATGTACCGTCTACGTACCTTTTACACGCAGCAATTCCGAATAACGCTCGCCCCCTTCGTATTACCGCGTATGCTGGCACGAAGTTTTACGGGACTTCTTTTCTAATTATATGTCATTATGTTCATTAGCGAAATAGGTTTACAGTCAGCCGGACCTTCAGTTGTAATGATTTCCCATACAAAATTCCCTCACGAAACATCACTCGATCAGGCTTTCGCCCATTGTCAAAAATTCTACACTGCTGCCAAAGGTTGGGCCGTTCTCAGTCCCAATGTGGCTGTAAATTCTCCCAAACCAGCTAAAGATTCCCAGCTTGGTGAGCTATTACCTCACCAACTACTTAATCTTGTTTAAGCACCTCTTATAGTAATATTTTTTTATATGATATCCGGAAATTAACCGGCCTATAAGGTAGCTCTTAAATATTGCTCACCAGTACGCTACTTAAATTTATTAAAATTTACGTTCAACTCACATGTGTTATATGTGTTTCTAGCGTTCATTCTGGGTCAGAATCAAACCCATCCCATTAACAAAAATATAAATATATTTTATATTTAAAAAATACCCGCTGATTATAAAAAATAATTTAAATTTGTGTTATTTAATTTTATTTACTTTTGCCTTTTTATAAATAAACCGTTTTTTTCTTTTTGGTTGTGCAAATTCTAAATTTATTGGCAGCTGTAATAGCCTTAAAACAGTTACTTTTTCCAAAATAGATAAGAAAATAAAATCCTTAAATTCAATGTAAATATTTATGTTAAAAGAATTTAAAAAAAAACGAGGAAAATGCGATAATTCTTGATAATAAGAATTACCATTTAATAATAAGATATTTATATTTTTTTTTACAAACTGCAAATCAGTTGCTGATTTTAGTAAAAAAAAATTAATTAATTTATATACATAAAAAAGCACACGTGGCATAGCCTGAGTAATTATTAAAGAACTATAAGATATTTTTTCAGTTATTTGTTTTGTGTAAGAACTAATTTTAGGCAACTGCCCAAATAAAAATAAAAATGCTCAAAAAATTGGTATAATAGAATATTTATTTATATCAATATTATAACGTATAAACTTTAAAATAAAAATTATTCGCATATTATTTATTAAAAATTTTGAAGAAAAAAATGCCATCTTATATTTAATAAAAAACTGTTTATGTTTTAATTGCATTAACATATTATCCTTTTAATTCATTAAAAGCTGAAAAAGAAATTGATCTACGATTTTTATATGCAATGATTAATAACCCAAGTCCAATTGCAGATTCTGCAGCGGCAATGGATAAAATAATTAATGTATAAACTTGCGCATTAAAATATAATTCATTTGTAGAAACAAATAAAAATAATAAACAAATTCCTAAAAACATTAATTCAATATTTAACATTAAAATAAGTAAATTTTTATTGTTTAAAATGATACCACAAATTCCAATTGTAAACAAACCTAAAGCTAACGGAAATAAAAATAAAATATACGTATCAATAAAATTAAAATATGTCATAAATTACGAAATTGCAATGACTCGATTCGAACGAATTCTTTGAGATTATGAGCCTCAAGGGCTGACCATTACCCTACACTGCAAATTGAAAAAGTGGAGATAGACAGAATTGAACCATCATCACATGAGTGCAAATCACGTATTCTACCATTAAACTATATCCCCCAACTCTTTAATAAAAAAAGCGTACGGGTCCTTTTGATAGTATGTATACGCAACTAATATAAAATCGAAGACTAAAGAGATCGGTATTTCAACATATTATTTGAAACGTTAAAATAATAATTAATATATTTAATTTTATGTAATAAAAACATGGATTAGTATGTCGCAACAAAGTCTAATAAATTATATTCGAAATTCATGCAATATAATACGAAATTAAATTGCTTTAGCGTTTTAAGACGAGTTTAAAACTAGCTCTACTAGCAGAGACAGACATATGTTTTATTTCGTATTACTTATTTTAAAACGACGTTCATTTCAATTTGCATCAATTTCGAATTTTGTGCCTTTCCTTTGAAAATTACTAGGATCAGGTGCCGGCGTGCCCTGAGCTTTAGAAACCTCACAAGACGCCTCAAACATTTTAGTATTTGCTCGATCTTGTGAAGCACCACTACCCAACAGATAAGCTGATGTTATAGCCGCGCCCCCAAATATTGGTTTACTTAGTTTAGATAATATACCACCAACGAATAATAGGTTTTGTACTACTAATAAAACAAACTTTTTTTCAATATATTTGTATAAGAAAGGTTTTCTTTTTTCTCTTAAAAAATAAAATTGGCAAATAAAGACACCCGCTACACCCATATTCATAATTGTAAGTAAAATACCAATCTCTCAAGGTACAAAATTCAATTCCGTATATGTATATACAGAAAAAAAAATACCAAAAGTTGTACAAGCAGCCCATAAGACATAACCACCGATTGTATAAAAAAAAAAATGAACAACTAACATTCACCATATCAACGAAAATAAACGAATTTTATTAATAAGCCCAGCCAATGTTCAAGGTTGTAAGCCAATGGCACGTCACATTTGCATTAAAAACGCACGAATCCGTTCCTTATTTTCGAAGAAAAAATAATAAACAAAGGATATACCAAAACAACCAAATATTATACATAACGCAATAAAAAATTTTTCTCTTATCAGTAGTACAAATAAGACTGTATGAAAAATAAACGAATAAATAATGCTTATGAGATCAAATTGTGGTAAAATTATAGGGGTTAATT
>Ga0207705_10004384_pt1 | contig 10666 bp, 8 predicted proteins | sample KBSC13metaG_FD_184314 | JGI IMG/M metagenome (GOLD analysis project Ga0207705, IMG submission 184314) | Corn rhizosphere microbial communities from Kellogg Biological Station, Michigan, USA - KBS C1-3 metaG (SPAdes) (version 2) | ecosystem: Host-associated > Plants > Roots > Rhizosphere > Soil ...
CAATTCCTGCATGCGCTTTTCCAGCGGCTCGGCCACCTGGTCCTGCATTTCCTGGGCGGTAGCCCCGGGCCAGGCCGTGACCACGGTCATCGTCTTTACCGTGAACGGCGGATCCTCGGCGCGGCCCAGCTTCAGGAAGGAAAGCACGCCGGCCAGCGAAATCAACAGGATCAGGAACAGCGTGACGGACCGTTCGCGCACGGCCAGCGCAGACAGGTTGAAACGGCTCGTTTCACTGCCCATCCTGCGGCTCGCTTCACTGCTCGCTTCACTGCTCGTTCCGCGGCTCATTGCGCGCCTCCCGCATGCGTCCCGGCGGCGGAGGCGACCACCTGCGGCGCGCCGTCCACGCGCACTGCGTCGCCATCGTGCAGCAGGTGGGCCCCGAGTGCGATCACACGGTCGCCAGTCTTCAGCTCGCCGTCCACGCGCGCCGTGTCATCGCCGATGCCGCGCACCCGCACGCGGCGCCACGTCACGCGGGCCGGATTGCCCGATACCACCCACACGCCGGCGCCCTTGCCGGCGTCGAACACGGCCCCGGCCGGCACCTGCAACCCGACGGACCGGCCGGCGCCCTCGTCGGCCAGGCGCACCGTCACCGTCGCACCCAGCGGGGCCGCCGCCAGCGCGCCGTCGAGCACGTATCGCGCTTCGTATGTGCGCGTCAGACGGTCCGCCACGTCCGCAAGCTGCCTGAGCCGCGCGCCGCCGCTGAGGTTATCGCTACCGTACAACCTGGCCTGCGCCGCCGAACCCAGCGGTGGCCGCACCGTCTCGGGCAACTGCACGACCGCTTCGCGCGGCCCCGCATGGGCGAGACGCACGACGGGCTGGCCGGCGGCCACGACCTGGCCCGGTTCCGCCAGCGTGTCGACGACGACGCCATCGGCATCCGCCACGAGCACGGCATAGCTTGCCGCATTCCTGGCGACGTCGTACTGGGCTTCGGCGGCGCTCAACTGGGCCCGGGCCGAGTCGGCGCCGGCCTTGTACTGATCGTATGCGGATGCCGAGACCGCCCCGTCCGCCACGAGGTCACGGTAACGGGCTTCGTCGTCGATCGCCTGCCTGGCGCGAACGCGCGCGGCAGTGACCGCCTCGGCCTGCGCATGCGCCTGCAGGCCGAGGTCGCTCGGATCGATGCGCATCAGCGGCTGCCCCTGGCGGACGGTCTGGCCGACGTCGACCAGCCGCCGCAAGACCTTGCCCGGTACGCGGAAGCCCAGGTCGCTCTGGACGCGGGCGCCGACGACGCCGGTATAGGAATGGGTGGTGGCGGATGCGTTCTGGACGAGCGCCGTCTCGACCAGGGGTACTTGCGTGCGCGGATCGGACACTGGTTTATCTCCGCACGCCGCCAGAGCGATCGGCAACAGATAGAGGAGATGTGGTCGGCGTGAGCGAATGGACATGGGAGGCTCCCTCAGGCAGGAAAGCCCCCATTTTTCTACTAGTGACCAAATAAGTCAATAGTCACTGCCGCTTATTTTCGATCCTTTTATGGCGCCAGGCTCCTGAGCACGAGACTGGACAGGTGCTGCGCGGCTTCCTGGGCATGGTCGAGGTTGTATTGCAACAGCACCGGGTTGATGTAGGGCTTCATGACGAGGCAGATGGCCCCGGTCGCCTCGTCGAGCGGCGTCTTGCGTTCGAACTCGCCCGACTCGCGTCCTTCGCGGATGACGTTCGCGACGAGTTCCTCGACATAGCGCTCATAGGCCTGGACCGATGGCCAAGGCTCCAGCGCGGCAGTCGTCGCGATGTCGTACAGCTTGCGGTCTTCGAAGAACAGTTGCGAGCCCGCCTCGACGAAGGCCCGGAACATGCGGCGGAAACGGTCCGATGCGCTGGACGCGTCCGCGATGGCGGCATCGACGGACTGGCGCATCTCGGCGAGGCGGTTGCCGCAGATGACCTCGCCGATCGCCTGTTTCGAATCGAAGAACTTGTAGATGTACGCCTTCGAGAAACCGATCGCCCTGGCCAGGTCGGAAACTGTCGTCTTTTCGTAGCCGTAGCGCTTGAAATACTCGGTGGCGGCCTCGACGATCTGCGTGCGGACATCGTGGTCGGACGGTCCGCGGGATTGGGGATTGGGGCTGGGTGCTTTGATCATGGCGATAGCTTAACGTGACGAAACTGGGTTTGACAAATTGTGACCATTGAGTATTATGGTCACTAGTCACCCACTCTTTCAAGGATACACCATGTCCACCACGCGCTTGCTCACGGTAGCCGCGCTTGCCGTCCTGGCAACAGGCTGTGCCGTTGGTCCCGACTACCATCGTCCCGTTGCGCCACTGCCGGAGCGGTATGTCGGCCAGGCCGCCTTCCCGCAAGCCGACGCAGCGCCCACCGCCGCCGGGCTGGCCACATGGTGGAACGGATTCGACGACCCCGCCCTCGCCCGTTACGTGTCGCTGACCCTGGACGGAAACCTCGACCTCGCCCAGGCCGCGGCGCGGGTCGCCCAGGCGCGTGCCGGCCTCGGCGCCGCCGACGCGGCGCTGCTGCCGTCCGGCGCCGTCACCGGCTCGGCCGCGCGGGCGCACCAGTCCGCGGAAACGCCGCTTGGCAGGGTGCTCGCGGCCACGCCCGGCACGGACCGCTGGGGCAATGCCTATGACGCGAACGTGACCGCCAGTTGGGAAATCGATATCGCCGGCGGCTTGCGTCGGGGCCGCGAGGCCGCGCTGGCCGATGCCGAGGCCGCGCAGGCCGGCGCCGTTGCTGCCCGGCTCATGGTCGCCGCCCAGACGGCGGACATCTATATCCGCATCCGCGGCCTCCAGGCCCGCCTCGATATCGCCCGCCGGCAGGCCGACACGCGGCAGGAACTGCTCGCGAAGGTGAAACTGTTATATGGCAAGGGTGTCGCGCCGGAGTACCAGGTCCGCCAGGCCGAGGGCGAGCTGGCGCAGGCCGAGGCCGGCATCCCCGTGCTCCAGGCCGGCCTGGACGCCGCACTGAACGCGCTGGACATCATGCTCGGCGCCACGCCGGGCACGCATCGCGCCGAACTGCAGGCACCCGTCGCCATTCCCGTCGCGCCGCGGATAGGCGGGATGGGCATCCCGGCAGACCTGCTGCGGCGCCGGCCCGACCTGATCGCCGCCGAGCGGCAGGTTGCGGCCGCCAATGCGCGCATCGGCGCAGCGATGGCGGAATACTATCCGCACTTCTCGCTCGGCGCCTTGCTCGGCAGTGCGACGACGCTCGGCAGCGGCAACCTGTTCAGCGGCGGCGCGAGCCAGGCATCGGCCGTGTTCGGCCTGCGCTGGCGTTTGTTCGACTTCGGCCGCATCGATGCGCAGATCGGCCAGGCCAAGGGGCGCGAAGCGGAAACGCTCGCCGCTTACCGGCTCGCCGTGCTGCATGCGACGGAAGATGTCGAGAACGCGTTTTCCGCGCTGCTCAACCACGAGCAGCAGGCGACCGTCCTCACGCGCGGCGAAGCCGCCCTCGCGCGCGCGCGCACGTCATCGTTCGCAGCCTACCAGCGCGGCGCGGCGAGCCTGATCGACGTGCTGCGTGCCGACGAGACGCTGCTGCAGACGGCGGACGCCCGCGCGCAGGCGCAGACGGACGCCGCGCGCGCAGCCGTCGCGGCCTACAAGGCGCTGGGCGGCGGATGGGAGCCGGAAGGCAGGAACAACGATGTGCGGGACACGGCGGCGCTGCATGACGGCACGCCGCGCAAATCGTCCTGATCCGCGCTGCTCACGCGCGGGCAGGACGCGTCATTGCACGGCCGTCAGCGTGATGTCGAACACGAGACCCGCGTTGGGCGGAATCGAACCGTTGCCTTTCGCGCCATAGCCCATGCTGGACGGGACCAGCAGCGTGCGCTTGCCGCCCACCAGCATGCCCGTGACGCCCTGGTCGAAGCCCTGGATGGTCTGACCCTGCCCGAGCACGAACGTGTACGAACCGCTGTCGAACTGCGTGCCCTTGTGGTCTGCCGCTGTGGCGCTGTACAGCCAGCCCGTATAGGTGACGGTCGCGGTCTTGCCGGCCGTGGCGGTAGCGCCGGTGCCGACGACGACGTCCGTCGCCGTGAACTGGGCCACGTCGGCCGCGGCAGTCGTGCCCGAAGATCCACCGCCCCCACCGCCGCATCCGGCAAGGCTGAGGACGGCGACGAAGACGGCGACGGACATGGCGGCGCAGGAAGACTTCAGTTTCATTGGATCCCTAGTAATGAAGTGATTTGTATGGGGAAAATAATCTTACCCGCAGCTCATACTCAAGGATCTTTACACGGTTTTTTGTTTGTTACAGCCGCCGTTCGTGTAGCATCAATGCGAAAATCAGGAAGTCTTATGCCTTACCAGTCCACCCTCGCCTTCAATACGTTCGGACGCGGCAGCCGCGACATCACGGCGGCCGTCGCCGACGTCGTCGCCCGTTCCGGCATCCGCTGCGGGCTCGCGCACGTGTTCGTCCAGCACACGAGCTGTTCTCTCCTGATCACGGAAAACGCCGACCCCGACGTGCGCCACGACCTGGAAACCATAATCAGGCGCCTCGCGCCGGATGGCGACCCGGCCTACCAGCACGACACGGAAGGCCCGGACGACATGGCCGCGCACGCGCGCACGATGCTGACGTCGACCGGCGTCACCGTGCCGGTGGGCGACGGACGCTTGCTGCTCGGCACGTGGCAAGGGATCTACCTGTGGGAGCACCGGGTGGCCGAGCATCATCGCAACGTCGTCGTCACGGTACTCGGGGACTGATCCGGTATGATGCGGGGATGAATGCAATCCCCTATGTTCCGTTCGTCATCGGCGTCGCCGGCGGTAGCGGCAGCGGCAAGTCGACGGTGACCCAGCAGGTGCTGGCGTCGTTCGGCGCCGAGATGGTCTCGGTCGTGATGCAGGACGATTACTACCGCGACCAGTCCGATCTCACCCCCGAAGTCCGCCGCAGGCAGAATTACGACCACCCGCAGGCGTTCGACTGGCCGCTGCTGGTCCAGCACGTCCGTGCCCTGCGCAACGGCGAAGCGATCGAGATGCCGGAGTACGACTTCACGATCGACAACCGCTCGACGAAAACCATCCCGGTCGAACCGGCCCCGGTCATCGTGATCGAAGGCCTGTTCGCCCTGTATGACGCCGACTTGCGCGACATGATGTCGTTAAAGATCTTTGTCGACACCGCCGCCGACGTCCGCTTCATCCGCCGCCTGCAACGGGATATCGCCGAGCGCGGCCGCTCGCTGGAGAGCATCGTCGCCCAGTACCTGGAAACCGTACGGCCGATGCACAAGCAATTCATCGAGCCGACCAAGCGCTACGCCGACGTCATCCTGCCCCACGGCGCGAACGACCCTGCCATCGACGTCATCACCACCAAGGTGGCGAGTGTCATCGGGCAGCTCAGGTCATCATGATGCGGTCCTGATCCCGCGCGCCATCACGGAGCCGGACGAGCACATTTCGCGCCGCCAGGCTGCATCTCGCGCCACCAATCGGCGCTTCGTCGCATGACGGCCCGGCCCGGCGCGGGCGCTGGCAAAGTGGTTCCAACTTAACGCAACCACGGAGCCGACCATGCTGATCCAGATCCTGACCCACACCCCGCTCTACGTCTGGGCGATCCTTGCCTTCCTCGTCAACCGCGGCGTGAACGCCATGCGCGACCGCGAGGTCGAAGTGCGCAGGCTCGCGATCATCCCGGCCGTGATGCTGGTCCTGTCGCTGCAGGACATCGGCACAAAATTCGGCCTGGGTGGCTGGGCGCTGGCCGCTTGGGCAATCATGGCCGCCGCAGTGGCGCTCCTGGCCGGGCTGTCCGGCAGCACGCGCATCGCCGCCGGTACCGCCCCGGGCACCGTGCGCGTGCGCGGCAGCCGCCTGCCGCTCGTGATGATGCTGGCCGTGTTCTTCACCAAATACGTGGCGTCCGTCACCCTGGCCGTCGCGCCGCAACTGCGCCACGACACGCTGTTCGCCGCCGCCGTGTGTGCCCTGTTCGGTGCCTACAACGGCTGGTTCGCCGGCCGGCTGGCGGCCGACCTGGCGGCCTGCCGCACGCTGCCGGCCCGCGCGGCGCTGGCCGCCTGATCGTCGGACGCAACCGGTCAGCTGAAACCGACGCCACGCGCCATCATGGCGGCAAAGATCGGGATCAGCGCGAACACGTGGATCTCCAGCAGCATCTGGCGGCGCACCGCGCCGACTTCGTCCAGCGGCGGGACGAACGCGGCATCCGCCTTCGCCAGTTTTTGCCAGGCGAGGATGCGCAAGGTGGGCCGGACCGAGATCAGGCCCACGACGGCGAAGGCGCCGATCTTGGCCCAGAACATCGGGTTGTGCATATAGAATTCCGCGCCCTTCGCGCCATACTTCACGCGCAGGAAGCCGACGACGAGGATCGCCAGCGCCATCACGCCATAGGCCGCGTCGAAGCGCCCCAGCAGGCGCACGGTCTGCGGCGACATCGCGGCGGGCCGCATCAGCGCCAGTTCCGCGGCCAGCGCGGAGGCGATGCCGAACACGATCAGGTGGTGGACGATGGCGAGCACGAGGTCGGTCATGATGCGGTCGCTGATAGTGATGGGATGTCAACTGTAGCGATACACTCCGAACCTGTCAAAACTCACCGCAACATCGACTCCCACACCTTCTGCAGGCGCTTGGCCGACACCGGCATCGGCGTGCGCAGCTCCTGTGCGAACAGCGATACGCGCAGCTCTTCCAGCATCCAGCGGAACTCGATCATGCGCGGATCGAGATTCTTCAGCGGCTGGTTCTTCACCGTGCGCTGGAACTGCGATGCGGCCGTTTGCCACTCGGCCATCAACTGGGCGTCGCGCGACGGATTGCCGCGCAGCTTTTCCAGGCGCACGTTCATCGCCTTCAGGTAGCGCGGGAAGTGCGCCAGCTGGCTGTACTCCGTCTCGGCCACGAAACGCTTGTGGATCAGGCCCTGCAACTGCGCCTGCATGTCGCCGGCGACGGCCGGCGGCAGGCCCTGCAGGCGCTTCGGCAGGCCGTGGAACTCCGCGAGGATCTGGCCCACGAGGCGCGCGGTCTCGTTGATCAGCAGGCCGATGCGCCCCTTGCCCTCGTCCTTGCGCTTGTTGAACGAGGCCGCATCAATCGGCAGCGGGTCCTGCAGGCAGGCGATGTCGAGGGCCTTGCTGACGATCTGCTCGCGCAGCTCGTCCGGCGAACCGACCGACATGAACTGCATGCCCATCTGCTGCAGGCCCGGCACGTTCTTTTCCGCGAACTTGAGCTGGTCCTTGAACTGCAGCGCGAACAGGCGGCGCATGCCGATGCGGTGCGTGCGCGCCGCGACGTTCGGGTCGTCGAAAACCTCGAGGTCGCAGTGCGCGCCCTTGTCGACGAGCGCGGGGAAGCCGATCAGCGTGATCTTCCCTTGCGTGATCTCCAGCAGTTCCGGCAGCTCGCCGAACGTCCAGCCGGTGATGTTCGTGTGGGCGCTGGCAGGTGCCGATGCGGCCGGCGCGGCTGGCGCGGGCGCCGGTGCGCCCTTCCCTTTCGCCGCCGCAGGCGCCGGCGCCAAGGCAGCGTGCGTAGCCAGCGGCTTCGCCCCGGCCTGGCCGGCGGCCGGCGTGGTCTCCGCCATCCGCTGGAAGCTCTGGCGCGCCTGGCCGCCCAGCTCCGCCTGCAAGGTGGCCAGGTTACGGCCCATGTCGAGCTGGCGGCCGTGTTCGTCCACGACCTTGAAATTCATGAACAGGTGCGCGGGCAAGGTCTCCAGCTTGAAGTCCGTCGTCATCACGCGCACGCCGGTCTGGGCATGGATGTCGGCGATCAGGGCGTCGATCAGGTCGCCGCGGCCGAAGCGCACGGGATCCTCGTTGCGCTCGAAGAAGCGCGCGGCATAGTCCGGCAGCGGCACGCAGTGGCGGCGCAGCTTCTGCGGCAGCGATTTCAGCAGCAACTGCACCTTCTCCTTCAGCATGCCCGGCACGAGCCAGTCCGCGCGCTCGCGCGGGATCTGGTTCAGCGCGAACAGCGGCACGGTCAGCGTGACGCCGTCGCGCGGGCTGCCCGGTTCGAAGTGGTACGTGAGACCCATCTCGATGCCGGTCACGTTCATCGTCTTCGGGAACAGCTCCGTCGTGACGCCCGCCGCCTCGTGGCGCATCAGCTCTTCGCGGTTCAGGTACAGGAGCTTCGGGTTGTCGCGCGACGCATCCTTGTACCACTTCTCGAACCCGGCACCGTTCACGACGTCCGACGGGATCTCGTTGTCATAGAAGGCGTAGATCAGCTGGTCGTCCACGAGCACGTCCAGGCGGCGCGACTTGTGCTCGAGGTTCTCGATTTCCTTGATCAGCTTGTGGTTGTGGGCAAAGAACTGGGAACGCGTCTCGTAGTCGCCGCCCACGAGCGCGTCACGGATGAAGATCTCGCGTGCCTCCGCCGGATTGTGCTGCGCATAGTTGATGCGGCGCTGGCTGTAGACGACGATGCCGTACAACGTGGCGCGCTCGCTGGCCGTGACCTGCGCCGTGCGCTTTTCCCAGCGCGGCTCGCCCCACGATTTCTTCAGCAGGTGCGCACCGATCTTCTCGACCCACTCCGGCTGGACCTGCGCGATGCAGCGCGCGTACAGGCGCGTCGTCTCGACCAGTTCCGCCGCCATGATCCATTTGCCGGCCTTCTTGCCCAGCGTCGAGCCGGGCCAGATGTGGAACTTGATGCCGCGTGCGCCGAGATAGGCACCCGAGTCATCCTCCATCTTGTAGCCGATGTTGCCGAGCAAACCAGTCAGCAGCGCCATGTGCAGCTGCTCGTACGTGGCGGGTGCCTCGTTCAGGCGCCAACCCTGCTCCTTCACGATGGTGAGCAGTTGCGAGTGCACGTCGCGCCACTCGCGCAGGCGCACCTGCGACAGGAAGTTCTCGCGGCAGTTGTCCTGCAGCTGGCGGTTCGTTTTCTTGTGCTCGATGGCCTGCTCGAACCAGCGCCAGATCTTCAGGAAGCTCAGGAATTCGCTCTTCTCGTCGGCAAACTTCTTGTGCTTTTCGTCGGCCTGCTGCTGGTATTCCATCGGCCGGTCGCGCGGGTCCTGCACGGACAGCGCGGAGGCGATGATCAGCATCTCCGTCAGGCACACGTTGTCGACGGCGGCCAGGATCATGCGGCCCACGCGCGGGTCGAGCGGCAGCTTGGCCAGCTTGCGGCCCATGCCCGTGAGTTCGTTGGCGTCGTCGACGGCGCCCAGTTCCTGCAACAGCTGGTAGCCGTCGGCGATGGCGCGGCCCTGCGGCGGCTCGACGAACGGGAACGTCTCCACGTCCGTCAGGTGCAGGGACTTCATGCGCAGGATGACGGCCGCCAGCGACGAACGCAGGATCTCCGGGTCCGTGAACTTCGGCCGCTGCGCGAAATCGTCTTCTTCGTACAACCGGATGCAGACGCCGTCCGCGACACGGCCGCAACGGCCCGCGCGCTGGTTCGCGGCGGCCTGCGAGATCGCCTCGATCTGCAGCTGCTCGACCTTGTTGCGGTAGCTGTAGCGCTTCACCCGTGCCAGGCCGGCGTCGACGACGTAGCGGATGCCGGGCACCGTCAGCGACGTCTCGGCCACGTTCGTGGCCAACACGATGCGGCGCGCGTTCGTCGTGCGGAACACGCGGTCCTGTTCTTCGACCGAGAGGCGCGCGAACAGCGGCAGGATCTCCACGTGCGGCGGATGGTGTTTCCTCAGCGCCTCGGCGCAGTCGCGGATCTCGCGCTCGCCCGGCAGGAACACGAGCACGTCGCCCTGGCCCAGGCGGCACAACTCGTCGACGCCGTCGACCACGGCATCCATCAGGTCGCGCTTGTCGCGCGCGGCCTGTGCCTTCGATACGGACTTGCCGTCGGCCGCGGGCGCGAATTCCTGGTCGCGTTCGACGGGACGATAGCGCACCTCGACCTTGTACAAACGGCCCGACACTTCGATCACGGGTGCCGGCTTTTCCGGCGTGCCGAAGTGGCGCGCGAAGCGGTCGGCGTCGATCGTCGCCGACGTGATGATCACCTTCAGGTCCGGCCGGCGCGGCAGGAGCTGCTTCAGGTAACCGAGCAGGAAGTCGATGTTCAGGCTGCGCTCGTGCGCCTCGTCGATGATGATCGTGTCGTAAGCCTTGAGCAGCGGGTCGGTCTGCGTCTCGGCCAGCAGAATACCGTCCGTCATCAGCTTGACCCAGGCGCCGGACGACAGCGTGTCGTTGAAGCGAACCTTGTAGCCCACGTGCTCGCCCAGCGGCGAGCCCAGTTCGTGCGCGATGCGTTTCGCCGTCGACGACGCGGCGATGCGGCGCGGCTGCGTGTGGCCGATCATGCCCTTCTCGCCGCGGCCCAGCTCCAGGCAGATCTTCGGCAGCTGCGTCGTCTTGCCCGAGCCGGTTTCGCCGGACACGATCACGACCTGGTTCGCCATCAGCGCCTTCGCGATCTCCTCGCGCCGGCCCGAGACGGGCAGGTCTTCCGGGAAGACGATGGGCGGCAGGGGATTGCGGAAGGCGGTCTTGCGCTCCGCGTCCTTGCGGGCTTCCTCGCGCGCGGCGCGGTCCGGGCGCGGGCGCGCTTCGCCGTCGCGCTGGCGCGGCGGACGTTGCTGCGCACCTTCGTCCGTGCGCGGCGCGCGCACTTGCTCCCGCCCCTGCGCCTGCGCGAGCGCAGGGGCGAGC
>Ga0207705_10004387_pt1 | contig 10657 bp, 8 predicted proteins | sample KBSC13metaG_FD_184314 | JGI IMG/M metagenome (GOLD analysis project Ga0207705, IMG submission 184314) | Corn rhizosphere microbial communities from Kellogg Biological Station, Michigan, USA - KBS C1-3 metaG (SPAdes) (version 2) | ecosystem: Host-associated > Plants > Roots > Rhizosphere > Soil ...
TGTTCAGGCGCGCGTCGCCCAGGTCAAGTTGCTCGAATTCCGTTTGCGTCCAGGTTGTCGATTCTGTGACCGAGGCGTCCGCTCAAAAGCGGAGAGTAAACGGCAAACGCCGACAGTTTACAAGTGCCACGCTATGTCATTGAAAGTAAACCTACTTTTCCGCCGTCGCGGCGAGACGGCGACGTTGTGTATAACGACGTGGCTCAGACCCTATCGATCATGCGCCCCTGGAAAAATCGCCGCCATTCCCCTACCCCAAAAATACCCACACCACAAGCCCACCGGAAACAAAAAATATAACAAAACGACAGCCCAGTATGACATCGAGTAAACATCGCGATCTGGTATAACTGTTAGCGCAATAACAACCTCCATCAACCAGCTGGAAATGCCAAATCCCAGTACGCCTCGTCGATAAATTATCCTTCCGCCCGGCTGATTGCGCAATTTTCTCATATAACAAACGGTCCAATACGTGACCGGGATCCACAATATTGCGATTAATATCTTAAAAGATATTGTCATTCAGTCACCCGTCGAATCAGTGGTAATAGAAGATTATGATGCCGGCTGTTACCCCTAAAACGGCTCCCGCGGCTCCTCCTAACATTGTGCCAGCCATGGCGCCGCTCGCTACCGCATCCCCAATGCCAACGGCAAATACGATGCTGCCCGTTTCCGCCGCCTCGGCCGCACCAACTCCCAGACCATAAACGCCTCCAAGCACAGCGCCTATTGCGGCCATGCCGGCCATACCGCCTCCCGCCAGTTGGGCCGCCATATTTCCACGACCATTGGAATCCCCCGATTGGCCTCCACATGGTTGACCCCATCCTGGCCCGTACGGCCCCATCCCTGGGTTATCCAGCCCCCGCGGATCACGAAGGCTTATGGGGTTCCCCCCAACGTAGGCGTATAGATTTCCCTCCGGATCGCCGGTCTCGCCAATTGGGTCTCGCGAAAGCCATCGACCCGACACGGGATCGTAGGCTCGGAACGTCGCCAGGTGCAAGCCGCTATCCGCATTGGTGAACATCCCCGCATACCCATAGTCGGTGAGCGGGGCGGTCGATTGCAACGCGGCACCATAGACATCATAGTCGTAAGTCGGTGCGCTTACGCTCGTAAAGACCCGTCGGACCGATCCGAGTTGATCGACCGCGTAATAGGCGTATTGCGCCGGATTCCCCGGTTGGAGTTCTCCCTCGGCGTAGTAGCCACGTGTCACGGCGTTGCCGGTGCCTCGCGCTTGGCAAGGACGCAGACCACACCAGATGTAAGACGTCGTTGCCGTTCCGCCACCGCCCGCCGGCGTACTGCTAATCGATGTTCGACGTCCCAGCCCGTCATAGGTGAAACTGGTCGCCTCGCCGGACTGGCCAGGATACGCGATCGCGATCAATCTGTTCTCGGCGTCCCAGCTATACGTACGCCCTCCATCCGATAGGAGATTTCCGTTGGCGTCATACGTCAAAGGCTGGCTGGCCGGCGGCGGATTCGAAAGCGTCGTGAGCTGGTTGAGGGTGTTGTAGGTCGCCGTCTGCGTCGCCGTGCTTGACGGATAGGCAATCGTTGCGTCGCTCGTTTGCGTGGTGCCAGTCGTCTGGTTCTCGTCGTTCGACGTATATTGGAATGTCGTGTACTGGCCGGACGACAATCCGGTCGTACTGATAGCTGAGAGACGCCGATCGCCGGAATTCGGGAGATAGCTCCATGCCGTGCCGAGCAAGGAATTAGCGAGCTGACGCGAAGCAATCTGTCGGGTCTGGCCGAGGTAACCCAGCGTGAAGGAACCCAGATCACTAGCGTGAGTCACGACCCGGCCAAGTGCGTCGTACTGGAAAGTCTCCGGCCCCGCCCCTGCAACCGTGCGCACGCTCAATCGGCCGAGCGTGTCGTACGCATAGGAAATCGTGCCGTTCGCAAGCGGCGTGCTCTCCTGCTGACGTTGGAGTGCGCCGTTGGTCCCGACGGGCACGTAGCTATACTGCGTCGTGCCCGTGCCATCGCTCATCGACACAACGCGGGGGAAATACGCGTCATACGAGAGCGAAAAGTTCGGCGTCGAATTTACCGCACCGGCGTAAGTGATCGCCGTAATCGCATTGTCCTTCGCATAGGTGAACTGCTTGGTCTGCCCCAACGCGTCGGTGATCGACTTTACGCGACTCGTCGTGTTCTCGTACGTGTAGGAGACCGCGCTCGTATCCGCGTAGGTTTTCGTCGTTAAGCGGCCTTCCACATCATAGGCCCAGCTCGTGACGTTACCCTTCGGATCGGTTCGACTGATAAGCCGCCCGCTTGGATCATAGTTGAGCAGCGTCTGCTGACCGCCCGGATCGACTATCGATGTCCGCCGACGGTTCGCATCGTACGTATAGCGCCAGACCCGACCGATTCGATCCGAATACGAAACAAGATCGAGCTTGTCGTATGTAAAGCTCTTGTAGGTTCCGTCGGGGTAGGTGACACGCGTAACGCGATCGGCATTGTCGTAGCTGTACGATACCTGCCACCCCTCCGAATCGGTAAAATTCGCGACGCGATCGAACGCGTCATACGTGTAGGATGCCGCGGTTACCCCGTTGGCGTTGGTAATCGATGTCAGATTGCCGTTCGGATCGTATTGATAACGCGTTGTCTGACCAAGCGGGTTCGTCGTCGCGGTCAACTGTCCCGCCGCGTTATACGTGTTAATCGTCGTCTGGCTCGCCGCATCCGTATGCATGATCGGCCGGTGGTGATAGTTGTAGGTGTACTGGTCAAGGGTCGTCCGAGCACCGCCAGCTGTCGTCTGCACCACTGCAGCAAGATCGACCTGGTTGGGAATACTGAACCCAGTCACCCGGCCTGCTGCATCAGTCGCTTGGATCTGGTTGAAGAAGCCGGAGGTATCGTATGAAGCCTGTGTCAGCTGGGTTGCACCGTCATCGAGAACGCGCCCAGTCGCTATAGGGCTACTATAGATCCCCGCGACGAAACTCTGACTCTGCCCTGGATAGACGAACCAGATCCGGTTCTCCAGTGGATATTTGATACTTTCGATCGTTGTCGACTTCATCGCAGCAACGCCCGGCACGTGCGCAAAATGCGTATCCCTCGCCGTCGTGTAATCGCAGCCGCCCGTCGGCGTACAGTCCGCCGTGACGTATGCACTCTTGTCCCAATGGAAGCTGTCTCGATACGAGAGATACTGATTGGTCAAGGTAATCGGCATGCCTTGCGGCACGGTGGCTGCCGGATCGCTGTCTGGTATCGAGGCCGGCTCCAACCACTCCTCCCGTTCGTGATAACCCAGCGCATCCGTCACATCGACGAATCTCGGCGGTCCACTCGATGTCGGTGCCGTATACGAAAAGTTCGTCGTACCGTACGGTGTCGTCATTTGGTTGATCAACGAGTTGGCGTCGTAGACGAAACTCGACGTCAATCCGATGACGTCTGTGATCGAGGTGAGCCTGCCATAGTTGTCGTAACGCAGGGTCGCACTGCGCCCGAACGGATCGGTAATCTGGGTGACAGCCAACGGCCAGTAGGGCTGTCCATATGAGAACGTCGTTTGCCTGCCGGTCGCATCGGTAATCGACGTCAATCGGAGTTGGCCGTCATAGTTGAGCGTAACCGCGTTCCCCTGCGGGTCGATCACTTGGCTCAGGAAGATTTTCCGGGGATAAGCAGAGCTGCCATCGGACTGCGAGTAAACCTCGACGCCGCCGTTCGGGAGCAGGTGGCGATAGGTGATTGCGATGCCAGCAGTAGTACCGAGCCGTCGTCACTCTGCTGAGTGAATCGTCCACTGCCAGCGCTGTACCCCGTATAGTAGTACGCTCCTCCGCCCGGAAGGTAACGCGACACGTTCCCGCCCACATTTGTCGGGTCGTCGGTCACGTAGGTCAGCCAATTCAATGTCCACTTCTGGCCAACGTTGAAGAATGTGAAATTGGCCGGCTGGCTGTCTTCGCGCTGGTTGTACGTTACCTTCACTTTCATGGACGCGCCGATCGGTGGCACGTAGCCGACCGGGGTGTCCGACAACGTAACGCCGACTGTCGCTTCCTTGATATCATAGCCGCACATCGGACTATTGCAGTTGTTCGGTCCGCTGTTGGCAGCCGGATCGTTAGCGTCACCCGGTTGGACTGCGCTCGTGGGCCCTTTCCCCCAAATGGACTCGGCCTCGCCGTTGGCGACAACTCGCCATCCCGGCTGCAGAGGCACACTGGCTGGAATCAGGAAATATCCGCTCGCTTCGGTGTCAAGAGCCTTATCCTTCGCCCAGAGACCGTCGCCCGCGAACACCGGATCCTGCACATGATATCGGCCATTGGCGCGACCAAGAATCGCCCCATAATGTCCGACCTTCCAATGAACGATCGATGGCACCGGCACCGCTTGGCCTGGTTGGCGGTATACGACACGAGACGTAAACTTCGCCTTGCCGGCGAGCTGCTCGAGCTCCGCCAGATTCGTCCCGTTTGAGCCCGCTCGGTAGTATTGCAGCCGGTCCGCTTGCCGATTATGCGCGTCGCGCGAGAGGATTATCAGCCTCAGCGCAACCGGGCCGCAATTGAACAGGTGGCGGGGATCCTTGTTCGCCAGAGCCAGTTGCTCGTGCGCCTGCTGGATTAGCTCGGTCGCTGACCCTGCGATCGCACGGTCGCCCATGTCATCGAAGAGATTTGACAGATTTTGCATTTGGCCGAGCGACGCATATAACGCGGCAAGCTCGCTACCCGCGCGATCGACGACCGCCTTGGCTCTCGGATTGTTAGCCCGCTTGCCGAGCGCCCATGCTTGCTGCAAGGCGTCGATCGCCATCGAAAAATAGCCATCGTGTAGATAGGCAAAGCCCAAATTCGCGTAGATGGCCGGTGCCCAACCGGAGTGTGGATAGTGCGCGAGAAACGTCGTCAAACTGCGGATATCATCTGGCGCGATGCGGGCGCGATACGTCGACAATGCGTTCGACAGCGCTGCATCTTCGGTCGGTGTTGTGGCGCCAGCGCGTGCGAGCGGCTCGGCGAAGCCGGCGACGCGAATGGCCTCGGAGTCGCCAGATTGAATTCCCCCTGCCGAACGCTGCCCGAGTTGCGATTGTCCGTGGCCCGCGAGCGGCAAGAGTGCGAAGACTGTGGTGAGGAGCGCGACGACGTATCGCAAATTCGTTATTCTCATACCCAACCTCGAAAGTCTTATCAGGAAACGGCGGTTATGCGGCCCTTACCTGAAGGCGATGTTTTCAGTTCGGCAAACGGAGGAGCGAAGAGGTAGTTATGAAGGCGTCCAGGGTACGCAACCCCATACTCCAGTCCCCCACGTCATCGGGGGCACCCCATTGCCCGGGGTATTGGTTTGAGAGGTCCGATTCCCGTTGGCATCATAGCTATAGACGACGCAGACCCCATTGTCGTACAGCGCGGTCGCCACTCGTCCGAGCGGATCATAGGTGAACTGCGCGGAGGCGCTCGCGGCTTCTGCAGGCTCGCCTCCCAACAGACCGAGGAAAATCACCGCGAAATAGATTGCGGGTTGCCAATTTCTGGAGAACATGCGCCCCCTCCAATAATATTAACCGAAGCTTCTTCACGGTCAGTTGCCGACTGTGAAATGGTTATCAATTCGGCGCTGTAAAGCTGAACGACTGAATGAGCATGATGGATCGACCTTCAGCAAAGACCCCAAACCCGACCTTGTCCAGTACACCGCCAAGCGCGGTCAAGAACGTGCTAAGCGGCTCAGAGCCTCCAGGCACGGGAATCCAATCGTATCCGTCCGAGCTGACATAAAGCGTGAGTGTCGTTCCATTGTTCGAGACGCGGAGCCAGGGTGTCCACGCTGCGGCCGGCGCTGGAAAGCTGGTTAGCGTCTGGTAAAAGGTGGTGTTATTCGTCCATCGTTGTACGAGGAGTTGGGGTGGCGAAGATGTGCCGGAGTTGTAGTATCCAAAAAATATCATCCGCCCGTTCAACGAATTACGCAGCCAAAAGCCCGCCTGATTATTCCCAGAATTAAAAATTGGCACCACGATGCGCATATAGACGTCCCAAGGCGCGCCTGGTGCAGACTGCTCCAGAGATTCAACATTGGACGTTGCATTGACTGGATTGAAGATGAGAGATGCCCTACCGTCTGTCGCAATGGCCGCGCCTTGGTTATTCCAGGTGAATTGGGCGACTTTCGGAAGCGTACGGCCAGCCTCGATAGCGTTTCCGCCAGTAGCCGATATGACACCACCGCTCGATATAATGCTCGTGCCGTCGACTTTGGTGACACCGAACTGCGCGGAGGATGCTTTGTTGCAGGTCAGGGCCATCGTTCCCGACGTGGAGCAATCCCCTGACAGGTCGCCATTGGTGATGGACTTGGGGCCTGAAAACACCGCCAAATTCCCGCTCATCGGGGCGCCAGAAGGCGCTACTGCGGCATTCGCGCAACCAGCCACCGTCGAGAAATTTTCCATCACCTTAGACGCGTCAGCAGTCTGGCCGTTGGTCAACTGGTTTGGTAGCGCACATTGTGCTTGTCCCACGGACGGGCTGGCTCCCACGATGAAACAAACAAGAGAGCCGATGGCCGCGAAAAGACGTGGTGTCATATTCGAATTCCCCCTAACGCACAACGTTTGTGATGAGAGATTAATGAGATTCGCTATGTGCGGGCACGGCGTCACACTAAGGATTGCTGAATCCATCGAGCGCCGGAACTCGCGAGGCGAGCGCCGGCATGGCCGCGCGGGTCGCCGGCGTCCGCCATTCCATCCGTTCAAATCGACTCGCACTGGGACGAGTACGATTGGTCGTTTTCGGAAATCACCTCTTTACCTTGTGTCCGTTGGCAAAAATGAAGTATCGGCGTCCCATTGCCCCCTTTGTCGCATTTGGGGTATTCGATGGGCATCCCTGGTGCACCTATTTTTCCTATGCGTCGCAGGGACGATCCCCGCTGATGCGAGTTCCAGTCCGAGTTCGAAAAACGACTTTTGAATTATCCGCCCGTCCGCGTTGGTCCAAACGCATACCGCCATTCCCGGCGACGTCGAAACCTTCCCTGCGCTCATGGATGATGTGGCGACGCCAACGTCTCCCTTCGCTGTCATGATCTGCTTTTTGCCGGCCTGTCGCACATTATCCCCGACCTTAATTTTCTGCATCGCGGTCCCCGTTTTTCGATTGAATTATGAGCAGTTAACCGCTTGAGCGTATCGAGACGCCCACCATTGCAAGCAAACGGCGAACATGACGGCATGCTCACCTGCCCGATCATTCATCTGTTCGCCCGCACAGCGAGTTAGCGCTGTGGTGATGCTCAGGCGCGTCTTTGGTGGTTGTGGAGCGGTTGCCCCCTCCTTTCCGGCTTACACTGCAACCTGGACCTGGACCTGGACCTGGACGTCGCAAGAATTGCTCGTTCGATTTCGAATCCTGCCTGAAAGCTGCCGCCAAGCAACTGTTAATCCTGACAGGGTTCGCTTTTGTCGGTCCGCGAGTTGAGGCGAGGGCTGCATGAGTTTCAGCGCGTGTTGAGGGAAACCGTCAAAGAGCCTGGGATGTTCAGGGCCACGTCACACGTCGCCGTCCAATCCACGGAAACTGCCGCCGTGCGAGCTCGTGGAATTCCTGGTTCTCCAGACGAGGCTGGCCCACCCCCCGATGTCTGGTTTTCGGCGGCCCTGTGAAGCCGCATTACTTCGACGCGTTTGATCACGGCTCCATCGCCATCGTCGAACCCACGAGAAGCGTCACCTCGGTTGCGGTAAGCGCCACTTCTGGTTGTGCCTCGGGTGCAGATCGATTGATCTCGGTCAGCCAGAATACTCGCCAGGCAAGGATGCAGAAGATAGCGATCAGGTTGGTCAACCGGCCGGCTGTACGCAACTGCGACTCTTCAGCCTTACAGCCGGACTTCAGGTTTTTGTGGAACGTCTCTATTTTCCAGCGCATCGCGTACCAATCGATCTTTTCGATCGCGTCTGCACGTGAGTTCACCGACAGGTCAGTGGCAAGTTTCCATTCGACTCGTGGTCGGCCCGCTGGCTCGCCGCACTCCGTCGCGTGGATAACGGTCAGCCTGAGCGCCGGATAGTGCCGCTGCTTCGCGACGGGCGGCCAAACCGTGAGGCGGCGATATCTGATCTCCAGAAGCGCGTGGTGAAGGCGCCCTTTGGCGTCGCGAAATTCGATTCGATGCAATCCCTTCACTCGCACCTCTGACATTTCGTCTGCAACCGTATGCTGACCGTCGCCGGCTAACCTGTTCGTGCAGGTCCGCACCAGGAAATGTGTTCCGAGTTCGCTGGCAGCGCAAAACAGCTCAAAGATGTCGCTTTCTCTGTCTCCGATATGCACGCAGCGACTTGGATCGCCGAGTCGCGCCGTTGACTGCCGCAGGTTCTCAATCCAGCGATAGCTTTCCGTCTCCTCGATCGGTATGCGAGTGAAATTGACTTTACTGCGCTTCTTCGTGGTGTTCTTGAACTCCTTGAGGCTCCAGAACTTGATGGCTGCTAGTCCGAGCGGCACACCTTCAGTTGTGACGGCGAGACTTGAATGCATCAGGATGCCTCATTGCGGGCTTTCCTTGTCGCGCCCGTATCGCTTGGCTACGGTCAGTGTGTTACTTGCATAACCGATGAGCTCGGGACGTTCCCTTTCGTACGAAAACGAGGTGGTGTCCTGAAGTACGAGAATCGGTCCATCGGTCGCGGAAAAGCGCTGCGCGGTCGCCTGGAAATGTCCGCTCAGAATATCTTGCTCATTGACGCGGTCATTGTCCATAAACTGATAGGCTGCCTTGGTGTTGGCCCAGTCCTGGCAGGCGAGCGGAATGGTTTGTCCCATACCCTTCCACAATCGCTCCAGCAGCAACCCGAAGCGCTTGCGAAGGCGAGCGTCCCGAAATCTGCTCCGTTCGATCTCCTGCGCGAGCCACGATGTGTCGTCTTCTTGTTCCGTTCTTGTCATTTATCATTTAGGATTCCTAAACGATTATACGTTAACAGAATTTCCGCTTTAGATGTGGGTAATCTCAAGTCGGCGTTTGCCGTTTACTCTCCGCTTTTGAGCGGACGCCTCGGTCACAGAATCGACAACCTGGACGCAAACGGAATTCGAGCAACTTGACCTGGGCGACGCGCGCCTGAACAAGCGAGCGAGGCTTTTGATGGAAAGAATGGCGGCCGAGCCGACGGCCAGTGTGCCTCAGGCATGCCACGGTTGGGGCGAGACGATAGCGGCGTACCGCTTCTTCGATAACGAGAAGGTCCAGTGGCATGCGATTCTGGAGCCGCACTGGCAACAGACGCAAAAGCGGATGCAAACGCAACGGGTCGTGCTCTGTTTGCAAGACACGACCGAGCTGGATTTCAATGGTCAGGAGGCGCTCGGACTGGGTCCGCTGACGTATGAGGAGCCGCGCGGGATGTTCGTTCACCCGACGTATGCGGTGACGCCGCAGCGCGAGCCGTTGGGCATCCTGGACGCCTGGATGTGGGCCCGCGAGAAGAAGGACGACTCGGGCCGGCGTGGTGGCCCGAAGGAAAGTTTGCGTTGGATCGAAGGCTACGAGCGCATCGCCGAGATGGCGCCGGATATGCCCTCGACCCGCCTGGTGTATGTGGCAGACCGCGAAGCGGATCCGATGGCGTTGATGAAGCGCGCCGATGCGTTGGGCAAACCCGGCCGACTGGCTGGTCCGTGCCTCGCATAACCGCAGCCTGCCCGAGGGCGACAAACTGTGGGCTCGTGCGACATGCGGCCAAGCGGTGGGCGAAATCGCCTTCCCGATGGCGGCGCGCCAAGGGATCAAAGCGCGCACGGTGCACCAGCGCCTGTGGCTTAAGCGTGTGCAGTTGCCTGCGGGCAAGGGCAAAAGCATCGCTGCAACGTGCCTGGTCGCGCGCGAGTTCGACGCGCCTGCCGGCGTCAAACCGATCGAATGGCGTTTGCTGACTAACCGTACGGCAAGCACGCTGGATGAAGCGACCGAATTGATCGAGTGGTATCGGGCGAGACGGGAAATCGAAATCCTGTTTAACGTTCTGAAGAACGGCTGTCAGGTCGAAGAGCTGCAGTTGGGCACGATTGAACGACTCGAGCGTGCATTGGCGCTGTTTCTGGTGGTGGCCTGGCGGGTGACTCATTTGATGCGGACGGGCCGAACCTGTCCTGATCTGGATGCGCATCTGTTCTTCGATCCCGATGAAATTCGTGCCGCCTACCTGCTCACGAAGACCCCACGTGCAACGCAACCCAAGCTCAACGAAGTGTTGCGCTTAATCGCTCGCCGAGGTGGATTCCTCGCTCGCAAAAGTGACGGCGAACCTGGCGTGGAAACCATTTGGAAGGGACTTACACACGTGCGCATCGCCGCTGAAACGTTGCGCTTGCTACGCGATGACGGCGGCGATGGGAGTTATGTATAACGAGGTGGGTCGACCCATCTTCGCTTTGAGGGACCTGAAGTAGCGAACCCGCTTATCGAATGGACGGTACGCGAACGCCGTACCCGATTGAACACGCGGCTGAATCAGGCAACGTGGGCCATTGCGTGCTTACGCGAGTGCCACGACAGCAATCTCGACGAGCAAATGCCCAGCAGCGAGCTTCGCTTCGACGGTGGCGCGCGTCGGTGCGCAGCCTGGCGGTACCCAAGCCTCCCA
>Ga0207705_10004388_pt1 | contig 10656 bp, 6 predicted proteins | sample KBSC13metaG_FD_184314 | JGI IMG/M metagenome (GOLD analysis project Ga0207705, IMG submission 184314) | Corn rhizosphere microbial communities from Kellogg Biological Station, Michigan, USA - KBS C1-3 metaG (SPAdes) (version 2) | ecosystem: Host-associated > Plants > Roots > Rhizosphere > Soil ...
TACGCAGCGAGTCGAGGTTTGCGAAACGGTTGCGGTCGAGATTCAGCTTGCGCTTCATGGCGAGTATGCGCCTCGCCGCCTCCGATACGCGAGTCTCGCTGTAGCGTCCCTCGCTCACGCCGGCTACTACCGCGTCGATCGCTGCGGGAACGTCGAGGGGCTGGATCAGCACGTCGACTCCGGCTGCTACGGCGCGCTTGATGGCTTCCGTCGAGCCGTACTTGTCGGTCACGCCCTTCATGTCCATTGCATCGGAGATGACGAGCCCGGTGAAGCCCAGCTCATTGCGCAGCAGTCCTGTTACCACGTTGGACGAGAGCGTTCCTGGAGCGCCGCTGCTATCGAGCGCCGGCATGGAGCCGTGGAACGTCATCACAGCGCCGACTCCGGCCTTGATTGCGGCGCGGAACGGGACCAGCTCCACCGTATCGAGCCGAGCTCGGCTCACGTTCACGATCGGGAGAGCGAGGTGAGAGTTGGTCTCCGTGTCGCCGTGCCCCGGGAAGTGTTTCGCGGTGGCGATCATCCCGTTGTCCTGCAATCCATGGATGAAGGAAACCCCGAGGCGCGCGACCTCGTGTGGATCCTCACCGTACGAGCGAGTGTTGATGACGGGGTTCGCCGGATTGTTGTTGACGTCGAGGACCGGCGAAAAGTCGATGTGGATACCGAGTGCGCGGCCTTCGATCGCGGTGACCCGTCCCTCGGTGTACGTGAGCGCCGTGTCATTTGCCGCGCCGTACGCCATCTCTGATGGAAAGACCGTGGCGCCGCCGAGGTCGATGCCGTTGGGGACGAAGTAGCCGCCGCGGGCACGCATGCCTGCGCCCGTTTCGAGATCGGCGCCGACCAGCAGCGGAAGGGCGCTCATACGCTGGAGCGCGTTGAGCTTGACGGCCATCTCGATGGGTGATCCGATGGACATCAGGATCCCGCCCACCTTTTGATCGGCGACGTACGACGTAACCTTGCGCCAGCTCTTGGCATCGGCCGGTACGTAGTCGGCGTAGATGTTGGGCCAGACCATCTGGGCAGCGCGATCCCTGAGCGTCATGGTGGTCAGAACAGAGTCTGCCCACCGGTTGGCGTCCGATTCGACTGCTGCCCGCGACTTGCCGGTTGCCTGCGCAGCGGCGGACGATATCGGCACTGCCAGCGGGCAGAGCGTGGCGATCGCCACGAACATGGCGGCTGTCAGATGGGTGGGGGTGGTCGCAAGTCTCGATTGCATGAAGTCAAAGGTAATTGCCGGCAAAGTCGTCGGAAAAGATCATCGACCATTGTGGGATTCATGCAACAGATGGCGCCGTTTTGGCCATATGTAGCCACACTTTCCGTGGCAAGACCGTCGTAGATCGCGGCGTTTTCGGTACTTTCGGCGATTTTCGTTAGTCAACGGGCCAATTTGTTGATGCGCGATGCGGAATCCAGGACTATTTTACTCATAACCTTTTGTTTCCGACGCGTGGCCCAGAGTGTGTTAACTGGAACGCTACGTTTGAAGCTGCGCGCTCTTTTTGGCAATTCGGTTCTTATGAAGCAGCATATTCTCACGGCAGGATCATTAGCGGTACTTCTCCTTGCTGCCTTTCCGGCTGCAACGCCGGTATCTGCGCAGGCCGTGAGGCGCGATACTGTACCGCGTGCGGGTCAGAAGCCGATCGCGCGACGTGCGTCCGTCGACTCGCTGGTCGAGTGCTCGCCGGTCGCGACTGCGGTCAAGAAGAAGCCGGTTGTGCGGCGCAAGGCTCCGGTCCGCAAGGTGGCCTCGAACGTGGCACCCAAGCCGAAGCCGAAGACAGCGAGCAAGGCGCACCGTCCGGTAGTACGTCGCGCGCGTCGTGTCGTCCCCAAGGCCAAGCCAGCTGCCGCGCATTCGACGACCGTCGTAATGTGTCGTCCGGTGGGTCCAACGCCGGCGCTCGCCGAGGGTACGCCTACGGAGCAATCGGTGATTCCAGTGCCGCAGCTTGCTACCGCCACTCCGCCTGCAGCACCGGTTGTCGAGGAAGAGGGGCCGCCGCTCTTCGTATCGACGGCGCCTGGAATGCCGATGGCTACGGCTGGTGGTGGGCGGTCATGGCTGCCGTTTGGGCTGGTTCCCGCGATCTTCATCCCATTCGTTCACAACGGCAGGACCCACAACGGGTTTACGACGCCAACTACTCCGCCAGACACGACGCCGGTGATACCTCCTCCGGTCGTGCCTCCCACAACTGTGCCGGAGCCGGGTACTCTGGTATTGCTGGGATCAGGATTGGTGGGACTGGCGGGCGTGGTGCAGCGCCGTCGCAAGAAGTAGTCGTTGTTACGACTTTGATATCCGGGCTCGATCGCACGTAAATGGTGCAGGCGCGGATATATCCGCGCCCTACCGCGGCAGTCGCGTTTCGATCCGCCGGTCCGGGACCAGCCAGATGAGTGCGACAGTGGCGTAGATGGCATCGGCGATCCAGGGGTGCACAAAGGCCAGTGCGATTCCCGAGGCGTAGAGCAGCAGCGATGCGAGGCCTTTCCTGTCCTGTCCGATAGCCTTGGCGAGGCGCGAGTTTCGTCCTTCTTCCCGGATTATCGCCGTCTGAAGAATGGTGTATGCAAGTGCAGCCATGATGAGCACGGCGCCGTACAGCACTGTCGGCACCGACTCTTCATAATTGCGGCCCATCCACGCGGTGACGAACGGGACGAGCGAGAGCCAGAACAGCAGATGCAGATTGGCCCACAGGATCGCGCCGTTGACGCTATCCGTTGCCTGGAGCATGTGGTGGTGATTATTCCAGTAGATGCCGAGGTATATGAAGCTCAGCACGTACGTGAGGACTGATGGAATGATCGGTCTGAGCGCGGCCCAGTCGTAGCCTACGGGCGGGTGCAGCTCGAGGATCATGATGGTGATCAGAATTGCGACGACTCCGTCGCTGAACGCTTCCATTCGGTGCTTGTCCAAGAAAGTGTTCCTCGTTCGTCGATCGCAGGAGAGCTGCAGGTGTCGTCATTCCCGCGAAGGCGGGAATCCATCTGTTGCCGATGCGCTTACTGATGCTACTGCGTCAGAGAGATCGATAACATGGATTCCCGCTTTCGCGGGAATGACGAGGGACACATGGATTCCCGCTTTCGCGGGAATGACGAGGGACACATGGATTCCCGCTTTCGCGGGAATGACGAGGGGCACATGGATTCCCGCTTTCGCGGGAATGACGAGGGGCACATGGATTCCCGCTTTCGCGGGAATGACGAGGGGCACATCGATTCCCGCCGTCACGGGAATGACGAGCGCTTATCCTTCAAAATACGGCTGGGTCGGTGCGGTTGGGCTTCGCGGATCTGGTTTGACGAGGAAGCTCTGGGTGTAGCTCTTTCCGTTGACGGTGAGCTTTGCGGTGAACGTGCCTGATATCGGCGTGCCGCGACGACGGAAGCCGCCGCCACCTGCACCTGCTTCCACCTTTATCGGATCCCAGACGACGCGGTGCATTCCAGCGGCGGTTGCGAACGGCGCTGGCGGCTCACGCCAGAGTGCAGACGTGTTTGGAATGCCGCCTGCGTTACCCCGTCGTCCACCTGCTGCTGCCTCGCGTTGCGGCTCGCTCGAGAACGTGTGCAACACGGCACCGGTGGAATCGAGGATGTCGATCGTCACTGGACCGGTTGCGGCAGTCTTGAGATAGTAGTCGATGGCTGCGCCATTCGGCGGGTTCGGGGCTTGCGGCTCATCCTTCTGCAATGGCGTGCCGTTGTCGCCGCCCTCGATCATGTTGATCGAATCACCGGGCTTGAACAGATATGCTTCGGCATTTCCGATCGTGTCGTTGATCTGACGCAGCGGGCTGATGTCATCGATCACCCAGAAGCCGCGGCCATGCGTCGCCAGGATGAGATCGTTCTCGTAGATCTCGAAGTCGCGCATCGACGTGACGGGGAGATTCAACTGGAACGGTTGCCAGCTCTCTCCGTCATCGAACGAGATGTGAACACCGAGCTCGGTGCCGGCGAAGAGAAGCCCCTGCCGTTTCGGATCTTCCTTGATGGTGTGCACGTAGCCATTTGCAGGGAGACCAGTCGTGATCTTCTGCCATGTCTTGCCCGCGTCGCGAGTACGATAGATGTACGGCGTGAAATCCTGCAGCTGATGCCTGTCGACACTCGCGTACGCAACGTTGAAGTCGAAGTGTGACGCTTCGATCATGGTGACGCGACTCCACGGCGTCATCGCCTTTGGTGTCACATCGGTCCAGCTCTTTCCATCATTCATGGTGAGCTGGATCAACCCGTCATCGGTGCCGATCCAGACCATCGGTACCAACAAGGGCGACGGCGCGATTGTGTAGATGACACCGCGCTTGTCGTTGCCGACGTCCGCTGCGGCCGCTGCATCGAGTGTGCGCGGCACACCGGGATCCTTGCGCGTGAGATCGGGACTTATCTGATTCCACGTTACCGCGTTGTCGGTGGTCTTGAACAGGAACTGGTTTCCGTAGTACAACGCCCGCGGATCTGCACGTGAGAATACCAGCGGCTGAGTCCAGTCCTTGCGGCCTGTCTCCGGTGATTTCTGCACCGTGGTGCCGGGTATCATGCGATTCTCTTCCATGTTGTAGCGCTCGCCGGTGCCGCCGAAGATGATGCCGGGGTGCAGCACGTCACCTGCGGTGTAACCGCTCTCGCCGCCAGCCGCGACGGGCTCCCAGTCGCGCATGGAGATCTCGGCGAACTTGCCGCGCGATCGTACTGCAACCGCGCCACTGTCCTGCTGCGCGCCGGTGACCCAGTACGGGAATCGGTAATCGACCGACACGTGATAGATCTGCGCGATAGGCTGATTGTACCACGAGCTCCACGTCACCTCGCGCGGATCTTCGGTCTTTGCGTTGCGCGTGATGATGGTGCCCTGATCGCTCGCGGAGATCATAGTATTGCTATCGTCCGGCGAGACCCAGACCTGGTGGTAATCATCGCCGCCGGGCGAGCCGCGCAGCGCAACCCAGCTCTTGCCACCGTCCATCGAGCGTGAGATGGAAACGTTCGCGACATACACGATGTCGGCGTTCTTCGGATCGACGTCGATGTGCTCGAAGTACCAGCCGCGTCCCCAGAGCGCCTGATCCGACGACAGTCTGCTCCACGTCTCGCCACCGTCATCGGATCGGAAGAAGCCGCCAAGTCCGGACGGCGAACCGAATGGATTGGGTGGTCCCGGCGGTGGCTTGGGTGCAGATGGATCGGGATTGAGATTGTCGATCACCGCGTAAACGCGCTGCGGATTGGATGGACATACCGCAATTCCGGATTTGCCCATTCCTTCGTTCGGCAGGCCCCTGGTGAGCTGCTTCCACGTATTTCCACCATCGGTCGACTTGTAGATTCCGCCGCCCGGCCCGTTGCTCGGCGCGTACACGAACCACGGTGGCCGGCGTGTGTTCCACAGACCCGCGTACACGACGTCCGGGTTGGTCCTGTCGATCACGACTTCGATTGCGCCGACATCTTCGTTCTTGTAGAGGACCTTTTCCCAGCTCTTGCCGCCGTCTTTCGAGCGGAAAATTCCACGGTCAGGATTTCCAGCGTAGAAGTGGCCGATGGCTGCGACGTAAACGATGTCGGGATTGTGCGGATGAACGGCGATCTTGCCGATGTGCTGTGTGTTCTCGAGGCCGATGTGCGTCCATGTCTTGCCGGCGTCGGTGGATTTGTACATGCCGTTGCCGTATCCGGTGGAATCGCGCAACGTGCATTCGCCGCTTCCGACGTACACAACGTCAGGTGCGGAAGCGGCAACCGCGATCGCGCCGATCGATGCAACGGGTTGGGAATCGAAAACCGGCAGCCAGACTCGACCCGCGTCGATCGTCTTCCACACGCCGCCATTCACTGATCCGAAGTAGAACTCGTTCGGACGACCAGGCACACCAGTGACTGCATCGGTGCGACCGCCACGGAATGGCCCAAGCATGCGCCAACGGAGACCGGAGTAAAGGTCAGTGTAGCTCCTGGGTGCGGGGTCGGCCGTCAGCGGTCGGTGCGCTAGCGAACCCTGCGCACCTGCTGTTTGCAGGAAGTGGCTGATGCCAGGAGAAGCGACGGAGAGCGCCGCACCTACCTGCGTGGCTCTTACGAAGAAGCCACGACGTGAAAGAACATGCTGGTCCGGCGGCTGCGCACCGGCACCTGCGAGATGAGTATCTGGTTGGTCGGACGTCGAGCGCTTTTTCTTCACGATCCACTCCACACGGTGGGCTAGGGTTCAACAAAACATACGGGAAAAGTCTTTACAGCGTTCGGAGTTGGTGGAGGGGCGCGGGGTCCGGAATTGTCATGTCGGCGAAAGCGCTCTCGGACTCGTCATTCCCGCGAACGCGGGAATCCATCTGTTGCCGACCAGCTTCCTGCTGTCATCGCAGCCAGAGACTGATAACATGGATTCCCGCTTTCGCGGGAATGACGACGGGCAGATGGATTCCCGAGGCGCGGATGCATCCGCGCCCTACAGCGGGAATGACGGTGGAGGACAGGTAGCCGATTTTACGGCAACGCCGCGCGGGGTTACCGCCCGCTGAGTGGCTCGAACAGGTAGCTCAGCTTCACGAAGAATCCGTCCTGCGTGCGGCGCAGGCGTCGGAACGCCAGCGCATCGGGCTCGGTCATCGAGTTTCCGTAGCCGGCGAAGAACACTGTGCCTGGCGATGGGCGGTACGAGAAGAGCCAGTCGGTGCGTAATCCATTCGCGATGTTTTCGATCGACGGGACGTATGACGTGTCGTTGCGGATCAACAGAGGAAGTCCGGTGCGCGGATCCAGCAATGATGAGCGCAGGGTCGCGGTGTATTGCGTGACGACGCGCACGAAGATCGATCGCGTAACCTGATACTCCACCTTCACCCGCGGAATTCGCGTCGACGTCGAGAGCGCTCCGTCACTGCGACGTGTGAACCTGCTGCTCACGTATGTCGCACCGACGCGCAGCTGCTGGGTCGGACGCAGATTGAGACTGGCGTTGTAATCCAGTCGTCGAACGCGTGACGTCTCGAGAAAATCGACGTCGTTGCCGGTGGCGACGCCGAGTGACGCGTCGTATTTCGCGAACTGTGGTGTAGATATCTTGAACGCGTTTGTAAATGTAGTGATTCGTGGCGACGGCTGGAACGGGATATTGCTTCCCTGTGCCGTGCTGACGAAGTCACCGAGATATGCCGCAGGATCGAATGCATAGCTCGCGATCGTAGGCGTCACGCCGAGCGACCATCCGCCACGCAATGTAAAGCTGGTATTTGCGGATGCGTTGTCTTCGAGCAGGCTCTTTGCGGCGAAGAAATCGTCATAGCGCCAGACGCCCTTTGTCGAGAAGAATATGTTGAATTTCTCGAGCAGTGCGCCCGGTGGTCCGTACAGGCTCAGGCGATTGGAGATGCCTGGCGCGACGATACCGGTGCGTGACACGAATCCGTTGTCGGCGGCGAACGCATTGCCGATACCGAGAACGTTGTAGTGGAATCCAAACGCGCGCCCGGTGCGATCCACGACAGCCTCCCACATCGGCGCGGTCTTGCTCGACCCATTCTGCGTGGTATTGCTGACCGCGGCCTGCGCCTGAGCGTAGTACAATTTTCCGAACACGTAGTGAACGTCGCCGTCGATAACGCGATTGGATCTGCCACCGCCGACGCGATCGCTATAAAGCAATCCGGCGGTGCTCTGCCCACCGAATCCGCTGTTGAGTCGTATGATGTCAACCAGCGGCTGATCGCCGTTCGGCGTAGTGCTCGCCGCATCGAGCGCGGATAGCACCGCTACGTCTGTGCGGCCGAGCTTGCCGGTGAGTTTCATTGCAGCATTGGGCTGCACGATGGTGCGCGTGTACACGAGCGTGTTGGGCACGTTGAACTGGTCGCTGCCTTCCACGAAGAACGGGCGCTTCTCGGGATAGAACAGTGCGAAACGCGCATCTGCCGCTATCTGTGTTGCGTCCGCTTCAACCTGCGAAAAGTCAGGCTTCACCGTTCCGTTGAGTACGAAGTTGCTGCCCATCGCCCAGCGGACGTTGCCACCCAGCTGGGGCTTGGAGGTGTACTTCCAACCGGTGAGCGATGAATTGCAGCACGGCTTCCCGATGACAGTGTTCGTCAGCTCCGGGTTGAGTCCAATCACCTGACCGTGATGCATGTCGTGCATTCCCACCAGCGTTCCCGCCTGATTGGCGAAGCTTGCCGCACCGCTTCGCGCTTCAGTCCACGTTTCCTTGTAACCGCTGTGCTGCACGTTGCGCTGGATCTGAATTCCCCAGTCCTCGATCGACTTGTTGGGATAGCGCAGGCTGCTGAACGGGATTCGGATCTCGACCTCGTAACCCCACGGCGTGACGTGGCCCTTGGACTCCCAGAGGAAGTCCGCGCTCAGGTCTATCTGTCCCGGCCCGACGTTGGACCCGGGTATGAAGCCGCCGGTCTCGTTCGTGGTGCCGTCGGCCTGGACACCCAACGGATTGACGGCGAATACGAGCGAGCGGTTGCGTTCGTTATAGGGGTCAAGACGAATCTCGATGTTGTCACCCGAGCTGATGTTGTCACGATCAGCGAGTGTGGCGCGCACAGGGCCGTGTGGCTCATACGCGCGAATGCCGAAGTAGATCGCGGTTCGTGAGTACCAGACGTACACGTCAGTCGAATCCGGCGAGGGGCGCTGATCGGCTGGAGAGTACTCGGAGAAGCCAGTGAGCACGGCTGCGCGGCTCCAGACTGGCTCATCGAGATTGCCATCTATAGTTACAGTCGTATCAATGCGCGGAGCCTGCGCGGCGATCTGGCCGGCGCGTCCATTATATACGGGAGCCGGCTGGGCCGCGGCGATCTGAAACGCGCCGAGAAATGCTAGGAGCATGGTGCAGTAAATGTAGCCTGGCGCGTGACGGCGACCATCTGTTGTCGCAGTACATTTCAGCATGCGTACATCCCGATTCCGTTGTGGCCTGGCCGCGCTCCCGGTGGCGGGTGCGTTGTTCCTTACCCCCCCACCGGCCGGCGCTCAGAAGGCCGCCGTCGCGCTCACGAAGCAGGAACGAGCTGTCGCCAAGGCGGTGGATTCGCACAACGCCGCAGCTCTCGCCCTGCTCGAGCGCACTGTCAACATCAACAGCGGCTCACTCAACTTCGTCGGCGTGCGTCAGGTTGGCGACATCTTCCGCGCACAGTACGACTCACTCGGATTCACCACACGCTGGGTCGATGGCGCGGCGTTCCACCGTGCGGGACATCTCGTCGCCGAGCATCCCGGGCCGGGTCCCAAGATCCTGTTGATAGGCCATCTGGATACGGTGTTCGAGCCGAGCAGCCCGTTTCAGAAGTTCACCATGGTGAACGATTCGACGGCTACAGGGCCGGGCGTCATCGACATGAAGGGGGGCGACGTCATCGCACTGTACGCGTTGCGCGCGCTCAAGGACGCCGGTTTGCTGGACAGGATGAACGTCACCGTCGTGTACCACGGCGACGAGGAAGAATCGGGCGCCCCGTTGAGTCTCGCGCGCAAGACACTGATCGATGCTGCCCATGGCGCGACCGCGGCACTCGGCTTCGAGGATGCTGCGGGCGATCCGCATACGGCTGTCATATCGCGTCGGGGAGATGACGGATGGACGCTACGCACGACCGGAGTTCCGGCGCACTCGTCGCAGATATTCACGAGCGATATTGGAGCGGGTGCGGTGTACGAGGCGTCGCGCATCCTGAATCAGTTCTATCAGAAACTTTCGAGCGAGCAGTATCTCACCTTCAATCCCGGCCTCGCGCTCGGCGGCACCTCGGTGAAAACCGATACCAGCGGCACTGAAGGAAGTGCGGCCGGCAAGAGCAACGTCGTCGCGAAGGAGATGATCGTCACGGGAGATCTGCGCACGCTATCGCCCGAACAGCTGGCGCACGCGCGCAAGACGATGACCGATATCGTGGCCGATCATCTTCCGCACACTACTGCGGAGATAACGTTCGCCGACGGCTATCCGCCGATGGCACCGACCGACGGCAATCGCAAACTGCTCGCGATGTACAGCAAGGTGAGCACCGACCTTGGATTCTGGCCCGTCACGCCCGTCGATCCGTCACGTGCCGGCGCGGCCGACGTGTCGTTCGTCGCGAAGCTTGTACCAATGGCCATAGATGGGCTTGGCCTGTCGGGCCGTGACGATCACACCGAGAAGGAAACCGCTGATCTACGCATGCTGCCGGTGCAGACGAAACGTGCGGCAGTGTTGATGTACAGACTCAGCAACCCGAAGTGACGCAGGAAGTGATGTAGTCACCCCACGCTCTCACGCACTACCATGAACCGCAAGCCACTCGCATCGGCAGTCGTCACTGTACTCGCATCCGTGATGTTCATAAGCCTCCCGCTCGCGGCGCAGGTCGCTCGACAGCCAGTGAAAAAGGCGCGAGGAGATAGCGTACTCCGGCAACCGTCGCCAACGGGAAATGACACGAGCCGAACGCGACAGGACACAGCCGCTGGCAAGGTGCCCGTAGGCGATTCGCTTACGCGCTTCATCGACAAGTTTTCGTTCCGGAATCTCGGGCCGGCTGCATACAGCGGGCGCGTGACGGCGATCGCGGTGCCGAAGCCATATCGCAAGACGATCTACATAGGCTCCGCCGGCGGCGGCGTATGGAA
>Ga0207705_10004390_pt1 | contig 10654 bp, 9 predicted proteins | sample KBSC13metaG_FD_184314 | JGI IMG/M metagenome (GOLD analysis project Ga0207705, IMG submission 184314) | Corn rhizosphere microbial communities from Kellogg Biological Station, Michigan, USA - KBS C1-3 metaG (SPAdes) (version 2) | ecosystem: Host-associated > Plants > Roots > Rhizosphere > Soil ...
AGCATCAAGGGTGTCGTGGAAGACGTTTGCGACATCATCCTCAACGTCAAAGGCCTGGTTGTCCGCAGCGACAGCGATGAGCCCCGAACGATGAAGATCAGCACGAACAAGGCCGGCCCCGTGACCGCCGGCATGATCGAAGCCGATCCGGCCATCACGATCATCAACCCGAACCACGTGATCGCCACTCTGACCGAAGACGTGAGCTTCGAAATGGAGTTCACCGTCGGCAAGGGCCGCGGCTACCAGACCAGCCAGGAAAACACCGAAGAGGCCGAAGGCGCTCAGGACGTCGGCAGCATCGCCGTCGACAGCATCTTCTCGCCGGTGACCCGCGTTCGCTACGCCACGGAAGACGCCCGCGTCGGCCAGCGTACCGACTACGACCGCCTGATCCTCGAGATCTGGACTAACGGCACGATCAACCCCGAGATGGCCCTTGTCGAAGCCGGCAAGATCCTGCGTAAGCACCTGAACCCGTTCGTTCAGTACTTCGAACTCGGCAGCGAGACCGTCAGCGACGAGGCCATGGAATCGCTCCGCGAGACCGCCAAGCCCGTCATCGACCCGGACCTCGAGCACAAGCTCAACATGACGGTGCAGGAACTGGACTTGTCCGTCCGGGCCAACAACTGCCTGGAATCGGCCAAGATCACCAGCGTCCGCGACCTCGTGCAGAAGACCGACGCCGACCTGCTGAAGGTCCGCAGCTTCGGCAAGACCAGCCTGCGTGAAGTGAAGCGTCGCCTGGCCGACCTGGGCCTGAGTCTGGGCATGGATCTGGACGCCTTGGCCGCCGGCCAGGTGCCGAGCTTCAGCAGTGACGACCTCGACCTCGGCGATGACGAGGATGAAGACGAGGGCGACGAAGGCGAAAACGAAACCGAAACGTCTGAGGCCGAACAGGCCTGAGCCTCGTCGCGAGACGACGCTCCTTTAGGAGTTTGATATGAGCAGCCACCGAGTAGCCGGCCGTCAACTGAGCGTGGACACTGAGCACCGCAAAGCGATGCGTCGGAACCTCGTCCAGTCGCTCTTCGAGCACGGCAAAATCCGCACCACGCATCCCAAGGCCAAGGAAGTCAAAGCCTTCGCCGAGAAGCTGATCACCCAGGCCCGCGAGGGCTCCTTGACGGCCCGCCGTCGCGTGATCGCGAAGCTTCAGGACCGTCGGGTGACTGACGAGAACCAGGACTTCATCACGAACGAAAAGGGTTCGCCCCTGACGGTCGTGCAGCGCCTGTTCAACGAGATCGCCCCCCGCTACAAGGGCCGCAACGGCGGTTACACGCGGATCATCAAGACCGCCAACTGGCGCATCGGCGACGCAGGTGACATCGTCATCCTTGAACTGATCACCGATGACCAGAAGAAGCCCACCGGCACCATCCGCCGCCCGGCTGGTCTGCGGAAGAAGCGTTCGGAGAAGCGCACGAGCTTCGCCAGCGCCGCCCTGAAGAAGAAGAGCGAAGGCAGCAGCGAAGCCGCTAAGGCCGAGTAAGCCGCCCTTCGATCGTAAGAATCTGAAGCCGACCAGTCGCAAGACTGGTCGGCTTTTTCTTTATTCCTCCCCCTCCGGGGGGGTTAGGTGGGGGCGGCGAGCGTAAGCAGGCATTCGATTGCGGTCAGCCGCTCCCCGCCCCCACCCTGCCTCCCCCGGAGGGGGAGGGGTAAGGGCGCTAATCGATGTCGCCGTGCGGCTCGCTAACGACCCACGAGACCACGAATAGCAGGCCCAACGCCAGATCGATCACCCCACCGATGATGATGTCGCGGCCGACTTGGCCGCGGAATGCCAGGATCATCACCGGCACGCCGAAGACCAGCTTTTCCAGCCACGACACCGGCATCAGCCGGCGGTATCGGTGCACGTCGGTGCTGATCAGCAGGAACAGGAGCTGCCACGTCACGGCCAAGCCGACGAAGCCGTAGTAAAACTCCACGTGCGTGACGGCCGGCGGCTTCTGCTGCTCGATCTGTCCGACCGCGAAGTACATCGGCAGCAGCACGATCAGCCCGTAGATGCCGGCGATGCGGTAGGTCCATTTGGCAAAAGGCATCGTTAATCCCGCCGCCGCTCGTAGGCCGCCAGCATCGCGGTGACTTCGATGCCGTTGATCCGCATGCCGGTCATATTCGCGTTCGTGATCGAAAGGTTCGTCAGGTTGACGTCGTCGAGCCGGGAATCGCTGAGGTTCACGTTGTGAATCGTCGCGTTCTGAAGATTGACGTCGTCGAACGTCGCGCCTGCAAGGTTTGCGTCGCGGAAAACGCTACCGGCGAGGTCGACCCCCTCGGCCGAGTGCGTGCCTGAGGCGATGGTGGTGGCTTTCATCGTTTCTCCTTCGGTCGTCGGATAATACAGCAACTTCGCGTCGCCGCTTGATCGACGGCCCCTGATGTCAATAATCGTTCGACCCGATGAGCGACACCCGCAACCAACCCCGCCCCGCTGTCAAACTCGCACTCGAAGACGGAACCGTCTTCACCGGCCAAGCCTTTGGCGCGACGGGAACATCGGAGGGCGAAGTCGTGTTCAACACGAGCATGACCGGCTATCAGGAGATCCTGACCGACCCGTCGTACAAGGGCCAGATCGTCACGATGACGTATCCGCTCATCGGCAACTACGGCATCAACAAGGATGACGTCGAGAGCAAGCGGCCGCACGTCAGTGGCTTTGTGATCAAGGAACTGTCGCCGGTCGCCAGCAACTACCGCAGTAACGAGACGCTCGACAGCTATCTCAAGCGCAACAACATCATCGGCATCAGTGGCATCGACACGCGGGCCCTCACTCGGCGGCTGCGGATCACCGGCTCGATGCGCGGCATCCTCAGCACCGAAATTCTCGACGACGCCAAGCTCGTCGAGCGCGCCCGCAGCGCCGCACAGATGGCCGGCGCCGATTGGGTGAAGGCCGTGAAGCCGGATTGTGCTTACGACTGGAATCAAAGTTTCGAAGCCTCGTGGAAGTTCGGCAAGCCGCAGGACGGCCGCGGGCTGCACGTGGTGGCGATCGATTGCGGCGCCAAGCAGAACATCCTCCGTCATCTTGCCGAGCGCGGCGTGAAGGTGACGGTTCTCCCCGCCGACGCGTCGGCTGAGGAGATTCTGAAACACAAGCCCGATGGCCTGTTCGTCAGCAACGGCCCGGGCGACCCGGCCGCGCTCGATTACGCCGTCAAGCCGATCCAGGCGGTGATGAACCAGCTGCCGATCTTCGGCATCTGCCTCGGCCACCAGCTGCTCGGCCGGGCCGTCGGGGCCGGCACGTACAAGCTGAAGTTCGGCCACCGCGGCGGAAACCAGCCGGTGAAGAATCTCGATACGGGCCGGGTCGAAATCACCAGCCAGAACCACGGCTTCGCCGTCGAGCAGAAATCGCTCGAACAGAACGGCGGCGTCGTCACGCACGTGAATCTGAACGACGGCACGGTCGCCGGCTTCCGCCACAGCAAGCTGCCGATCTTCAGCGTGCAATATCACCCCGAAGCCAGCCCCGGCCCACACGACGCGGCCTACCTGTTCGATGCCTTCATCGCGATGATGCGCAGCAAAAAGCCAATCACGCCGGCGGATTTCGAAAAGATGCAAGCGGTGAAGTAAGCGGAACGCTAATGGAGTCCGTTTAGCCGGCGAGCCTGCTCGCCGGCTAAACCCTTGCGCCGCGAGCGAGGCTCGCCGGCTAAACGCTATGCGTTGAATAACGATTCAGGCTTGCACTTCAGACCACGCGCCGCGTGCGCAGCGCCCAGGTCATCATGGAAAACGCCAGCAGCGTGCCGAGCGATTCGGGCACGTGAAGATCGGTGAGGAACTGCACCGCAGGGTTCTGCAGAGGCAGCGTGCTGAGCGGCGTCTGCGTGGCCGAGGTCGTTGTGAGGGCGACCGTCGTTGCCGAACCATCCTGATCCAGATCGTCCGCCCGCACGACCGGGGCGGCCAGCGAGCTTAAACCGAGGGCGATGAGGGCCATCCACTTCATTCTGCAAACCTTTCGCCGAACAATAGATCGGGCGAATGAAGAACGAATAAAAAGACGGCCTGCAGGCGTTTAACATTACATAAGGTTTTCTCCTGCAACGGGTTGTCGCAGGGTCTGCCCGGAGTCACAGCTTAGGCGTTTCCCACCGCTGGCTGTGGTAGATCCCCCTAGTGCCGCTGACGGCGTAGGCGAACAAGCAGGCGATTGCCGCATACGCCGCCAAGGCGCTGCCGTTGCCGTGGCCGAAGAGCTCGACCGCCATCAGTGTGCAGGCCAGCGGCGTGTTGGTCGCCCCGGCGAACACCGCGACGAAGCCCAGGCCGGCCATCAGATCCGCTGGCACGCCGAGCAGGCGCGAGAGCGCGTTGCCCAGCGCAGCGCCGATGAAGAACAGCGGCGTCACCTCGCCGCCTTTGAAGCCGCTGCCGATCGTGATCGCAGTGAAGATCAGCTTCAGCAGCCAACTGAAATCGCCCGCACCGTTCGGCGCGAAGCTCGACACGATGGAGACACCGCCGGCCGGATTCGTCACACCCAGCCCCAGATAATCGCGCGTGCCGAGCAGCCACACCAGCAGGATAACTACCACGCCCCCCACCACCGGCCGAAGCTCGGCCCGCGGGATGACGCGTTTACAGAACGCGCCAATCCCGTGCGTCAGCCGCGCGAACAGCATCGCGGCCAATCCGAACGCGATCCCCGCGACCGCAGACTTCAGGCAGAGCAGCAGTTGAACGTGCTGCCCCGCGCTGCCACCGCCCAGGCTGGCGATGGCGTACTGCGTGTGCGAGATGCCGACGATGGCCACCGTACGATCGGCCACGATCGCCCCGATCAGGCACGGCACGATTGCCTCATAACTGATTCGCCCGATCGTCAGCACTTCGATAGCGAAGATCGTCCCGGTCACCGGCGTGCCGAACACCGCGCCGAAGCCCGCGGCCACGCCGGTCATCAGCAGCAAGCGGATGTGATCGTGCGACAACCGCAGCCGCCGGCACGCCTCGCTGGCGATGGCACCGCCGACCTGCACCGCCGTCCCCTCACGACCGGCCGACCCGCCGAACAAGTGCGTGACGAGCGTTCCCGCGACGACCAGCGGCACCATCACCAGCGGAATCCCGCCGCCGGGCTTGTGGATCTCGTCGATCACCAGGTTGTTGCCACGGACGACCGATCGGCCGAACCGCTCGTACGCCCACCCGATCAGCAGCCCCGCCGCCGGCAACAGGTAGAGCAGCCACGGATGGTCCCACCGCCTCTGCGTGCACCAATCCAACGCCCAAAGAAACGCCGCCACGACGACGCCGACGACGACCGCCGTCAGTGAAGCGAAGACGATCCAGAACCCGAAGAATTTCGCGACAGAGATCGCGCGGCGAACAATGGGTGAAACGAAGGGTGAGTCAGGCGGCGACATGAAGGCGGCTCCGGTGCTGCTGGCCGCCGGTCGAAGGTCGCCGCATGGCAACAGAACTCCGCCGGCCGATCTGGCCAGAGGAGTTATCAGCACGACCCCGCTTTCGCGGGCGGCGGTTCAGGCAAACCCCATTGCCTTTGGAGCGGTGATTTCAGCGGCGGAGTTGAAAAAATGCAAACCGGCCGAGCTTTCTTATCCCTCCCCCTCCGGGGGAGGTTAGGCGGGGGCGGAGGGGGTTGAGGCGTTCGACGCGCCGACCAGACGCCGCGGCGTAAGCCGCGGATCCGCGACTCACGTCGCGGCGTCAGTCGCGATCACAAGCGATTCCACGCTCCACCGCCCCCACCCTGCCTCCCCCCGGAGGGGCAGGGATAAGAAAACACGCGTCCGCACGGAATCGCACAAACGGCGCAGCGCCCCTTCCTGCCATTTTTCTGCTCGCTTTTCGCCAATCCGGCCGAACCCGATGCACGGCCACGCCTTCCGCAAAACGCGCCGCGCGGCCGGCGCGCACGCAAATGGCCCAGCTTCACAGCTCAAATTTCCCTCCAAAACGCTGCGCCCACGGCAGCAACGGCAGCGGCGAGGCGGCGCGGGTGTGGCTTTGTAGGGGCGACGCATGCGTCGGCCGTTGACCGTGTTCACACTGGGCGGGCAAGGCATGCCTCGCCCCTACGACAGGCCCTGTCTCAGCGTGTCGCGACATGGGCGGTATAGTTTGTCTGACCCGCCGCGGAGAACCGGCGACAGACAGCGAGGAAGTGCCTGTGCAAGAATCATCGCACGCACTGCTCGATTACCAGAAGCCGCTTCCTCCAGACAGATCACTTTCGCGTTCGATCGGTGCGTCCCGGAGTACCGAGAGAGGGGATAAACGCCTACACTCCTCCCATGCCCACCCTCAACATCCGATCCGTCGGCAGCTTCGACATCCCGGCCGGTAAGCGGCTGATCAATGCCATCATCGATGACGCTAAGGCCGACCAGCATTACAGCTGCGGCGGCAACGCCAAGTGCACCACCTGCCGGGTGAAGTTCCACGGCGGCGAACCGCAGAAGATGACCCAGGCCGAGAAAGAACTGCTGGCCGCCAACGGGCTCGACCAGACGCCGGGCACGCGGCTGAGCTGCCAGATCCAGTGCGAGAGCGACATGTCGATCGAACTGCTCGTTCCCAAGCCCCCGGCGAAGCAGCCGGCGCACCCGGCCGACGAGATCCAGCCGCCGCCGGTGTGGACGACGAAGTAAGTCGCCCTGCCGGGCGTCAAAAGATTGTCGCGGAAGTCAAAGATCAACATGCGGCCGGTTCGCGCCGATTTCCCTCGGCGGAACCGGCCGAATATCACCGTTGCACGCGGACGGCAGGCAACGGCATTGTCAGGAATTGACTGACCGTGTGCGGAATGCCTTGAACTGGCGTCGGCCGACGGGCAGATTGAACGCATGCCCTACCAACGCCCCGCGCTCACGCAGAAACCGAAGCTTAAGCCCAACCAGGTTTATCTCATCGCCAGCGGCGACTTACGTCTTTCGGCCAACCAGACGTGCTGGCCCGAGCAGGCGAAGATGGAGGCCAAGCTCGGCGAAGCGGTGAAAAAATTCGGCTACGAGATCGTTCGCGCCCACCCGTACGACGAGCAGGCCAAGCACGGCTTTATCGATAGCCAGAAAAAGGGAATGGCGGTCTTCCGCTCGATCGACCCCACCGCCCCGCTGATCGTGGCCGAGAGCGTGTGGCAGTACAGCCACCACGTGCTCAGCGGCCTGATGAATCACCGCGGGCCGATCCTCACCGTCGCCAACTGGTCGGGCACCTGGCCGGGCCTGGTGGGCATGCTGAACCTGAACGGCTCGCTCACGAAGGCCGGCGTGAAATATTCGACGCTGTGGAGCGACGACTTCACCGACAAGCTCTTCCTCGACGGCCTGTCGAGCTGGCTCAAATCGGGCAAGTTTGATCACACGATCACCCACGTCACGCCGCTGGACAAGATCACCGTCGGCAGCGAAGAGGCCGAGCTCGGCAAGGCGCTGGCGGCACAGCTGAAGACCGAGCGAGCCATCCTCGGCGTGTTCGACGAAGGGTGCATGGGGATGTTCAACAGCATCATCCCCGACGCCCTGCTGAACCCCACCGGCGTATTCAAGGAACGCCTCAGCCAGTCGGCCCTGTATTACGAGAGCACGCAGGTGAGCGACGCGGAAGCCCAGAAGGTGTTCGACTGGTACAAATCCAAGGGCGTGAAGTTTCAGTTCGGCAAAGACGAAGCGACGGAACTGACGGAAAAACAGGTGCTGCAGCAGTGCAAGATGTACATCGCCGCGCTGCGCATCGCCGACGATTTCGGCTGCCACACGATCGGCATCCAGTATCAGCAGGGTTTGAAGGACCTGCTGCCGGCCAGCGATCTGGTCGAAGGCACGCTGAACAACACCGATCGTCCGCCGGCCTTCAGCCGCGACGGAAAGCGCGAGCTGTACGCCGGTGAGCCGCTGCCGCACTTCAACGAAGTCGACGAATGCGCCGGCCTCGACGGGCTGATCACCTACCGCGTGCACAAGGCGATGGGTGAGCCGGTCGAAAACACCCTGCACGACCTGCGCTGGGGCGACCCGGCCAAGGTGAACGGGCAGGAAGAGTACGTGTGGGTGTTCCTCATCAGCGGCGCAGCGCCCCCCGCCCACTTCATCGGCGGTTGGAGCGGCGCCAGCAGTGAGCGCCAGCCGGCGATGTACTTCCGTTTGGGCGGCGGCACGCTCAAGGGCAACAGCCACCCGGGCGAAATCGTCTGGAGCCGCTTCTACATGGAAGACGGCCAGCTGAAGCTGGACATCGGGCGCGGCGGCGTGGTGGAATTGCCGGAGGCCGAGACGCAGCGCCGCTGGCAGGCGACAACGCCGCAGTGGCCGATCATGCACGCGGTGACGTACGGCGTCACCCGCGACCAGATGATGGCCAAACACAAGAGCAACCACATCCAGTGCGTCTACGCCTCCTCACCCGAGGCGGCGGATAAGGCGCTGCTGGTGAAGGCGACGCTGGCCCGCGAACTGGGCGTGCCAGTGAACGTGTGCGGGACGAAGAAGAACGGCGGGAAGTGGTAAACGCTCTGGATGAGTGAAGACGTGAAAACGTGAAGAAAGAAGCTTCTTCACGTTTTCACGTCTTCAATCGTCTTAAAGTGTCCCCAGAGTAAGACATGCTCAACTCACTCATCCAACTCTCCCGCCGCTACGGCAGCGACTCAGCCTTCGTCCTCGCCGGCGGGGGCAATACCTCGTTCAAGTCAGCCGACCGGTTGTGGGTCAAAGCCAGCGGCCACGCCCTGGCAACGATCGACGAAACCGGCTTCGTCGAGCTCGACCGCCACAAGCTTGATGCAATGATGGCGGCGAACTGGCCGGCCGATCCGACGGCGCGAGAGGCCGCGTTCGTCGAAGCCGTGATGGCCGCCCGCGTTCACCCCGAACTGAACCAGCGGCCGAGCGTCGAAGCACTGCTGCACCACCTGCTGGCGCAGCCGTTGGTCGTGCACACGCATCCGGGCGTGGTGAACGCCCTCACGTGCTGCACGCGGGGCGAGACACTGGCGAAGGAATGGCTCGGCACGTCGGCCGTCTGGCAGCCGTATGTCGACCCGGGCCTGACGCTGGCCCTGCGACTTCGTGAGACGTTGGAAAGCGCCGGCGGCAACGCGGACCTCATTCTGTTGCAGAACCACGGCCTGATCGTCGCCGGCGAATCGGCCGAGGCGATCGATGCGGCGACGAACAAACTTACCGGTGCCATTCGCGGACGGCTTCAGCAGACGACTAATCCGCAGGCCCATTCAGGCAACCCGGCGGCGTTGGAACGGCTGGCCAAGCAGATCGCTTCGATGGCCGAAGAAAAAACGGCGGTTTCCGTCGATTCTGTTGCCGCCTGGATCGCCGGCACGCCTCAAGGCCTCGCTGCCGCAAAACTCGGCCCGCTGACGCCGGATCAGATCGTGTACTGCCGTTCGTTCCCGCTGATCCTTCCCCCGAACGCGTCGGCCGCCGATTTCGCGGCGCTGCGCGGCGAGTACCAATCCAAACACGGCTTCGAACCGTGGGTGGCCGTGGTCGAAAATGCCGGCGTCATCACCTTCCGCACGAGCGCGAAGCTGGCCGAGACGTCGCTAGCCGTCTTCCTCGACGCGGCGGCCGTCTATCGCGATGCGGGGCAGTTGGGCGGTGTGCACCCGCTGAGCGAATCGCAGCGGAAGTTCATCGAAGAGTGGGAAGTGGAAGCGTACCGTCGCGCGGTAGCGGCGAAGTAGTTGGAAGCTGCGCATCGCCTTCTCTTACCCCTCCCCCTCCGGGGGAGGCTGGGTGGGGGCGGCGAGCGCAGACAGGCTTCAGATTCGGAGTCACTCGACGCTCCCCCGCCCCCACCTAACCTCCCCCCGGGGGAGGGCTAAGAGGGCGCTCGCCTCTACGAAACAGTCCCGAACTCCTGCTGGTATTGCTCGATGGCCTCGCCGATGCCAGCGATAATGTCCGTCGCCATCGTCGATCGTTCTCCGACGCGCCGGCCCGCGATTTCGCCCGCCTTGCCGTGGATCCACACGGACATGCACGCGGCGTCGAACGGGTCGACGTTCTGCTGCCCCAGCATCGCCCCGCTGATGCCGCTGAGAATGTCACCGCTGCCGGCCTTGGCCAGGGCGCTGCTGCCGGTGCGGTTGATATAGACCCGTGTGCCGTCGGTAACGATGGTGCGGTGGCCTTTCAGGACGACGATCTGGCGGAAGGCGTCGGCGGCGCGGGTGGCGGTGTCGACGCGGTCGGATTCGTCGGTGGCGCTTTGCTCGGCTTTGCCGAAGAGTTTGCCGAGCCGCTTCATTTCGCCGGGATGCGGCGTAAGCACGCAGCGGTTGACGACGTTGGCCGGCCAAGCGGTGCCTTCAGAGATCAAATTGAGCGCATCGGCGTCGAGCACCTTCGGCTTGTCGGCCGTCAGCACCGCTTCGAGCACCTTCTTCGCCGCCGGCAGTTTGCCGAGGCCCGGGCCGATGGCGACGGCGTCGGCTTTGTCGATGGCGTCGGCCTGCTCGTCGCCGGGAACGATTAAGCCGATCGCCTGCGGGCAGAGGCTGAGCGTCGCCAGCAGCGTCTCGGCGGGTGCGCCGATCTGCACGTAGCCGCAGCCGGCGTGATAGGCGGCCAGGCCGCAGTAGGCGGGCGCGCCGATCATTGTCGCGCTGCCGCCGATCACGAGCAGC
>Ga0207705_10004394_pt1 | contig 10649 bp, 7 predicted proteins | sample KBSC13metaG_FD_184314 | JGI IMG/M metagenome (GOLD analysis project Ga0207705, IMG submission 184314) | Corn rhizosphere microbial communities from Kellogg Biological Station, Michigan, USA - KBS C1-3 metaG (SPAdes) (version 2) | ecosystem: Host-associated > Plants > Roots > Rhizosphere > Soil ...
CACTTCGTCGCGATCCTGCAGGACGTGACGGAAGTCATCGCAGCCCAGCGGGAAGCCGAGCAGGCACGCGAGCGCCTGTCCACCGTCCTCGAAAGCATTTCCGACGGCTGCATCTCGCTCGACCGCGAGTGGCGCTTCACCTACATCAACGCGCGCGGCGCGGCCTGGATCGACCGCCGTCCGGAAGACCTGATCGGCAAGAGCATGTGGGACGAATTCCCCGAAGCCGTGGGCGGCCCCTTCTACCAGGCCTACATGAAGGCGATGGAAGAGCAGGAGCTCGCCACCTGCGAAAACTTCTACGCGCCGCTGGGCATCTGGCTGGAACTGCGCGCGTACCCGTCGCGCGAAGGCGTGACCGCGTTCTTCGTCGACGTCACCGAACGCAAGGAAGCGGAGACGCGCCTGCTGCACCTGGCCACGCACGACAGCCTGACGGGCCTGCACAACCGGCTGAGCTGCCTGCGCGCACTCGACCAGGCGCTGGCCCGTTCGGTCGAGGAACACCGGCCGGTCGGTGTGCTGTTCGTCGACCTCGACCACTTCAAGGAAGTCAACGACGCCCACGGCCACCGCGCCGGCGACCAGGCCCTGCAGGAGATCGGGCGCCGCCTGGGCAGCCTGGCCGGCAGCGACGTGACCGTCGCGCGCATCAGCGGCGACGAATTCGTGTTCGTCCTCGAAGGCGTGGACGCCGAGGGCGCGCGCTCCGTGGCCGCCGCCGTCCTGCAGCAGCTCGCGCTGCCGATCGCCGTCGACCACCACCACGTGGCGGTGGGCGCCAGCATCGGCATCGCGATCGGCAGCGGCAGCGAATTCACGGCCGACGAGCTGCTCAACAACGCGGACGCCGCCATGTACGAGGCCAAGGACAACGGCCGCCACACGTACGCCGTGTTCTCGCCGCGTGCGAGCCTGCTGATCAAGCAGCGGCTGGCGCTGCGCCAGGACGTGTTCTCGGCCCTCGAACGGCGCCAGTTCGTGCTGTTCTACCAGCCGCAGGTCAGCGCGATCAACGGCGCCGTGGTGGGCGCGGAAGCCTTGCTGCGCTGGGAGCATCCGCGCCTCGGGTTGCTGGCCCCCGACCTGTTCCTGCCCATGCTGGAAGGCTCGCCCGCCATCAGCGCGGTCGGCGCCTGGGTGTGCGAGGAAGCGTGCCGCCAGGCGCGCGAATGGGAGCTGCTGGGCTACCGGCTGCGCATGGCGGTGAACGTCTCGCCGCGCCAGCTGACGGACGAGAACCTGCCGCCGCTGCTGAAGAACCTCGTCGACCGCTACGACCTGGACCCCGAGTGCATCAAGCTGGAAGTCACGGAAAGCATGCTGATGCAGGACATCGACAAGGCGGCGGCCGTGCTGAGTTCACTGCAGGACCACGGCTTCCGCATCGCGCTGGACGACTTCGGCACGGGGTATTCGAACCTGTCGTACCTGCGCCAGCTGCCGATCACCGCGATCAAGATCGACCGCTCGTTCGTGCAGGAGATCGGGCAGGACCGGCGCTGCCTCGACATCGTCAACGGCGTCATCGCGTTCGCCAAGTCGCTCAAGCTGGACGTCATCTGCGAAGGCATCGAGACGGAACTTCAAAAGGAAGCGATCCGCTCGACCGGGTGCGACGTGCTGCAGGGCTATTTGATCGGCAAGCCGATGCGGGCCGGCGATTTCCGGGCGCTGCTACTGTCGCAGACTGTCGAGCCGCGGCAGGCCGATCCCGGGTGCCATCAAGCGGATTCGCACCCGGAACGCTGAACAAATTCATCCCGACCCGACTGTATCGCTACAATCTACGTCGCCTTATATCCCTCTGCTGTACAGTTTTTGTAGATGGAAAAAACGGACCGCGCGCAAATGAAATCAAGGTACGTTGCACGCACCTGCAGGTTCCACGTTGTAGGTTCCGTTATACGCGAACGGCTGGCTTCCGTTAGAGGGCGAATCGAATAATTCGACATCCAGCCTGTCGCCGGTAAAGTTGATCGTCCCGTAATTCCACCCCAACGACTGCCAGCGTCCGGTCTTGGTCCCGTCTGGTTGCGATTCTGGCGCATAACTTAGCGAAGAGACGTCTGGTGGAGAGTATCGACCACGGCCTGCTGGAAACTGGATGCGAAAGACATACTCGGTCTCTCGTGACCCGAATATGAATGTGGCGGGGTGATGCGATTGGGGCAAGATAACGCTGATGTCGACGTTGCATACGTGGCCAATGCGTACGGCCTGGGCAGTCTTCCTTACTTCTCCCCGTTGCAAAGCTCCACATGACGCCAGGCACAAAGTCGCTGCCAGGATTCCAACTCGTTTTATATTCACCAATGATCTCTTACGAAAAATGTTCGTGTCGATGCGACTCTTCATCGCCGATAACGGTCGCGGACCCGAGCATCGAAGTCGTGCGGAAGCACTGCCTGGCGACTGGATGCATTGGTTCCCCATGTAAGTTCGTTGGATCCGAGGCCGTTAGCAGACATTTTCGAAAGCATGTCCGCCCATGGCTCGCGTATCAAACGCTATCGTTCGCCGACGATACTCACTTCTCCGCATTCGCCACGTTGATGAACGGAATCGCTCCACCGGCCACGTTGGGCAGCTTGCCATCCCACTTCTCGATGGCCAGGCGCTGGTTCTCCATCTCGCGCAGGCGGATCAGTTCCGGCGTCACCTGCTGGCGCTGCACGGCCAGCGATTCGGCTTCGGCCTTGGCCTGGGCCACGCGCTGCTTCGCTTCCACTTCGATGCGCTGCAGGTCGCGTTCCGCCTTCAGCTTCAGCTGTTCGGCCGTCGTCTTGGCTTCGATGGCATCGTTGAACGAGCGCGAGAAATTGAAGTTCACGATCGAGAACTCGTCCACCACGATGCCGTGCCGGGACAGGCGCTCGCGCAGCTGGGCGACGATCTGGTCGCGCACGTCGGTGCGCTTGGCGATCAATTCCTCGGCCGTGAAGCGTGCCGTCACGGCCTTCACGGCTTCCTGCACGGCCGGGATGATGATGCGCTGGCCCGGCTCGTTGCCGAGGTCGCGGAATACCGGCACCGCGGCATCCGGCCTGACGTGGTAGTTCAGCGCAACGCGCGTGTGCACGGTCTGCAGGTCGCGCGAGGCGGCGTCGCCCTCGCCTTCGCCCTTCTGGATCGAGACGTTGACGAGATTGAGCTTCTGCGCCAGCGGCACGCGGAAGTGGATGCCCTCGCTCAGCACCTGGTCGCTCGGACTGCCGAACGTCGTCATCACGCCGCGGAAGCCGGCCGGCACCGTGCCGAACGGCGCGAGCGCCATCAGCAGGATGAGCACGACGACCGTGGCAATGACTTTCATGCCCGCGTTCAGTGAGAATCCATTCATGTCTTTTCCCTTTCAGCCTTGTTTGTATTGACTACGAAGCAAGTGTATAGCGGACGGGGCAACAAAAGAATCAGAAATAGCTGAGGTTGAACTGCGGGAAAGCCGAAGGAAGATCAGTCGCGCGGCACGATGAAGCGGAACGTCGGCTCGATGCCGCGCGCATGCAGGACGCGGACGATATCGTCCAGCGTGGCATCCCTGAGCAGCAGGCCGTCCGGCACGCCTGCACACGCAGGCGCGGCCACGGGCGGTGGGAGCGGCGGCACAAGCCGGTCGAGCACCGCACGGAACTGGTCCGCGGTGATGCTGTGCAAACCTTCCAGGAACGCGACCTGCCCCGCCGCGGGCGGCGCCATGTCGAGTCCGGATTCGTCGGCGAACGATGCGCCCATGCCGGGATGGATGAACGCGGCCCAGTGGCCGGCGGCGCCGTTCTGGCACGGCGGCAGTTCGACGGGCATGCCGACCGTATCGGGTGACGGCAGCGTGTCCGGCCACAGGCCGTCGAGGCCCGCCACGAAACGCCGCGCCTCGGCCATGGGCACCGGCGCCTCCAGCGACAGCCACAGCACATAGCCGCCCGTGCTGGCGACGCTCACGGCCGGAGCCGGAAAACCGTGGTCCGCCTGCAGGCCGTTCGCGACCGTGCACAGGCGTTCCCAGTGCTGGGCGTCCTCGCCGGCCGCCTTGCGGAACGGGAGCGCGATGGCGCGGAGCAGCCCGTCGCTCGATGCCAGCCCGACGGGATCGCAGGGGCCGTCGGGTGCCCGTTGTGCCAGTGCCTGCGCGGCCGGGCTGTCCGGCAGCAGGTACAGCCGCATCAATTCCGAAGTCAGTTTGTCCATTGCATCCTCGATTCGAAGGCCGACATTCTGACACAACACGTCATACGCTCAGAAACCCATCTTGAATTCAATATTGCACTAAAAGATGGTAACCAGCTGTTTCAGACATGCGGACATGGGCACGATCGAATCGCGCGCGACCGGCATGCCGCACGCGATCGACATGCAGCGCCACACTCAGGCATGGTTCGCCAGCGTGCCGCGCAAGCTGTCGAGCTGGCGCTTGAGCGCGGCCAGTTCGGACGGCGTGCATCCGGTGGCGCACAGGACGCCGTCGTAGATGGCGGCCGCCTCCTGCTCCATGGCCCGGCCGGTGTGCGTCAGGCCGATGACGACCTGGCGCTCGTCGGCGGCGGAGCGGGTCCGGCTCACCAGTCCGGCCGCTTCCAGCCGCTTGAGCAGCGGCGTCAGCGTGGCCGAGTCCAGGAACAGCCGGGCGCCGATCTCGGACACCGTCTGCTCATCCTTTTCCCACAGTACCAGCATCACGAGGTATTGCGAGTAGGTCAGGTCCAGCTTGCGCAACAGCTTGCGGTATACCTTGTTCATCGCCAGGCCGGTCGAGTACAGCGCGAAACACAGCTGGTCGTCGAGCACCGGGGTCCGCCTGGCCTGCCTGGCCGGCGTGTCGTTCATTCCCATGGTTTGCATATGCACTCCCCGCAGCGAGTCGGGATGTATACAGTGTAGGCCTTTCCGGGGCCGCGGGGGACGCAACGCGGGCGCCCGGGCTCAGGCCGCGGCTTCGTCGCCCTCGCGCGCGGCGACGCGGTTGCGGCCGCCTGCCTTCGCCTCGCACAGCAGCCCCTCGGCCACTTCCACCCAGGCCAGCGGATCGTTGCGCCCGGCCAATGCCGGATGGCCCACGTAGACGCCCATGCTGACGGTGACGCGGCCGGCCGGATTGTCGGGATGGCGCAGGTCCAGCGCGGCGATGGCGGCACGGATCGTGCTGGCCACCGCGTTGGCGCCGGCGAGGTCGGTGTCGGCCAGGATGACGCCGAATTCGTCGCCGCCGTAGCGTGCGACCAGGTCGGCCGGACGGCGCGCGCCGTCGGCAATCGCATTGGCCACCGTGCGCAGGCAGTCGTCGCCGCTCAGGTGGCCGTAGCGCTCGTTGTACTGCCTGAAGTGGTCGACGTCGGCCATGACGACAGCGAACGGGGCTCCGCTGCGCCGCGCGCGCTCGTACTCGCGCACGAGGCGGTCCTCGAACAGGCGGCGGTTGGCCAGGAACGTCAGGCTGTCGCTGTCGGCCGGGTTTTCCGGCGACGCGCTGTAGCGCCGCAGCGATGCGTCCGCGCGGCGCAGGTCGCGCTCGAGACGCTCGCGGATGCGGAACTGGCGCACGAGGACTGCGCCGCCCATGGCCAGCAGCACGATCGCGCCCGCACCCAGCGCGGCCGTCTGCAGCATCGTCGTGCGCCACCCGTCCAGGATCTCGTCGCGGGCCAGCCCGCAGGCGACGAACAGCGGAAAGCCGCGCAGGTGCCGGTAGCTGTACATGCGTTCGATGTTGTCGATCTTCGGCGTCAGCATGCCCGAGCCGGCCGGGTCGTCGCGCTGGGCCAGTTCCCAGATGGTGCCGTCGCGAATGTCCATGCCGACCTGGTCGTCCCGGAACGGACGCCGGTAAATCAGCGTGCCGTTGTCGAGCGCCAGCAGGATGGTGCCGCGCTGGCCCACGTCGAAGCTGTCGTAGAAGCGGCCGAACCAGGCGAGGTCGAGCGTCACCAGCGCCACGCCGGCAAAGCTGCCGTCGGGCGCCTCGATGCGGCGCGACACCGGCAGGATCCACGCGCCGGTCGAGCGGCTGCGCACGGGAGTGCCGACGTGGGTGCCGCGTCCGTCATGCAGCAGGTGGTACTGGAAATACTCGCGGTCGAAATTATTGCCCTGCATGGGGCGCGGCAGCGACGACGTCATCCACTTGCCGTCGGGTCCGTACACGAACAGGCCGCGAAATTCGCCGGCATTGTGGGTGATGTCCTGCAGGCGTTTCGTCAGATGCCCGATGGCGGCATCGCCCATGCCGTCGTGCTCGACACGATCCACCATTTCGGACAGCACGGCGTCGCCCAGCATGATCGACGTCTCTGCTTGTAACGCCAGCGCGCGCACCATATTGGCCGTGACGATGCGGCTTTCCTCCAGCTGCGCGACGTACGCGTGCCAGGCGCTCCAGCCCTGCAGGCCGGCCAGCAGCAGGCAGAACGACACGAGCAGCCCGACGACCAGCGCCGCCAGCGGACGGCGCGGCGCGGCGGGCGTGGCCGTGGCGGCCTGCCCGGTGCTGAGGTCGGTGCTGTCATCGGCATTCTGCATTGAAGGTTCCGCAATCCGTCCGGCTCCAGCTTAATGGCCTTGCGGCGCCGCGTCCACACGCGCATGGCGGCGGGGAAGAACATGATGGCAGGACAGAAGGCTTGCCGGGCCTCCCGGCCACGGTGTCTTCAGGTCAGCCCGCCACGACCCGCACCGACGCCGTGTTCCGGCCCGCATGCTTGGACAGGTACAGCGCCTCGTCGGCCGCGTGCGCCAGCGCGGCCTGGTCCGGCCGCGGGCTCCAGGCGATGCCGATGCTGGTCGTGACCTGCAGCGTGCGGCCGTCGAGGGCGAACGGCGGGCGGATCGCGTCGAGCAGCTTGGCCGCGATGCGCTCGCATTCGAGCGGCGAGCCGACCTGCTCCAGCACGACGACGAATTCGTCGCCGGCCAGCCGGGCCACGGTGTCCGTACTGCGCACGGCGGCGGCCAGGCGGCGCGCGAACTCGCGCAGCACGGTGTCGCCCACGGCGTGCCCGAGGCCGTCGTTGATCTGCTTGAAGTGGTCGACGTCGAGGTAGGCCAGTGCCAGCGGCGTGGCGCTGCGCCGGGCGCGCGCGATGGCCTGCGCGAGGCGCTCTTCGTAGCTGCGCCGGTTCGGCAGGCCGGTCAGGTGGTCGGAATGCGCGAGCGCGTGCAACTGGCGCTCGTATTCGCGCGCCGACGTGGCGTCCGTCGACAGCACGTAGATGCCCTGCACGACGCCGTCGCGCACGTGCGGCAGATACGTGGTGCTGATCACGCGCGTGCGGCCGCGCCGCTCCTCCGCGATCTCCAGGTGCGACGCGTGGCCGGCCAGGCAGCGCGCCAGCGCCTCGCGCCGCGGCGCGTAGAACGCCTCGCCCATCGCCTCGCACACGGTCTTGCCGATCATGTCCGCCGGCTTCACGCCGAACCATTCGCGATAACGCTCGTTGGCGAAGCGGTAGCGCAGGTCCGTATCGGCATAGGCGATCAGCGCCGGCACGTTGTCGGCGATGGTGCGCAACCATTCCGCGCTTTCGGCGAGACGTGCGCGCGACAGGTCCAGTTCCGTCACGTCCTTCAGCGCGACGACGGCGCCCAGCGCCTCGCCGTCCGCGCCGTGCAACGCGCGTCCGCTCGCCAGCACGTGGCGTGGCGCGGTGCCCGGCGCATGGATCGTCATGCCGGCGTTCGACACGCGCTCGCCGCGCAGCGCGCGCATGAGCGGGATCTGGCCAGGGGCCAGCGGGGTAAGGCCGTCCTCGCCGTACAGGTCGTAGCACGCCGCCCAGTCGGCCGGCGCCAGGCACGGATCGGCGTCGACGCCGTGGATGTCGCGCGCCGCGCGGTTGAACAGCGTCAGGCGGCCGGCCGCGTCGCACGCGATCACGCCCACGTCCACGCTTTCCAGCACGGCGTCCAGCAAAGCATGTTCGAGGGCGGCTTTGCCGTCGTGCGGGCGCGCGGCCGGCGGCACGTCGCGCAGCAGTTCCTCCTGCACGAGCCGCGCCAGGTCGCCCAGCATCCGGCGCTCGGCGCCGCCGAAGTCGCGCGCGGCCGTGTCCATGATGCACAGGGTGCCGAGCGGCAGGCCGTCCACGCTGTGCAGCGGCTGGCCGGCATAAAAGCGGATGTGCGGCGCGTCCGTCACGTGCGGATGCGCCGCGAAGCGCTCGTCGCGCAGCGTGTCGTGCACGACCAGCATGTCGTCGAGGGCGATGGCATGGCTGCAGAAAGCGAGCGCCCGTGGCATCTCGCGGTAGTCGATGCCGACGCGCGACTTGAACCACTGGCGCTCGCGGTCGACGAGCGTCACGAGGGCGATGGGAACGCGGAATGCGGCCGCGGCGAGGCGGGTGAAACGATCGAACCGGTCTTCCTGGGGCGTATCGAGCAGCCCCAGCGCGTGCAGGGCTCGCACGCGCGCTTCTTCTGCAAGTTCTTGTTGACTGAGCATGAGCATCCTTGCCTGGACGGCGAAGAAAGAACCGACAGCGTCGGGTGAACCGGGCGGAGCACGCAGCCTTGGCTGTAAATTCTATCCGAATATCACCGCCGTGTACGCCCAGGCCACGACCGTTGCACGGCAGGTACAACCTGTGCCGTTGTATAACTTTGAAACATTCTACAGCGAAATAATTGGCGAGAATTCACTTATTATGCAAAAACGATCACGTGTGCTGCATAAATGGCACAGCCGGCCGGACGGGTGCGCATGACCCGCGGCTGATGTTGGCGCAACACGAGGTTTGCTGATGTTAAGGAAATGATTTGCGCAATTCGCGCAGGAGTTGCGCATGCAGGCGCGCATCGCCACACGCCAGCACCGTGCCCCCGTGCTGCACGTCGCCGCCATCCCACGCCGTGATGATGCCGCCGGCCCCTTCGACGATCGGCACCAGCGCCTGCACATCCCAAGGCTGCAACCCGGCCTCGATGACGGCGTCGACGTGCCCGGACGCCAGCATGCAATAGGCGTAGCAGTCGCCCCCGTAGCGCAGCAGCCGCGCCTGTCCGGCCGCGGCGTCGAAGGCGGCGCGCTGGGCGGGGTCGAAGATGTCGGGCGAAGTGCACATCACGTGCGCGTCGGCCAGCTGTGCGCAGGGCCGCGTGTGCAGCACGTGCCCGCCGTTCCACGCGCACTGCGTCGTGCCGACGAAGCGCTCGCGCGTAAAGGGCTGGTGCATCACGCCCAGCACCGGGCGCGTGCCGTCGTTCAGCGCAATCAGGGTGCCCCATAGCGGCAGGCCGAGGAGAAAGGCCTTGGTCCCGTCGATGGGGTCGAGCACCCACGTGAGGCCCGCGCCGCCTGCGTCTGTGCCCGCTTCCGCACCCTCTTCCTCGCCGAGGATGCCGTGCTCGGGATAGCGGGCCCGGATCAGCGCGCGCATCACGCGTTCGGCCCCGCGGTCGGCCGCCGTCACGGGATCGAAACCGTGCGCGCTCTTGTTCCGGGCGCTGCCGGTGGCGCGGAAATGCGGCAGGATCGCGCCCGCCGCCGCATCGGCCAGCTCGTTGGCGAAGTGGAGGTATTCGTCGAATTCGGTGGCATCGATGGGCATGGGCGATCCTCGGCGTGGCGGCGCGGCGCCGCGTTTTTTCGCATACTACCGCGATCCCGCGCCGGCGTGCATGAATACGCAGGTCTCGCCATCGTCGGGTACGTGCACGCGCCCTTTCATGCCCTGCGCGTCGCGCCAGGCGCGCACGTCCGCGCGCGACAGCACGCAGTGGTTCACGGCCTCCAGGTGACTCGCGACGATGGCCGCATGCGGCGCGGCCCGCGCCACCTGCGCCAGGTCGTCCAGGTCCATGATGATGGCGCCCAGGCCCGGCACCTGCGCGTCGCCGCAGTTCAGCACGACGACGTCCGGCGCGTACTTCTCCAGTGCCGCCGCCACGTGCCCGTTCCACACGGTGTCGCCGGCGATGTACAACGTCGGCTCGTCCGGATGGCGCAGCACGATGCCGCTCACCTCCCCCATGCGCGCGCCGATCGCGGCCATCACCGCGTCGCTGCCGTGCTGGCCGCGGGTAGCGGAGATGCGGATGGCGCCGAACGCCGTGTCGCCGTGCGCATCCAGTGCCCGCACGTCGGTGAAGCCGTCGGCGCGGATGGCGTGCGCGTCCGCCTCGTTCTGCGCGAACACGGGCACGCCGCGCGGCAGCATGCGGCGCGCCGTCTCGTCCCAGTGATCGAGGTGCAGGTGCGTGACGAGCACGCCGTCCGCGGCGAGCAGGGTCGCCAGCGGCACGGGCAGGTCGACGAGCGGGTTGGCGAGATGGCTGTTGACGGTACCGGCAAAGCCGGGGTAGGCGCCCCGTTCGGCCAGCAACGGATCGATGAGTAGTGTCTTGCCCGCGTACTCGACGAGCAGGGTGGCGTTGCGGATCTGCGTGATGTGCATGACGACTCCTGTGGTTGGGTAACGCCATTCTCGCGGTGCGGCGCGCCGGCCGACAGTGGCCCACAGGACACCTTTCGATATAATCGGGCCATGCCAAGTTCTCCTGCCACCACCTGGCGCGTGGCCGTCATCGCCTACGACGGCATGACGCCCTTCCACCTGTCCGTGCCCTGCCTCGTGTTCAGCGGCCGTCCCGGCGCGGACGCGCGTGCGCGCTTCGAGCTGACGGTATGCGGCGCCGGGCCGGAAGCGCCGCTGGCGACG
>Ga0207705_10004396_pt1 | contig 10648 bp, 7 predicted proteins | sample KBSC13metaG_FD_184314 | JGI IMG/M metagenome (GOLD analysis project Ga0207705, IMG submission 184314) | Corn rhizosphere microbial communities from Kellogg Biological Station, Michigan, USA - KBS C1-3 metaG (SPAdes) (version 2) | ecosystem: Host-associated > Plants > Roots > Rhizosphere > Soil ...
GGACGCGGTGGTGAACAGGGCATACTACTATCCGATGCGCCAGTCCGAGGGACAATTATCTCATCCGCAGAAACAAAGATTACTGATGCTGTTCGCAACGAAGGCGTACATCAGCGAATTGTAAGCCTTGCAGTGCCACCTTTCGGCGAAAACGCAGCTTTGGCACGGCGAATCGAGAACATATCTCGAAGCTGTTATGGAATCGTTGGTCCAGTAGTGATGAAGGATTACATAAACAGCCGCGACTGTTGGCAGCGCAAATTGACTGCGTGGTTCTTTACCGCAGAGGAGCGGCTCGCAAGAGCTGGTCTCCACGGACGCCCGCTGACGACCTGCGCATCAATTGAAGCTGCTGCACATCTCATCAATGAAGTATTCTCGTTGAATTGGCGTATCGGTGAAATCACCGATCAAGTCGCCCGTGAGCTACTAGATAACACGACATTCGATTTGCCGACTGAGGCACTGCAATATATTGGTGACTGGATTGCTGCAAATGAGGTTCGCTTCCCGAGGCCGACCAGTGGCACGGCAGGCGGAACCGTTTACGGCCACAAGCTCAGAACACCAAGCGGCAACGAGTACATCGGAATCTACAATCTAGCATTAGAACGTGCCCTTAGATCGCGCGAGGCAGCGCAAGTTGCGCCGACGCTCACCGTTCTGCGTTCATGGCGCGATCGAGGATGGATCGACGTTAATCGGGATGATCGGCATTTTGCCAAAACTGTTCGCGTGGGGGAAACGTCGAAGCGGCTTGTGGTGCTTACGCAGGAGGGAATGCGGGTGGCGTTCGGGGATAGCAATGATACTGCGTGATCCACGATTTGTGTGGTAACAGTGGTAACGTTACCACTGTTACCACCTTGCTTACCCGTACTTACACCGCAACGCCTTTGCGCATCTCGTGGAGTGGTTCTCATTTCTACCGCAGATCACAACTATGAATTATTCACCAGTCGCATTCGTTTCATGCGGAATTCCAGCAGATCAACGAAGACGTAATGCCAGCTATTGTACTGGCCCTACTATTTCGAAAGTGAGAAGAGTATGAGATCGACGACACCATCAATGCGCTGGATGCCCACCGCCGAGCGCCACTATATTCAAGCAGGTGGGCATATCGGCCCCGCCACTTGGATGGCCGCGCGCGACAATTACATCGTTCCGCTCTACGCCAAGGGCGCGACTGCGGAAGCAGCGGGGTACGCTGCGGCACGTATGGCGACGATGCACAGCGAACTGGAATTCGAGCGCCAGTTTTTGGAGCCCTATTTGGAAGTCTTAGCGGCTAGATAGAATCATTCCGCCGCCTATGGTGGCGCGACAGCTTCTGTCTTCAAAAAGGGCAGTGCAGCGGCTGGGTCACATCGTCCCCAGCAAGCGGTATCTCTACTGCCCATTTCGTGTGGGCCGATACCCCTTCAATCTGGCCAACTCGTCGGGAGTGAACATCGATCCTCGCTTCGTGCGAGAATACCAGCGCTGACCTACTAGGTGCCCGATGTTTGTATTCAAGTTGACCCATACCGAGTGTGTCGCCACTTCTGGTTCATCAGCCCTGCTTGATTCATCCGAAGCTAACTTGCTTGTGTAGCTATAAGACATCTATACCAACCTATGGAATATGATCTGAGGCCATGTCCTCGCCGCGCGAACCTAGCTATTGCGCCGTTTTCTGTGTCGGTGTAATGTCCGAGTACCACGTCTGGTCCTGGTTCGGCTACGTTAGCCATCCACGAAAGCAAATGCCACATACTTTTACAATCGATCTCCAAGTACTGGGCAATCAGTTCACAGTGAGGGGACTGGTTTGGCTCGGGCTGATCGTACATCTCAAATGCCAGGATCTGTGCATTCGCTCCGTTCGAGAGATTCTCGGGATAGCTGATCCGATATTCTGGCGCGTATTCCCCGAGCGATTTCACCAGACTCTTGAGACCGAAATCCCAGCTCCCTGGAATCACTATTCGAGCCGATTTAATTGACTTCTGCAAGTCCCACCACGGAAGGCGCGCCAGTTCAGGCATTGAATGTTTGGCCGCTGCGTTTCCGCTTTGAGTGACTTCCGCCCCCGTGAAGTGCACGAGTATGGCTTTGCGCGATGGGTCAAGTATTCCCTCGCGGTCGATGAACCCAAGAAACTCATTCAGCATCTGCCGTTCGCCTGCCAATGACTGCTCCCTGGCCGTGCATTGCCAGTATTGCCACTTGCCGTTTCGTTCCCACCCTACCCCAATCATGAAAATCATGGGAGAACCGCGGAGTTCGGGCCAGTCATTCGAAAAGTCTGCGTTCATGTCATTGGCAAATTCGAAGTCGCAAAAGTACAGATTAGTACTGTCAGGCAAGATATCTTTGGGAATACGAGAAGGCTTGCCGTGCTTGTTGGCATGAAGGACTGCCCTTACATAAGCACCTTTCGTAGGTCCGATGTGCTTCATCTTCTCGAACGGAATGGCATCAAGATCTGCATGCAATAAGTCGTCGATGCTGGAATGCCCAGCTTCTCGCAAGCTCTGGGCTGCAAGTACTCCGACTCCTGGTAACCATTCTAAGGGGCGATGTTTAAGGTAGTATTCAGCGATGCACTTTTTCGCGGCTTTCCAGGGCTCATCGTGCTCGTTGGCAAAGTTCGGCGCAACAACTCGGTCTCGCCATGGAAGGTAATTCGCTCCATTCAGCTTTATGTCTACGAACGCGTCTCTGATCTTGCGCATGCCGTCATCTAACTCGTCGCCGAGCCGATATCCGATCGGTACCTCAAGCGGCTCATTGATGCTATCTCTTGTAATCAGGTATCCGTACTTCGGCATCCGCTGTTGCATCATGCCCAACATCCATGAATAAAGGCGCACTTGGTCAGCGTAGATCTTGGCGTCCTTTGCCTTCTTGCCAAGGTTTCGCGTAAACTTCAGGTCGGCAACGATATAATAGTCGTCGCCCGTACCATTGGCCTCATCAAGCACACGATTTCCATACTTCTCTTCCATCCACGAGCGCAAAAAAATCACATCCGCAGCCCCATACACCCGCTCCTCAGCATTCCATAAAGCCGCGTGCTTTATGATGGGGACGCGCTTTTCCATCAACTCTATCGTCCGCATCACTCCAGTAACATTAACGACATCCTTGTCGTCGACAAGGCAAGTCTCAGCCTCTGGAGCCTCGTGATCGAACCAGGCTTGCTCGAATTCATGTCCTTTCCCCGTAATGTATTCGAACATCGACCCTTCAGTCTCGTCTTCCGTAAGGTCATGCTTCTTCGCATGATAGCGAGCCCATATCAGGAATGGATCGTCGTAAGCGAAAGCTCTGAGAGCCGCAGTCGCGGACATCCAATCTGCACCCACACGTTGCAAACCGCCAGAGATTTGATTGAAAAGTTCGGGAGTCATGCTGCCGTCGTCATCGTAAAGCGTTATTGAATGCTTCGATGAGTTGGCAGAGTCCACCTTCGCCGCGGTCTAGTAACGATTCTCTTCGATCTCCGCGGAGTTCGCAAACCAGGAGCGCGTCGTCGCCTCAAAATGGGATTTTCGCTACATTACGAATGGGAAGGGCATTAGCAACTTCAAATCATGGACGGACGGTTTTGCTTCATTGAAGAGGGTCAGCTAGGTGCATCGAGGTGGCCAATTGGACGTGGCGAGTTCGAGGTGCACGTTTTGTGCAGAAAAGTGCGACGGCGTCGAATACTGTTGGTTCTGATTAACGGTCGCCCGCGGAGCCGTGTAGAGATGCTAACTCGCGCTCAAGCGTTTCCATAAACGCGCTCGCGCTCAAATTGAACGGTTTCAGATACTCGACGAGTTCAAGTACCATCAGCATTCGCTCGCCGCGTTCGATCGCGGAAACAGTCTGGCGAACCCATCCAAGTTTGTCGGCGAACTCTTCCTGGGTCATCCCTGACTCCTTGCGAAGGTCGACTAGTAGACCTGTCAACGCACGACTGGCTGGGCTGTGAATTATCTTGCGCACACAAGGTTATGGTCCATTGGTCATAATGCAACAAATCCTTGCATTGACAATTAATACTATTTAACAATATAATGTTAGTGGGGAAGCAGACTTTCGTGGGAATCATTATCGGAGTACTTGTCATCTGCGCTTTGGTCGCGGCGGTTTGGGGCCGACAGGCTGGGCAAGATATGTTCAGCAACATGGCCTGCGGTGCCATGGCGGTCTTTGTATTTGTTTCGCTGATTGCACTAGCGATATTGATCTGTATCGCGCGTCAGACGGCAGCTTGGATCGGTATCGCGGTGCTCGTGTTTCTCGGATTCATTGGTCTTGCTCACGCATTTGGTAAGATCCAAACTGCACGAAGCGAACGAGACACTAAGGCGCAAGCGATGCGACAGCAGAGTGACAATGCTCAGCAGCAGAAGCTGGATGCAAAACGGCAAGAGGAGGTCGTGCGAAACATCTACGGAATCCTGGCTGGGCGGATAAGGAATCCACTTCACCGATCTCTCACGGAGCCCGAGACAGCATCAAAGGCCCGTATCCAAGAATTGGCCGCAAGAACCATGAAGCGCCAAGGCACCTCGTTGACAATGGAGGAGACGCTTTCCGTTGCTGGTCTTGGTCCGTGGGCCATCGCGCTGTATCGGGGATGCCTCCTCGAAGAAGCATGCCGATCGACGGCTGAGTTTCTTGCCGCAAGCCGACTGCTCGATTATTGGGACTCTCACGTTGATTTTGCACTCGCGGCATTCGAAGGCGTCGCGGATAATTTAGATAGTGCTCCGATCCTCATCTCATCTGTAGGGAACGCAGGCGTCCACGCCCCCATATCGCGCGATCCGTATCCACAACCGATGGTAGCACCCAGAGGCGTCACTGCGTCCGCTCGTCGGACCGACAAATCGCCAGACTTGCCTGCTGCTACAAGTAGGCCCGTGGGAGCTGTAATACCAACAGAGCCGCGAACCCAGTGTGTTCAGAGTCCATGGCATGCTGGCCCTTCGACTAATAGCAGGTCACTGTCAGAAGGCAAAGAGTATGACATGGTCGAGGCGATTGTGCCTGACGTTGACGACCATGAAGTGACCGTCGAGGCGATGATGAAGAGAGAGGGCGAGTCAATTGGCGCAGGAGAGGTTCTCTATCTTCTTAGGGGACGCGAGGGGTACATAGAGATCGAAGCGGACTGTAGCGGTACAATAGTTAGGTGGTTCGTCCTGGCTGGCCATGTCGTCCGATCTGGCGATCCCATCGTTCGTATTAGACTAACGTAATGAAACCGCAGCGGGATCGAGCCAGACAGTGAGATCATTCATCGCGCGTCAATTGACAATCCCGCCGAGCAGTTGGCTCCGAACGGAACTGTTCCGAAATGGTATCAAGATTCTCGTTCCGCTATGGGCGGTAGTGTGCATGGTAGCACAGATGTGGGCGCAATCAAGCTATCCGATATATCGCTAAAACTTGGCGTTCTGGCGAGGAAATTTCCCGCCAGAACGCCACAAACCCCTATCCGTCAACCACAGCACTCCACGGAAACTCACGATCCGACCAATCTCGTAGATGCGCAGTGTGACAAACGGGCCGACCGTCACAGTTTTCGCACACCCCGTCGATCCACTCTGCGTGCGGTGGTAATGTACGGAGCCTTATTGCTTCCCCTGCCCTACACAGTACAGTTTCAACAGCCGTCAATGCCTTTTCGTCCACAGGTTCGACGGTGTGATCCCCCTGCTCATCGAGGATTATCGTCTCGATTTGATCTGGCACGACCCCCGTGAGTGAGCGGTATCCCAGCGACTGCATGTGCAATTGGGTTCGAGTGATCTCAGGCGATTGTGCGTCCTTCGCGGTCTTTTGTTCAACAATGCTGATAGTGCCCTCTTCGAGCCGCTTGACCACATCGATCCTGCCGTTGATACTGATGCCATCAAGCGAGACGGCAATATCCTTCTCCGCTAAGACAACCTGCGGGAGTGTCGGTCCGAACCGCTCCAAGTATTTGTTCAGAGCGCCGACCGCATATGACTTCATCGACGCAACGGTCTCACCAGTCGCATAAGGTAGGTTCAGATGGCGATCCACGATCGCCGTTAAGTCATCACTGGTAATCGATTCACCCGCCATTGCGCGCTTGTGGATCTCGGCGCTGGCGTCATGCAAGGAACGGCCAAAGCCAAGTTCCTCGACCACGGGAGCACCGAACCCATAAACGTATCTCAACTTATACTGGTGCTGGCAGAGCTGAAAATACTTTAGAGCTGTGATGCTCACGTTCACGGATTCTATCACCGCCTTACGAGCGCGGCTTTCGATCTTAGTACGGTTATCATCAGTGTCCGATCTCCCAACTGGCGGTTGCGAAGCAAACGTGTTGAAAAACTCTGAGGGTTCGAGTTGCTCGTCCGCCGACCAAGGCGATGCAGAGCAGAATAGATATTTCTGTCCGCGCGTGATAGCAACGTAAAACAGCCGACGCTCGTCTTCCTGCAAACCGTTATAGCGATACGAATTTTCAATGAGGCTGGGGGGCAGCAAATTCCATCGCGTACTCGGCCTCGTTCGCGAAGGAAAAACGCCTTTCTTAAGCCCTGGGACAAAAACGGCGGGCCACTCCAAGCCCTTCGCCTTATGCACGGTCGATATAGTGACCGCATCACGGGATACGCGAGCGTTATCGTCCCCAAGATCCTCATAGCTTAGCGCAACGTATCGCAGCCATTGATGAAACTCGCGAAACTTCTGGAGCGATGGCGTCTGAAATACGATGGCTTGAAAATCGCCTATGGCACGCGAGATTCGTCCCAAGCAATACATTACCTCCTCGCTTCCGTGCTGTATTGCTCTCTCCTCGGAGACGCCCAAGCTGCCGAGAAGCAGTAGATAGCAATTTTGAAGGCAACATGTGCCCTGCCCTTCATCGTCCCAAGCTCGAAATCGGTCTAGAACACTGACAGCTCGGTTGATCTCGTTGTCCTGTAAGCCGAGGTTCGTTGCTCGCCACGCTTCGATGACTTGTTGCACGGTCCATTGATCCGCAAGGTAGCCAAACGAAATGGCGACGGCATTGGCCTCCGCGGTCTCCAGCAGATTGGCCTTTCCGCTTGTTGCGAACTCCACGTTGGCATCGGTGAGCGCTTGCATGATCGGTACAGCTTCGCGCCATCGGCGAACCAGCACAGCGAAATCGGACAATGCAAGGCCCCGAAGGTCGCCCCCTGGTTTGTCTTGGAACGGTGTGCCGATCATTGATCTAATCTTACGAGCGATCCAACCTGCTTCGAGGTCGGGAGAGCTAAAGCTAAGCGCGAGCAAGTCGCCTGGCTCTTCGGCCAGATGGCTGCGGCTACACATCTCTTTTGGAAGCCTGCGGTTGCCCAGCGCCTCGATTACGGACCGAGCCGTGTTTACAATCCCTGCACTAGACCTAAAATTAGCGGTGAGATGCGTCTCCGTCACGTCGGGATACCGATCGACGAATTTCTGGATGTTACTTACCTGCGATCCGCGGAATGCATAAATGAGTTGGTCGTCGTCACCAACGACTGTGACATATGCACCAAGTTCGTGGATGCGGCTGATTAGCAACTCCTGTACTGGGTTAACGTCTTGGTGCTCGTCGACGAGCAGGTATTTTATTCGCGCCGCGATCCGACTTTGAGTTGCGATATTCTCTGGCTTCTTCTGATCATGCAGGGCATTCACCGCGCGGGTCACGACCCGTGAGTAATCCATAAGGGCATGACGATCCAGCAACGAATGAAAGGCAGTTAAAGCATTCCGAAGGCGAACGGGAAGCATCTTACGCGAAATCCTTTCCTCTCGGATTGTGTTCAGGACTTCGTGAAAGAGCCATTCGTCCTGGTGCCCGAGGGGATTACCAACATTGTCGCCTTCGATGTAAACGGGCATATCCATTCCCGCCGCTTCACGATTGCGTGAAATCAGAAGCCTGATCTGAGTGTCTGACGCCAAAGTGTACTTCCGAAATTCGTGGAACTCATCTTGTAGCAAGTGAAGGCAAAACGCATGTATTGTGCCTATGAACATCTCCGCTAGCCCGACGATCCCTGGGAGCATTTCACTTGCAAGCTCATGTATTCGGCGCTTGAGAGACGCTGCGGCATCATTGTTGTACGTCAACACAACAACATTTCGCGGTAGGACCCCCTCCCTCATTAGACACTTGATAACACGCGACGCCACGACAGTGCTCTTTCCCGAGCCAGCGCACGCTATGGTGAGCTGATTGCGTTCCGTGTGACGTATGGCCTCCGCTTGTTCTTTCGTATACCGCATTGAAATCTCGACCCTTCAACTTTATTATTACTCAGATTTCGCAAGCGAGCAAGGCAGGTAGTACGCGGGAGGCTCGCAATCGTACGATTGTTTAGTTCAATCGCTCCGAGGTGTCATCTAACGCCTCCATTAGAAGCATTTGAGGCGGTCAACCTGACCGCAGCAATGCTTATTGAGCGTCCTTATTTCTCCGCGTTAAGGTGTCTGGCATGATTGAGAAATTGGATGCCAGACCTCTCCTGAAATGACCACGGATAGCGAGAACGATTCTACAAAAACATCGCCTCAAATCCGAGGTATTGCTTCAATACTTCGTGCATCTGCTCAAAGCAGTTGCGTGAATCGTCCCATGGGTACCTTCACTTCCTTGAGTAGACAAAAACGGACTTTTGAGCGATACTGATTATAGCGAGGTTGTTAATCGATTACCGCTATCATGGTATTGCTCAATTGCTAAAGCAAAGGTAGTAAGAATGACTGAGACAAACCCAGATACGGCAATTGCGACAAGCCACCTAACAGCGAAGCAACGTAATACAACAAAGAAACTGCCCAGGACACAGTGGACTTCAGACGAGCTTTTGCTTGGTGCTCGGGTGCAGGACTACATACGGAAATCACGGATAGATAAGTTGGTGCGTGAAGCAGTAGCATTGTACAAAATGGACGCTGACTGTGTTGAAACCGCTGATAACACGCCCGTTTTAATCGTGCGACATTCTGCTGGTGACGTTACGTTTATGCCGTTCAACCGTGAACATGACGCGTTTGTACAATCCATTACCATGCGTGAGATCCATGCGAATGTCACAGGTGAAACGGATTTACAAGTAAATAGTCCCGCAGACGAATCAGTCATGATTGGTATCAGCAACAAAGATGTCGCCACTGAAGCTCATGAGCCAATGCACATTGTCGTGTGTGATGCGACGTTATCCAGTGTAGTTACGTCCAAGGGACATAGGATAGCGGCGGTTGGTGCCGCTATCCTAAATGAACACCGAGTGATTGTAGATTCCACGTCAGCGATCGTGAAGCATTTCAATTCGAACAGGGTTCATCTGCTGGAGTTCAAGGCACTGTGTCTGGCTCTGGAATTGGCACTTCGACATAGTATCTCTAAGGTAATCTTAGCAAATGATAACCTCCATGCCGTAGAGCGAATGTCGAAGTATTTGTTAGGTCCGACCAGTGGCGTGCCCCTAACCATCCGTGATGCAGTCGTGTCAATGCAGCACGTCGGAGTGCGAAAATCGACCAAAGCCGAAGCGGGGATCGCGCACAATGTCGTGCAAGAGGCGATCAGACAGTATCGTATGGAGGCAGCGAAGTTAGAGAAGGCGGTGCGGAATCGAAATCTGACGCAGGGAAAGGATCGTGAGGATGCTTGAAGATCGAACATGGCGAGGCGCTGAAGCAAATGCATGTGATACCGACAATAACGATCAAGACGACGCGAGCGACGCCGAAGTGGAAATCGTTACCGATGTTTCGGTTGCGGAGGTCTACCTCGCGTACGACCGCGATCAGCTTACTGGACGCGATGAAGTGCGCATCTGGGGTACGTCGAGTGCGCTGCTGGTCGACTTAAGCGTTGACGAATGGCGAGCGCTCTGCGCTGAGATAGCCGCCTGTGGAGATCAAATCCTTGATGTGACCAAACTCGGTTCTCATACTGCAATACGGGTTGACCCTGGCGAGAAGTCGTGAGGTGAGCCAGATACTGAATTGATCGCTAGTCCGCGCAACTCGCTGTTAGCGCGCCATCCTCAACAACCGACAGAACATATTGCATCAGAATACGGCACAAACGCCCCAGTATCCATATCGGAAACTAGGGCGTTTTTGTCTCTTGCAGCCATCCCCTCTTATACAACTCCACGTTTGCAGGTCCGACCCTGAGTTTCTCAGAAGCCATCAATATTACAACAACGAATGCGATGTAGGGAGTGCCGACGCTGCAATTGTGCAAGCCATGATACTGTTCTCGATGGTGTCTGGAAAGGTGTGCAGTAGCGGCTTGGTTGGAGCCACAGAAGCCTCATCTCCCAAGCTTTACGTCGCATTCTGGAAGGAATATTATGGGCCATATCATCGCCTCAAATATTGGTGGCTATTCCATCAATAACGGCATGAACACGGTAAACAACCTAAAACCCGAAGAGCTTTTTAGCTACCAGAGGCAGTCAGTTTCTAAGGGCTCCGATGGAAATCGTACAAAGACGATGCGGGATCAACGTCTAGAGAATACCGACTCAGCAAAGACCTACTTAGGAATGGACCTGCTCGAAGCCAATATGCTCGACGAGGATCGCAACCATGGTGCGGACGAGTATCCGTCCAATTCTGGAATGGAGGCCATGATCGGCGGAGAACAGAC
>Ga0207705_10004397_pt1 | contig 10647 bp, 11 predicted proteins | sample KBSC13metaG_FD_184314 | JGI IMG/M metagenome (GOLD analysis project Ga0207705, IMG submission 184314) | Corn rhizosphere microbial communities from Kellogg Biological Station, Michigan, USA - KBS C1-3 metaG (SPAdes) (version 2) | ecosystem: Host-associated > Plants > Roots > Rhizosphere > Soil ...
CCGCCACCGCCCCCGCCCGGTCCTGCAGAAGCCCTATACGCTGGCGAGCCTGTCGCGGCGGCTCGGAGATTTGCTGGAGACCGTTTGAACGCGCTGCGCCGGTTGAAAGCTGTTCGGTCTGCTTTCACGCATATCGCGATTCACTCTGGCGGACGTTCACATCGCCATTAGGCTCTTGGGAGTTCATCTAAGGGGGTAGTATGCGTAAGCTGTTGGCGGGTGCGTTCGTTCTGGTCGCTGCACTTCAGCCGGCTGCTGCCGCGCCACCCCGCAAGCCGCCCCCACTGTCGATCGCCATCCGCGAAGAGGCGGCGCTTCGTCACATGGTGGCCGACATGGAGCAGGCTTGGCGCGCGCACGACGCTGAGGCCTACGCGGCTCAGTTCACCGAGGATGCCGAGCACATCAACGCCTACGGAATGTGGTGGCGCAGCCGACGCGAGATCGCCGAGGCGATGAAGTTCGTCCTCAATCGCGTTTATCCGGACAACCCGATCACCGCCGACCAGGTTTCAGTCCACCCCCTCACGAGGGAGATCGCGATCGTTCAATATCGGTGGCGCCTGAACTCCTATGCGGACCCCGATGGGACGAAGCATGTGAACCCGCAGGGGCGCATAACGCAGGTCGTCGTGAAGCGGCCGGAAGGATGGCGCATTCGGGCGTTCCAGAGCACGTTCATCAATCCGAATGTCCGGCAGGTTCGCTGATGCCGCTACGTCGGCTTGTCGCCCATTGCCGACATTGACGCAGTCTGCGAACCTGAGCGCGTGGCGCCGTTTGCCCACGCGATGGAGCCCGGGCCACTGAGCAGGGGCTGCGCGTATGGACCGGGTGCCGGGTTGGATCGACCGCGACGAACGCCAGGAAGCTGAGTTTCCCGGCATTGTCATTCTCGCCAATGGAAACCGCCTGCCCGTTACCATCACCAACGTGTCGGAGGGCGGCTGCCAGCTAGAGTGCGGCCATCCTCTTCCAATCGGCGAAAGCGTGAAGCTGGAACTCGCGGGCGGGCACGGCGCCGAGGGGAACGTGCGCTGGTCCGTGTCGGGGAAAGCAGGGCTGAGGTTCGATCGGCTCTATTGAAAAAGGCCCGCCAGATACGTGGCGGGCCTTCACCCCCGGTCAACCGCAGGCAACGTCGGTGATCAGGTTCGACCTGGGATCGACCGAGATCGTCATGCGCTTCGGTTGCTCGGCGCCGCGGGCGGAGCCGTTGGGAAGCACGCGATAATTGCTGCCGTTGATGTTCCGCGCTTCGTCGACGCCCTTGCCGACGAGGTAGCTGTAGTAAGGCGCGTCGCAAGTCGCGGCGGCCTTTGCCGGGGATTTCGCGGCCATTGCCGGAGCGGCGCCGAGAGCCAGGACACAAGCGCCGCCAAGAATGAATGCACGCATTGGAATTCTCCTTTTTGGGCAGCCGGCTGGGGACTTGCCAGCTGCTCGACCAGGAGATGATCACATCGAGCGCGCTACGTTCAGCGTTCGTCGACGAGGAGCCGCCGCAGAGTCTGCGAAGCGGCAGGACGCTCGACGAGCGGGCATTTGGCGCCGACGAAAATCAATCACGCGCAGCAACTTACAGCTTCAGCGCCGACATCACCCGCTCCGTCATGGCCGCGCAATCGGCTCCGGCGAAGGGGAAGGTGCCGCTCAGCACGTTGCTGATTTCCGGCGCCAGCATCTGCCGCAGCCGGCGGCGCCCGCGCAAGAGGCGCGTCTTCACCGTCGCGACCGGCACGCCGAGTGCGTCGGCCGTCTCCTCGCTGCTCAGGCCCTCGACCTCGCGAAGCATGAACACGGTGCGGAAGACGTCGGGAAGCTCAGCCACAGCCTCCTCCAGCCGCCTGCGGATCTGTTCGCGCGCCACGGCGGCGTCGGGAGACTCGCTTACCGAGCCGCACATCAGGTTCTCGCGATAGGCGTTCATGACCGCTACGCCCTCCTCTTCCAGATGCTGCCGGCGGCGCTGCTCGGCACGGCGGCGACCGAGCGCTTCGTTGACGACGATCCGCGTCAGCCATGTCGATAATGCCGACCGCCCCTCGAACGAATCCATGTTCGCGAACGCCGACAGATACCCAGCCTGCACCGCTTCCTCGGCCTCTGCGCGGTTCTTGAGGATGCTCCAGGCGGTTCGGAACAGGCGCTGGTTGTTGCCTGTGGTGACGCAGCGGATCGCCTGCCGGTCGCGCGCCGCGCACAGCCGGGCAAGCTCGACGTCGCTCAGGGCGCCATAGTCGATCGCCGCCTGAGTCATTTGACCTGCAACGTCCCGTGCATCCCGGGATGATAGCGGCACACGAAGGGAATCGCACCGCTGTGCCGGATTACGGTCCGCACCTTGGCGCCCGCGGGCAGGTCCGCGTCGAAGCTGTGGTCGGCCGCGGTGGCCGAGTGTTTGAGGATGTCGCGGTTGACCCAGACGATTGCGTCGCCCTTGCGGAGTCCGGCCGGAAGCGGGCCAAACTTCAGCTTGTCGATCACGACCGTGAAGGTACGTGGGGCCGCTGTTGCTGGAAAGGATACCAGCAACAGCGCCCCGGCACTCGCGGCCCACAGGGGGCAAAGCCGCAATCGCTTGGTCATTTCAGCGCCTTGGCGACCTGCTCGGCATGCGCCTGATGCTCGCGGAACAGGGTAAGGCCGGTCTGCAGCAGCGACTTCAGCTGCGCATTCTTCGCCGACGGGATGAGCACCATCTCGAGCGCACCGTTGACGGTCTTGTGATAGGCGACCTCGTTGTCGATGTAGGCGCGGTCGTACTTGGCGCCGCTGAGATGGCTTAGCCGCTGCAGCGTCGCCCGGGCATCCTTGCTCAGCCCTTGGCTGGTCGGATTGTCCTGCGGCGTCACTTGAAGCTTTTTCACCAGCGCGAGCGCCTTGGCGTTCACCGCCTTGTGGTCGCGCATCATCTCCTGCGCGAACGAGCGGATCGCTCGGTTATGGGTCCTCGCGAGGGCCTGCTTAGCCGCTGCGATGTCGATGTTGCCGGCGGTGTAAGCGATGTGCGCGATTTGCGGATCGGTCGGAGCATCCGCTGCGCCGGCCGGCGAAGCGAAGGCGACTGCGGCGGCGGTAAGGAAGGCGGTCTTGATGTGCATGGATCGTCCCCTGCGGTGAAGCACCATCGGTGCGGTCGCGCATTGGATGTTGGACGGCGCTCGGAGGTTCCCGGTCTTTCTGTTGTTGGAATTCGCCATTATGCTTTTGCCTTCACTCGGCGAAGGGGCACGTCATGGTGAGAGTGTTGAGTATCGTCGCAGCGGCCGCGCTGGCCGCATCAGGGGGAGCGTTCGCGCAAGGTGCCAAGACGTCGGCTCAGCTCGAACTCGCCCGCCAAGCGGACAAGCTGAAAGCCGGCGAATGGGTACTGAAACCCGAGATCGCGCCGGCCGGTCCCGTGCTCGTCTACGTCGACCTCACCCGCCAGCGCGCGACCGTGTACCGCAACGGGGTCCGCATCGGCGTATCCACCATCTCCTCGGGGAAGGACGGCCACGAGACGCCGACGGGCGTGTTCACGATCCTGGAAAAGAACGTCGTCCACCATTCCAAGACCTATGACGATGCATCGATGCCCTATCAGCAGCGGCTGACCTGGATGGGCGTCGCCATGCATGCCGGAAACCTTCCCGGGTTTCCGGCAAGCCACGGGTGCGTCCGGCTTCCGATGGAGTTCGCCAAGAAGCTGTTCGAAGTGACGCCGATGGGCGGCACGGTGGTGATCGCGGGCGGCAACGAAGATCCGGTGAAGCGGCCCGCGGCCGGCGTGCTCGCGCCGGTGATGGCGGGTGTGACACCCATGCCTGCCATGCCGCTGTCTCCCGAAGGTCAGTTCACCTGGAAGCCGGAAGCCGCGCCGACGGGGCCCGTGTCGATCATCATCTCCACCAAGGACCAGCAAGTGGTGGTTCTTCGGAACGGCGTCGAGATCGGGCGGGCTCATGCGGTGGTGGCGCAGCAGACTGACCAGCCCCAGGTCATGACCCTGTCGGGCGGCCCGAAGCCGCAATGGATTTCCGTCGGCGTGGCCAACCTAACCGGCGAACCCGCCGAGATCATCAGCACCGAGCGCGTGGAGCAGATGCACCTGCCCGAAGCATTCGTCCGGAACATGCGGTCGGTCATCCAGCCGGGCACCACGGTGCTTGTGACGCAGGCGAGCGTCGATGCGAGCTCGACCGGGGTTCAGACGACGGTGATGGACGCCGGGGACGACAAGAAGAATTAGCGCGCGGGCGCGGCGGTGGGCTCCTCGCTCGGCCCGTCGATCACCGGCCAGCCGTCCCGCCACATGATGCGGTCGATCAGCATGATCCGGCGCGAGTTCACGTCTGCCGACAGATTGACGCGGGAATGACGGACGTCGGCGGCATGATAGACGATCCAGTCCTGGCCCTTGGCGTCGGTGACGATCGAATTGTGCCCCGGCGCGATCCAGCGCCCACGCGCCTTGAGGACGATGCTATGCGGCCGGCCCTTCGCCTGCTCCATGGTCTCGAACGGACCGGTGGCGCTGCGGGAACGGGCGACCATGACGGCATAGTCGGCGCCCGGCCCGCAGCAATTGTCGCCCGAATAGAACAGGTAATAAAAGCCGTTGCGGAACACGACCCAACTGCCCTCGACCAGCACCGGAAAGCCTTTGCCGCTCGGGCTCGGCCACACCAGGTCCTGCGGCTTGCTCCCCGGCGCGAAGGACATCCCGTCGGGTGCGAGCTCCTGCACCTTGATCGGCTCAAATCCCGAGCCCCAATAAAGCAGCCGCTTGCCGGTTGCAGGATCGTCGAACGCCATCGGATCGATGTTGACGAAGCCCTCGCCGCAATGGAACGGGCGGCCGAGGTCGGTGAACGGACCCGCGGGAGAAGTGGCGGTTGCAATTCCAAGGCAGAGGCCGTGCCGCTCGTCGGACGTGTCCGGCTTGGCGGAATAGTACATGATGTAGCGCTTGCCCTCGCGAATGACGTGCGGCGCCCAGAAGTCCTGGGTGCCGGATGCCCAGCGCGGCTTCGACTTCAGCGCATCGCCGAGAAGCTGCCAGCGGACGAGATCGGAGGAGCGCGCGACCTGGATGTTGACCCATTTGCCGGCGCGCTCCGTCTGCGTCGCATAGGCGTAATAAAGCCCGTCGGGCGCACGGATGATTGCGGGGTCCGGAAAGTCGGCGTCGATGACGGGATTGGCGTAGGTCGGGGGGGGAGGCGCGCTTTGCGCAGAGCTGCCGATGCCGAGGGCGAGCGCGGCGGAGGCCGCCAGTGTTACAAAAAGCCGCACGCCGTCGACCTTAAGTGCACCCTACGGTTTGCGGAAGGGCCGTTCCTCGCTAGGTTCGCGGAAGTTGACGGGAATGGAGGCGCATGTGGCGTGGCGCGCTTTTACGACGGGTGTTGCGTTGGCAATCGGACTGGCTGGTGCTGCGGTCGCGGAGCCGGCATTTGTCCCGGTGTTCCAGGAAGACTTCCCCGACGCGTTCGTGCTTTCGCACGGCAGTCAGTTCATCGCTTACGCGACCAACAACGGACCGAACGTTCCGATCGCCACGTCGAGTGACCTGGTGCACTGGACCTACGCGCGCGACGTCTCCGGCAAGAAGCGGGACGCGCTCCCGAAGCTCGGGAGCTGGGCGAAAACCGGCTTCACCTGGGCGCCCGAAGTGCTGCAACTCGGCGACAAATATCTGCTTTATTACACCGCGGCCGACGTGAAGCGGAAAGCGCAGTGCGTCGGCGTTGCCATCGCGTCCGACCCGATGGGCCCGTTCGTGGACGATCGCGCAGACCCAATCGTCTGCCAGACGGACAAGGGCGGAACGATCGACGCCGACGCACTCAAGGACACGGACGGCAAGCTTTACCTTTACTTCAAGAATGACGGGAACCGCATCGGGCAGCACACCTCGATCTGGGGCCAGCCACTGAGCGCCGACGGGCTGTCGGTGACCGGCCAGCCGGTCGAGCTGATCCACGACGACAAGGAGTGGGAGCAAAAGCTGGTCGAGGCGCCGACGATGGTCCGATCTCCAATCGGCTATGAGCTGTTCTTCTCGGCCGCCTTCTTCGGCTGGAACGAGAACCAGAACCAGTCGCCTTACGGCATGGGCTATGCGACCTGCGCGGGTCCGCTGGGTCCATGCAAGAAGTCGCCGGACAACCCGATCCTGCACAGCTTCAGCGACCGCGAATCGGGCTGCCTCAGCGGCCCGGGGCATCAGAGCATCTTCACGGTCGGCAACCGCGCGTTCATGAGCTTCCACGCTTGGGCCGCGACGAGCGGGTGCCGCAAGGCCGACGACAAGCGCTACCTATATGTCGCGCCGATCTTCTGGAAGGACGGCAAGCCCCAGATCGGGCCGAGCCTGCGCTAGCGCGCGACGTGCGCGAGATAGGCGCCGTATGACGGCAGGCCGGCGACGATATCGCGGATCTCGTCTGCCAGGCGCTGCATGGCGGGCACCGATTGCTCGAGCGGCACTGAGATGGATTGCGGATCGTCGTGACGCGGCACGACGCCGAGCCCGAGCAACGCGGCGGTCCAGCTGTCGCGGCTGACGATCTCTTCCTCGTGATACGGCAGGCGGCCGCGATGCTCATAGTGATCGAGCGTCTCTGCGAGACTGTCAGGTGGTTCGACCGACGCCAGCTCGCGCCAGACGCCTGAACGCAGATAGTGCAGCGCCAGGAAGTCGCGGACGCGCCGCGTCACCTGCTCGGCTCGGCGGTTATATTCGTCGGTCTCGACGCTTGCGAAATCCCGGCCGGGCAGAAGCTCAAGCGCGAGCAGAATCGCGTTCTGCGCGAGAGCAAGCTGATATCCGTGCAGCGGGTCGAGCGCCGTCGCGGAATCGCCGATTGCGAGAACGTTGTGAACCCACGGTCGCAGCCGTCTGCCCCGCGTAATGTCCGTGCCCTGGGGGCCAACGCGCCCAACCAAAGTCCGTCCGCGCAGCGGCCATTCGATCGTCCAACCGTCCGCTTCCGCCGTGATGCGGTCTGAGGTTGCCGGCATGCCGTCGCCAGGCACGGATTCGAGCGCCAGGCGATCGAACGGCATCCATGCGCTCCAGTCCTCGAAGCTGTCCTCAAGCAGCGAGATCAGGCGCGCCCCGGGCCCGGTGCAGTCGATGAATAGATCAGCTTCGAGCCTTAGCCCATCGGTGAGGGTCAGCGCCGCGATGCCTCCGTCCTCGCGCCGCTCAACCTCGCCGATGTCCGCTTCGACGAAAGCGACGTCTGACGCCGGCTTGCGAACATGCGCTCGGTAATGTTCGGGATCGACGCGAAGCCCGTAGGCGAAGCGCGACCCGGTGAAGTCGGGATCCTTCGCCGGGTGAACGAACTTGCCGTTGCGCGCGAGCTCCGCACCTACCGAATAGCGGTCGTAATCGAGTGCCTGTCCGGCGCGATGCGCGCGCACCCAGATCTGGTCGAAGGGTATCACTCCGGCGGGCTTGCCGTATGCGCCGAACGCGTGAACCCAGGGCTGTCCAGGCGCGGACCAATGCTCGAACCTGGTCGCGAGATGATGCGTCGCAATGCCGCTGCTCACGAGCTCCGCTTTGTCCACTCCGACCAGCCCATGGAAGCGCGCTGCCATTGGATGCAGCGTAGGCAGGACATCGGCGAGGGCCGCCGGATCGGGCGTCGTCTCGATCACCGTGACGCGCGTACCCGGAAGGGCCCGCGCGAAAGCGAGCGCGGCCGACAGGCCCACAATGCCGCCGCCGGCAACGGCGATGCTCCTTATGGCGCGGCCGCTGGTCATGCGGGCGCGTCGATCGAGGCGTTGCGTGCGCGGATGAACTCGGCGTGGTCAGGCATCCCGTCGACGGCGGTGCTGATTTGCGCGAGCATGCGCTCGACGGCGCCTTCCAGCGCCTGCGCATCATCGACGTCGGCACGCTGGTCCCATCCTTCTGGGATCACGCCCTGCCCCAGATAGACCGCGACCCAGCTCGGCTCAAAGAACAGGCCCTGGCTATATTTCGCGACCCGCCCCGAGCGACGCCACAACTCCATCTTCTCGTGAAGGCTGTCGGGGACGTCCATCGTGCGGACGTGGTTCCAGAAGCTGGAATCGTTGCGCTCGGTCGCGTGATAGTGGAGGATCAGAAAGTCGCGGATCCGATCATATTCGACGTCTACCGAGCGGTTGAACGCATCCCGGTCTTCGTCGCGGACGGCGCCGATCGGGAACAGCTCGATCAGCTGCGCGATCGCCCCTTGGACGAGATAGATGCTCGTCGACTCGAGCGGCTCGAGAAAGCCCGACGCAAGGCCGATCGCCACCACATTCTTGGACCAGCTACGCTTGCGCCGGCCGGCGCGGAAGCGGAGCACGCGCGGATCGGCCATGGGTGTGCTCTCGACCGCTGCGACGAGCGCGTCGGCGGCATCTTGGTCGCTGATGTGCGCGCTGGAATAAACATACCCGTTGCCGACGCGGTGCTGGAGCGGGATGCGCCAGCGCCAGCCGGCGGTCATCGCATGCGCGCGTGTGTAGGGCTCGATTCCGCCGGGCGGTGAGGTGCACGGCATTGCGACGGCTCGGTCACACGGAAGCCAGTGCGACCAATCCTCCCATTGCTCCTTCAGCGTCTGCCCGATCAGCAGAGCGCGGAAGCCAGAGCAGTCGACGAACAGATCGCCTTCGACGCGCTCGCCGCTTTCCATAGTCAGCGCGGTGACGTTGCCGGTTTCCGGGTCGACCCCCACGTCGACGACCTTGCCTTCCGTTCGCACCGCGCCGCGTGCGATCGAGAGCTCGCGCAGGTACGGTCCGAACAAGGTCGCGTCGAATTGGTAGGCGTAATTGTAGAGCGCTATGTCCTTGGGCGGGAGGAACCGCTTACGCTCCGACATCACGTTGCAGATGGAGCTGTCCCAGATCTCGCCACCGCGGCGCTCCGAATGCAGCCGCAGCCAATAATGGTGGAACGGCACGTCCTTGAGTGGCGCCCCGAAGCTTCCGAACGGATGGAGGTAGCGGGTCCCGATCTTGCCGAAGTCATGGAACTCGATGCCGAGCTTGAAGGTGGCGTGCGTGGCCTTCACGAAGTCGGCCTCGTCGATTCCGAGCGCTTCGACGAAGTAGCGGATGTGCGGGAGGGTGGCCTCGCCGACGCCGACGATCCCGATCTCCTCGGACTCGAGCAGACGCACATCGCAGCTTTGGCCGAGCTGGTTGATCAGCGCGGCGGCGGTCATCCACCCGGCGGTGCCGCCGCCGAGGATGACGACGCGGGTCTTGGGCGGCTGATCGGTCACGTCACGACCTTAAGAAAAAGGCCGGAGAGCGGAAGCCCTCCGGCCATTTCTCGAGCTAGTCGCCGCGTTCCGGCGCGGGAGGCGGAGGCGGAGGCGGCTGGGGCACCGGTTCCGCGGGTGGAGGCGGCGGCGGTGGAGGCGGGGCGACGCTGGGTGCCGGCGCTGCACTGGGCCCGGGGCCGCCGAAGCGGAAACGCACCCCACCAGAAAGTACGGATTCCTCGTTGCGCACAGCGCGCGGGAACACGACCCGCTCACCCGTCGCGACCTGGGTCCGATACAGCTCGCTACGGAACGGGCTCTTCAGAATGTTCGTCCAGTCGAAGAACAGAGTGAGCTTTTGGCTCACGTCATAGCTGCTCGACCAGTCGAGACGTGAGACCGCGCGCACCTTCTCCTCATATAGGTTGAGCGAGCCCGCCGAACCCGTGTCGCGTCTTTGATAGACCGTCCACCAGGGGCTGCGCCAATTATAGGCCAGTCGCGCGGTAAACCCTCCACCCTCGTACATCCCGACGAGGTTGTACGACCACTTCGACACTCCAAGCAGGCGGCGATTGACGGTGTTGTCGACAAGGGCGCCATTCGGGCCGGTGGGCTCCGCATAGGTAAAATCGGCTTTGGCATTGAGATAGGTGACGTTGGCTTGCGCGCCGAAACGGCGACCGAATTCTGGCACCCATGCCCAGTCGAAGAAGGTCTGGAACTGAGCTTCGAAGCCATCGATCCGTCCGGCACCCGAATTGATCGGCGTGTTAAGCCGCAGTGGACGGCCGGTCGCAGGCTCGGTTAGGTCGATCGACGAAGGTTCGATGAAGCCCTTGAGGTCGCGGCGGAACACAGCAAGAGCCGCGAAGCCCGTACGCGAAAAATAATATTCGAGGCTCGCATCGTAATTATTCGATTTCAGCCGCTTGAGGTCCGGGTTGCCGCCATCGGCAATAAGGATGCAGCTAGGCTGAACCGGAGTCTGCCGGAAACAGTCCGTCGACGATTGCCGGATCGAATATGACGGCGTGATGTCGCGGAAGTTCGGCCGTGTCCGAGTCTTCGTTGCCGATAGCCGTAGCTTCAGCTGATCGGTGAAATGAATCTGCGCGTCCGCGTTCGGGAGCCAGTCCCAATACTTCTGTCCGATCTCGACCGCGCGGACAGACGTGGGGGGTGGCAGAGGGCCGTTGCCGTCGGGGTCTGCCTCGTAGAAAAGCTGGCTGCCGGCAACCCGGTCGCGAGTGCGGACTCCACGCACTCCGATGCGGCCATCGACGATGCCGAACTTATAGTCGACCTGGGCGTAGGCTGCGAAGCTCTTTTCATTCGCCTTCGTTGCTTGAGACGGGTCGAACGGCGGCGGGCCTGCGGGATAACCGGCGAACGT
>Ga0207705_10004398_pt1 | contig 10646 bp, 9 predicted proteins | sample KBSC13metaG_FD_184314 | JGI IMG/M metagenome (GOLD analysis project Ga0207705, IMG submission 184314) | Corn rhizosphere microbial communities from Kellogg Biological Station, Michigan, USA - KBS C1-3 metaG (SPAdes) (version 2) | ecosystem: Host-associated > Plants > Roots > Rhizosphere > Soil ...
CACGCGGGGCTTGAGGGAGGTCATAGGTCATGATGGGGGACGAAAGCCGGTCTGGGGGCAGCACGGGGGGCGCTCGCCTGCCCCTGGCGCCCGCGCGCGCCGCGACGCTGGGCGCGCTGGCCGCGTTTGCCCACGGCTGCGCCGGGAAGAAGCCCAGCCCCTTGCCTGCGGGCGCTCCGGCTGGTCCGACCGTCCTGATCATCAGGACGGCGAACGCCGAGCATCGCTACATTCCCGCTGGCGGCCCCTGACTTCCCCGGCCCACAGCATGCCCCGCGGCGGCGGGGCGCCCGCGGCGCGCTGGACCGGCGATCGCGTCTTCTTGCTGATCGTCACCGTGGCGCTGCTGGCGGCGCGCATCCCGGTGGCGGCCGTGCGCTACTTCGACGCCGACGAGTTCGAGCACTCCCACGCCGCCTGGTGCGTCTTCAAGGGGCTGGTTCCCTACCGCGACTTCTTCGAGCACCACACGCCCTGGTACTACTACCTGCTGGCGCCCTTCTTCTCGCTGCGCTGGTTCGCGGTCGATCAATCCTTCGACAGCGCCCACCGGTTCCTGCTGTTCGCGCGCGGGACGTCGCTGGTGCTGTGCGCGCTGGCCGTGCTGTTGCTGGCGCTGGCGGGCTCCGTCGGCGCGGGCGCGGGACGTCGCACCGGTCTGCTGGCGGGCCTGCTGCTGGCCGCGCAGCCGGTGGTGATCCAGAAGATGCTGGAGATCCGGCCCGACGCGCTGGCGCTGCCGTTTCTTGCTTGTGGCCTGTGGTCGCTGGCAAGGGCGCTGGTCGAAGGGGACCCGCGGCGCCGCCTGCGCTGGTTCGCGGGCGGCGGGCTGGCGCTGGGCGCCGCCATCATGTGCACGCAGAAGATGCTGTTCGTGCTGCCCGGGGCGTTCACGGGCCTGGGCCTGTGGGCGCTGGCTGGTCGGCCGCGCTGGGCGCCTTTCCGCTGGATGGCGCTGCTGGTGGTGCTGGCCGGCGTGGCCCTGCCCGGGCTGCTGACCTGGACCGGCTTCGCGCTGCACGACGGCGGCGGCGCGTTCTTTCGCAACAACTTCCTGCTGAACGTGAAGTGGCGGCTGCGCACCAGCCGCAACGTGCTGGAGACGCTGGCCACGTCATGGCCGGTGGCCCTGCTGGCGTTCGCGGGAGCCTTCCCGACGCTGCGGCGACTGCAGCACCGGTTGCCCCCCGATCCCGTCGACGTCCTGTTGCTGTGCACGCTGGCCGGGCTGCTGGCGGGGATAGCGGTGATGCCGGTGCCGTACCGCCAGTACTACCTGATGCCGCTCGCCGTCGCCTGCTTGCTGGCGGCGAAGGGGCTGGTCTGGATGGTCGGCCTGGCGCCACCCCGCGCGCGCCCCTGGCTGATCGCCGGGACAGCCAGCGTGTTGCTGCTGTGGCCCGTGCGCGATCTGAAGCAGTCCTTCACCTACCAGGATCCGGGGCAGATGAACCGGCTGCGCTACGTCCTCGAGCAGACGGCGCCCGACGATCCCGTCATGGACGGCTGGCTGGGCACCGGCGTGTTTCGCCCGCACGCCTTCTATTACTTCTTCATGCACCCCGAGCTGCGCGCCATGGTCTCGAAGCAGGAGATCGACGGCTACGCGAAGGCGCTGGAGACCGGCAAGATTCGCCCCGCGCTGATCACGCTGGATCGCGATCTGGCGGGCCTGGGGCCGCGCTTCGTGGCGTTCGTGCGGCGCAACCTGGTCACCCATGACGGCCTGTTCTACCGGCCGACGCGCGCGCATCCCGAGGCGACCTCGACCCTGGTGCGCTTCCCTGCCTGTCCTCCGGCGGGCCGCCCCGACACCCCTCGCGATCCGGCGTCGTTCCGCGCCGCGGTCACGCGCCGGTGGGCGTCCTGTCATCAGACGTTCGTCGGCGCCGAGGACATCGACGCGCTGGGCACGGAAGGCGACGGCATCGAGATCATGGCCAACGGCCGCTACCGCCACCTGATGCGCGATGGCGCGGGCAGGCTGACCGCTAGCCCGGGCGTCACGTCGGAGGGGAGCATCAGCTACGGCATGACCCCTTTCGGCGCCGTACAGACGATCTTCCATTCGGACCTGGACCAGACCATGGCCGCGGCGCCGGTGCTGACGGCCGAACCCACGATGCTGATCATCAGGACGCCCAGCGCCGACCACCGCTACGTCCCCGCGGACAGGCGATGATGGTAAGCCGCACCGCCCGCGTCACCGCGGGTCTTTGGTTCACGATCGGGCGGCGGTCAGGGCGACAGGCTGGCGCAGGCGGGGGCGCTGGACATCTGCGCCTCCAGACGGCCGAGCACCGTCGTCACCGCGGCAAGCCGCGGGGGGACCACGCTGCCGGGGGTGGAGTCGCCGATGCCCAGCGACTCTCCGTCCGGGCGGTGCAGCACCAGGATGCGCCCGTCGTAAGGGCGTGAATCCTGCCCGAACACCGGCGTATTGGCACCGAAGGCGGCCGCGACCGCGGGGTCGGTCAGCACGCGCGTCAGATCGGAGGTGGTGACCACGTGCGCGTCACGCGAACAGAGCGGCAGCGCGACGGTGCACTGCTGGTCGGGCATGGCGGGCGACGAGAACATGCGCGTGCGCGTGTACGAGGCGGGGGGCGCCACCGTCGCAGCGTCGATGCTGACCCCCAGGCCGCCCTCCTGACCGTAGCCCATCGAGAACGAAAGGACGCAGGCCTGGTCGTGCGGCTCGCCGCCGGTGCAGGCGGGCGTGGCGCCGGTCGAAGGTGCCGCGCACGGGTCGGCCTGGACCGCGCCCACGGGGACCTCGAGCACGCCTCCCGCCGCGGGAAGCTGGAAGTCCTGCGTGACCTCGCGTCCCCCCACCATGTTCAGGGCGGAGCTGGCGTCGTCGTAGACGCGGATCGCGATGCGGTAACGGCCCGCGGGCAGGGCGCTCGAGCGCACGCAGGTGTACGTGCCGCGATCCTCCTCGGTGACCGCATACGCGTCCCACGAGACCATGGCGAACTGGCCGGCGACGATCGCGGTCCCCACGGGCTGGGGACACGCCCCACAGTTGAGCCCCCCGGTGCAGGACGCCTGCTCGCACGCGCAGGCGCAGTGGTAGACCGGCTCGAGAAAGTCGCGGTAGCCCGACGCGCACGAGCTGACGCCGAAGTCGATCCCGATACAACCCTTATGCACGTAAACGGGCGCCCCGCTGTCGTTCCGGAAGTGGATCTCGGTCGGGTAAGGCGCGGCCTGCCCCCCGGCATCGACGCGGCAGCTGGGATCGATCCCGGCACCGCCGGCACCCGCAGCGCCGCCCGCCCCGCCTGCGGCCGATCCCCCTCCGCCGCCGCTTCCCCCGCGACCGCCGAGCGATGAGCCACCACCACCGCCTCCGGCCCCGCCCCCGCCGGCCCCCGGCCCGCTGCCGCCCGTCGCGGTCCCGCTGGTGCCCCCCGTCCGGGCCGGCGGGCCATCGGCAGGACGCCCATTGCAGCCGCCCAGGGCCACCAGTACCAGCGCGCCAGGCAGCCAGGATCGTGCAAACCTGTCAGGGTGCCTCAGATTTTGGAGACGGTTCACCGCGACAGCTCGACGCCGGGACACGATTCGCATCATCTCTCTCGGTGACATCAAGCGGTGTGCCAGCCGTGTGGTACCTCCTACGGCGCCGCCGCGACGTCAGCTGCCTGCACATCTCCCGGCGGCGCAGCTATGCCGCCGGCACCAGCTCCGCCGATCACAGCGCTCGCGGTGACTTCCCCGGCCGGTCGTCCGACCGGCCGGAGCTCATCTGCACGGGCCGGCAGCTGGTCGCTCAGCGACACAGACATGGTCCACTGGTCCTCCGGGACGTCGACTTCGGGGCCGGACTCGCCAAAAGAGTCTGCCCATAACGAAGTCAAGAGCTCGGCCTGGCCGTCGAAAGCGATGGTCTGAATCAGGTTCAGCACAGACGCTTCACTCTTCTTCAGCGTCGCCGCCAGTTCTGCCAGGACGCTGCGCGCGTTGGCGTGCACGACGGCGTTATGGCTCAACAGGGAGTCTGACAATTCCGCCACCTCGATGGCGCCGCGGATTCCCAGCCGCCGTAACTCGGGCAAGGCCTGACCGACGTAGTTGTGAAGAATGGCTTGATCCGTGAGATCGATCAGGGTCTTCCAATCGATATTCACCCCCAGAAAGATCGACAGCGTGTCGGCGAACGCGAGCTGATGCACGGTGCTGATGCCCTCGTTCTGTAGCCGCTCGACGAGATCCTTGTCCACGCCCTGCAGAACATTGAGGTTCGAGCCCTCAAACGGAGCGTCAGGCTCAGACATACCAAGCCTCTTTCGCACCTGTAGAGCCACAAAAGAGAAGACTTCGTTGACCGGCAGAATGCCGACCCCGAACGCGATGGGCACGGCGAAAGGCGCGGCCAACGCCGGCGTGAGAACCACGGCCAGCACTGGCGCGGCCAACATGCGGTGCCAGGCGCGATGGATGCTGTCGGCGGTCATTTCCATTCGCCGGTGGCGTCGAATGACGTCGAACAGGCTGAAGATGTATGCCGCCGCGAACGCCGTCAGCGCGGTCATCGGACAGCGCTCCAGAACGGCGCCAGCGCCACATGGGATCAAGGCGCCCTTGGCGAGAGCGACCAGCACCCCCGCTGCGCTCATGCAGGTCGCCAGGACCAACGGAAACGGGAACCCCTTGTATTTCAGGTTTGCGAGACGCTCGAGCTTGTCGACCGCGTTCTTACGGTCTTCGTTCATGTGCGTTCGGCTGATTCGAATCTTCACGTCCTCGATCTTGAAGGCGATGGTTCGTCGGTAGGTGACGTAGAACCAGATGAACATGGGCGAAAGGACGAGCAGGATTGCAATGTCTATCGCCAGCACGACCAGCGCAGATTCCATGTCAGCCTAGACGAGCATGGAACCGAATCTTTCACGGACTGGCCGCGAACCCGCCGGAACACGCACCGTGCCAGTTTCCTGACAGCGCGTCAGAGGCGCTGCTTTCGCCCGGTTCGGCGAACTCAGGTCACAGATCGACGATGGTGACGCCGTCGCCGCCCTGGCCCTTGCCGCCGGGGGCCCAGCGCTTCACGTAGGGCGACGCGGCCAGGTATTCGCGCACGATCTTCTTCAGCGCGCCGGTGCCGTGGCCGTGCAGGATGAACACGGGCGAGCGGTCCTCCAGCGCGGCGCGATCCAGGTAGGCCTCCACGGCGTCGCGCACGTCGTCGGCGCGCTGGCCGCGCAGATCCAGGGTGTTGGTGGCCGACGGCACCGCCCAGCCCAGGCTGTCGGCCTGCGCCGCTGACGCCGCGCCTCCGGCCGGCCCGTCGCCGCGCAGCTCGGCCGCGCGCGCGTTGGCGCGGCGGATGTCCTTCCGGTTCGCGGCCGGCGGGGGCGCCGGCCGCCCCGCCTTGTCCAGCACCGACAGCTCGCCCAGGTGCACGCCCAGGGTCACCTTGCCCATGGTGACCTTCAGGCGGCCGCGCTCGTCGGGCGCCGACGCCACGATCGCGTCCGCGCCCAGCGCGTTCAGCCGCACCCGCGCCCCCACCTGCAACGCCGCCGCCGGCGCCGCGGCGGGCAGCGGTGGCTCGGGCAGCTCGCGCAGCGCCGCCGCCGCGGTGTTCGCCAGGGCCGCCCGCGCGTCCTCCGCTGCGCGTGCCGAGCCGGCCTCTTGCGCCTGGCGCACGATGGCGCGGATCGCTTCGCGCGCCTCGCGCACGGCCGCCTCGATGGCGGCGCGCGAGTGGACCGCCAGCTCGCGCTCGCGCTTCTGCAGCGCCTCGCGCGCGCTGCGCTGGTCCTCGGTGGTCGCCTCCAGCTCCTCGCGGGCCCGCGTCAGACGAATCGTCTCCTGCTCCAGCGCCGCCTCGCGCGCCTCCAGCGTGGCGATGACATCCTCCAGCGCCGCCGTCGTGCCGCCTGCCAGCTCCTTCGCGCGCGCCAGCACCGCGGGCGGCATGCCCATGCGCGCCGCCACGTCGAAGGCGTACGAGCGCCCGGGCGTCCCGGTGCGCACCCGGAACGTGGGCGTCAGCTTGGTGCGGTCGTACTCCATCCCGGCGTTCTGGAAGCGCGTGTCAGCCTCGGGCAGCGCCTTCAGCGCGTCGGCGTGCGTGGTCGCCACCACCAGCACGCGCTCGCCCAGCGCCGCCAGCGCCTCCAGCGTGGCGCGCGCCAGCGCCGCCCCCTGCTCCGGGTTCGTGCCCGCCATCAGCTCGTCCAGCAGCACCAGCACCCGCCGGTGCCCCGACGCGTCCTGCGGGCCGCCGGCGGCGCGCAGGATCGACGCCAGGTTCGCCAGATGCGCCGAGAAGGTCGACAGGTCGCCCATCACCGACTGGCGATCGCCGATGTCGGGCAGCACGTCGGCGAAGAAGCCCATGCGGCTGCCGGGCGCGGCGGGCAGCAACAGCCCGGCCCGCACCATCAGCGCCGCCAGGCCGATGGTCTTCAGCATGACCGTCTTCCCGCCGGCGTTGGGGCCGCTGACGATCAGCACGCGGGCCTCGTCACCACCCAGCGCGATGTCGTTCGGCACCACGCGGAAGCCCTCCTGGGCCGCGCGCAACGTCAACAGCGGGTGCCGCGCCTCTCGCAGGTCCACGAACGTGTCGTCGACCAGCACCGCCGGGCTGCCGCCGTAGGCCTCGCCCAGCCGCGCCTTCGCCGAGATCACGTCCAGCTCCGTCAGGATGTCGATGTCGGCGCGCAACAGGTCGGCCGCCTCGGCCACCTGGTTCGACAGTCCCTCCAGGATCCTGCGGATCTCGTGCTGGATGGCCAGGTCGGCCACCTTCAGGCGGTTGTTCAGCTCGACGATCGCCACCGGCTCGACGAACACCGTCTCACCGGTGCGCGAGCTGTCGTGCACGATGCCCAGCCCCATCGACTTCGCCGAGGCCTTCAGCGGCAGCACGTACCGATCCTGGCGCACCGTCCAGAACTGGTCCTGCATCACCGGCGCGTGGGTCTCGTCGCGCATCAGGCGCTCGATGTCGGTGCGGACGCGGGCGCCGATCGCCTCGCGCTCACGCCGACGCCGCGCCAGCTCGGGCGAGGCCTCGTCGCGGATCTCGCCGGCGGCGTCGAACGTCTCGCGGATGGCCCGCCCCAGCTCGCGGCAGGGGTCCAGCAGCGCCGCCTGCGCCGCCAGGACCGGGGTGGGCGGCCGGCGGCGGTTCTCTGGCAGGGCGGCGCCCGGGTCGTCGGCCGTGGCGCAGAAGAAGCGGCGCGCCTCGGCCGCGATCTCGCACAGCAGGGCGATGGGCCGCAGCTCGTCCGGGCCCAGCACCTGCGCCGCCTGCGCGGCCTCGATCGACATCCGAACGTCGTCGAAGCCCAGCGACGGCAGCTCGAGGCCCCGCCCCAGCACCAGGGCGGCCTCCTCGACGGACACGGCCAGCGCGCGCGCCGCATCCAGGTCCGGGGCCAGGTTCGCGGGATCTCCCAGCGCCTCGCAGGCCGCGCGGCCCAGCGGCGACCGCGCCTGCGCGGCCAGCCGGCCCACCAGCTCGGGCCAGTCCAGCGACGCCAGCCGCGCCGCCGGTGATGCGCCTTCGCCCTCGTTCAAAGCAGGCGACTCTTCACCTGGGTATAGAACCCAGGCGCCGTACAGAAGCGGAACGCGAACCGGCCCAGCGACAGGGTCTGCCCGTCGCGCACCAGCGCCTGCTCGCCGGGCGCGAGGCGCTGATCGCCCACGAACGTGCCGTTCGTCGAGCCGCAGTCCGACACCATGATGCCCTCGGGCAGGAAGTCGAAGAAGCAGTGACGCTTCGAGATTGAGTACTCGGGGATCAGCACGTCGGTATCGTCGGACCGGCCCACCACGATGGGCCCGCGCGGCGAGTGGGGCGCCTTCTCGACGGTGAACACGCGGTTGACCAGCGCCATGTGCCTCACCTCGCCCGACGGGGTGGCGACCACGGTCTTGCCGTCCCAGCTCTTGTTCTTGGCCTCTTCCACCAGCTCGGCCGTCTTGCCCAGCACGATCAGCATGGGGGTGCGGTGGGCCCGCTTGAAGACGATGTCGCCCAGCCGTCGCAGCTCGTCACGGAAGTCGTCCAGATAGATCGCGGACATCGTCTGGCGGCGACTATACCCCCTCCCACGGATCCGCCGCAGAAAGCGGGCGAAGCCGTCCGCCGTCAGGCCTTGTTGCCGGCCCCCGACGGGCCATGGTCGTGCCCGTCGTGATCGTGGTGGTGATGGCCGTGGTCATGGTCGTGGTCATGATCATGGCCGTGCTCGGCTTCCTCGGCGGCGATCTGTTTCCGCACTTCGTCCATGTCCAGCGCCTGCACCTTCCCCATCAGCTCGTCCAGCGACGCCGCGGGCACCATCCCCGGCCGCGCGAACACCAGCACCTGATCGCGGAACACCATCAGCGTGGGGATCGACTGGATCCCGAACGAGCCAGCCAGCTCGGGCTGTTCCTCGGTGTTGATCTTCCCGAAGGTGGCGTCGGGATATCGCTCGGCCGCATCCTCGTAGATGGGAGCGAAGGCCCGGCAGGGCCCGCACCACGGCGCCCACCAGTCGATCACCAGGATCCCTGGCTTTGAGACGTGCTGTTCGAAGTTCTCACCGGTCAACTGGACGGTCGACATGACATCCTCCGTTTTTCCAGTATGAGCTACCCTAGCGACGTGGTCGAGGTCAGCGAGCTTTGCAAGACGTACCGGGTCCACCGTCGGCCACCGGGCGTGTGGGCCGCCCTGCGCTCGGTGATGGTGCGAAAGACCGAGGCGGTGCAGGCGGTGGCCGGGCTGTCGTTCCACATCGCCGCCGGCGAGCGCGTGGGCTTCCTGGGCCCGAACGGCGCCGGCAAGACCACCACGCTGAAGGTGCTCTCGGGCCTGCTGCACCCCACCTCGGGCCGGGTGTCGGTGGGCGGGTTCGTGCCGTTCCAGCGCGCGCCCGGCTTCCTGAAGCAGATCACGCTGGTGATGGGCCAGAAGCAGCAGCTGCTGTGGGACCTGCCCCCCGCCGAGACCTACGCCATGAACCGCGCCATCTACGAGGTGCCGCGGGCGCAGGCCGACGAGACCATCCGCGAGCTGACGGCGCTGCTGGACGTCGGTGACCTGATCCAGAAGCCCACCCGCCAGCTGTCGCTGGGCGAGCGCATGAAGTGCGAGCTGATCGCCGCCTTGCTGCACCGCCCGCGCGTGCTGTTCCTGGACGAGCCCACCATCGGGCTGGACGTGTCGATGCAGGCGAAGATGCGGGAGTTCATCCGCGCCTACAACGAGAGGTACGGCGCGGCGGTGATCCTGACCAGTCACTACATGGATGACGTCACGGCGCTGTGCCCGCGCGTGATCGTCATCGACCACGGCAAGCTGATCTACGACGGCGACCTGAAGGCGCTGGTGCGGCGGGTCCGCCCCGACAAGCGGCTGACGCTGCGGCTGTCGGCGCCCGTCGAGCGGGCCGTCCTGGAGAAGCTGGGTACGGTGGTGACCCACGACCAGGGCCACACCGTTCTGTCGGTGGCGCCGGCGCTGCTGAACGCCACGGTGCAAGGGGCCCTGTCGACGCTGCCGGTGGCCGATCTGTCGGTAGAGGACCCGCCCCTGGAGGAGGTGATGCGCGAGCTGTTCCAGGGCAGCGCGGTCGGCGCGGCGAACACCGCCGGGCGCCCGGCCGCGGGAGACGCCGCGTGAGCGTCGCCTCGCTGACCCCCGACCCGGGTTCACGCGACCCTGGCGGGTACTCGTTCTGGGGCGGGTTCCGGCACGCGGCGCGCGCCTACCCGACGCTGCTGCGCGTGGGCCTGTCCGAGGTGGTCGCCTACCGCGCCGAGTTCATCGTCTGGATCCTGACCACGAACATGCCGTTCGTGATGCTCGCCATCTGGCACGCCGTGGCCGCGGAGGGCACGGTGGGGCGCTTCGGCCGCGCCGACTTCGTCGCCTACTACCTGGGCGGCTGGGCCATCCGGCTGGTCACCAGCACCTGGCTGGTATGGGAGCTGAGCATGGAGATCCGCGGCGGGACGCTGTCGACCCGGCTGCTGCGGCCGCTGCACCCGCTGTTCACGCTGGCGGCGCAGCACATGGCGGCGCTGCCCATGCGGGCGCTGGTGGTGACGCCGGTGGTGGCGGCGATGTTCGTGCTCGCGGGCGACAAGCTGGCGGTGCGCGACCCGCGCATCCTGGCCGTGTTCCTGCTCTCGCTGGTGGGCGCCTGGTTCCTGATCTTCTTCACCATGGTGTTCCTGGGGTCGATGGCGTTCTTCGTCGAGAGCGCGATCGGCATCTTCGAGCTGTGGCTGGGCCTGCACGCCATTCTTTCGGGCTACCTGGTGCCGCTCGAGCTTCTGCCCCGCTGGGTGGCACGCATCGCGCGCCTGTCGCCGTTCGATTCCATGCTGGCGTTCCCGCTGGAGACGCTGACCGGCAAGCGGGACCTCGGGGCGGCGCTGGCCAGCCTGGGCGTGCAGTGGCTGTACGTGGCGGTGATGGCGGTGGCCGGTCTGACCGTGTGGCGGCGGGGCGTCCGCCGCTACGTCGCGTTCGGCGGCTGAGGCCGCCTCACCACGACCACACCGCCCGCGCGATCAGGAACAGCCCCGTCGCGACCAGCACGGCGCCGATGGCGCGGGCCACCCGCGCCCCGGCGGGCGCCAGTCGTTCGGCAGTGACAGCGACCGTGACCGCACCCATCACC
>Ga0207705_10004400_pt1 | contig 10645 bp, 12 predicted proteins | sample KBSC13metaG_FD_184314 | JGI IMG/M metagenome (GOLD analysis project Ga0207705, IMG submission 184314) | Corn rhizosphere microbial communities from Kellogg Biological Station, Michigan, USA - KBS C1-3 metaG (SPAdes) (version 2) | ecosystem: Host-associated > Plants > Roots > Rhizosphere > Soil ...
CCGCCGACGACGGTCTACCTGACTTACCCGGCGTACTGGATCGTGCCGTTCCATTATCCGAACCCGGTGACAGGCAAGCCTTTCCCGGTCGAGCCGGTCGGCGCCTACCAGGCCCCGCCGGGAACGAGCGAGCAGGAAGCCTCGCTGAAGGTCGGCCGGCTCGCCGACGGGACCCAGCCGATCGCCCGGCCGGCCCGGGACTAGCGGCGCGCGGCCGCATGGTTGCCGGCGCGGTAACCCCGTTTGGAAAGGCCAACTTAACCTTGCGGGCGGACCTTTCCGCTCATGGGCTTCTTCCAGGAATACAAAGGACCCTTCCTTGTCGAACGCCGCGCGGCCCGGCGCACCCGGGCGACATGCGCCGCGAGCCTGCGCACGCTGAGCAGCGAGACGTTCGGGCACTTGTGGGACTTGTCCGAGACCGGCGCCCGCGTCAGCGTCGAAACGCCGCCCGAGCCCGGCGAGAGCGCGATGCTCAAGTGGGGCGCCGAGAAAGCCATGTGCCGGGTCATCTGGGTCGAGCACGACATCTGCGGGCTGGCCTTCGACAGCCCGATCGGCCGCGAGATCGTCGAATCGAGCGCGCGCCTGATCGGCATCGTCGAGCAACCGGCGGCGGCGATAGGGAACATCGCGATCGGTCGCCGCCGCTCCGAAATGGGGGCTTCCGCCGCGCCGGCCGAAGAGCCGCGCCGGGGATTGCTGGCGTCTCGCTTCAGAACCCCGGGGATCTGACCTCCCGGTTGCCGCTCACCCGGCTTGCGGGTTCACCAACAGGACCGAGTCTTCGCGCGCCAGGCTCCACAGGCTGAGCCCGGCCTCCCGCGCGCGGGCGACGGCCATGCTGGTCGGCAGCGAAACGGTGACCAGCCGGGTCGCTCCGGCGCGGACCGCCTTTTCGACAATCTCGTAAGAGCAGCGCGCGGTCGAGAGGATGAACCCCGCGCTGGCATCCTCGCCTGCCGCCGCGAGCGCGCCGACCAGCTTGTCGAGCGCGTTGTGCCGGCCGACATCTTCGCGCACGTGGCGGATCGCCCCGGCCGCGTCGCAGAACGCCGCGGCGTGGGCGGCGCCGGTCAGCCTCGTGAGCGGCTGGTGCTCGCGCAAGGCCCCGAGCGCCGCGAAGATCGCCGCTTCGCCGAGCGCGGCGTGGGCTGCGACTTTGGGCAACGGCCGGGCAACGGCTTCGAGATTCTCGATCCCGCACAACCCGCAGCTCGATTCCGCCACCCGGGCGCGGACCCGGTCAGTCAGCTTTTCGATGCCGAGCCCGGCGAGGCTGGCGCGGACGATCCAGCCGAGATCGGTTTCGGCGGCGTCGATATCGGTCACGTCGGCCGGCGCTTTCGCCAGCCCCTCGGTGAGGGCGAAGCCGCGGGCGAAGTCCTCGAGATCGGCCGGGGTGGCCATCATCACCGCGTAGCTGAGACCGTTGAATTCGAGCGCGACCGGGGCTTCGGGGACCCACTCGCGGCTGAGCGCGCGCCTAGTGCCGTCGGCGCGGATCTCCGTTATGTCGCTCACGATTCCCCTCCCCAGCGGGGAGGGTCTAGGGGTGGGGGAGCGCGGCGCATGCCGCGCGTCAGCGTTGGCGTGGGGCACCCCCACCCAACCCTCCCCCTCAAGGGGGAGGGCTTTTTACCCCGCATCCGACCTTCCGCCCTCGTCGACCTTGTTGAACTTGGTCGCGCGGGTTTGGGCCGCGGGGTTGCCGCCGGCGTGCAAGTGCTCGATGGCCTGGCGAGCAATCGGCGTGAGCACGCTGTGATCGTCGGCGTAGATCATCTCGCGCATGCGCGGGTCCCAGAACATCTTGATGTGGTCGGCGGTGGCAAGTGCCGGATCGGCATGGGCCATCGCCTCGAAATTGCGGGCGATGTCATCGGCCATCCGGCGCAAGGTATCTATCGTCGAGGTCATTCCGCCGGCTCCATCGCCCCAAAGCCGGCATCGTCCGTTTCGATCCGGCGCGAACGCAGGGTCAGTTCCACCTGGCTCTGCTGCCATTCGCTCGGCCCGTTGCTCGGCATCACCTGGACCGCGGTCACCTTGTATTCGGGACAGTTGGTCGCCCAGTCCGAATAGTCGGTGGTGACGACGTTGGCCTGCGTCGTCGGGTGGTGGAAGGTGGTATAGACCACGCCCGGCGCCACCCGGTCGGTGACCTGCACGCGCAAGGTCGTTTCGCCGGTGCGGCTGGCGAGGCGGGCATAGTCGCCATCCTTGAGGCCGCGGTTCTCGGCATCGCTTGGGTGCATTTCGAGCAAGTCCTCGTCGTGCCAGACGACGTTGCCGGTGCGCCGGGTCTGCGCGCCGACATTGTACTGGGTGAGGATGCGCCCGGTGGTCAGCAGCAGCGGATAACGCGGCCCGCTCCGCTCGTCGGTCGGGATGTATTCGGTGACCACGAACTTGCCCTTGCCGCGCACGAACCCTTCGACATGCATCACCGGGCTGCCTTCTGGGTGCTGTTCGTTGACCGGCCACTGGACCGAGCCGATTTCGAGCAGCTTGTCCCAGTTGAAGCCGCCGAACGTCGGGGTCAGGCGGGCGATCTCGTCGATGATCTCGGCCGGATGGGTATAGCTCCAGTCCGCGCCCATCCTGTTGGCGAGCAACTGGGTCACTTCCCAGTCTTCGTAACCGGGCACCGGTTCCATCACCTTGCGCACCGGCTGGATGCGGCGCTCGGCGTTGATGAAAGTGCCGTTCTTTTCCAGGAACGTGCTGCCGGGCAGGAACACATGCGCGTAGTTGGCGGTCTCGTTGAGGAACAGGTCGTGCATGATGACCAGCTCCATCGCCTCGAGCCCGGCGGCGACGTGCTGGGTGTTGGGGTCGGACTGGAGAATGTCCTCGCCCTGCACGTAAAGCGCCTTGAACACGCCATCGACGGCGGCATCGAGCATGTTGTTGATCCGCATGCCCGGCTCGGGGTCGAGCGGCACGCCCCAGTCCTTCTCGAACAGCGAGCGGACTTCGTCGTCACTGATGTGGCGATAGCCGGGCAGCTCGTGCGGGAAGCTGCCCATGTCGCAGCTGCCCTGGACATTGTTCTGTCCGCGCAGCGGGTTCACGCCGACCCCGGGACGGCCGATGTTGCCGGTGGCCATGGCGAGGTTGGCGATCGCGATCACCGCCGAAGAGCCCTGGCTGTGCTCGGTCACGCCGAGCCCGTAGTAGATCGCGCCGTTGCCGCCAGTGGCATAGAGCCGCGCGGCGCCGCGCAAGTCGGCGGCGGGGACGCGGGTGACCGCCTCGAGGAATTCGGGGCTGTGGCGCTCGTCGGAAACGAAGCGGGCCCAGTCCTGGAACTCGTCCCAGTCGCAGCGTTCGCGCACGAATTTTTCGTTCACCAGCCCTTCGGTGACGATCACGTGGGCCATCGCCGTCAGCACCGGCACATTGGTCCCGGGATGCACCGGCAGGTGGTATTCGGCTTCGATATGCGGCGACTTGACGAGGTCGATCCGCCGCGGATCGATCACGATCAGCTTGGCGCCCTGGCGCAGCCGGCGCTTCATGCGGCTGGCGAACACCGGGTGGGCGTCGGTCGGGTTGGCGCCCATGACCAGGATCACGTCGGCGTCCATCACGCTGTCGAAGTCCTGCGTGCCGGCGCTGGTGCCGAAGGTGGTCTTGAGACCATAGCCGGTCGGCGAGTGGCACACGCGGGCGCAAGTATCGACGTTGTTGGTGCCGAACACGCTGCGCACCAGCTTCTGCACGAGGTAGGTTTCCTCGTTGGTGCAGCGGCTGGAGGTAAGCCCGCCGAGTGCGCGCGGACCGTGCTTGGCCTTGATCGCGTTGAGCTTGTCGGCGGTGTAAGTCAGCGCCTCTTCCCAGCTCACTTCGCGCCACGGCTGGTCGATGCTCTCGCGGATCATCGGCTTGAGGATGCGGTCCTTGTGGTTGGCGTAGCCATAGGCGAAGCGGCCCTTGACGCAGCTATGCCCGCGGTTGGCCTTGCCGTCCTTCCACGGGATCATCCGCACGAGCTGCTCGCCGCGCATCTCGGCGCGGAAGGTGCAGCCCACGCCGCAATAGGCGCAGGTGGTGATCACCGCGCGCTCCGGCAGGCCGATCGCCTTGACGCTCTTTTCCTGCAGCGAATCGGTCGGGCAGGCCTGGACGCAGGCGCCGCAGCTGACGCACTCCGAGCTGAGGAAGTTGTCGTCCGCCTGGCCGGCGCTGATTTGCGAGGCGAAGCCGCGGCCGTCGACCCGCAGGGCGAAGGTGCCCTGGACTTCGTCGCAGGCGCGCACGCAGCGGCTACAGACGATGCATTTCGAAGGGTCGAAATCGAAATACGGGTTGGAATGGTCGGTCGCCAGCGTCAGGTGGTTGTCGCCTTCGAAGCCGTAGCGCACATCGCGCAGGCCGACGTTGGCCGCTTCTTCCTGCAGCTCGCAATCGTTGTTGGCCGAGCAGGTCAGGCAGTCGAGCGGGTGGTCGGAGATGTACAGCTCCATCACCCCGCGGCGCAGCTTCTCGAGGCGCGGGGTCTGGGTGTGGACGACCATGCCTGGCGTGACCGGTGTGGTGCAGCTCGCCGGGGTGCCCTTGGCGCCTTCGATCTCGACCAGGCACATGCGGCAGCTGCCGAACGAGGCCATGTTGTCGGTCGCGCACAATTTGGGGATCTTGCCGCCGCTTTCGGTCGCCGCGCGCATCACGCTGGTGCCGGCGGGCACGGTGACGTCACGCCCGTCGATCGTCAGCGTGACCTGCTCGGTCGAGGGGGATTCGGGGGTCCCGAAATCCTTCTGGCGTTCATAACCCATGATTACGCTCCATTTCGGCCCCAAACGCAGCAAGGTCGGCCGGTGTGTTGATATTAGCAGATTGCGATTTCGTTTTCACCGGCCGGGCGCCCATCGCTTCGGCGAACGTCCTCATCGAGTGCCGGCCATCGCTTTCGAGGATACGCTCGACGGTGGCGGCGGCTCCCGTGGGCCAGTGGCCGACAACGGGCTGATCGGCCAGGTAGGCCGGCGCCGGGGAGAGCAATTCGAGCAGGTTGTCCGGCAGTCGCACCGAATCCACCCCGCACGTCAGGACGCTCTCGTAATGCTCGTCCTGCGCCAGCCGCAGGCCGGCGGCGATCCCGCCGAGCGGGCCCATTCCGGCGTGCGGCCAGTCGGGAATGACGTGACCCGGGCCCTTGTCGCGCCCGGCGACGACGACGAGCTCGCAAAAGCCGGACAGCGCATCGTAGGCGCGGGCCAGCAGCGTCTGCCCGCCCAGCTCGGCGAGCGCCTTGTCGCTGCCGAAGCGCGTCGACTGGCCGCCTGCGAGAACCACGCCGAGGATCACTCCTTCCCCCCTCCCGCTTGCGGGAGGGGTCGGGGAAGGGCGAGTCCCGTGCGGGTGGTCGTTCCCTCCCCTAGCCCTTCCCGCAAGCGGGAGGGGGGCCTGGCCTGTTTGCAACTCACTCCGCCGCCTCCGCCTCAGCCGAGGCCCGGCCGGTGAAATCCTCCGGCCAGTGCTTGAGCGCGCTCATCACCGGGAACGGGGTGAACCCGCCGAGCGCGCAGAGGCTGCCGAACTTCATCGTCTCGCACAGGTCGGTCAGAAGCTCGATCTCCTGCTCCTGGCTGCGGCCGTGGCGCGGGGCGTTGTGCATCACGTCCATCCGCTCGACATGGTCGGCCGGGCGGCCGCCGGCGAGGATGCGGTCGATCACTTCGACGCCGCGCACCGCGCCGATGCGGCAGGGAGTGCACTTGCCGCACGATTCGGCGGCGCAGAACTCCATCGCGAAGCGCGCCATCGCGCCCATGTCGACCGTGTCGTCGAAGACCACGATGCCGCCGTGGCCGATCAGCGCGTCGGCTGCGGTGTATTCCTCGTAGTCGAACTTGATGCCGAAATCGTCGGGGTGGATGTAGGCGCCCAGAGGCCCGCCGACCTGCACCGCCTTGATCGGGCGACCGCTCTCGGTGCCGCCGCCGATGGCGTTGACCAGCTCGCCGAGCGTCAGCCCGAAGGCGGTTTCATAGAGCCCGCCGTATTTGATGTTGCCGGCGAGCTGGATCGGCATCGTGCCCTTGGAGCGGGCGAGGCCGAGCGTCTCGTACCGGCTCGCCCCGCCTTCCGCGAGGATGTGCGGCACGGCGGCGAGGGTGAGCACGTTGTTGATGATCGTCGGCTTGCCGAACAGCCCCTGGATCGCCGGCAGCGGCGGCTTGGCGCGCACTTCGCCGCGCTTGCCTTCGAGGCTGTCGAGCAGCGAAGTTTCCTCGCCGCAGACGTAGGCGCCCGCGCCGACGCGCACTTCTAGCTCGAACGGGGCGACGATTCCGGCGGAAAGCTCGATCGCCCGCTCCATCTTGGCGATGGCATCGGGGTATTCGCTGCGGACGTAGACGTAGCCCTTGTCGGCCCCGATCGCTTCGCCGGCGATCGCCATGCCTTCGATCAGGGCATAAGGATCGCCTTCCATCAGCATGCGGTCGGCGAACGTGCCGCTGTCGCCTTCGTCGGCGTTGCACACGATGTACTTCTGGGTACCGGCCGCCTTGGCGGCGGTCTGCCACTTGATGCCCGCCGGGAAGCCGGCGCCGCCGCGGCCGCGCAGGCCGGACTGGGTGACTTCGGCAAGGATCTGCTCAGCGCCGATCTGGCGCGCGCGCTTCAGGCCGCGCCAGCCGCCGGTCGCCTCGTAGTCTTCCAGGCTCAGCGGCCGGGTCTTGCCGGCGCGGGCGAACGTCAGGCGCTGCTGTTTGGCGATGAACGGGTGCTCGGCGATCACGCCGATGGCGATTTCGCTCGAGCCGTCGAGGATGTCGTCGACGTCTTCGAGCGTGGCCGGTCCAAAGCCCTTGCCGTCGATCTCGACCAGCGGCTCGAGCCATTGCATGCCCCAGCTGCTCACGCGCTGGACCTCATGGCCCTTCCTGGCAAAGGCATCGGCGATTTCGTCGGCGCCGAGGGCGCGGGCGAGGGCGTCGTCTGAAATCCGGATGATCATCACGCGTTCTCGACAATCTTGGCCAGCGCCGGGCCGTCGAGCCGGGCATAGAGGCGGTCGCCGACCCGCGCCGAGGGGCCGGAGCTGCACAGGCCGAGGCAATAGACGGTTTGCACCTTGACGCGGTCGCCGGCGGCGGCGGTCGCCTGGTCGATGATCTGCTCGACACCGCGCGCCTTGCACGCCTCCGCGCGACACACCTGCACCACCGGGCGCAAGTCCGGCTCGTGGTGGAAATCGTGGTAGAAGCTGACCACGCCGTGGACATCGGCCCGGCTCAGGTTGAGGCCCTTGGCGATGAGCGCCTCGCTCTCCGCGTCGACGCAGCCGAATTCCGCCTGCACATCGTGCAGGATCGGGAGCAGCGGTCCTTCGCGCCGGTGATGCTCGGCGACGATCTCGCCGATCTTGCGTTCCTTGGTACTCATGCCTTCAGCCTTTCCGCGTGCCAGGCGATATGGTCGTCGATGAAGCTGGACACGAAGAAATACGAGTGATCGTAGCCTTCCTGCATCCGTATCGTGGCGGCGATATCCGCCTTGCGGCACGCTTCGTCCAGTAAGGGGGTCTTTAGCTGCTCATCAAGGAAATTGTCGGCCGTGCCCTGGTCGACCAGCAATTCGGGGATGCGCGCACCCTGCTTGATCAGCGCGCAGGCGTCGTACTGGCGCCACGCGGCCATGTCTTCGCCGAGGTAGCCGGTCAGCGCCTTGTGCCCCCACGGGCAGTTCATCGGGCTGACGATCGGCGCGAACGCGCTGGTCGAGCGGAACCGGCCGGGATTGCGCAAGCTGACGGTCAGCGCGCCGTGGCCGCCCATCGAGTGGCCGGAAATGCCCTGTCGGTCCATGTCCACCGGGAAGGCCTCGGCGACGAGCGACGGCAATTCCTGTTCGACGTAAGTGCGCATGCGGAAGTTCGCCTTCCACGGCTCCTGCGTCGCATCGACGTAGAACCCGGCGCCCTGGCCGAAATCGTAGGCCGGATCGTCGGGCACTTCGTCACCGCGCGGGGAGGTGTCGGGTCCGACGAGGATCACGCGATGCTCGGCGCAGGCGCGCTTGTACTCGCACTTCTCCATCGCGTTGGCGTGGGTGCAGGTGAGGCCGGAAAGCCACCACAGCACCGGCAGCTTTTCGCCTTTGGCGTGCTCGGGAATGTAGACCTGGAAGGTCATCGGCGTGCCGGTGGCGGTGCTGTGGTGGCTATAGACCCCCTGGCTCCCGCCAAAGCACATCGACTCGCTGACCCGTTCCATTCCCAGTCCCCTAGGGTCCGGACCCGCTGCCCGCAACAATCACGGCCGCCCGGCGCGTCAGGGGGCCCAGGTCAGCCTTTCGGTCAGGCCGATCAGGTCGTGGCCGAGCATTCCGAAAAGCAGGCTGCCGCTTCTGAGGCGCATCGCCGCCAGAATGGCCCCCGCGGCGGCGGCATAGGCGATCATCGCCAGGCTGACCTCTATCGCGCCGTTGTGCAGGATGATGCCGTGGGCGAGAGCGAAGACCATGGTCGACATCACCGCCGCCCAGCCGATCGCCTTCCTGGTCCCGCCGAGCGCCACCGCGAACAGCGACAGCTCGAGACCGCGATAGAGCAGTTCCGGCTCGAAGCCGCGCAGGGTCAGATGATAGAGCCAGCCGAGCCCGCCCATCCGGCCCGGCGCCAGGTCGACGCCGTTGCGGACCAGTCCGAGCGCAACCAGCGCCACCACGCCGAGGACCGACCACGGGATCGAGCCGGGATTCTGCCGCAGCGTCAGCGCCATGCCTTTGGCCGTCAGCAACGGGTGGCGGTTCCACGCGAGCGCCATCATCGCGCCCGTCGCGGCGATCTGCGCCAGCCTGCTGTACCAGCGCGCCTCGGCCGGCAGCGCGGCGACGTGGGCCGGCAAGGTCGCATAACCGGCGAGGGCGTAAAGCCCGTAGGCGATCGCCGCGGCGGCGAACCAAGGCCAGCGGAGCTCGGTCTGGCGGGTGACCCTCAGGACCAACGCCAGCAGCAGGACCGGCAGCAACCAGCAGACCCAGACGACGATCGCGGCGGCGAAGGTCATGCGAGATTCTCCCCTCCCGCTTGCGGGAGGGGTCGGGGCAGGGCGCGACCAGCAGCGATGGTCATTCCCTCCCCTAGCCCCTCCCGCGGGCGGGAGGGGAATCTATAGCCGCCGCGAAGGCTTATTTCCCCGGCGGGCAGAACGCGCACAGCTTGTTGCCGTCGGGATCGCGGATGTAGGCGCCGTAGACCGGCGGCTCGCCGTAGGGACGCTCTCCCGGGGCGCCTTCGTCGCGGCCGCCGTTGGCGAGGCCCGCGGCATGCCAGGCGTCGACTGCCGCGCGGTCGGGTGCCTTGAACCCGATGGTGCCGCCGTTGGCGTGCGTCGCGGCCTGCTCATCGCGCGGGATCGCCACGCCGAAAATGCCGCTCTCGGGCGAGCCGTAGAACGCGCCGCGCTCGGTGTGCTGGCCCTGAATGCAGAGCGCACCGAACGTGGCGTCGTAGAAGGCGCGCGCCCTGGCCGGATCGTTGGTGCCGACCATTACATGCGTGTACATGCTGTCCCTCCCGATCCGCTCAATGGCGCATGTTGAAGGCGCAGATCTTGTTGCCGTCGGGATCGCGCAGGTACGCACCGACCGAATTGTTCGGGGCCCGCTCGCGCGGTCCCGGAGCGCCATCGTCCGTGCCGCCGGCGGCGAGGCCGGCCTGGTGCCAGCGGCTGACCGTCTCGTCGTCCTTCGCCGCGAGCCCGAGGGTTGCGCCGTTCGACGGGTTGGCCGGCTGGCCGTCGTAGGGCTTGCCGACCACCAGCGTCCCCTGCGGGCCGGAGTAGACCAGCATCGGCGCCTCGGGCGGGACGACGTTCTCGTAGCCGAGCTCCTTCATCGTCGCGTCGTAGAACTTGCGGCTCTTTTCGAGGTCGTTCGAGCCGAGGAAGGCGTGGGTGAACATGGGTGTCTCTTTCTGTCGGTTGGGGGTTACTTGAGGCGGTGCAGCGCGCAGACCTTGTTGCCGGCCGGATCGCGCAGATAGGCGAGGTAGAGCACGCGGCCGCCGGTGGCGTTGCGCGGGCCGGGCGGATCCTCGATCGCGCTGCCGCCCGCGGCCAGCCCGGCGGCGTGGAACGCGTCGACCGCCTCGGGCGAAGCGGCCTGGAAGCCGAGCGTGCCGCCGTTGGCGCCGCTGGCATGCTCGCCGTTCAACGGCGTGCGCACGACGAAACGGCCGCCGTCGTGCGAATAGACCGCTCGCCCCAGCTCGTCGACCTCGCCCTCCGGCACGCCGAGCGCGCCGAGCGCGGCGTCGTAGAAGCGCTTCGAGGCGGCGACGTCGTCGGTGCCGAGCATCACGTGGCTGAACATCTTGCGATCCTTCGTCAGTAGACCACGACGCTGCGGATGCTTTCGCCCGCGTGCATCAGGTCGAAGCCCTGGTTGATGTCCTCGAGGGTGAGGACGTGGGTGATCATCGGGTCGATCTGGATCTTGCCGTCCATGTACCAGTCGACGATCCTGGGCACATCGGTGCGGCCCTTGGCGCCGCCGAACGCGGTGCCGCGCCAGTTGCGCCCGGTCACGAGCTGGAACGGCCGGGTGGCGATTTCCTTGCCGGCTTCGGCCACGCCGATGATGATCGAGGTGCCCCACCCGCGGTGGCAGCATTCCAGCGCGGTGC